>Ga0134128_10008208_pt1 | contig 12574 bp, 10 predicted proteins | sample KB31754_FD_96462 | JGI IMG/M metagenome (GOLD analysis project Ga0134128, IMG submission 96462) | Terrestrial soil microbial communities with excess Nitrogen fertilizer from Kellogg Biological Station, Michigan, USA - KB3-175-4 | ecosystem: Environmental > Terrestrial > Soil > Unclassified ...
AACGTGGTCGAGGTGCTGGAAGCGATCGTCGCACGCATTCCGCCGCCCAAGCCGCGTGACACCGACAAGCTGCAGGCGCTGATCATCGATTCGTGGTTCGACAACTACCTCGGCGTGGTGATGCTGGTGCGCGTGATGCAGGGCGAGATCAAGCCCGGCGACAAATTGCAGGTGATGTCGACCGGCCGCAGCCACCAGGTCGACAACGTCGGCGTGTTCACGCCCAAGCGCAAGGAAACGGGCAAGCTCGGCGCGGGGGAAGTGGGTTGGGTCAATGCCTCGATCAAGGACGTGCACGGCGCGCCGGTCGGCGACACGCTGACGCTTGCCAGCGATCCGGCTGCAAAACCACTGCCGGGTTTCCAGCACATGCAGCCGCGCGTTTTCGCCGGGCTGTTTCCGGTTGTGTCCGACGATTTTCCGGCGTTGCGCGAAGCGCTGGACAAGCTGCGCCTCAACGATGCCGCGCTGTTCTTCGAGCCGGAATCGTCGGAAGCGATGGGCTTCGGCTTCCGCTGCGGCTTCCTCGGCATGCTGCACATGGAAATCGTGCAGGAGCGCCTGGAACGCGAATACGACCTCGACCTCGTCACCACCGCGCCGACGGTCGTCTATGAAGTCCTGAAGGCCGACGGCGAGATCATGTTGCTGGACAATCCGGCCAAGCTCCCGGCCTCGCCGATGGTCGAGGAAGTTCGCGAACCGATCATCGTGGCCGACATCCTGACGCCGCCGGAATACGTCGGCAGCGTGATTACCTTGTGCGAGGAAAAACGTGGCGTGCAGCGTTCAATCCAGTATCTCGCAAGCCAGGTTCGCATCAGCTACGAAATGCCGTTGGCCGAGGTGGTGCTGGATTTCTTCGACCGGCTGAAATCCGTCAGCCGCGGCTACGCGTCGATGGACTACCACTTCGACCGCTTCGAAGCCGGTCCGTTCGTGCGCGTGGACGTGTTGATCAACGGCGACCGGGTGGACGCGCTGTCCTTGATCGTGCATCGTGCGCAGGCCGATCGACGCGGGCGCGAGCTGGTCGAGCGCATGCGTGAACTGATTCCGCGGCAGATGTTCGACGTCGCGATCCAGGCCGCGATCGGCGGACAGGTGATCGCGCGCTCGACGGTGAAGGCGCTGCGCAAGAACGTGTTGGCCAAGTGCTACGGCGGCGACATCTCTCGCAAGAAGAAATTGCTGGAGAAGCAGAAGGAAGGCAAGAAGCGCATGAAAATGGTCGGCCGCGTGGAGATTCCGCAGGAAGCGTTTCTGGCCGTACTGCGGACCGACAAATGAGTGGCTCGGGACATTGGGACACAGGGCTCGGGATGCGGGACCCGGGACCCGGGACCCGGAACTCGGGACTCGGGACACATCACTCTCGTCATTCCGGAGCGGGCCGCAGGCCCGAATCCGGAATCGGTTTGGTGTTCGCAGGCGCGGCGCAACACCGATACCGATTCCCGGTTCCGCGCTACGCGAGGCCCCGGAATGACGAATCAGGGTCGGCTTCTCCGAGGTGACGAAAGTCACTGGATTTCCGCATAGGCGGAAGTGACGATTGCGACAGATGCAGAACCGCGCCAGTGCGCGATCCAAGGAACATGCAGTGAAGAAAGACGCATTGGGTACCGTGGTGCTGGTGGCGATCGTCGCCATCTGCCTGTACATCTGGTACAGGACTTCCGATTTCGCGCTGGCGCTGGTGCTGATCACCGCGGCGTTCTTCGTGATATGGCTCGGCGACAAACTGGTGTTCGCGCGCCGCCGCAGGGTTCGGGCCGCGGCCGAAGGCCAGAAGCCGCACGAGCCTGTGCTGGTCGATTACGCGCGCTCGTTCTTCCCGGTGATCCTGGCGGTGCTGCTGTTCCGCACCTTCCTGCTGGAACCGTTCCGGATTCCGTCGGGTTCGATGATGCCAACCCTGCTGGTCGGCGACTTCGTGCTGGTCAACAAGTTCGCCTACGGGTTGCGCCTGCCGGTCAGCAACACCAGGATCCTCGACACCGGCGAACCGAGGCGCGGTGACATCGCGGTGTTCCGTTACCCGCTGAATCCGAAAGAGGATTACATCAAGCGCATCATCGGCGTGCCGGGTGACACCGTCAAAGTGGTCGGCGAGGACGTTTCCGTCAATGGCAAGCCGGTGTCGCAGACGCTTGTCGGTGAGTACCACGGCACCGACAAGGTCAGCATGCAAATGGAGGAGAGCCCCAACATGTCCCCCGTGCAGCTCTACACGGAAGACCTGGAAGGGGTGAAGTATTCCACGTTGCATTTCCGCTACATCGAAAGCTACAACTGCCTCGGTTCGGATGGCACGCTGCTGCCTGACGGTGGTTGCGAATGGAAGGTGCCGCAGGGTTATTACTTCGCGATGGGCGACAACCGCGACGACAGCGCCGACAGCCGCTTCTGGGGCTTCGTGCCGGAAAAGAACCTGGCCGGCAAGGCGTTCTTCATCTGGTTCAGCCTCGCCGACTGGCACCGCATCGGCACCGTGTTGCATTGACTTCCCGGCGCCTGCGCCGTGACCTTCGAGGGATGGATTCCGGCGCCGGCGTATGCGCCAATGGCCGCACGGGTACGCCAGAGGGGTGTGTCATGAAACACGGCTTGACGGTTTTTGCAGGATTGCTGCTGGCGATCGCCATGGCGTGCCTGGTCGCACCGCATGCGTTGGCGAGCGCGGCCGGCGAACGCGTGATCGTCGATCTGCACCACATGATCCCGATGCGCGACGGCGTAAAGCTCGCCGCGACGATCTGGCGACCATCGGACCAGCAGAAGCCATTGCCGGCGGTGCTGGTAATGACGCCGTACATCTCCGACGAAACCCAGCAGCGTGCGGTGAAGTTTGCCGAGAACGGCTACGTTTATGTCAGCGTGGACGTGCGCGGGCGCGGCACCTCGGAAGGCAGGTTCACGCCGTTGTACGGCAATGGTCCGGACGGCGCCGACGTGATCGCGTGGCTGGCGAAGCAGCCGTGGAGTGACGGGCGCGTGGTGACGCGCGGCGGTTCCTATCGCGGCATGGACCAGTGGCAGATTTTGACTGAACACCCGGCGCATCTCGCCGCCGCGGTGCCGACGGCCGCGGTTTATCCGGGCTGGGATTACCCGCAGCCCAAAGGCGTCTTCCTGAGCTACATGGCGCAATGGCTGGCGTTGACCAGCGGACATACCGGGCAAGACAACCTGTTCGCCGACGGCAAATACTGGGCGACGCGTTTCGTCGAGGCCTACGAACGCAACCAGCCGTTCTACAAACTGGCCGATCTCGCCGGCAGCAATCGCGCTGCGTTTCTCGAAGAACTCGATCATCCTGGTTACGACAGTTTTTGGGCGGCGTTCAATCCCAAGGCCACCGACTATGCGCGCATCGACATTCCGATCCTGACCATCACGGGCTACTTCGATGGCGACCAGCCTGGCGCGTTGCGCTATTACCGCGAGTTCATGCGCTACGCCTCGACGAAAGCCAAACAGCATTTTTATCTGTTGATGGGTCCCTGGGATCATCCCGGCACCCGCCATCCGCAGGAAAAGCTGGGTGGTCTCACCTTCGGCAAGGACTCGGTGCTGGACATCGATCAATTGCACATCGATTACTTCAACTGGGTGTTGAAAGGCGGCAAGCGTCCCGCAATCCTTGCTGACCGCGTCAACTATTACGTGATGGGCGCGGATGAGTGGCGGCATGCTGATTCGATCAAGGATTTGTCCGATCATTCCTTGCGCCTGTATTTGTCGTCTCCGGATGGCTCCGCCCACGATGTATTCCATTCCGGCCGCCTGACCGCGGGCGCGCCGCCAACCCAAGCGCCCGACACGTTCGCCGCCGATCCGCTGGCGCTGGAATCCGCGCAGGACTTGTTGAAGCCTCCGGGTGACGATTACCTGGCCCATTCGTCCGAGGCCTACAAGGCGAATCGGCTGGTTTACACCAGTGATCCGCTGGACGCGCCCACCACGATCGCGGGCGCGATGAATTTGCTGGCCAGCATCTCGATCGATACCCCCGATGCCGACATCGGCGCCGAGATCGATGCGGTGTTGCCGGACGGCCGCACGCTGGTGCTGGGCCAGGATTTCGTGCGTGCCCGCTTCCGCAACGGAACGTCGAAGGCGGAGCCCGTGACGGCGGGCAAGATCGAGCCGTACCGGTTCGATGGTTTCTACTACACGGTCAGGGAGTTGCCCAAGGGCACGCGCCTGCGGCTGGTGCTTGGTCCGGTGAATACACCGGACCTGCAAAAAAACTACAACTCCGGTGGGCGCATCGGCTACGAAACTGCGAAGGATGCGCGCACCGCCACGATTACGTTGCACCTCGATCCAGAACATGCGAGCTATCTGGAACTGCCATTGGCTCCCACGGAAACCGGTCACGAAAAGAAGAACTGATGCCGAGGCTGCATCGCATCGGCGCCGTGTTGCATTAAGCTCTTGGCGTCCCGCGGGGTCCCGCGGGGTCCCGCGGGCGACGCGTGCGTCGCGGCGCGGGCAACTGGCGGGCAAATCTACAATGCGGTTCGAGGGGGCGGCTCCATGAAACGTCAATCGGGCATTACCCTGATCGGGTTCGTGATCATTCTGATCATCGCGGCATTCTTCATTTACACGGCGATGAAGCTGGTGCCTGCATACATGGACTATCTGAATGTGTCCAAGGCACTGAACACGGTTGCCACGCAATCCAGTTCCGGCAACATGAGCGTGGCGGACGTGCAGCGGCAGCTCGACACGCAGCAGCTCTCGCAGTATTTCGCCGACGAAGACATCGAGGCCAAGAACATTTCCGTGGTCAGCATGCCGAATGGCGGCTCATCGTTGAAGCTGAGCTACGACAAGAAAATCCCGTGGATATACAACATCGACTTCCTGGTGCATTTCGAGAAATCGGTGGCGTTGAAGATGCAGCAATCGCAGGAGTGACGTGAAACTCGGTTATCCCTTCACGGATGAGGCTTTGCTGCAGCTTGCCCTGACGCACCGCAGTGCGGGGCGCCCGAACAACGAGCGGCTGGAATTCCTGGGCGACGCGCTGGTCAATCTCGTGGTCGCCGAGATGCTGTTCGACTCGCGCCCGCGTGCCAACGAAGGCGAACTCTCGCGCTTGCGCGCGCAACTGGTAAGTGAACCCGCGCTGGCGGAACGCGCGCGTGAATTGCACCTGGGTGAAGCACTGAAGCTTGGCTCGGGTGAACTCAAGAGCGGTGGCTTTCGCCGCGACTCCATCCTTGCCGACGCCTTCGAGGCGCTGGTGGCGGCAATCTACCGCGATGGCGGATTCCACGCCTGCCGCGACTGGTTGCGCACGGTGTTTGCCGAGCCGATCGCCGCGGCCGGTCCGCCGCAAAAGGATCCCAAGACCCGCCTGCAGGAATGGTTGCAGGCGCGCGGCTTGCCGTTGCCGCATTACGAGCTGCTGGCCGAACACGGCGAGGAGCATGCGCGCCAGTTCGACGTGGCGTGCGTGGTCGAGCAACCGCTGCCCGCGCGCTTCGAGGGCAGCGCCGGCAGCCGCCGTGCGGCGGAACAGATTGCCGCGGATCTCGCGCTCGCAAGCCTCGCCGTATCGGAAATTCCATGAGTCCTGCATTCCACTGCGGCAGCGTTGCGATCGTCGGGCGTCCCAACGTCGGCAAGTCCACGCTGCTGAATGCGTTGATCGACACGCATCTCTCCATCGTCACGCCGCGCGCGCACACCACGCGCCAGCGCATCCTCGGCATCGCGAATCCGGCGGGCGGGCAGATCCTTTATCTCGACACGCCCGGCCTGCATCGTGAAGCGAAGCGCGCGATCAACCGCAGTTTGAACCGGGCAGTGCATGCGGCCATCGCCGACGCGGATCTGGCGGTACAGGTGGTTGCGGCCGGACAGTGGGATGACGAGGACAGCGCGGTGCACGCGGCACTCGCGGACCGCGCGATCCCGCGCCTGCTGGCGATCAACAAGGTCGACCGCGTTCCCGACAAGGCGAAGCTGTTGCCGTTCGTGGAAGAGGTCACGCGCGATTGCGCATGGGACGAGGTTTTCCTGATCAGCGCCGAGAAGCGCTCCGGCCTCGCCGAACTGGAGCGCGCGATCCTGGCGCGCCTGCCGGAACGGGAACCGAGCTACGACACGGAGGCTTTCACCGATCGCAGTGAGCGCTTCCTGGTCGCCGAGCTGGTGCGCGAGCAGTTGATGCGGCAGTTGGGCGAGGAACTGCCCTATGCAACCACGGTCGAGATCGAAGGTTTCGAGGATCGCCCCGACGGCATCACCGAGATCGCGGCGGTGGTGTGGGTGGAACGCGAGGGCCAGAAGGCCATCGTGATCGGCGCGGGCGGGCGGCGCGCCAAGGCCATCGGCAGCGCGGCGCGACGCAGCATCGAGGCGTTGCTCGACCGCAAGGTCTTCCTCAAATTGTGGGTGCGCGTGCGCGCCGGCTGGTCGGACGACGAGACTGCGCTGAAGCAATTCGGGTATGAGTAGCACGAAACCCGTGTCGTCATTCCGGGGCAGACCGCAGAGCGGAACCCGGCATCCATCTTGCTGTTTCCGACAAGTCAAAATGGACAGATGCGCCGCATCCTTGCGGCGCTCTATTCGAGCCGCCTGCGGCGTTCGCGTTTACAGTCAGTAAACGCGGTCGGGTTTCATCGCGACAACCCCGCGACGGCCCCGGAATGACGGCTTTACTTTCACACCTCAACCCATGCGCGTCGAATCCCAACCCGCCTACATCCTGCATGCGCGCGCCTGGCGCGAGACCAGCCTGCTGCTGGATGCGTTCACGCGCGACCATGGCCGTGTCGGGCTGGTCGCGCGCGGGGTGCGCAGCGCACGCGCCCGCCTGCCGCGCTCCGCGCTGGAACCGTTGCAGGCGCTCCAGCTTGGCTGGTCGGGGCGCGGCGAACTGCAAACCCTCACGGCGGCCGAACCCGTGGGGAATCCGCCCGCGTTGCGCGGCGATACCTTGATGTCGGCGATGTACGTCAATGAATTGATGGTGCGGTTGACCGCACGCGGCGACCCGCACCCGGCGCTGTTCGATCGGTACGCCGCGCTGCTGGATGAACTGGCCGCGACGACCTCGCTGGCCTGGAGCCTGCGCCGTTTCGAACGTGACCTCCTGGCCGCAACCGGTTATGCGCTGCAGCTGGAAACCGAAGCCGAAAACGGTGCACCGCTCGAGCCGACGCAGTCCTACGACTATGTCCCCGAGCTGGGGCCAGTCGCGGCGTCCGGCTCTGCAGGCAGCGGCGCGCGCGTGCGCGGCCGCGCGCTGCTCGCGCTGGCTGCGGATGCCATGCCGAAGGATTCGGAAGATCTCGCTGCGCTGCGCCGCCTGATGCGAAGCTTGATCGGCGTCCACGTGGGCGATCGCGGCTTGCAGTCGTGGCGCGTGCTTGGTGGGCTCCGCTCGGGTGATCTACCTGATCGCCGCAGCGCGCGGGTGGATCAACAGTTTTTGGACACGGATTGAAGCCGATCAGGTCGGAAGGAAGAGGCCATCGGCTTTGATCCGGCTCGATCCGTCTACGGGACTTTTGTTTTTCGGCAGTGGATTTCAGGCGTCCCGGGCCGTCGCGCCGTGAAGGTTCGCGACGGCCTCTTCGAACGCTCCGGTGACTTCAACCCGCGTCACCGCTCAATTTCGAGTGCAGCGTTTCGCGGGTTTCGTGCAAGGCCCTGGCGAACCCGCGCATGGCGGCGTCGATGCGGGTGGCGTCACCGGAAACGAGCGCGTCGTGCAGGCTGCTGCACGCACGGGCGAGTGCCGTCGCGCCGCAAAAGCCGCACGATGCAAGCAGTCGATGCAGCGTCGGGCGCAGCGCCTGCGGATCCTCGGCGCAGCGCTCGAATTCGTCCTGTATCCGCGGCAGTTCCTGCTCGGCGAACAGGCGCCGCAGGCGTTCGACCGCAGACAGGGAACCGCAAGTCCGCAGCGCATTGTCGTCGTCGAGCGGATCCGCCTCGCAGCCGAACGGGGCAAGCGCGGCGTGCAGCGTTTCCAGCGAAACGGGCTTGGGCAGCACCTGCGCGAAACCGGCCGCCAGCAGCGTCGTGCGGGTGCCGTCGGGCTCCGCCGTCGTGGCGATGGCCGGCGGGAGGGGAACGGCGCTGCCGGGGTCGGCCCGCAGTGCGGCGAGCACGGCTTCGCCGTTCATCCCCGGCAGGTGGTGGTCGAGGATGAGGAGCTTCCAGTTGCCTTCGCGCGCGCAGGCAAGCGCCGCCATTCCGTCTGCGCAGGCGACCGGGTCACCCCCGCAGGCCCGAATGGCCTCGCACAGGAACTCACGGCTCACCGTGTCGTCCTCGGCTAGAAGCACCCTGAAATGCGCGGCATCCTTGTCCATGTTGACTCCGTGGAACGCGTCCCGGGCCGTGGCCTGTCGGACCCGCTGGAAGCCCCAGTCTGCGCCCTTAGGTTACGTTCGGACAGGGGCTGGCACAATCGCGTTCAGTTTCATCCAAAGGGACCGCCGTGGCAAATTGGCGCCAGTACCTGGTGGCTGCGTGCTTGATGCTGGCGTGCGCGCGTGCGCAGGCTGCCGTGCAGATGCGGGCGGCAACGCTTACGCTGCCCGGCATCCAGTTGGCACAGGTTCGCGTCGACGCATCGCTTGGCGCGGATGGCAGGCCGGTGCTGCACATTGTGGCTGCCAAGGCTTCCGTTCCGGCGCTCGGCTGGCGTGATGTCGCGCTGAGCTTGCAAGGCGAGCCGCAGCGGGCCGGCGGCAGCGCCTGGAAATTCGTGGGCCGCGTCTCCACACAGAAGGCGCCCGGCAATGCCTTGTCCGATGCCGACCTCACGCTTCTCTATGATCGCGACGGCGGCACCCTCGTGGTGGATGTCGTGCAGGGCAAGAGCCGCCTGAATGCCCAACTGCCCCTCGACCAGCCTTCGCACCTGCAGGTAAAGCTGGCCGCCATTCCGCTGGCATGGCTCAAGGGCGTGCTCGCCGCGGCGTGGCCGGATGGCCGGCTCAACGGGGGCACGCTTGCCGGCGACGTGGCGGTTGACCTGGCACAGGACGACACGCGCGTCTCGGGGCGCGTCTCGATCGGCGACGCCGACCTCGACAGCAAAAGCGGCACGATGGCTGCGCAAAAATTGGGCGCGCAGGGCAACTTCAGGATCGACACGGGTTCGGCGACGGCCAGCGTGATGTGGGACGGCCAGCTGCGCGGTGGCCAGCTGCTGCTCGGTCCATTGTTCGCGCAACTGCCGCAGAGTCCGGTCGGCCTGCACGTCGCCGGCAGGTTCGGGCCCGCGGGGATCGCGCTGGATTCTCTGGATTTCGATGATCCGGATGCGCTGCGCCTCTCGGGAAGCGTGGGGTTCGACCGCCACGGCAGCCTCGACGCGCTCGCGCTGAAGCGCTTCGCAGCCACGCTTCCCGCCGCCTACACGCGCTACGGCACGACGCTGGTACGCAGCCTGGCGGGAGTCGATTCGCTCACGACGTCCGGCAGCGTCAGCGGTGCATTGGACCTCGGCAGCAACGGGCCGCGTGTCATCGACCTCACGGCCAGGGACGTGACGCTCGACAGCCATGGCGGCAGCTTCGCCGTGAAGGGTCTCGACGGCGGCCTGGATTGGCGCGCGGGGACGACGCGGCCGGCCACGCAACTGAAATGGGATGCACTATCCCTTTACCGGCTCGATTTCGGCCCCGCCAATCTCGGCCTGAAGGACGCTGGCGGCGCCCTGAGCCTGCGCGCACCGGTCAGCGTGGGACTGTTTGGCGGCACCTTTCAGGTCGGAAGGTTCGAATGGCGGCCGGATGAAGCAAAGTCGCAGCGCCTCGCCGCGGCATTCTCGGTCAGTGACGTCGATGTAAACCAGTTGTGCACGGCGCTCGGCTGGCCCGCGTTCGGCGGCAAGCTCGGCGGCGCTGTCCCGGATCTGGTTTATCGCGGCGACAATCTGGTGTTCGGTGGCGGCCTGTCGCTCAACGCTTTCGGCGGTTCGGTGAGCGTCACCCACCTGAGCATGCAGCACCCGTTCGGCAAGGCGCCGGAACTTGCGGCCGACGTCGACATGGACGAGCTCGACCTGGCCCAACTCACTGGCGTGTTCGGTTTCGGGCAGATCACCGGACGGATGGACGGGGACATCCACGGACTCAAACTTGTCGACTGGAAGCCGGTTGCCTTCAATGCCGATCTGACCGCGAACGGTGGCGGCAAGATCAGCCAGAACGCCATCAAAAGCCTCACCGAAGTCGGCGGTGGCGGCATCGCCGGCGGACTGCAGGGCATGGCGCTGCGGCTGTTCAAGACGTTCGGTTATTCGCGGATCGGCCTGAGCTGCACGCTGGCGAACGGCGTGTGCAGCATGGGCGGCATTTCGCCCGACCCGGACGCGGATGGCGCGGGCTACACGATCGTGGAAGGCAGCGGCTTGCCGCATATCACCGTGATCGGGCACGAGCGCGCGGTGGATTGGGTGACGCTGGTCAGCCGCCTGAAGGCGGTCAGCGAGGGCAACGCGCCGGTGATCGAATGATGCGCGTACAGCGCCGCCGCGGGTGAGCCGCCACCGGACGCATACGGGAAACCTTGCTTTCCCGGACGCAATGTAAACTTCGACAGGGTTCGCCTTGGCAATGACGCCGCTTTTCGTAATCGGGAGATCCATGATGCGCAAGTCCATGTTTGCCCTCGCCACCACGCTCGCGTTGCTGGCGGGCTGCGTGACCATCAATGTGTACTTCCCGGCCGCGGCCGCGCAGAAGGCCGCCGACCAGGTCATCAGCAACATCATGGGACCTGGCGCCGCGCCCGCTCCGGCCAGCAGCGCGCCCCCACCGTCTTCCGGCGCCGGCGATCCGGCGCAGCCGCAACCGCTTGCCATGCTCATCCTGGATGCCGTGATCCCGGCCGCGAACGCCGCCGAGCCGGCGAACCTTGACGTGCAGACGCCCGCGATCCAGGCCATCGAGTCGCGCATGCGCAGCCGTTTCCACTCCACCCTGCAAGGCCTGTTCGCCGCCGGCGCCATCGGCTTGACCCACAACGGCGACGTGGCGATGCACGACGCCTCCAAGGTTCCCCTGGCGCAGCGTTCGCAGGCGACCCAGGCCATCGCCGCCGAAAACAGCGACAGGGCGGAGCTGTACAAGCAGATCGCGGTCGCCAATGGCCATCCCGAATGGGCGCAGCGCATGCGCGAATCCTTTGCCAAGCAGTGGATCAGCCGTGCGCGCAGCGGCTGGTATTACCAGGATGCTTCAGGCAACTGGCAGCGCAAATAGCCACACGCGTTTGCGGTAACCGACGCCAGCGGCTTGGGGAATCTCTGATCAATCCCATCGCTCGTCATCCCGGCGAAAGCCGGGACCAGTGACTTTCGCGCTACGCAATGAGATGCAAAGGCACTGGGTCCCGGGTATCGCTTCGCGATTCCGGGATGACGAGCAAAATCAGGGCTACCTCCGTGTTGGCCGCCGGTACAGAAGTGCACCGGTTCACAACATTCCCCGGCGCCGCGGCGCATGATCCGGAGACGCTGTTGGGGGTGACATGCGAATCGGGCTCATGGTGGATGCCACTTGCGATCTTCCGCGCAAGTTCATCGACGACCATCAGATCATCATCATGCCGATCACGATCAGGATCGACGAGCACACCTTCGTGGATGTGCACGATCCCGGCGCAGCGGAGCGCTATTGCCAGAGCGAGGTAGGCAGGCGCGGGCACGCCGCCGAAACCGCGCCGCTCAGCGTGGACGAAATACGTGAGCTGTTCCTCGGCAAGCTGGTGCTGGATTACGACGCGATCTTCTGCCTTACCGTGACCTCCACGCGCAGCCCGATCTTCGCCAACGCAACCCAGGCGAGTTTCGCGATCCTCGGGTCGTACCGGCCGGTGCGTCAGGCCGCCGGCAATCATTCGCCGTTCCTGATGCGTGTCATCGACAGCAAGAGCCTGTCCGCGGGGCAGGGCATCAGCGCCATCGAGGCCACGCAGTTGATCGCGGCGGATACCGGTCCGGGGCCAATCCGGGAACGCCTCGCCGAAGTCGCCGCGCAAACTTACGCCTACATGCTGCCGCGCGATTTGCACTACCTGCGTGCACGTGCGCGCAAGGAGGGCGACCGCAGCGTCGGGCTGCTGAGTGCCACGCTCGGCACGGCGCTCGACATCAAGCCGCTGCTGCAATGTTTCCAGGGCGAAACCAGGCCCGTGGCCAAGGCGCGCGGTTTCGCGCACGGCGCGGAGATGCTGTTTGCTCACGCCGCGCGTGCGGTGAAACGCGGTTTGCTGGTTCCCGCGCTGTGCGTCAGCTATGGCGGAAACCTTTCGGAACTGGAAGCCTTGCCGGGATACGAAAGCCTGGCCAATGCGTGCAACGAAGCGGACGTCACGCTTTACCCGAGTGCCATGAGCATCACCGGCATGGTCAACGTCGGCACCGGCGCGGTCGCCCTGGGTTACGCAGCGGCGGGTGACGACCCGGCGTTCTGAGCGATCGGCTTGACGCATCTGGCAAGATGCGCGGATGAAAAATCCGCGTGATGTCACTTTCGAAGTTCCCATCGACGACCTTTCCCACGACGGGCGCGGTGTCGCGCGC
>Ga0134128_10008209_pt1 | contig 12574 bp, 11 predicted proteins | sample KB31754_FD_96462 | JGI IMG/M metagenome (GOLD analysis project Ga0134128, IMG submission 96462) | Terrestrial soil microbial communities with excess Nitrogen fertilizer from Kellogg Biological Station, Michigan, USA - KB3-175-4 | ecosystem: Environmental > Terrestrial > Soil > Unclassified ...
GGGATATTGATCTGCGCCGGCGCCGACAGTCGTTTCGCCTTGGTGATGACGCGGTTGAGAACCTCGGCGACGCGCGACGGATCGCGCACTTCCTCCTGGTAGCAGACCATGTCCCGGAACAGGGCCATCTGCTCCACTTCCTGGAAGCCACCCTGCCCGATGGTCTTGTTGGCCGCCTGCGGCGTTACCAGCAACATCGGCGTGTGGTTCCAGTAGGCAGTCTTGATGGCGGTGACAAAATTCGTGATGCCGGGACCGTTCTGGGCGATCGCCATGGCGATCTTTCCCGTCGAACGCGTATAGCCGTCGCATATCAGTCCGCCATTCGTTTCGTGCGCGACGTCCCAGAAAGTGATGCCGGCCTTGGGAAACAGGTCCGAAATCGGCATAAATGCCGAACCGATGATGCCAAAGGCATGCTCGATGCCGTGCATCTGCAGCACTTTTACGAAGGCTTCTTCCGTCGTCATTTTCATAGCTTGGAGTCCTTTAGCCAAGTTCGGCTTTACTGGGATTTGTCCTGAAAAATTCCTGCGAGTTCTTCGGCAGCTTGGCGCAGCGCCGGGAGGCGTCGGCGCGCCGTTTGTAGATTCATGCGCGCTTCCGGCGCCTGGATTGCAAGCGCGGCGAGCAGTTCGCCGTTCTTTCCGAGCACCGGCACGGCCATGCAGACGACACCCACGAGATACTCCTCGCGATCGAAAGACACCTGCTCCTTGCGGATCTGCCGAAGCTCGGCGTCAAGCCTGGCACCGTCGGTGATCGTCGTGTCAGTGAAGCGCCGCAACTCGAGGCTTTGCAGCAATCTCCGGCGGCGCGGCGAAGCAGCGAGCGCCAGGAACAGTTTGCCGATTGCGCTGCAATGCAGCGGGACACGCGACCCGCTCGTATAGTGCAATCGCAGCGGCCAATGTTCGGCTTCCACGCGATCGAGATAGATCACCTCGCCGTTGAGCAGCGTACCGATATTACAGGTCTCGTTGAGCGTATGGACCAGCCGCTGCAATACGACGTGCGGCGTATCGTTGCGCATCGACGACGATAGTGCGCCGAAGGCGAGATTGGTGAGCCTGGGCCCGATGATCAGCCGGCGCCGGCCGGGTTCGCGCGCGAGATAGCCTTGCGTCACGAACCAGTCGACCAGCCGATAGGCTGTCGCCTTCGGCAATTTGAGCGAGGCGATGATGTCGAAGACGTCGACCGGTGCCTGTGAACCCGCGACGTATTCCAGAATGGCAAAGGAACGTGCGGTCGCGCCGAGCTTGCGTTCGGGCGTTTTCGCCCGAAGCGGGCGCGCCTTGGGCTCGGACACGGAATGCCTGGCGGGAGCGGCGGCGGGCAGCCTTTCGTCAAGTCCAAGATTGGTACGCATGTATCACCTAACCTCGGTTCAAGCCGTCACCAGACGGCTTCTGAACAGGCGCTGCAGGAACGGCAGCAACAGAACGATGATTGTGAACGCGACAATGGTGCCGGAGATCGGCCGCCTGAAGAATATGGTCCAGTCGTTTGAAAAACTGATCATCGTGTTCATGAAATTCTCTTCGGCGATGGGGCCGAGGATCACGCCGAGCACGAGAGGCGCGACCGGAAACTTCAGCCGCTCAAAGCCGTAGCCGAGGATGCCGAAGCCGATGATCAGCCACAGATCGGTGATGTTGTTGCGGATCGAGAGGGCGCCGATGAAGCAAAGGATCAGAACGTAGGCCGACACGACCGCTTCGGGAAAATCGAGGATCTTCACCAGCGGCCTGATTGCAAAATACCCGATGGCGCACATCAGTGCGAGGCCGAGGAACAGCGAGGCGAACACCGTGTAGACCAGCGGTGCGGAGGTCACCAGCACCTGCGGACCGGGCTGGATGCCGTGCAGCATGAATGCGCCGAGGATAACGGCGGTCGCGCCGCTGCCCGGGATGCCGAGTGCGAGCAGGTGCACCATTGCGCCGCCGACCGAGGCCGTCGCGGCGGCCTGCGGCGCGACGATTCCCTCCGCTACGCCCGTACCCATCTGGTTCTTGCGCTTGCCGAAGCGGGCCTCGATTCCATAACTGACGAACGAGGCGATGGTAGCGCCGGCGCCAGGCAAAAGGCCGATGAGGTCGCCAACGATCGAGGCGCGCAAGAACATTCCCTTGATGTCGTTGAGCTCTTTCAGGGTCGGCAGCTCGGTACGGGCGTTCGATATCTTGTCGAGCGGCTTGGTGGCAAAGCCGGTTTCCAGGCGCGAGAGCACTTCACCGACGCCATAGGCGCCGACCATGACCACAAGAAACTCGATGCCGTCGGCGAGGATCGGCGAGCCGAACGTGAATCGATAGGCGCCGTAGATAGGGTCGGTTCCCACCGTCGAAATCAGGATGCCGGCGCTCATGCTGATGAAGGCATTGGCGAGCGAGCCTTTGCCGATTGCCACCACGCTGAGCAGGCCGAACATCACGATCACGAAATATTCCGGCGACGAGAAGCGCAACGCGAATTTCGCCAGGGGCTCGGTAAGCGCCACCATGACCACGGCTGAGAGCAAGCCACCACCGAGCGCGGCAACAAGCGTCCATCCAAGGGCCTTGGCCGGCCGGCCCTTGCGGCCCATCGTATATCCGTCCCAAAGCATCGGAACGTCGATCGGCTCACCCGGAATGCGGAAAAGGATCGCCGTAAAGGCGCCCCCATAGGTGCCCGACACATACATTGCAGTCAGCAGCACGATCGAGGCCGTAACGTCCATTTTGTAGGTAAAGGGGAGCGCCAGTGCGACACCCATCACCAGCGTCAGTCCGGGCAGCACGCCGATCAGCAGGCCGATCACGATCCCGATCACCAGCATCGCCATATTGAGAGGCGTCAAACAATGAAGGAAGCCGCCGGCGAGCTGCGTGAGAATGTCGATCATGTCCTCACCACAGGCTCGGAATTGCAAAGAAAATGTCGGTGACACGGTCGAACGGCGGAAGACCGCGTGGCAGCGATACATAGGCGATGCGCAGGAACAGAACGCCGCAGAAAATCGTCACCGCGGCGCTGGTGCCCCAGATCGCGCCATGCGCACGGTAACCGCCGACATACATGAAGGCGGCCAGAAAAAAGAACGTGCCGAGAATAAAGCCGAGAATGGGGACCAACACCGCATAGATCGCCTTCAGTATGATGCCGCCGATCAGAAGCCGCGGATAAACCGGCTGCTTGTCTTCCGGCTCGGTTTCTCGCTCGAAGGCTTCGAGAAAGCCGGTACCTTCCTTGTTCCCCGCAATTAATCGCCGCGATATTTCAAACACGCAGGACCCCGCCATCAGCAGAATCGCGATGCGCGGCCACACTTCGGGACCGAGATCGCCGGCGCGAGGTGTGTAGGCAATCGTGCCGGCATAGACGTAAAGTGCGGCGGCGATGGCGAGGCCAACCGTGTAAGGCACAATCGAACGGAACAGCACCTTGTCCATGGCGCTTACTCCACTCGTCCCCGCAAGTACGGGGACCCAGGGTGACAAATCGCCGCCGCCGAAACGAAGTCTCCAGATCCCCGCTTTCGCCGGAATAAGCGGACCGTGTGAAGCTCCAGCGGGGACGTCATCAGTTCGTCGCCATTGTCTTCTTCATATCGTCGAGCTGTTGATTGATGAATGCCGGCGCTTTCGCGGAATCTTCGAAGCTGTTGGGATCGCAGAACTGATCATCCATGAACTTCTTGTATTCGGCCGATGCGTATACCTTGGCCAGTGCGTCCGACAGCTTCTTCACGATATCGGGGGGCGTGCCGGAGCGAACGACAATCGAGCGAAACTGCGGCAGCGCTACTTTGTAACCTAGCTCATAAGACGCCGGGACATCCTTGAATCTGTCGAGGCGCTTCTCGCCGAACAGCAGGATTGGCCGCATCTGCTTGCTGTTCAGAAATTGCGCGACGTCACCCGCCTGTTCGTAGAGTGCGTCGGCGTGATCGCCAAGAATGGAAACGTAGCGTTCGCTCGGCTTGGAGAACGGCACCTGCGTGACCTTGATCCCGCCATGGTCGAGCACCGTCAGCGAAAAATCGTCCACGCTGCCGAAGCCGAGTGTTGCGACCTTGAGCTTGTTCGGATTGGCTTTTGCCTCCTTGGCGAAATCGTCCCAATTCTTGAACCGGCTGTCCTGTTTCACGAAAATAAAAGACGGCACTTTCATCATCACCGCCACCGGCGTGATGTCGTTCATCGTCCAGCGCGGACTTTTTCCGGCGAGCAATGCGTGGCTGTCGGCGATATAGATCGCCATCGAATAGCCGTCGGCCGGCGCCGCGAGCAGCTTCACCATGCCGGTCGCGCCGGTTCCGCCCGGCACGTTCACGACCGGGATCCCCTGACCGAGCATCGGCTCCATCAATTTGCTGATCAATCGCGCAAGTTGATCGGCGCCGCCGCCGGGTCCCCACGGTACAATCAGTTCGATCGGCCGCTCCGGATAACCGGCTGCGACGGCCTTGCCGCCGAACAACGCGGCGCCGAGCGCCATTGCCGCAAGCACTGTGAAGCTTCGCGTGACCGAACGCATGACTTGATCCTCCCTGCCAAGCGGCCGCCTGTCTGTTTCGTCCTCGCCCGCGGCCGTGCCCGGCAGGGACTCTGATCCGGCTTTTTGCCGCCGGTTCTCCGCCAAGCGCACGAGCCTGCCGGTGGATTCTCATTTTTTGAGACTGCTATTCTCAATACGATAACAGAAGAGTCTGGGGCCGCAACGGTCAAATCGAGCCGTTTTGTCCCGCGATTCGAGAATTCGATTTCACCGGCGGATCGGTTCGAGGCATTTTCGGTGCGCGTCCGGATCAAGCCCAGCCTTGACGGCTGGCCTACCGCTTCGCAAGCGGCACATACACGCGCGCGTCAGGTCCGTTGTAGAGGGTGAGCGGCCGCAGCAGGATATTGTTTTCGAGCTGCTCGAGCGCCTGCACGGCCCAGCCCGGCATGCGGCCGATCGCGAAGATCGGCACGAACAAATCACGCCTGACGCCAAGCAGGTGATAGACGACGCCGGAATAGAAATCGACATTCACATTCACGCCGTGACGCGCATAAGGCGCCATGGCGGCAACGACAGCCTGCAAGATCTCGAACCATTTAGGCTCACCCATTTCCTTTGAAAGGCGCTCGACGCCCGCGCGCATGTGGCGCGCACGCGGATCTTCGGCGCGATAGACCCGATGCCCAAAGCCTGTGATGGCAATGCCCGCGCTGCGCTTTTCCTTCACGTAGGCTGCGGCGCGCGAGGGCTCGCCTATTTCCTCAGCCATCTTCATGACATCCTCCGCGGCACCGCCATGCGCGGGGCCGGACAGTGCGGCGATCGCGGCAACGATAGCCGCATGCAGATTGGCCTCAGTGCCGATCACCACGCGCGCTGCAAAAGATGAGGCGTTCGATCCATGCTCTGCATGCAAGATCAGGTCGCGATCGATGAGTTGAGCGGCATCGGCGCTGGGCTTCTGGCCTGTCAGCATCCACAGCAGATTGGCGGCATGGCCAAGAGTCCGATCCGCAGCGACAGGCTCTTTTCCTTCGCGAATCCGCGAATGCGCGGCCACGATCATCGGAACCTGCGAGGTCAGGCGTACGGCCTTGCGCAATGTCGCTTCGCGTGAATTGTCAGCCGTTTCAGGATCGAACGCGGATAGTGCCGACGCGGCAGTGCGCAGCACATCCATTGGATGGGCCGACTTGATGGTACGAATGATGTCGAACAGCGCATCGGGCAGCTTGCGCGCAGCCTTCAGGTCGGCATCGAAGGCCGCGAGATTCTGCACATTTGGCAGTTCACCGTTGAGGAGAAGCCACGCGGTCTCCTCGAAGCTCGAATGTTCGGCAAGGTCATGGATTGAATAGCCGCGGTAGCGCAACTCCCCTGCTTTGCCGTCAATGAACGTGCAAGGCGAACGATCGAAATAGACGCCCTTGAGCCCACGTTGAATCTTGATCACCTCGGCTGTTTCAGTCATTGATGGCCTCTTCTGCTGCGCAGGATCATTTGTAACAAGCGCCTGTTTTTCAGGATCATGCGCCCGCCCCCATACTGCGCGTCTTTCTCACGCGGTGAGAAGCATGGAATTACTCGATCGACTGTTTGATATCGCACGGCGGCGTAATCGCAAAATCGTTCTCCCGGAAGGCGACGATGCGCGTATCGTCGCCGCCGCAGCGCGGTTGCAGGCCGAGCGGATTGGGCAGCCGGTGCTTCTCGGCGCGTCTGATGCGCTTCGCGAGCTCGCAGCCGGACAGAAAGTCTCGCTGGACGGTATCGAGATCGTCGATCCGCGCAGTGATGCGCGATTGCAAAACTACGCCTCGGTGCTCGTCCAGGCGCGCGAATCCATGACACCTGCGATGGCAACACGGCTCGTCAGCAAACCGCTCTATTTCGGCGGCATGATGGTGCGCCGGGGCGATGCGGACGCCATGGTCGCAGGGTGTGCCAATCCGACGCGGCGCGTCATCGAGGCCGGCCTGATGACGGTCGGCCTGGCGGAGGGCATAGCATTGCCTTCGAGCTATTTCCTGATGGTCGTGGCGGACTACCTTGGGCAGGGGCCGAAGCCATTCGTCTTCGCGGACTGCGCCGTCAATGCCGATCCGACATCGAGCGAACTTGCGGATATCGCGATCGCCTCCGCGCATAGTGCTCAGACGCTCCTTGGCGATACACCGCGCGTCGCACTGCTGTCATTTTCCACAAAGGGCAGCGCACAGCACGCGCGGGTTGACAAGGTGCGCGAAGCGCTCGCCATTGCGCGTCAACGCGAGCCGGACCTAGCCATTGACGGCGAGTTTCAGGGCGACGCGGCGGTGGTGCCCGCCGTGGCGCTAAAGAAAATCAAGGAGCCGAGCGCCGTCGCCGGCAGGGCCAACGTGCTTATCTTTCCCGATCTTGATTCCGGCAATATCGCCTACAAGCTGACGCAATGGCTCGGCGGCGCAACGGCCATCGGACCGTTCCTGCAGGGCTTCGCCAAACCGATCAGCGACCTGTCGCGCGGGGCGAGCGTCGAGGACATCATCACAACCTGTGCCGTGGTGGCGGCGGGGTGATGTTCCGCCTGCATCGCGTATGCGCAAATTACCGCTTCGGTGCCTCCTCAATGTCATCGTCCGAGAGCACCCGGAGCGCAGCGCCGTCGATATCGCTATATTGGCCGGTCTTGAGCGCCCACAGGAATGCGAACAGCCCGCTGAGACCCAGGGCAAGTGCGATCGGCAGCAGATAGATCAGAACATTCATGATTTCACCCCGCGCGCCCGCAACGCATTGAGTGTGACCAGCATCGACGAGCCCGACATCGCCAGCGCGGCGATCAGCGGCGTTACCGCGCCGGCAATCGCGACGGGAACCGCTACGGCGTTGTAGATCGCCGCAAGCCACAGATTCTCCGTCATCAGGGCCCGCGCCCTGCGCGCGATCACGATGGAATCGAGCACCGGCTTGAGACGCTCGCCAAGGAAGACCGCGTCCGCCTGCGCCTGAGTCACGTCCGCAGCGCTGATCGGCGACAGCGACACATGCGCGGCGGCCAGCGCGGGCGCGTCATTAAGACCATCCCCCACCATCAGCACACGGCGGCCGTTGTTCCTCAGCGTTTGAATCAATGCGATCTTTTCAGCCGGCTTCAGGCCGGCCTTCCAATACGCAACGCCAAGCGCCTGCGCGACCGGCTCGACAGCCTCGCTGCGATCGCCCGACAGAATCTGGATGTCGAGGCCTCGGGCGCGGAGGGCTTCGATGACCGCGACGGCATCCGACCGCAGCGTCTGGCTGATGGCGATGGCAAGCGTCTGGCCTAGATAAGAGAAGTAAATATGAGAGACACCGGCACTTTCCCGGTTAGAACTGCACGGGACGCCGCAGAATTCGGCAGCGCCGAGGCGCGCCTCTGCTCCGTCGATATTGACGCGAACGCCCCTCCCCGGCTCCTCGACTGCGCCTCCGAACGGTGCGCGCGTGACTGCCTCGCGCGCTAGCGCCGCCGCCAGCGGATGGCGGCTCGACAACGCCAGCCGCGCCGCCTTTTGCAGCAGTTCACCGTCAAGCCCGGTCGCATTGGCGACACGCGGTTCCGGCAGCGTTAGCGTTCCGGTCTTGTCGAAGACGACCGTGTCGGCTTCGGCCAGCCGTTCGATCGTATCGCCGGAATTCAGAATGACATTGGCCTGAAACAGAGTTCCGGATGCGACGACCTGGACTGCCGGAATTGCCAGAGCGAGCGCACAAGGACATGTAATGATGAGCACCGCGATGGCTGTCACCAGGGCATCATGCAGACTCGCGCCGGCGACCAGCCAGCCGATCAAGGTCAAGGCGGCGGTTAGATGCACGACCGGCGCGTAGACGCGGGAGGCCCGATCGGCGAGCCGCATGACGCGCGACTTGGCGCTTGCTGCCTTGTCTAGAAGCTTCTCGATCTCGTCGATCAGCGCGGTACCGCCGGCGGCCGTCACTTTCAGGGTCAGCGCGCCGGAATAGTTCATGCTGCCGGCATAGATAGTCGCGCCGGCCGTAACCTTGCGTCGCGCAGTTTCACCCGTAATCAAGCTTTCATCGACCTCGGACATTCCGCCAAGGACTGTACCGTCGGCGGGCACACGCTCGCCCGGCTTGATCAGCAGACGATCGGCAGCTTTCAGCGCGCCCACCGGCACGCTGACCAATTCGTCGCCGGCAAATCGATGCGCGGTCTCGGCTTTCAGGGCCGCCAAATTTCCGGCGATCGCGCGCGTTTTGCGCCGCATCGCATGATCAAGCGCGCGTCCGATCAGCAGGAAAAAGAGCAACATTATCGCCGAATCGAAATAGGTGTGCTCGGCATGTTTGGCGGTTTCCACGACCGACATGCCGAGCGCCAGGATGACGCCTAGCGAAATCGGAACGTCCATGTTGAGCGAACGCGCCTTAAGCGCGCGCCAGGCGCTTGCAAAGAATGGCCGGCCCGCATAGGCGGCAGCCGGCAAGGCAATCAGCGCCGACGCCCAGTGAAAGAAGTCGCGCGTCTCGGCGGTGATGTCCGTGACATTGCCGGACCACACCGATACGGACAGCAGCATGATATTCATCGCCGCGAAGCCCGCGACGGCCAAGCAGCGTGTCAGGCGGCGCGCCTCGACAGCCTGTTCCTGCTCGGCGCGCAGCGGCTCAAACGGGTGGCCGTGATAACCGTTGTCTTCCAGCACCTGGAGAATTTGCGCCGGCTTCACTGCACCATCAGCCCAGGCGATGTGCAGCCGCCGATTGGTGAAATTGAGCCGCGCCTCCGTTACCCCAGGCACGCTCTTCACCGCTCCTTCAATGCGCGCGATGCAGGCGCCGCAGGCAATGCCGTCAACCGCAAGATCCATGGCGACAACGCCATTGCCTGCCGGCTTCGTATAGAGCGAAAGATCAAGCGTTTCGGTCATGGCGCTTGCCGATGCTGGTTCCGTTGCCGCATCACCTGAGCGTCACCCGGCTGCGCGAACGGAATACGCGCGCGCCGTCACGATAGAGATCCACGACCAATTCCCATTGCCCCGACTGTGCCGGCGTCGATCCCCGAAAATTGGCCGCTCCCACGCGCTCGAGCGCGAACAAATGGTCAAGCCTTTCATCGGCCGGGTGTGCAAGCCGCGCATGCGCGGTAAGCCCGGCAATCGGTGCTCCCAATGCATCGCGCGCGGAAATATCAAGCGTAGCCTCACCGGCGTTTTTGCGCGCAAGCTTGCCGCTGACCTGCCAATGCAATTCGTCCTGTCGCTCGGCGCTGGCGACGTCCTGTTCGAACATCAGGCCGGCTTTATAGGAGCTTGTCGTCTCCACGCCGCCGAAGGTGGAGGTTGCCGCCTTCACCAGCCATGCGTTGACCGCGAACACGACGCCGAAGAATCCAAGCAGGCAGAACAGCACGTGACGGCCGGTCAATTCGCGCGGTCTGTTGCGTCCATTCATGACGATGTCTCCGTCACGGGCCGAAGAAATGATCGCGCATTTCGGCGATTTCCCCGGAATCATTGTCGATTAACCGGAAGAGTATCGATGTCGATGGCGCCGGCGGATTCTCGCTGTAATCCGTCACTATGACGCGCACTTCCTTGGTCTGATCGGGACCGACGGTAATCAACTGACGACCGTCGGCACGCGGCGGCAGGCCCACGAAATCGATAAGCGTCGAGGGCAAGCCATCGACGCTCACGATAAAGTCGCGGTATTTGAGTTGCTTGTTGACGATACGAATCGTGTAGCCGTTTCGCAGCGCGCCGTCGGAGAGGCGCACATACATCGGGTTGCGATCATGAATAACGCTGATGCCTTCGCTGTCGCGCGTGGCAAGCGTGTAGAGCATGATCCCGCCGACAACCGCGATAATTACCGCATAAAAAGTGGTGCGCATGCGCACAAGTTTGTAGAAGGCCTTCTTTCCTTCGATGCGCTGCTTGATGTTGACGTCGGTATCGTACGCAATGAGCCCCGTTGGACGGCCAACCTTGCGCATGATGGTATCGCATGCGTCGATGCACAGTCCGCATTGGATGCAGCCGAGATTGGCCCCACCGCGTATATCGACGCCCGTCGGACAGACGTGCACGCACTGCAAGCAATCCACGCAGTCGCCTGCCCGCTCGCCATGGGCGCGGAGCTGCTCGGCCTTCTTTACCGAACAACGCGGCTCGCCGCGGTCGTATCGGTAGGTCACGTTGAGCGCAAATTCATCCGTAAGCGCAGCCTGAATGCGCGGCCACGGACACATGTACAGGCAGACCTGTTCGCGCATATGGCCGGCGAGCGAATAGGTGGTGACGGTAAGTATGCCGATCCAGGCATAGGCGACAATCGGTGCCTCACCGGTCGCGAGTTCCTTCACTAATGTCGGCGCATCGGAAAAATAGAGAACCCAGGCACCGCCAGTCCACCAAGCCACCATGAGCCAGAGAAAATGTTTCAGCCCCTTGCGGGCGTAGGTCGCGACGGTCCACTTGCGGACATCGCGCTGCATATGCTCGCGACGGTCGCCTTCGACCAGCCGCTCGATTGCGAAGAACAAATCGGTCCAGACTGTCTGCGGGCAAAGATACCCGCACCACACGCGCCCCGCGACCGCGTTGATGAGGAACAGAACCATCGCCGCGAGAATGAGCAGCCCGGTCAAATAGTAGATTTCCTGCGGCCAGATCTCGATGAAAAAGAAATAGAATCGCCGATTGGGGAAGTCGATCAGCACCGCCTGCGATGGCGCATGGGGCCCGCGCTCCCAGCGCACGAAGGGGAGCAGATAGTAGATGCCTAGTGTGACGACGAGCACCGCCCATTTGATGTTACGGAATTTTCCGTGCACGCTTTGGGGATAAATTTTCCGTCGCGGTGCATAAAGAGGGATGTCATCCTCAGGCAAGGCCTGGCCGACTTCGGCCTCGGCCACCAAATGCGCAAGCGTCGACGTACCCGGCACCGCCTGATCAACCGACATGGTGCGCACCTGCGCAGTCATTTTTCGCCGCCGCCAAAACTGTACACATAGACCGTTAGCGCCTTGATCACCGGCTCGCTCAACCGTCCATTCCAGGCCGGCATTAATCCGCCGCGCCCGTTCTGGATTCCCTGCACGATGGTCACTTTGTCGGATCCATAAAGCCAGATCTTGTCGGTCAGATTAGGCGCACCGAGCTCGCGGTTGCCCTTGCCGCCCTCTCCGTGGCAGACGGCGCAATTGTCGGCGAAGACTTTTTTACCAAGGGTCAGATCGGCGTCTTTTTCCACCGGAAGACCCGCGAGTGAACGGACAAAGTCAGCGCTCGCCGAAATTTCGTTGGCCTTTAGAATCCCATCGCGGCCGAAGGCCGGCATATTTCCCTGTCGGCCCTTGTCGTCGCCCCCGCGCGCGCCATGGCGGATCGTCTGCTCGACATCGGCAAGCTTTCCACCCCACAGCCAATCGTCATCATTGAGATTTGGATACCCCTTGGCGCCGCCGCCACCGGCGCCATGGCACGGTGCACAATTATCGGCGAAGGCAACGCGTCCTTGCGCGCGAGCGAAGTCGAGCAATTGCGGGTCTGCCACGATTTCGGCAACCGTGGCGCCAGCGAGTCTGTCCATCATCGAACCGCGAAGACGTTTGAGTTCGTCAAGATCGGCTACAATGGCGGTGCGCGTGTGCCAGCCGAACACGCCCTGGGTAGAATTGTTCAAGAGCGGCCACGCCGGATAGACAATCCAGTAGCCGATTGCCCAAACGATAGTGATGTAGAACAGCCACAGCCACCAGCGTGGCAAGGGAGTATTCAATTCGCGCAATCCGTCCCACTCGTGCCCGGTTGTCGCCGTGCCGGTCAGCGCGTCAATTTCCTTGTGTTCTTCGGCCACGACTCAATCCTCCCGTAGCGGGATCTGCGCCGCCTCATCGAATTGCTTCTTCCGCGAAGGCCACAACGCGTAAAGCACCACCGCTGCGAAAATGACCACAAAGTAGGCCAGACCCCATGTCTGGGCGAATTCGGCAACAGCTTGATAGGTCGGGTCCATGACGATCACCGGATATTGGCTTTGTCGTCGTACAGCTTGAAGTCGACCTGCGTGCCGAGCATCTGCA
>Ga0134128_10008210_pt1 | contig 12574 bp, 10 predicted proteins | sample KB31754_FD_96462 | JGI IMG/M metagenome (GOLD analysis project Ga0134128, IMG submission 96462) | Terrestrial soil microbial communities with excess Nitrogen fertilizer from Kellogg Biological Station, Michigan, USA - KB3-175-4 | ecosystem: Environmental > Terrestrial > Soil > Unclassified ...
ACGGAGCGGATGATCTCCTCGGGATCGTGGGGTCCCGGGCGCATGTAGGTGTTGGTCATGCGCGGCAGGGTCACGTGCGCGAACGACTCGCGCCGGCCGTTGCCGGTGGGCCGCGTGCCCATGAGGCGGGCGTTGAGCCTGTCCTGCATGTAGCCCCGCAGCACGCCATTCTCGATCAGCGTGGTGCACTCCGTCGGAGTACCCTCGTCGTCGACGTTGAGGGAGCCGCGGCGCTGCGAGAGGGTGCCGTCATCGACGACGGTGCACTCCGCGGCCGCGACCCGCTCGCCGATGCGATTGGCGAATGCAGAGGTACCTTTGCGGTTGAAATCGCCCTCGAGCCCATGGCCGATCGCCTCGTGCAGCAGGATGCCGGGCCAGCCGGGCCCGAGCACGACGGTCATGGGACCTGCAGGCGCCGGGACCGCCTCGAGATTGATGAGTGCCTGGCGCGCGGCCTCCCGCGCCAGCGCCAGCGGGCGGTCCTCGGCGACGAGCTCTGCAAGCGAGAAGCGCCCGCCGGCGCCGCAGTAGCCCTGCTCACGCCGCCCGTTCTGCTCGACCAGCACGGACACGTTGAAGCGCACCAGCGGCCTGACGTCCGCGGCGAGCTCGCCGTTGCTCGTGGCTATGAGGATCACTTCGTGAACGGCAGTGACACTAGCGGTGACGTGCACGATGCGCGGATCGATCTTGCGGGTCTCGCGGTCGACCCGTTCCAACCATGAAACCTTGTCCTGGTCGGAAAGCGTGGCGACGGGGTCGTCCGGCAGGTAGAGGCGATGGCCCGCCTGCCGGTGCCAGGCGCTGACGCGCCGGTCGCCTCCCTGCACGGCGATCGCACGGGCCGCGCGCGAGGCCTCCTGCAGGGCCGGCAGAATGATCTCGTCGGAGTAGGCGAAGCCTGTCTTCTCGCCCGCGAGCGCGCGCACACCCACACCCTGCTCGATGCTCGCGCTCCCGTCCTTCACGATGCCGTCCTCGAGCGACCAGGATTCCTGGCGGGCGAGCTGGAAGTAGAGATCGGCGAAGTCGACGGAGTGCGTGAGCACCTCGCCGAAGATGTGATCGAGACGGCTGTCATCGAGACCGCTCGGCCTGAGGATGAGATCGCGGGCGAGCGACAGCGGGTCGGAAGTGGGGGCGGTCAGGTCTGTCACGATTGGATTATTGCCGGTGTCCATGATGAAAAAGGTCAATGGAGTACACGATGGGCGAGCGACGGGAAGCTGGCACGATCGCGCTGCTGCCGCTCGAGATCGATTTCGGCCGTGATGCAGCCGCGGCCTCGCGGCAGGCGCTCGAGCACCCGCCCCCAGTGATCGACGATCATGCTGTCGCCGTAGGTCTCGCGCCCGTTCGGATGAAACCCCGACTGCGCCGGGGCGAGCACGAAGCAGAGATTCTCGATGGCCCGCGCGCGCAACAGTGGCTCCCAATGCGCGCGCCCCGTCGGCTCGGTGAAGGCGGACGGGACGACGAGCAGCTGTGCCCCGGCGGCGCTCAGGCCGCGAAAGAGCTCCGGAAAGCGGACGTCGTAGCACACAGAGAGCCCGAGGCGGCCCACGGGGGTCTCTACGACCACCGGCGACGACCCGGGAGCCACGTTCGCCGACTCGCGATAGGTGTCGGTTTCCTTGCGCTCCGGGACCTGCACGTCGAAGAGGTGGATCTTGTCGTACCGGGCCCGCCGCACTCCCGTAGAGTCATAGACCAGGGATGCGGCAGCGACACGGCCGTCGCCGGCGCCGCGCAGCGGCACAGTGCCGCCCACGATCCACACTCGGACCCGTCGGGCCGTGTCCGCGAGAAAGTCCTGTACGGGGCCGTGGCCGTCGTCCTCGGCAATACGCCGCTTATCGGCATCGGCGAGCCCCATGAAGGCGAAATTCTCAGGCAGCGCTGCTAGCTGCGCCCCGCGGTCGGCTGCCTCTTCCAGAAGCGCGCGCGCGTCCTGCAGATTGGTCGATACGTCCGGACCCGACGTCATCTGTATCGCGGCGATCAGAGGCATGCCGCTACTATGGGGTCGCCTGAGGGCGCCCGCAACTCAGCCGCTCAGGCCTGCACGATATCGAACTGATCGACCCCATATAGGCCCTCGACCTGCAGCCGAACGGGGCGGCCGACCTGGGCCTTGAGCTCACCCAGAGTGGCGGCCTCGGCCTCGAGCAACCGCTCGATCACGTCCGCGTGCGCCAGGATCAAGAGCTCGCGGGCGGAGCCGTGTGCGCCCTGGCGCAGGATCTCGCGGAAGATCTCGTTGCAGACGGTCTCGGGTGTCTTCACGAACCCGCGCCCCTCGCACGCCCGGCATGGCTCGCAGAGCAGGTGTTCCAGGCTCTCACGCGTGCGCTTGCGGGTCATCTCCACGAGGCCGAGCGGTGAGAGACTCACCACGTGGCTCTGTGCACGGTCGCCGACGAGCGAGTGCTCGAGCGCGCCGAGCACCTGGCGCCGATGCGACTCATCGTGCATGTCGATGAAGTCGATGATGATGATGCCGCCGAGATTGCGCAGCCGCAGCTGCCGGCCGATGCTGGCCGCCGCCTCGAGGTTGGTGCGGAAAGTGGTCTCCTCCAGATTGCGGTGACCGACGTAACCGCCGGTGTTGACGTCGATCGTGGTCAACGCCTCCCGCTGATCGATGACGAGGTGGCCGCCGGATTTGAGCTGGACCTTGTGATCGAGCGCCCTGGTGATTTCCTCCTCGATGCCGTGCAGATCGAATATGGGCCGCGCGGCGGAGTGCAGCTCGATACGCCCCGCCGTCGCCGGCATGAACTGCGCCGCGAAGGCGGTCATGCGGGCGTGCTCCGCCGCCGAATCCACCAACACGCGGCCAACACCGCGGGACAGCTCGTCCCTCAGGATGCGCAGCGGCAGCGGCAGATCCTCGTGCACCATCGTGCCCGCAGGCGCCTCCTGTGCGTGCACCCGGACGTGGTTCCAGAGCTTGCGCAGATACTCCATGTCTTCGCGCAGGCTCTCGACGGGCACGCCCTGCGCCGCCGTGCGCAGGATGTAGCCGCCATCCGAGTCCGTGCCGCGCAGCTCCGCGATCGCCGTCTTCAGTCGCAGGCGCTCCGTCTCATCCTCGATCCGCGCCGACACACCGATTCCATCGCCTCGGGGCAGATATACGAGGAAGCGCGCGGGCAACGTGATGTAGGTCGTCAGGCGCGCTCCTTTGGTCCCGATCGGATCCTTGATCACCTGGACGAGGATGTCATCGCCCGGGCTGAGCAGCCGGCGCACGTCCTCGACCGCCGTTGCCCCCAGGGGCACCAGCGAGACGACGGTCTCATCCGGAGGCGGGCTCGCAATGTCGGCGGCATGCAGAAAGGCGGTCCGCTCGAGCCCAATGTCGATGAACGCCGCCTGCATCCCCGGGAGGACGCGCGTGACCCGGCCCTGATAGAGATTGCTAACCAGGCCGCGGCGGCTGTGGCGCTCGACGTAAATCTCCTGGACAAGCCCGTCTTCCACCAGCGCAGCCCGTGTCTCGCCGCTCCCCGCGTTGACCAGGATCTCCGCGGTCACGGCGCGGCTCCGATCCAGTAGGGTAGGCCGGCGTCGCGCAAAAGCTCTGCCGTCTCGAGCAGCGGCAGTCCCATCACGGCGGAATAGCTTCCGCCCAGTGCCGCCACGAAGACCGCGCCATATCCCTGGATCGCGTAGCCCCCGGCCTTGTCGTGCGGCTCGCCCGTCTCCCAGTAGCGCTCGATTTCCGATCCATCGATGTTGCGAAAGCGGACAGAGCTGACATTGACGCGCAGTGCAACGCCCCGCTGCGTCGCGAGGGCCACGGCGGTCAGCACCTCATGCGTCCTGCCGGCGAGTCTCGCCAACATGGCGAGCCCGTCGCCGCGATCGGCAGGCTTTCCGTATGCCACGCCGTCCAATACGACAGTCGTATCCGCCGCGAGTACCGGTAGGGCCTCGCCCCTGTCCCGCACGGTAGTGGCCTTGAGCATCGCCAGACGTGCGACGTAGTCCGCGGGCGACTCCTCCGGCAACAGGCTCTCATCCACGTGCGCCGCGAAGACCGTGTGAGGCACTCCGATCTGCGCCAGCAACTCACGCCGCCGAGGCGACATGGAGGCGAGGCATATGACCGGAGGCTTCGTCATCGGGCTCAATCGCGATGATACGGATGGTGGGTCAGTATGCTCAAAGCGCGATAGAGCTGCTCTGCCAACATGACGCGCACCATAGCGTGCGGCAGCGTGAGGCGCGACAAAGAGAGCGAGAAATCGCTGCGCGCCAGCACTTCGGGTGCCAACCCGTCGGGGCCGCCTATGAGGAAGGTGAGATCGCGTCCTTCCTGCATTCGGGTGCCGAGCCACTCGGCGAGCTCGCGCGTGCTCATCTGCTTGCCATGCTCATCCAGTGCCACGACGCACTCATCGGGACGCAAGGCGGTCATGAGCTTGCGAGCCTCGGCCTCGATGGCCTTGTGCGGACTTTGGCCGGCGGTGCGCGGGCCGGGCTCGATCTCGACCAGAGCGAGCTTCAGGTGTGAGCCGAGCCGGCGGGTGTAGTCGGCATAGGCCTCACGGACCCACGCGGGCGGACGCGTGCCGACAGCGATCACCCGCGTCCGCATGTCGCCGGGAAGGGCAGGGAAGCTGAAAGCCTACGGAGAGTGCCGAGCCAGGTGAGCCATGGCACCCGCTCCGTCGTGTGCGGTACCCGCATCCCACAGCCGCTCGAGGCCATAGAACTCGCGGACGCGGGGCAGCATCACGTGCACGACGACGTCCTGCAGATCGACCAGAACCCATTCGCCCTCGCCTTCGCCTTCCGTGCCGAGCGGCCGAAAGCCGTTGCGTTTGGCCTGCTCGATCACGTGATCCGCAATGGAGCGCACGTGCCGGTCGGAGGTGCCGGAAGCGACGATCAGGGTGTCGGCGAAATCGGTGAGGCCGCGCACGTCGAGCACTTTGACGTTCACGGCTTTCATGTCTTCGAGGGCGGAAGTGACGGCCTGGAGCAGGGTTGGCGCGCTGCAGGGCGGGGACGCCGGACTGCGGGGCGAGGATGCGGGTCGTGCGGACTTGGAAGCCTGCGCGGGAGCGCCGCGGCGCCGGACTGTGCGGGTGGTCATGTGAGGAAGAGGTCTCTCCTGTGGGTGGGGTCACTCCTGAGCATAGCACTGACTCTCGCGCAGGATGTGTCGCACTTCATCCGGCACCAGATAGCGCGGATCGCGGCCGGAAACGACGAGCTGACGCAGCTCCGTGGAGGAGATCTCGAGCTGTGTCACGGCATGGACGTAGATTCGCCCTGCGGTCTTCTCGTGCAGCTCGCGGATCGTGCCGGTGCCGTGGTCCACCATGACCTCGCCGAGCGGCCCCATGGTCGGGGCCTTCCAACCGGGGCGGTGGGCCACCACGATATGCGCGAGACCGAGGAGGTCGCGCCAGCGGTGCCAGTTCGGCAGGCCGAGGAATGCATCCATCCCGAGCAGCAGGCAGAGGGAGCGCTCCGGATACTCGGCCCGCAGCTCCGTCAGGGTATCCACAGAGTAGGAGACGCCCGTGCGCCGGACCTCGCGGTCATCGACGATGAAGGCAGCCTGGTCGGCGACGGCGGCCTGCACCATCCGCAGCCGCAGCTCTGCGCTCGCCAGCGGCTGATCGCGATGCGGCGGGCTGCCGGTGGGCAGGAAGCGCACTTCGGCCAGCCGCAATTCCTGCCACAGCTCGAAAGCCGTGCGCAGATGCCCGTAGTGAATCGGATCGAAGGTGCCGCCGAAAAGACCAATGGGTTGCATCGCTGCTGCCTAGTTTGAAGCGTTGGATCCGGGCTCCTGCCCGCCCCAGCGCCGCTTTGGGCACAAAGCGTGGTTTAGGCAGGACGCCGTGCCCAAAGCTCCGTCACCTGCGGCGGCGGAGCACATCCGCTGCCTGTTTACCGGGTTGTACCGCTTCATGACTCGAGGTCGAGGTGAGTTGATGGGCAACTATTTGAACACGGACTGCGGTGCGGCAATCGCCGGCTGCCCGCAAATGTCCGCCGCAAGCAGCGCCATCTCATCCCACGCGTCTCCCTGCAGCCTTCCCTTGATCATGCGGTCTGCTCGGGTGGCCCGCAGCGTGAGCGCCTGAAAGGAAAGGCGCGGCGCACGGCGCGCGGCCTTCTCCAGGGCTGCAGTCTGCCGCTGCCAGCCCCCCCGGGCCCGCCCTGCACCCGGCCTCGAGACCGCACTCCACAGGTCGCGCAGCGCCTTGGTGAGCGCCCACAGCACCAGTGTCGGCTCCGTACCCTCCGAGCGCAGGCCGGCGAGCACTCGCAGGGCACGGTCGGCCTCCCCTTCGAGGACGGCTTCTGACAGTCGAAAGACATCGAAGCGCGCGCTGTCGGCCACGCTCGCGAGCAGTAAATCGAGAGTTAGGGAGCCCGCCGGCGCCAGCAGCCGCAGCTTTTCCAACTCCTGGTGAGCCGCGAGGAGGTTGCCTTCGGTGCGCTCGGCGAGGAGGACGAGGGCCTCATCGTCGACCTCGAGCCGCAGCCGCCGGCAGCGCCCGCGCAGCCAGCCGACGAGCCGCTGCGCCTCCACCGGCCAGACCGCAATCCAGCCACCCCGGGATTCCAGGGCGCGAAACCATTGTGCGGCCTGTGCATCGCGATCGAGACGCGGCGCCAGGATCAGGAGCAGCGTGTCGGGATCGTCCCGCTCCAGCAGCTTGAGGAGCGCGTTGTTGCCGGCGACACCGGGCCGGCCAGTGGGCAGGCGCAGCTCGATGAGCCGGCGGGAGCCGAACAGCGATAGATTGCTTGCCGAGGCCCGCACGTCGTCCCAGTCCGAGCCCCGCTCGAGGAAATGCACCTCGCGCTCCGTGAAGCCGGCGGCACGCGCCCGGGCGCGAATCGCATCGGCCGCCTCCCCGGCGAGCAGCGGCTCATCGCCGGAAATGAGGTAGGCCGGCAGAAGGTGCTGCTCGAGATGGCTGGTCAGGGAGTCAGGGGTGAGCTTCAACGGAGCCTGCCGCAAATGCGATGACACGACATTATCGGGCATTCCAGATGCCCTTGCCCGGCCGCGCTCCTACGGCTAGGCTTATTCACTCACCATGCGATGCTCATGAGCCTCACACTGCGCCGCAACCGTCTGATCGCCCTCGTCGCGGCAGTGGCGATGATCGTGGTCATGTGCGGCTACATTGCGCATGATCCGGTCAGCAGCGCGGGCCACTCGTGCCATTGCGACTGGACCACGCACTTTCTGGGGGTCGCCGGCTCCGCGCCCCATCCCGTCCCGGTCGTCAAACCGCTCCTCGCCCGATGGCTGGTGCTGCCCATCGGGGCAACGACCCCACGCAGCATCCGCAGGCTGCGCGCGCACCTCGCCCGCGCACCTCCTCCCGCGCTCTCAATCGGCTGACTGAACGCCACCTCGCTCGCTTCAGGAGCCTGGTGATTGCAAGCCGATGAGGTCTGCGGCCCGTTCCGGCTGACTTCGGACTGCGTCATCGAGTGCGCACCCTGGTCCGCTGCAGCTCGTCCGCGGCCGGCACGGCAAACCCATTCTGGCTGATCCGTAATGAGCTCACCCTCGAACGCGTGGCGCAGACTGCGTTGCATCGCAGGCTGCACCGCCTTGCTCGCCGCCGGCTGCGCGGTCGGGCCCAACTTCAAACCGCCGCCGGCGCCCCACGTCAAGGGATACACAGGGACGCCTCTGCAGACGACCGCCTCCACGCCCGGTGCCGCCGGCGGGCAGGCGCAGCGCTTCCAGTCCGGCGCGGACATCCCCGCCGATTGGTGGCGGCTGTTCCATTCGCAGTCGCTCGATACGCTCATCGCCGCCGCACTGAAGAACAACTACGACCTGGCGGCGGCGCAGGCGGCGCTGCGGGTCGCCTACGAAAATGTGCTGGCGCAGCGCGGGACGTTCTTTCCCGCCGTTTCGGCGACCATGCTCGGGAGCCGTCAGAAGCAGTCGGAAGTGCTCGCGCCGGTACCCAACTTCCCGGCGGTCTCGAGCGAGTTCCAGTACAGCCTGTTCACCCCGCAGCTCACGATCTCCTACGAGCCCGATATCTTCGGGCTCAACCGCCGCACCTTCGAGTCGCTGCAGGCGCAGGAAGAGGCCGCTCGCTTCCAGATGATCGCGACCTGGACGACATTGAGTGCCAACGTCGCGGTCACGGCCGTACAGGCGGCATCGCTGCGCGAGCAGGTGGATGCGACAGCCAAGCTGATCGACCTCGAGAAGAAGAGCCTCGCGATCCTGCAACTGCGGTTTCAGCGGGGTGATGCCAGCGGCCTCGATGTGGCCGCACAGCAGTCCCAGCTCGCGCAGGCGCAATCCGGGCTGCCGGCGCTCGTGAAGCAGCTCCGGCAGACCGAGCATGCGCTCGCAGTGCTGACCGGCCGCTTCCCCAATCAGCAGCAGCTCGCGACTCTCTCACTGGCCGACCTGCATCTGCCGGAGGATCTGCCGGTCAGCCTGCCCTCGGCGCTCGTGGCGCAGCGTCCCGATGTGCGTCAGGCGCGCGCCAACCTGCACGCCGCCAGCGCGCAGATCGGCATCGCCGCCGCCCAGCGGCTGCCCAACATCCAACTGTCCGCAGACGCCGGCAGCAGCGCGCTCGCGATCTCACAGGTGTTCACCTCAGGCACCGGTTTCTGGGGCATCACCGCATCGCTGACGGCTCCGATCTTCCAGGGCGGGCAGCTCCTGCACCAGGAACGGGCCGCCAAGGCCGCATACGTGCAGGCGGCCCAACAGTATCGCGGCGCCGTCCTCACGGCCTTCCAGAACGTGGCCGACACGCTGGTTGCGCTGCAGCAGGATGCACAGGCGCTGCAGGCCGCGGCCACCGCCGCGCGCGCCGCGACCCGCACTCTGGACCTGTCGCAACTTCAATTGCACCACGGCTACATCGGCGTATTCGAGCTGCTTGCCGCCGAGCAGGCCTATCAGCAGGCGCAGATGACCCTCGCGCAGAACCAGGCCAATCGTTTCGCCGACACCGCGGCGCTGTACCAGGCGCTCGGCGGTGGTTGGTGGCACAACGCGGGATTGAACGAACCATGATCGCCAAGCCTCCACGATACCCTCGCAGAAGCGCGCTGCCACGCGCCGGCCTCCTGACCGGCGCCTGGCTCACCGTCGCTCTGGCATCGCTCGCCGGTTGCTCCTCGGCGACTTCCGATCCTGACTCTCAGGCGAGTACGCCGCGGAACGTGATCCTGACGGCCGCGCAGCGGGAGAGCATTCATCTGTTCACGGTCGAGGCTGCGGCCTATCGCACCAACATCACGACCACTGCGATCGTGGATCTCGATCACGACCGCTCGACAGCGGTGCTGGCGCCCTTCTCCGGACCGGTGACACGCGTGATGGTCACGCTCGGTGATCACGTGGCCGCCGGCCAGGCCCTGGCCACCGTGAATTCACCCGACTTCACGACCGCGGTCGGCGCCTATCGCAAGGCGCTGATCACCGCCTCAGCCGCCGATGCGGTTGCGAGCAATGACCGCTTCTTGTACGCGCATCAAGCGATTTCACAGCGCGAGAACGCGGATGCCCAGGCCGCTGCGGTCGGCGCCGACGCCGATCGCACCGCCGCACTACAGGGATTGCTTGCACTGCACGTGGATGCGAAAACGATCGCTGCGCTGCGCGCCGGTAAACCGCCCGCGCTCGGGCAGGGAGTGATCCGTGCGCCGATCGCAGGCACCGTGGTGGAAAAGTCGATCGCCCCGGGGCAGACGCTTTCGGCCGGCACTTCGCCCTGCTTCACGATCGCCGACACCTCCAGGATGTGGGTGATGGCGCAGGTATTTGGCACCGACGTCTCGCGGGTGCGCGTTGGAGACAGCGCCACGGTCAACACCGGAGACGGCGCGGCGCCGCTGACCGGTACGGTCACCAACGTCGGCGCGGTGGTCGACCCGGACACGCGCTCGGTGACCGCACGCGTGCCGGTCGACAACCCGGATGGCATGCTCAAACGACAGATGTATGTCCAGGTCCGAATCCGGTCGCACGAGTCGAGTCAGGGACTGCTGATTCCCGTGTCCGCGGTATTGCGCAACGACGAGAATTTACCTTTCGTGTACGTGCTTGCCCCAGACGGTAGCTACGCCCGGCGGTCGATAACGCTGGGCACGCGAGTAGGCGATCAGTACGTGATTCCGCAGGGGCTCCACACCGGCGACAAAGTGGTGGTGGACGGCAGCATCTTCCTGCAATTCATCGAAACGCAATGAGCGCGCAGCTACCCCAGGGGGAAGCTCCCCGCGAGGCTTCCCTGATCAACCGCATCGTCGCCTTCGCGCTCGGCCAGCGACTGCTGATCATACTGCTGTCGCTGGCGATTGCGGCCGCCGGAGTGTGGGCCTACGAGGTCCTGCCGATGGACGCGTACCCCAACCTCTCGCCGCCATACGTGGAGATCATCTCGCAGTGGCCAGGGCATTCGGCCGAGGAGGTCGAGCGGCTGATCACCGTGCCGATAGAGCGCGCGATGAATGCGATTCCCGGGCTCACGACCAAGCGCTCGATCTCCCTCTACGGCCTCTCTGATGTCACGCTGACCTTCGCCGACGGCGTGACGGACTATTTTGCCCGCCAGCGCGTATACAACCGCCTTCCCGGCATCACCCTGCCGAACGGCGTCTCGCCGTCACTGTCACCGCTGTCGCCGCCGTCGGGCCTGGTCTACCGTTACGTACTGCAGAGCTCCGATCGCTCGCCGATGGACCTCAAGACCATCGAAGATTGGGTGATCGCGCCGCAATACCGCTCGGTGCCGGGGGTTGCCGACGACTCCGCTTTCGGCGGCGGCAACATGCAGTACCAGGTATTGCTCAACCCCGTGAAGATCGCGGCGCTCGGTCTCACCGTCACGCAGGTGCAGACGGCAATCGGCGCGAACAACAGCAATGGCGGCGGCGGTTTCTACTCCCAGGGCGGGCAGTTCTTCTACGTCCGGGGCCTCGGCCGCATCCGCACCCTGGAGGACATCGGCAACATCGTGCTCGCGGTGCACGATGGCACGCCGATCCTGGTGAAGGACGTCGGCCTGGTGAGGATCGGCATTGCGCCGCGCCTGGGCGAGTTCGGCTACATGAGCCAGCCTGATGCCGTCGAAGGTGTGGTACTGGCACTGACGGGCAGCAAGACCCAGGACGTGTTGCAGCGGGTCGAGGCGAAGACGCAGGAGCTGAACGCACAGATCCTGCCCAAGGACGTGAAGATCCATCCCTTCTACGATCTCACCACCCTGATCCAGCAGACCAAGCAGGTCGTCCTGCGCAACCTCACGATCGGCATGGTGCTCGTGATCGTGGTGCTGATCTTTTTCCTCTACGACGTGCGCGCCGGCCTGATCGTCGCGGTCACCATCCCGCTGTCGCTCCTCTGCGCCTTCCTGTTGCTCGATCTGAAGAACGCCTCGGCGAATCTGTTGTCCATCGGCGCCGTCGACTTCGGCATTCTCGTCGACGGTGCGATCTTCATGGTCGAGAACATCTTCCGCGAGTTGGCGGCGCGACGCGGCACCGAGTACCGGATCAGGGACGTGATCCTCGGCGCTGCCGCGGAGATCGACCGCCCGCTGGTGTACTCCGTCGCGGTGATCGTCGCGAGCTTCCTGCCGATCTATTTCCTCACCGGGCCGTCGGGCACACTCTTCAGGCCGATGGCCGACACCATGATCTTCGCGCTCATCGGCTCGCTGGTCGTGACTCTCACCCTGCTGCCGGTGCTGTGTGCCGTCTTCATGCGCAAGGGTGTACGCGAGCGCCTCAATCCGCTCTACGAGAAGGTCAAGGGAGGATATGCGCGGATATTGCGGGACGCGCTGCATGCCCCCTGGCGGGCGGTCGTGATCCCGCTGGTATTGCTCTTGGTCGCGCTGCTGATGACGGCGGGAATCGGCGCGGAGTTCATGCCGACCCTCGATGAGGGCGCTCTGTGGGTCCGGGCGACGATGCCCTACACCATTTCCTTCGAGAAGGCTTCGGAGATCTCGCCGCAGATATCCGAGGTGCTGCGCTCATTCCCGGTCGTGACCACGGTCACCTCGGAGCTCGGCCGACCCGACGACGGCACCGACTCCACCGGATTCTTCAACGACGAGTTCTTCGTCGGCCTCAAGCCCTACTCGCAGTGGCATGGCCGGTACCGCGACAAGCAGGCGTTGATCGCCGCCATCGATGCCCGGCTGCAGAAGTTCCCCGGCATCCAGTTCAACTACACCCAGCCGGCAGAGGACGCGGTGGACGAGGCCGAGACGGGCCTCAAGAGCGCGCTCGCGGTGAAGATTTACGGACCCAACCTGCAGAAGCTGCAGGAGCTCGCCCGCTCGGTCAAAGCCGTGATGACGCGGGTGCGAGGGATCACCGACATCACCCTGGTGCACGAGCTCGGCCAGCCCAATCTCGCGATCGACATCGACCGCGCCAGGATCGCGCGCTACGGGCTCAACGTCGATGACATCAACAACGTGATCGACGCGGCGATCGGTGGCGATGTCGCCACGGACGTGGTGCAGGGCGAGAAGGAGTTCGATCTCGTGGTACGGCTGCAGCCGCAGTTCCGCAGCAATCCGCT
>Ga0134128_10008211_pt1 | contig 12574 bp, 18 predicted proteins | sample KB31754_FD_96462 | JGI IMG/M metagenome (GOLD analysis project Ga0134128, IMG submission 96462) | Terrestrial soil microbial communities with excess Nitrogen fertilizer from Kellogg Biological Station, Michigan, USA - KB3-175-4 | ecosystem: Environmental > Terrestrial > Soil > Unclassified ...
ACCTGGCCGGGGATGTACCCGAGGACCAGCTGTCGATCTTCTTGGCCCGCAACGGTTTCCTCGCTGTCTTCCCGATGGGCGACGGCCGATTCCGGTTCATGGCCACCGACCCTGACGGCATGACCGGCGACACTGGCGATCCCACGCTGGAGGACATTCAGCGGCTCTACGACCGCACGGTGCACCTGCCCGCCCAGCTCTACAACCTGAACTGGAGTTCGCGCTTCCGGATCAACAGTCGCCACATGACCACGCTGCGCGGCGGACGCGTGTTCTTCGGCGGTGACGCCGCGCACGTGCACAGTCCCGCGGGTGGGCAGGGCATGAACGCCGGTATCCAAGACATGATCAACCTGTCGTGGAAACTCGCGATGGTCCTCAGCGGGCAGGCGCGCCAGGAACTCCTCGACACGTACCAATCCGACCGGTTGCCGGTGATCCGCCGGCTGGTTGAGATGACCGAACGGGCCACCAGGGCATTCAATTCCACCAATCCAGTCGTGCACGCGGTGCTCACCCGGCTGGCGCCGATCGTGTTGGCGCGGTCGCGAGTGCAGGACAAGGCGGCGCCGCGACTGGGACAGCTCGCCGCCGGCTATCGGGATTGCCCGATTGCCAAGGGCGGCGGACGGCTCGGGTCGCTGCGCGCGGGCGACCGCGTCCCTGATTTTCGCGTCGGCACTGGGCGGCTGTACGACTCTCTCGACCTGTCGAGACTGACCCTGGTCCTTACCGGCGACCGCGCGCCGGAGGCATACCGGCCATGGCGCGACATCGTCGCGCTGCGCCGGGTGTCCATCGACGACATGCCTTCGGGCTGGCTGCTCGTCCGGCCCGACGGCTACCTCGCGGCCGCCGGCGGACCCGACGACGGGCGGGTGTTGTCTCGGTGGCTCGATCGGTGGTTCATTGCACCAGCACGCTGAGCGCTGAGCGCGCCGCCGGATCGCGTCGGCCACGTTCGAGTTCCATCAGCGCGCATTCCGCGGTCGCGGCGATCCATAGCCGCGCGGCCTCGCGCGGATGCCGCGAACCGAGCGCCTCGAAGTCGGCCGCCACCACATCGACGTTCATCCGGTTGCGGCGCGTGACTTCCTCGGCGATCGGCAGATGGCCGCGCGCCTCCAGCAGCAGCGCCTTCACGCCGCGGTCGCGCAGGCAGCCGTCGAGGTACGTGGTGGCGGCAGCGGCGAGTCGGGCCTTGCCCGGCGTCATTTCGCCGATGACGGACATCACCTCGTCGAACAGCACATCGTGGAAACGCCGATGCAAAGCCACCAGGTAGGACACCCGGTCCGGGAAATGGTGGAAGAACGTCCCTTTCGACACGCCGGCGCCCGCGACGACGGCGTTCACCGAAAGCCCCTCCAGCCCGAGCTCTTCCGCGAGCACCAGTCCGGTCTCGATCAGGTTGGCCCGCGTCTGCTGCGCGGCCGCCAGTCTCTTGTTCGCAACCTCCACGTGGGCTAGTCTAACTGACCGACCGACCGACCGGTCAATGAAAGGCTCACCGATGGCGACGATGCAAACCTCGCGCGGCACTGTTTCCTACACCGACGAGGGTTCCGGCCCGCCGGTCTTGCTGCTGCACGCGGCGCTGCACGACCGCACCGATTTCGCGCCGGTCGCCGAGGCCCTCGGCAACGGCAGGCGGGTACTGGCGCTCGACTGGCCAGGACATGGCGAGTCTCCCCTACCCGCCACCCCGCTGCGCGCCGTCGAATTCGGCGATCTGCTCATCGAATTCGCCGATCGGCTCGGCCTGGCCAACGCGGTGATCGTCGGTAATTCGGTTGGCGGCTATGCCGCCTGCCGGCTGGCGCTGGAGCGACCCGAGCGTGTCGCGGGCCTCGTGCTCGTCAACACCGGCGGCTTCACACCGCACAGCGTTTTCACGCGGTTCTTCTGTGGGGTGATGGGACGTCCCGCGGTGGTCAAGGCGGTCTTCCCCGCATTCGTGCGCGCGTATATGCGGCCCAAGAACCCAGCGGACAAGGCCGTCGCCGACCGCGTTGTGGCGCGGGCCAAAACAGACGGGGGTGCGCGGACCGCTGCGGCATTGTGGAAGAGCTTCACCGACCCCGGCCACGATCTGCGCATCCGGGCCGCTCAGATCGGCGCGCCGGTGCTGATCACGTGGGGCGCCAAGGATGTCACCGCCCCGCCGCGATGGGGCAAACAAGTACATGCCGCCATTTCCGGGTCCACATTCACCACGCTGCCGACCGGTCATGTCGTATTCTCGTCGGAGCCGGTGGCGTGGCTGGAGACGGTGCTGCCGTTCGTCGACGCCGCGCACGATGCGTCATCGCCCAACGGTGAATCGGCCACTGGCTGAGGCGAATCCGAGCCAGGTATGGCGATTTCCGGCCCAGCACCAACCGACCTTCGGCGCGTCGCGCCTGGCAGGCCCGTCACGGCCCGTACCGTTGCTGATCCACACGGCGGGCGTCCTGGCGTCCAGCGCACCGTCGGGCTTGCGCCGCCGCGACGCGATCGTCATGAAACAGCGCCCGCGGGCAAGCACCTCCGGTCGCTGCAGCACCCAGTGCAGTCCCTCGGTCAGGGTCAGCGGCGTGCGCCCGGCCTCGCTGATGGCAGGCAACGCCTCATCTGGGCTCCAGTTCGCCATCGCATCCCCTCGGTCGGCGTCGCGGACCAGATACAGCGGCGCATCCGGCAGCGTCACCGACGAAATCGGGGTGAACTCGTCGACGTCGGTCATGTCGCTCACCACGAAACCCGGTTTGTCGTTCTGCCACAGCAGCGGGGCCAGCGCCGAGGCCGGGACGAGATCGGGGTGCACGACCAGCAGAGAATCCGCACTGTCGGGGACGCTTCGGAGTAGGTCTGCGGGCAGGCCCGCAATGTGGTGGACGTCGAGTTCGATCAGGCGCTCGGCCTGTTCGCTGATGCTGGGCACGGGCCCGTAACGAAACACGATGCGCCGATGGTTCCGCGAACTGCACAGCTAACACAAACGACACACGCCGGATGCGTGCTCGCCATCATTATGTCGAGAATCGACAGGCATGGTTATTGACGCGCGGGGACCGTCCATCGGGCCGTCCGCGGCCGAGATCCTGGCGTCACACGCTGGCGGCACCGGTTCGCCCACCAAGACGGCCGTCCGTCTCGCCGACGCGATCGCGGCTCGCGGAGACGACGGCACCTGGTTGTCGACTGTGCCCCGCGATCAGCTGTTGGCTGCTGCGGAAGAGATCGAAAAGCGCTCGGGTGCAAGGACATTGCCGCTGTATGGCGTGCCGTTCGGTATCAACGACAGCATCGATGTCGAGGGGGTGCCGACCACACTCTCCTGCCCCGACTACGCCTACGTTGCGTCGACGACGGCCCCGGTGGTGCGGCGCCTGCTCGACGCGGGCGCGTTGTACGTCGGCAAGACGAATCTGGACCAGTTCGCCACCGGACTCAACGGCACCCGCACGCCCTACACCATCCCGCGCAGTGTGTGCGGCGACGAGATGCGTTCGGATCACCGTTCCCGCCCGCGGTCTACATCGGTCACCCCGGATGGAAGGACGCGGACGGCCGCGCCAACTACTCGCTGACCAGCGGCGTGATGATCGGAATCCGCTGTTTCCTTGGGCTTTTCGGGGTGCTGGACGCGCGCAGTGGGCCAGCGGGCTCATCGACAACGCCTTGAACGCACCGCGGCCGCGAAGGTCGGCCTCGAGACGCTCAACGGAGTGGGTGTGGTCTACGACGGACTGCAAACGCTCGGCGAGGGTGCGGTGCTCGTCGGGCTGATCCTCGGCACCATGGTCACGTTCATCCTGGAGAAGAAGTTTCTCTACGCCGCGATCGCGTCGTTCGCGGGTGCGGTGTTGTCATTCATCGGTCTGATCCATGCACCAGAGGTGGCGTGGGCGGCGAATCCGCAAGTCGCGCTCGGCTATCTGTTCTTCGGAATCATCTGCATCGCATACTTATTCCTGCCGGGGGCCAAGGATCCGGTGGAGGTCGACGAGGCCGATATCGTCGCGGGTCACTGACTACGCGCCGTCCGGGTTGATCAACTCGCGCGGGCCCGTCGGCAACCGCCAGTGGAACGCAAGCCCCGCGAGCCGAACCACCGTCGCCACTGTGGAGCCGACGGCTATCGCTATCCACTGCGGCCCGAAGTAGTCGATCGCGACGTACGTCGCGGCGCCCAGTAGGGCCGGAATCGCATACAGTTCGTCCGGGCCCATCACCAATGGGATCTCGTTGGCAAGCACGTCGCGGATCATTCCCCCGGCGATCGCGGTGAGCATGCCGATGAGGCCCGCCGCGAACCAGCTGGCGCCGGCGTCGGCCGCGATCGCTGCGCCGGACGTGGCGAGAACCCCATCCCGATCGCGTCGAGAACCAGGACCGCAGTATTCATCCGCATCGCGAGTCGGGCCAGTGGGGTGGCGATCGCGACGGCGATCAGCGCGACCGTGATGTTGGGCCAATGCTGGACGGCTGCGGGGGCACGATGTCGAGCAGCACATCGCGCAGCACGCCGCCGCCGACTCCCGTGAGCACTCCCAGCGTCGCGATTCCGAACAGGTCGAAGCCTTTCCGAACCCCGACGGTCGCACCTGATGAAGCGAACACGGCGATGCCTGCGTAGTTGAGAATTATCTGCAGCACGCCTGCACGTTAGTCCGCGACGAATGCAACGTCGCCGCCCTCGGCGAGCAGCACGCCGCCCGGTCGCAGCATGAATCGTCGGAACCCGTCCACAGCCGAACGCATCGGATCATTTCCGGTTCCCGATTGCACGCGGGCTCTTACTCTGCTCGGTGATGGACACCGCAACCGTAGTCGTGACGATCCTGCTTGCGGCGCTGTTCACCTTCGCCGCGAGCATCAAACTCCTCGGCGTCCCCCAATCCCTGGCGATCCGCGACCACCTCGGTGTCAAGCCGCTGCAGTGGCGGCTCATCGGAGGATGCGAACTCGCAGGCGTCGCCGGTGTGCTCGTGGGCCTGCTGTGGGCGCCGATCGGAATCGCCGCTGCCATCGGTCTGGTGCTGCTGTCGATCGGTGCCATCGCGTTCCATCTGCGTGCGTCGGACAGCGCCAAAGACATGGCGCCTGCCGCGATCGGGCTCGCACTCGCCGTCGCCACCGCCGTACTCCACACACTGTGACGTAACGTCCGCCACACCGCGGCCGAAAGCAGCGTTAGATTACCTAAATTTTCGTGGTCAGTTGTCTATGAAGTGTCCTAAGCTGCTCGTGTGGCAGCACGAACGCACAGCGTCGATCCCCGCGCGGAACGGGTCCGCACACGGCTGCGGGAGGCCGCGTTCGCGCTGGCCCACGAGCGCCAGGTCGACGAGCTCACCGTCGGTGACATCGTCGCCCGCGCCGAAGTCAGCAGGCAGGTCTTCTACCAACACTTCCGCGATCGCGACGACGCGGTCGCCACCGCGTTCACCGTCGCGTTCGCCGCGGCGACAGCCGAGATCGAGGGCGACGCCCGTGTGCGCATCCCTCGGCTGTTCGACTTCGCCGCCGAGCACCGGGCCATGTACCGCAACATCGTCCCGAGCGCGGTGACGCAGCGCGTCGTGACCGCGTTCCGGGCTGAACTGCAGCCGGCATGCGAGGAGATCGCCGAGCACGGCATGCCGGTGGTCTCCCCGATCGCAGGCCTGACCCCCGAGTCGGTCAGCCGGTTCCTCGTCGGCGGGTTCATGGAAGTGCTGCGGTCCTGGATGGAAGACCCGGACTCGACCGACCTGAACGGCCGCGTCAAAGCGGCGCTCGACACCGTCAACGCACTTCTCGGACTCACCACATCTTCGAAAGGTCCCCAAAATGGCTAAGCACCAAGCCCCCGACCGGCACCCCGTTCGCGATCGCACCGCCGTCCGCACCACGGCGCTGGCGATGATCGGGCTGGCGATCTTCGTCCTCGCGATGATCGCCAGCTATTCTGGCGCGTTCGCCAAGCCGACGCTGCATCACATGACCGTGGCCGTGGCGGGCCCGCAACAGCTGGTCGACGGTATCCGCGGCCAGGAATCGTTGGCAGTCACCCAAGTTGGCGATGGCGCAGCCGCGCGCCAGCAGGTCTACGAGCGCAAGAGCGACGCCGCGTTCGTCGCGTCGCCGACCGGCCAGCTGCAGATCTACGTCGCAGGCGGGGGCGGGAAGAGCGTTGCGAGCGCTGCCGAGACCATCGGTCGCGCCGTCGCCGCCAAAGCCAACCTCGCTCCCACCGTCGAGGACGTCGCCCCGCCGTCGGCCGGTGATCCATCCGGCACGGTCGAGTTCTACGCGATCATCTTCATCTCGATCGGCGCGTCCGTCGGCGCAACTGTGTTGGGACGTCTCATGGGCACCGTCCGTCGGCCACTGACGCTGGCATTGCGTACCGCGACGCTGGCCGGCTATTCGGCGCTGTTGGCGGGCGTGGTGACGATTTACGTCGATGTGATTCTTGGCGCCCTTACGGGTCATACGTGGCAGGTGTTCGGCGCGTTGTGGCTCTACTCGATGGCCGTCGGCGGCGCGATCACCGGGGTGGCGGCGGCATTCGGCTCGGTCGCCTCGATGGCCCTGACCGCGTTCCTCGTGGTGATCGGAAACGCTGCGGCCGCCGGCCCGGTGGGCCGACCCCTGCTCTCGGGCTTCTACTCGACGTTCACCGACATCGTGCCGCAGGGGTCGGGCGTCTCGCTGCTGCGGAGTGTCTCCTACTTCGGCGGCAACGGTGCGCAGACGCCGCTGGTCACGCTGGCGATCTGGGGTGCGGCGGGGTGCTTGCTCGCAATCGCAGCCACGGCGTCCCGGGTGAATTATCGTGCCGTCTATGAGCGTATCGCTGGGCGAGACCGAGGCCTACTACGACCTGGGGTCCTATCACCGGCCGATTGAGACGCCGTCGCCGCAGGCCCAGGTGTGGTTCGACCGCGGCATGGTCTGGGCGTACGCGTTCAATCACGAAGAGGCGATCCGTTGCTTCGACCGCGCGCTCGAGCTCGATCCCGATCTCGCCGTCGCGCGCTGGGGTATCGCCTACTCGATCGGCCCGAACTACAACAAGGCATGGGAGGCGTTCGACCCCGTTGACCTGTCCGCGTCGCTGGCACGGGCGCGAATGGAACTCGGCCTGGCCGCCAAAGGTCGGGCGTCGGCTGTCGAACAGGGTCTGATCGAGGCGCTGCAGGCCCGCTTCCCCACCGACGATCCGGACGACGCCGAGGCGCTGCACGCCGGGCACAGCGCCTACGCCGACGCCATGGTCGCCCTCGCCGAGGCGTACCCCGAGGACATCGACGTGCAGACGCTGGCCGCCGACGCGTTGGTGAACATCACCGCATGGGCATTGTGGGACACCAGAACCGGCGAGCCGGCACCGGGTTCGCGGGTGGTCGACGCCAAGCGGATCCTCGAGGACGCGCTCGCGACGTCCGAAGGCCGCGAGCACCCCGGCGTCCTGCACCTGTACCTGCACACGATGGAGATGTCGGGCGCCCCGCAGGATGCGCTGCCCGCCGCCGACCTGCTGCGCGGGCTGGTGCCGGATGCCGGTCACCTGCAACACATGCCCAGCCATATCGATGTGCTGTGTGGCAACTATCGCGACTCGGTGGTGTCGAACCTCTCTGCCGTGCGAGCTGATCGGCAGTTCGTCGAGCACCGAGGTCCGCTGAACTTCTACTCGCTTTACCGTGCGCACAACCTGCACTTCATCGTCTATTCCGCAATGTTCGAAGGTAATTCGCGTGCCGCGTTCAGTGCAGCCGATGAACTTGCTGGGCAGCTCACGCCGGAGCTGGTGGCGATCGAGTCACCACCGATGGCGGACTGGCTGGAAGCATTCGTGCCGTTGAAGATTCACGTGCTGGTGCGATTCGGGCAGTGGGACGAGTTGATCGCACAACCGCTTCCGCAAGACCTCGACCTCTATTGCACCACCGCGGCGACGATCCACTACGGCCGCGGGGTTGCGCACGCAGCCAAGGGTCAGCTCCCGCAGGCGCGCGCCGAGCGGGAGGCGTTCACAGAGGCCTACGCCCGCATTCCGGACAGCCGCTACCTGTTCAATAACACCGCGCGCGACATCCTGGCGATCGCGGGCGAGATGCTCGACGGCGAAATCGACTACCGCGAAGGGCGATTCGACGATGCCTTCGCTCACCTGCGTCGCGCCATCGAGCTCGACGATTCACTCCCGTACGACGAACCATGGGGGTGGATGCAACCGACAAGGCACGCGTACGGCGCGCTCCTGCTCGAGCAGGGCCGCATCGAGGAGGCCGCGCAAGTGTATGCCGCCGACCTCGGACTGGATCCCACACTGGCCCGGCCCTGTCAGCACCCGGGCAACGTCTGGAGCCTGCACGGCTACCACGAATGCCTGCAACGACTGGGCCGCACCGACGAGGCGGCGATCATCGGACAACAACTGGAGTTGCTGAAGGCCCGGGCCGACGTGCCGATCCTGGCGTCGTGCGCATGCCGGCTCGAGGTCGCCGACCCCTGTCACTGAGCCTCAGCCGAAAGCGACTCGCTCCAACCAGAAGTCGACGAGCATCGCGTCGCCGGTGATCTCCAGATCGCTGATGGGGCGGCGGCGGTAGATCGCCAACAGCAGGTCCGTGACCAGTCCCCGGATCTCGGCGGCCGCCTGCTCGTCGGGCCCAATTCCATCCACTCATCGACCGCGTCCGCCGCGATGTCGGGGTCGAGCGCGTACTCCACTCCGAGCGCCAGTGCCGCGTCGGCCCGGTGCATCGCGGTCTCGTAGGCGAAGCGACGGGCATAGGACGCTGAGCCGCCTCCCGTCGACGGAGCACCACATCTGCGCATCCGGCCCCGCATCGGTCAGAGTCGCCCGCAGCGCCGCGGCTGCACGGCCCGCGTCGTGACGATGTCGCGCGCCCAGCGCTGGCCGCCGTCGACATGGCGTGCAAGCTGGGACACGTTCCAGCCCGGGCACGTCGGCACCGGCACGGTCAGATCCGCGCCGGCGAGATGGTCGGTCAACAACGAAGTCTGCGTGACGATCTCGACGCAATGCCGGTGGAATCCCACCTCGTCGTACTTCTCGACCACTGCCTTCTGCTTCGTCACGCCATCACCTCCAATGGGTGGACCATCGCCGATCGCCAGACTCATCCCCATTGCAAGCCTCTATCGTCATCAGTCGTGCAGAAGGTTTGGCGCTATGTGAAGAGTGCGCCGTTCACCTACTCGTGGCTGGTCGTGCTGCTGCTCACGACCATTGCGCAGCGCTCCATCCCCGTCCACCGGCTACATGGCCTCCTGCAGAAGGATTCGACAAACCTGCATCACCTGGCGTCCGATCCGATTCGAGTGTTGCTTCAAAGCCTGCTGTGGATCGACGGCAAGTACTGGTGGCCGTACCTTATCGTGTTCACGTTGTTCCTTGCGCCTGCCGAGCGCTGGCTGGGTCATCTGCGATGGCTGCTCGTGGGGCTGGTGAGCCATGTCGGAGCCACGTATCTGGGCGAGGGCTACCTCTACTGGAGGATTCAGGAGGCCGCGTCCTCCCCGCGACTGATCGACGCGCGCGACATCGGTGTGAGCTACTTCGTCGTCGGCATCGTGGGTGTGCTCACCTACCACATTCCGCCCCGCTGGCGATGGCTTTACCTCATCGCCGCGCTGGTGGTGTTCGGCGTCTCGTTGGCCGTCAAACGCGACTTCACCCAGCTCGGCCACTTCAGCGCGCTGCTCTTGGGGCTGGCGTGCTATCCGCTGGCCCGGTCGCCCCGACGCGAGCCCGCGGCTGCGTAGACTCCGGCCTGTGGCGATCAGCGAAGACGACCTCGAACGCCTCGGCCGCTGTGTGGAGCTCGCACGTGTGGCGCTCGACGGCGGCGACGAACCGTTCGGCTCGATCCTTGTCGACGCCGACGGTGCCACGCTGTTCGAGGACCGCAACCGCGTAAAGGACGGCGATCACACCCGCCACCCCGAATTTGCGATCGCCCAGTGGGCCGTGGCGAACCTGACTCCCGCCGACCGCGCCCGCGCGACCGTGTACACCTCCGGTGAGCACTGCCCGATGTGCGCGGCGGGGCACGCGTGGGTCGGGCTGGGCCGCATCGTGTACGCCGCGTCGTCGGAGCAGCTGAGTCAGTGGCTCGTCGAATGGGGTGCGCCGCCGCCCCCGGTGACGCCGCTGCCGATCAACACGGTGGCACCGGGGGTCACCGTCGACGGGCCCGCACCCCAGCTGTCCGGCGCCATGAAAGCCCTGTACGAAGCGAAGTTCCGGCGGTGACAGGGTCTCCGCGCGAGCGCTCATCCGCGAGTGAACCGGGCTGGGTCCAGCACGCGATCTGGTGGCAGGTCTACCCGCTCGGCTTCGTCGGCGCCTTCCCGGCCGATCCACCGCCCGCCGCCGACGAGCACCGACTGCGCCGGATCGTCGAGTGGCTCGACCACGCCATCGAATTGGGCGCGTCCGGTATCGCGCTCGGCCCCGTGTTCGCGTCCCGCACCCATGGCTACGACACCACCGACCACTACCGCATCGATCCGCGCCTCGGCGACGAGGCCGACTTCGACCACCTGATCGCCGAGGCTCACCGGCGCGGGTTGCGGGTGCTGCTCGACGGCGTGTTCAACCACGTCGCCACCGAGTTCGCACACAGCTCGTGGTTCCGCAAGCGAGGCAACGAGTTTGACACTTTCGAGGGCCACGGCGAGCTGATCGCGCTGGACCACGACAACCCCGACGTCGTCGCCTACACCGTCGACGTGATGACGCACTGGCTGCGGCGCGGCGCCGACGGCTGGCGCCTGGACGCCGCCTATGCGGTCCCGGATCGATTCTGGGCACAGGTGCTCCCCCGGGTTCGTGAAGAGTTTCCCGACGCGTGGTTCGTCGGCGAGGTCATCCACGGCGACTACTCGGCGCGGGTACGACAGTCGGGCTTCGACTCCGTCACCCAGTACGAGCTCTGGAAGGCGATCTGGAGCAGCATCAACGACGGCAACTTCCACGAGCTCGACTGGGCCCTGGTGCGGCACAACGAGTTTCTCGACGACTTCGTGCCGATGACCTTCGTCGGTAATCACGACGTCACCCGGATCGCCAGTCAGCTGGAGAACACCCGGCACCTCGAACACGCGCTGGTGATCCTGTTCACGACGGGCGGCACCCCGAGCGTGTACGCGGGCGACGAGTCGGCATACCGCGGCATCAAGGAGGAACGGTTCGGCGGCGACGACGCCGTGCGGCCCGAATTCACCGCTCCCCTAATGGGTGTCGACGAACAGGGCCACGACGTCTTCCGGCTGCACCAGTACCTGATCGGCCTGCGCAGGCGTCACCCGTGGCTGCACGCGGCCCGAACCTCGCCGCGAAGCCTTACCAACACGCAGTACGTCTACGAGACCCGCAGCGATTCCGACGCGCTGCTGGTCGCGCTCAACGTCGACGATGCGCCGTTGTCGGTGTCGCTGGCCGAACTCGGCTTCGGTCAGGGCCAGGTCGTCGCGGGGTCGGGCGCGCCGGCGCAGTCGGTCGTCGGGGACGCCGAGATCCCGCCGCACGGCTGGCTGATCATTGCTCCGTCCTGAGCAACTCGACCGTAGCCGGGTCGTCCTCACCTGCGTAAAACTTGTCGAGCACCGCGCGAAAGTCGCCGTTGTCGTCGGTCGCATGGGAAAACAGCGTCATCGACGAGCGCACCTTCAGGTTGTCGGGCCAGCCGAAGATCTCGTCGACCGAGCGGCCGTCGGTCGCCGCGACCAACCGGGTGCAGTCCCGTAGCCGCGGCCCGAGCACTGGGTGCGCCAGGTAGGCACGTGCTTCCTCGAGCGAGGAGATGCCGTAGTGCTGTGCGGTTGCGCTGCGTCCCAGCCCCCGCAGTTGCGGGAACACGAACCAGATCCAATGGCTGCGTTTGGCGCCGTTGCGCAATTCGGCCAGGACCGTGTCGTAGACGCGATCCTGGGCGTCGACGAAGCGCTGCAGCGCGTATCGATCATGATTACCGGACATCTCGATTACCTCACTGCGTCAGATCTCCAAGTTTCACAAGCTAGTCTTCGCCCCGCAGCAACAATTGCGGAAGGGACACCGATGCCGCCTTTGAATACAGGCCGCAATAGTGGTGAGCCGACATCGACAGAACGGGTTTCGGATGTGACAACCGAGCCGGCGCGAAAGCGCAGAGAGTTCCGGCTTCCGGTGATGTCGCGGGTGAGTATCCAGTCCCAAGCTGCTTGTGATGCTGTTGATCACCAGCGTGCTGTCGGCGGCCGACGCTGCGGCTGACCCAGGCGGAGCAGGAACAACTACTCCCGCACGTGCGCATCACCCGTTACGGTGCCGACGGTGCATTGATCCCCATCCGTACCCTGGACGAGGGCGCTTTCATCGGCCAGACCACGCTCACCCGGGAGTCGGTCGCGGCGTCCGCGTACGCCCTCGGGGAGGTGTCGGCGCTGCAGATCGACCGTGAGCACATCGAGGAACTCGTCGCACGTAAACCCTTGCTGTTGCAGGATATCGGCCGGGCCATCGAGGAGCGCAGGGTCAACGTGCGCCAGGCGCTGGCCGGCGCGCAGAATTAGGTCCGTGGTGACC
>Ga0134128_10008212_pt1 | contig 12573 bp, 13 predicted proteins | sample KB31754_FD_96462 | JGI IMG/M metagenome (GOLD analysis project Ga0134128, IMG submission 96462) | Terrestrial soil microbial communities with excess Nitrogen fertilizer from Kellogg Biological Station, Michigan, USA - KB3-175-4 | ecosystem: Environmental > Terrestrial > Soil > Unclassified ...
CTACGCTGGTGGCAGACCGCGAGCCGGCGGCTTTCCAACCGGGCGCCGCATGCGCTGCCGGCGGCGACGCACCAGCACCGGCTCATCTACGAGGCATTGGCGGCGCGCGATCCGAAGGCCGCGGAAGCCGCGATGCGCAGCCATCTGCTGGCCAACAAGACGATCCTCACGGTGGACCGCGACGATGCCGAGGGCGCGCCGGAGGCCGGGTGACCGGCGACCGTCGGGTTCCCCGTAGCGCCCGCCGTCCGGCGCGCTATGGTGGATAGCGGACCTGCCCTGCCGGTCCGCTCGACGAGTTTCGGGAAAACAGGGCTGTTCGCCGGCCCCGGGTTGATGCCCTGGCGCCGGCAACGCGGTTATTTGGCCTTCGCTTCCTGCCGCTTGCGGGCCCAATAGCCGAACATGTCGCCCTTGTCGGCGATCTCGTTCCAGATGGGCTTCGTGAGATTGTCGATTGCGGTTATGTCCGCTTCGGCGATCTTCCAGCCGACGCTACCGGCGTTTTCTTCCATCTCGCGGACGGTGCGGCCACCGAGCAGGGGCGCGCTCACCCCCGGCCGGCTGGTCAGCCACTGGATGGCGAGTTGGGCGACGGTCTTGCCGTATTTGGCGGCGATCGGCCGGAGGCCGTCGACGGCGTCGAGGGCGCTCTCATAGGTGCCGGGTTGAAACAGGACGGTCGTCCGCCGTTCGTCGCCCTCGACGAACCTGGTGTCGCGCGACAGCGTGCCGGTCAGCAGGCCCTGGGCGAGGCCGCTATACGGAATGATGCCGATATTGTTCTGCCGGCAATAGGGCAGGGTTGCCGCTTCGACCTCGCGCCAGAGCATGTTGTAGGGCGGCTGCAGCACGTCGATGGTGCCGTAACGGCGCGCCTCGTCCATTTCCTTCGGCCCGAAATTCGAGACGCCGATCGCCTGGATCAGACCGCGCGACCGCAGCTTTTCCATGGTCTCCATGGTCGAGCCGATCGGCACGTCGGGATTGGGCCAGTGGATGAAGTAGATTTCCAGATGATCGGTTTGCAACCGCTTCAACGATCCCTCGAGCGCCGCCTCGACGTCGGCGGGCGCCAGATGGTGCGGCCCGGCCTTGCTGGCGACAACGGCCTTGTCGCGCCGTCCGACCAATGCCTTGCCCAATACCTCCTCGGCATGTCCCTGGCCATAAACCTCAGCGGTATCGATCAGCGTCACGCCCAGATCGAGCGCCCGGTGCACGACGCGGATCGACTCCGTATCGTCTGCGGCGCCCCAGAAGGCGCCCGACATTCCCCATGTACCGAGCCCGATTTCGGAAACCGAAACAGGCGACGATCCCAGACGACGATGCTCCATCCCTTCCTCCTTGCTGACAGGCCTGCTGATCCGCTCGCCGGCCCATAATTCATCCGCTCGCTTCCGTGATTCCGCCGCCGTGTTCAGCGCCCGGTGGTCACGTATTTCCGCCAATTGTGCTCCTCGCGGAAGCCGAGCACCTCGCGCGCCTTGCGATTGGACATTGGCCCCTCGAAGGCTTCCAACTTCCGGCGAATGGGGGTCTCGGGCGAAACCTTGGCCAGAAACTCAGCCGTCGGGATATTGGCGATGATCTCGTCGTTGACGGCATTGAAGACCTGGAAGCCGAGCCCGTCCTTCTCGAGGCAGAGATGCACGATCTGGCCGAGATCACGTGCGTCGATATAGGTCCAGGCATCGCGCCGCCGCATCATCGGGTCGGCGAGGAAGGCCGGAAACCGCGTGGCGTAGTCCTGCGGTTCAATGACGCCGCCGATCCGCAGAGCGTAGACGTCAACGCCCGAACGGGTGGCAAAGGAGCGGCCGATCTTCTCGCCGACGACCTTGGTGAGGCCGTAGCTGTCGGGCGGATCGATATCGGTTTCCTCGGTGATCGGGAATTCCGGGAAGGGGCGGTTTCCCTCGGCGAAACAGATGCCGTAGGTCGTCTCGCTGGAGGCAAAGATGATCTTGCGGATACCGAGCTTGGTTGCCGCCTCGATGACGTTATAGGTCGCCAGCACGTTGGCGGCGAACATGGTGTTGTCGGGCTTGAGCAGGATGCGCGGAATGGCGGCGAAATGCACCACCGCGTCCACCGGCGCGCGGCCCTTGCCGGCCTTGAACTCGTCGAAGCCGAAGTGCAGCGTCAAGGCGTTGTAGGCTTGGCCGGCGTCGGCGAGATCGACATTGATCGTCGTTACACCGGGCACGTCGAGCGGGGCGAGGTCGAGGTTCAGGACCTCGTGGCCGCGGTCGAGCAGATAAGGCACCACATGGCGTCCGACCCTGCCGCTGCCGCCGGTAAAGATGACACGTTTCCCCATGGTCTTCCGTCCTGCCTTGAATGTAACCGGGCGAGCCGCCCCTTACTCGAAGATGCCGTAGCCGGGCACCGCGTGCTCACGCACCGCGTCCATGTCGAGCTCGACGCCGATGCCCGGGGTCTCCGGCACGGCGATGTGACCGTCCTTGACGATCGAACCCGCGCCCTTTGCATAGCTGTCCCAAACTGTGCGTTCTTCCAACGCGTGCCATTCGAGGACCAGGAAATTGGGGACGGCGGCGCAGGTGTGGCAGGTGGCCATGGTGCCGAGCGGCGTCGATACCAGATGCGGGGCGAAGGGCAGGTAGTAGGTCTCGGCCAGGTTGGCGATCTTCTTGCTCTCGGCAAGGCCGCCGCATTTGGGGACGTCGGGCATCACGACGTCAGCGCCTTGGCCTTCGAACAGTTCGCGGAAGCCCCAGCGCATGTAGAGGTTCTCACCGACGCAGATCGGCGTCCGGCTGCGTGCCCGGATCTGGCGCAGCGCATCGACGTTCTCGGCAGGGATCGGCTCCTCGAGCCAGAGCAGCTTGAAGGGTTCCATTTCCCAGGCAATGCGGCAGGCGCTCGGCACGTCATAGCGCGCATGAAGGTCGATGCAGAGGTCTATGTCCGGCCCGATCGCCTCTCTTACCGCCTGGACGCGCTCGACCATGGTGCGGATTTCCGCGTCGTTCGCGGTTGTGTTGGCGTGGTCGAAGCGGGCCGGATGACGAAGGTTGTCGATGTCGAACTTGACTGCGGTGAACCCTTCCTTGACCATCCGGCGGGCGCGGGCGGCGCAGCCTTCGGGGGAGCCGGATTCGTCGTCGCCGTCGCCGCAATCGGCATAGACGCGGATGCGGTCGCGGAACTTGCCGCACATCATACGGTAGAGCGGCTGGCCGGCGGCCTTGGCGGCGAGGTCCCAGAGCGCGATTTCGATGCCGCTGAGCGCGATCAGGAAAACCCCCGACTGGGCGCCCGAAAAGACGTGGCGACGTCGCAGCTTTTCCCAACAGTGCTCGACATTGCGGGGATCCTCGCCGATCAGCTCGCTTTTCAATTCCGAGATCAGCCCGACGATTGCGGCGGCGCCGGCATCGGGGTTGGCCTCGCCATAACCCGACAGCCCCTCGTCGGTGTCGATGCGCACCAGCGTCGCCTTGCCGTGGTATTTTACGACCGCTGTCTTGATGTCCACGATCTTCATAGTGTGCCCCTACCCTCTGCCTCGCCCTGCCGGACGCCTCATCGACCGTAGCTTGTCAGATGAGTATATAAGATGACGAACAAGGAAGCGTATCGCGCAGAACGGTGCACGCGTCAAGCAACTGAAAGAAGGGTGATTGCCGAAGTGAAGGACTAAGGAGGAAGTCGATGCATTGGCTGGTGAGCGGGACGAGAGGGCGCGAACGCAGGAGGACCTGCACCCGAGGCCGGCTGGTGCGCGCTATTTGCCCGACGAGCCAGCCGGCGAGGCGGAAGGACTTGCCGGCGTACGGAATGTCTGACGATGCGCATCCCCATCATGGGGCCGCGGTCGAGATCATCCGCCACGGCCGTTTCCGCAGCAGGGCCGCGAGTCGTCGCCTCGAGCAGCGGGGGCTGATGGGCCGGACAGCGCTTCAGGATGCGTCGGTTCGCTTCAACAGAATTCGCAAGGCCTCGACGATCAGGCCGTGATCGTCGACGTCCGCCAGACCACTGACGCCGGCCGCCCCCACAAGTGTTCCATTGCGCTCTATGAGAGGCACGCCGCCGCCGCTGGCGGCGAAGTCGGCTTCCGACAGGCGATAGCGACGGTTGAAGTCAAAACCCGCCGCTTCCGCTTCGAGCCGCATGCTCAGGGAACTGCGGTGGAAACGATGGGCGACGGCGCGTTTGCGGGCGGTCCATTCGAGGTTGTCGATGGTCCCGCCCGGCAGGATGGTTGCGAAAACCAGGTCGCTCCCGTGCGAAACGGTAATGGCGACCGGTGCCCTGCGCTCGGCGGCGAGGTTCCGCATGGCGGCGCCGAGCCGCCAGGCGAAGTCGTAGTCGAAATTGTCGAGCTCCAGGGCAGCCTGCTCTGCCGCCAGCGATTCAACGGTGTAGTTCATGAAGCCAAGGCTGCCCTGAGGTTGGTGGCGGCGAGCGGCGTCAGCGCCTAAAATTCTCGAGCAGTTCGATCATCACACCGAGCTGCGGAGCACTGTCGACATAGCTGTACATGCCACTGGCGTCGGCATAAAGGCCCTGCTGCCCGACCGTCATGCCTTCGGCCGCAAGGCCTGCCGCGGTTGCGTTCGTGTCGTCGACGCGGAAGGCGATGTGGTGGACGCCCTCGCCGAACTTGTCGAGGTGGTCGCGCCAGACGCTCGGCGTTTCGTCCGGTTGGATCAGCTCGATTACCAGCTGGCCGGTCTGGAAGAAGGCAAGCTTGGCGGTCGCCTCGGAAGGCTGGCCGTTCACCACGGTTTTGGCCTTGGCGTAGCCGGGGGTTTCGATGATCTTGGGCATCGGCAGTCCGAGGGCGGCGGCATATTTGCTGGCGGTCGCCTCGACATCGCGCACCACCAGGCCGACCTGGCAGAGCCTTTCGGGATTGAGCAGGGGGGCGGTCATCAGCGGGGTGCTCCGTTCGAATCGTAGTTCTCGAGCAGCTCGATGGTGGTGCCGAGGTCCTTGATGGTGTCGAGATAGGTATAGATGCCGGTGTGGCCGCCATTGGCGAAGCGTCCGGTGAAAAAGCCCTGCTGCGTCACCGGGTAGCCGAAGCGGGCGAATTCCCTGGCCACGCCATCGGTGTCGGTGACGCGAAAGGCGACGTGATGGACGCTGGGCCCGTGCTCGTCGAGCCAGTCCTGCCAGACGCTTGGCGGGCCGAGGGGCTGCAGCAACTCGACGCCGACCTGGCCGAAGTGCCAATGGTAGATGCGCGCCCTGGCCTCGGTCGGCTTGCCGTAATAGGTCGCCTCGGTGTCGCTGTAGCCGTCGGTAACGTGTGCCGGCGGGATCGGCACGCCGAAGACTTCCGAGTAGCGCCTGGCGTATTTGTCGGCGTCGTCGACGATGATGCAGACTTGGCAGAGGACCTTGTCCCCCAAGCCGTTGATCGGCTCCATGCTGTTTCCTCCCTATGCCCCGAGGGCTGTCGATCGCGTCAGGGGTGGTGGTCGAAAAGATTGCCCTCGTTCGGCACGTGCCTCACGATCTGGTCGCTGATTGCGGTCATCCGCGCGAAGATCTCGGGCGGAATGTCGCCGGCGAGCGCGGCTGTGTTGGCGTTTGCCTGGGCACGATTGCGGGCGCCGATCAGCGCCAGGGCGATGCCGGGTTGCGCCAGGATCCAGCGGATTGCGAGGTGCATCAGCGGCCGGTCGAGCTCGGCGGCGATCGCCTTCAGTTGTTCCACGCCTTCATAAACATGCGGCCAGATGTCGGCGCGGAACGGCAGGATGCGGTTGCGCTGGTCGCGCTCGGCAAGGTCGGGCTTCGGCCCGAATTTTCCGGTAAGGATGCCGTGGGCAAGCGAGCTGTAGCTAACGACGGCGATGCCGTGCTCCCGACAATAAGGGATGACGTCCGCCTCGGCATAGCGCCAGAGCAGATTATAGCCGAGCTGGTGCGCGTCGATGGTCCCGACCTCGGCGACCTGCTGCATCTGCTCGACGGAGAAGTTGCTGACGCCGGCGGCGCCGATCTTGCCCTGGCGGCGCGCGGTCTCGAGCCCCTCCATGGCGGGCCGCATATCGCGGCCGCTGCGCGGCCAGTGGATATAGTAGAGGTCGATGAAATCGGTATCGAGCCGGCGGAGGCTGCCGTCCACTTCGGCCAGCATCGCCTTTGCCGTGGTTTCGGCAGGGTCGGCCTTCGAAGCCAGAAATACCTCGGCGCGCCGGCTCTTCAGGAAGCGGCCGTAAAGCTCCTCCGAATGTCCGTTGCCATAGCCGGCGCCGGTGTCGAAATGCCGGAGGCCGGCTTCGTAGCATGCGGCAATCGCGTCGAGCAGCTCGTCGTCCTGCTCGCCGGGAGCCGAATACGGCACGAACCAGGAGCCGCCGAGACCGAGCGGCAGCTGCGGCTTGGCGCGACCGCCAATGGTTACCGGCTTGAGAGCGGGGGCAACGGCGGTGGGGGCGAGGGCGGAGAGCATAGGCATTGCAAAACTCGAACGAATTAGCCTTTGAGGGCGCCGGCGGTGAGGCCGGCGATGAACTGCTTCTGCAGGATCAGGTAGACGGCCACGATCGGGATCAGGGCGAGGATCAGGCCGGAGCTCAGCGCCGTGTAGTCGGTCGCATAGCGCCCGATCGCCTGGTACAGCGAGGGCTGGATGGTCTTGAGGTTTGGGTTCGAAATGAAGGTGTTGGAGAACATGAATTCGTTCCATGTTCCCAACGACTGGATGATGACGACGGTGGCGATGCCGGCTTTGGCCAAAGGCAGGTAGACGTGCCAGAAGACGCCGAACTCGGAAGCGCCGTCGATCCGGGCGGCATCGCCCAACTCGGTCGGCAGGCTCAGGAAGAAGGCTCGCATCAGGAAGATGGCGAAGGCGGTCGAGCCGCCGAGATAGGAAAGCGAGAGGCCAGTCAGGCTGTTCAATAGTCCGATTGCCTTGAGAAACTGGAACATCGGGATGAGGATGGCCTGGCCCGGGATCATCATCGCGCCGATGAAGATGTAGAAGAGCAGGTCCCGGCCTGGAAAGCGGTAGCGCGCAAAGGCATAGCCGGCGCTCGTCGCCACGACCACCACGATGCAGACCGTGAGGACGGTGACGTAGATCGAGTTGGCGAGATGCATCGGCAGGTTCATGGCGATCCAGACGCGCTGGAAGTTGCTGAAGTCCAATCGCGTCGGCAGGAAAGAGCTGAATACCTCGCGCTGGTTCTTGACCGAGGTCATCAGCATCCAGAGCAGCGGAAAGGCTTCGACCACCGCAATCGCCACCAGCACGACGTAGATCAGCATCCGGTTGAATACGAGCAGGAACCTTGTCCTCGAGATCTCGGCCTCATGACGGACGGCCAGGGACTGCGATGCGATGCTCACTTGGTGCCTCCCCGCTCAGTATTCGACTTCATTGCGTCGACCCAGACGGATCTGGATGACGCTGAGGACGAAGCTCAGGATCAGGATGACGATAGCGATCGCCGTGGCGTAACCAAGCTGCGGATTGGAGCTGCCCATGGCGCCGAAGGCGATGGAATAGAGGTAGGTGCCGAGCGTGTCGCTGGCGTGGTTTGGCCCGCCCGCCGTCATCACCCAGATCTGATCGAAGGCCTTCACGCCGTTGACGGTGTTGAGGACGACAACCAAGACCATCACTGGCCGCAGCATGGGCACCGTTACGTGGATGAGCTTGTGCCAGGCGTTGGCGCCATCGATCGCGGCAGCCTCGTAGAGCTCACGCGGGATGTTCTGCAGCGCTGCAAAATAGATGACTAGGTAGAAGCCGAGCGATTGCCAGATGGACACCACGATGATGCACGGCATGACCAGATGCGGGTCGGCGAGCCAGAGCTGGGTCAGGCCGCCCAGGCCGACGCCCTGCAGCAGGCTGTTGAGCATGCCGAAATTGGGCTCGTAGATCATCGCCCAGAGCAGGCCGGAAATGGTCAGCGAGATGATGACCGGCATGAAATAGAGGGTGCGGAAGACGGTACTGCCGCGGATGCCGGCATTGAGCAGGATGGCGATCAGCAGCGGCACGATGGTCTGGAAGATAACCGTGACGATGGTGAAATAAGCCGTGTTGCCAAAGGCAAAGAGAAAAATGCGGTCTCTGAACAGGGAGGCATAGTTCGACAGGCCGACCCAGACTGCCGGCGTCATGCCATTCCAGGACTGCAGGCTGAGCAGCACGGCATTGATTACCGGAACGGCCATGAACACCAGCAGCACAATCGCAGCCGGGGTGAGGAAAAGCAGCGGGGGCGCGGCTTCACGCAGCGTCCGGCTAAGGCTCTTCTCCTGATGCCAGGTCTCGATTGCCATGGAGTTCCTCCCATCGCCAGGGTGGCCTGTCCAAGTCGTCGCCACATGGCCGCGCTTCGGACGAGCCCGGCTGCGTGGCGGTTCCTCTGCTCCAAAAAGGGGCGCTGCGTTTCGGGCAGCGCCCCTGATCGGCTATTTTGCGGAGTGGGACCGGGTGGCCTGGACGGCAGCTTCGATCTGCGCCGCGCCGGCCGCCGGCTCCATCGAGCCATCGAGCATCGCCTGGCAGACATTGGACACCGCATCCCAGCTGCCGGCGCCGAAGAGGATGTGATCTGCGCCGTCGGTCGGCATCCAGGTCAGCATTTCCTTGACCTTGGGGTCGGTCACCGCGCTCGCGGCGCTTTCTTCCGATGGGAAGCCGCCGAGGCCGACGATATGGGCGCGATAGACATCGGGCTGGAACATGTATTTGACGAACTGCACCGCCAGATCCTTGTTCGGGCTCTTGGCATTGACGACCCAGCCTTCGCCGCTGCCGTCACCCGTCCAATGGATCTCGTCCGGCTTCACCGTCGGCAGCTTGTGCACCGAATAGTTGTCGAGCCAGTCCTGCGTTGCCTGCTGCTTGAACACCGCCGGCGCCCAGGAGCCGGTGAACAGCATGGCGCCCTTGCCCTGATATGCGATCTGCCAGGCCGGCTGCTCGTCGATGCCATTTACACCGTCGAGGAAGACGTGCGCTTTGACGAGGTTTTGCATCAACGTCAGTGCGTCGATCACAGGCTTGGAGTTCCAGCTGACGCCGGGCTTGGTATGGTCGTCCAGGGCGTTGACGTCGCCGCCTTCCTGCGTCACCAGCGGCAGGAAGAAATCCGGGCACACATTGTGCGCGAGATTGCCAAAAACCAGCGGCGTATAACCTGCCGCCCGGATTTTCGGCGCCATGGCGATCAGATCATCCCAGGTGTTGGGCGGCTGCAGCCCCAGCTGCTTCATGATCTTGTCGTTGACGAATATGCCGAAAATCTGCGCGGTCCAGGGCAGCGCGTACTCGGCATTGTCGAAAGCGAACTGCTTGAGCGGGCCGGGATAGAACTGCTTGAAGAAGGCGTCATCGAATACTTTTTTGTAATCGACCGCCAAGCCCGCCCGGCCCAGCTGGGCCACCATGACGTGACCGTAGAAGACATCAGGCAGGGAATTGCCGGCCGCCATCGACGTGAGCGTCGGCAGATACTGGCTGAACGTGACGAAGTTGGTTTCGATCTTGACGCCCGGATGCTGGGCCTCGAAGCCCTGAGTAATCTTGTCCCACCAAGGCGTCCCATCGACTTGTTCGGGCTCCCACGACATGACGTGCAACGTGGTGTCAGCCCGCACGGCGATACTCGCCGACATCAACGCTGCAACGGCTGCCGCCGCAACAAACCAAGTCCGCATTTCTCGTCCTCCCTAGAGTAGCGCGTCGCCTGCGTCGCGACCCGAACTTGTCCATGCGTGATCCCGTCGAGGTCGAATCCTCAGCGGGGGTTCTAAAGCTCCTCGAGTTCGTGAACCGCTCGCTCTCAGGGCGAGTTAGGGGCCGGTATCGGCCTCGTCCGTTCACTTGGTCCTGCAGCGCAATGGTAGCGCTTCCACGCTTAATGTGGTAGCGCTACTACAGCGCGGACGCAACCCCTTGCAGCTGCAATTTCCGCTTGCCATGGAGGAGGGGCGCGTGTGAGGCGAACACATGGCTCGCGGAAGGAATTGCCTTGAACCGAAATCGGCCGACACTTTCAGATATTGCCGCCAGAACGGGGTTCGGCACCAACACCGTCTCGCTCGCCCTGCGCAACAGTACCCGTATTTCCAAGGAAACCCGCGAGATCATCCAGGCCGCGGCCCGCGAGCTCGACTACGTCCCGAACTATGTTGCGAAATCGCTCGCGCTCGACCGTACGCATACGGTCGGCCTCATCCTGCACGAGATCGACAACCCGCTCCTGACGCTGGCGGCAAAATCGATACAGCTGGAGCTCGCCGCGCGTGGATACAGCGTGATGTTCGCGACCTCCAATGACTCGTTCGAGGAAGAGAAGCGAGCAATCGAGATGCTCCGACGTCATCTGGTCGACGGGATTCTCATCTATCCAATCGTCCATGACCGGCTCGAACATCTCATCGAACTTCGGAACAAGAACTTTCCCGTCGTGCTCCTGATCGGCGCCAAGGATGTTCCGATCGATGCGGTCGGCATCGACGAATATGCCGGGGCCTATGCCGCAACCCAGCATCTGATCGATCTGGGTCACCGGCGCATCGGTGCGCTCGCGCCGAAGGTCAATCTCGAGAAGTTTCGAGGCTACTCAGCGGCGCTGAGGCGCGCAAAAATCCGGCTCGACAGGTCGATTTTTCGCGACCCGCTGAACACTATTGAAGGCGCGGTCGCGATGACCGACGAGATCATGCGATCGGAATATCCGCCGACAGCGATCTTTGCCGGCAGCGATGTCCAGGCGCTGGGCGTGCTGCATTGGGCGAACGTCAACCGTGTCTCCGTGCCCGGGCGGCTTTCGGTCGCCGGGTTCGACGATATCGCCGCCGGCAGATTTGCCGCCGTGCCGCTCACGACAGTCAGGAACGATGTGGAGACAACGGCAACGCGGGCTGTCGAGCGGCTATGCACGTTGATCAAGGCGCCCGCGGCGCTGCCGCCGCCGGTAACCGAGTTTGTCGGTGGAGAACTCATTGTCCGCAGCAGTACCCGCCGGCCTTTCGTCGAGCGACGATTGGCCAAAGCGGAAGTGCCGCGCGCCGCTGTCGCGAGGGAAGGCGGATCTGAACGATCCAGCGCCGAGAGCGGCCGATAGCATTGCGACGCAGACGCGTCGCCCTGCGGCAGCCGAGTTCTCGAACTATCCGAGGTGTGGTCGTGTCCGGGGGTCTCACGCTCGCAGTGAGCGTTGAGGGGTATCGAGGGCAGGACCGCGCGAGGCGATGACCATGCCGCGGCTGCGCAGCAGCTTCCAGACCGTCCAAGGCGTTCCGATCAGTCGAGCTCTCGAATGCGGATGTTGCGCCAGCGGCAGGCTGCCTCGGGTCCCCAGCGGCCGCTTCCCAGGCGCGGGTCGTTATCGTGCACCTCGAAGGCGATGTGGCCGCGCCGGCCAAGGAGCCGGAGGGTCGCCGCGGCGTCGAAATCGGCGGCCGGCAGGGTTCGGGCGTCGAGTTGAGCGATTTCAAGGCCGTTTATCCGTGTGGTGAGAACGGGGATTTCTCCCGCTACGGTGATGGCGAACTCGTTCCAGTCGCCCCATTTCCAAACGCTCAGAAACTCGTCGGCGCTCGCTGCCCTGGCAAGAAGCGCGCGCTTCTGGTCGGTGAGCGGCTCGATGCTGGTCGCGGGATCCTCGCTTTTGAGGCCGACAGGCGCCCCGGAATTGTCGCGCCGCGCATCGATGTTGAAGTTGATCGCGTGAAAGCGGCCGATGCCGTTGCCGTAAAAGCCGCCGATATTGCCGGATTGGCGGTGGTCGAGAAGAACCTGGTAGCCTTGGGTAGCGATCGACGATGTACGCAGCATGATGCCGGTGTCCGCTGGCCAATCCGGCCTCGCTTCAAAGACCAGCTCGAAGTCCCCGAACACCTCCTCGGAGATCAGGTAGCCGCCAAGACCGCTGCCGGGCGGGTTTTGTCGCCCGCAGATGGCGCCCTCCTCGACTGTCCATTGGCCGGTGTGACGGACGATTTTGTTCCAGTCACCCGCATCCACCTGCAAGGGCGGATCGTAAGGCCATCGCGGTGTCGGCAGCCGCGGTATCGGCCGCCATCCGGCCAGCGTCTTGCCATCGAACAGAGATCGAAATGGCATCAAAGCACAACTCCCAAGGTCTTGTGCGCAGGACTGCCGAACCCGAGACTTTCAACCGGCTTGCGCGATACTGAATAGTCACCCCCGTCTAGCCGGGACGCAGGCGGCGAAGAACAATGGCCGAAGAGCTCAGTCGGGCCGCATGTCGAGCCGCATCGGCTCACACCCTCGTTGCCGCCTGCGCATAGGGCACATTGCGATGGTCGTAACGGCGCACGCGGATGTTCGCCTGTTCGGCGTGGCCGGCAAAGCCCTCGATCATGCAAAGCCGCGAGCAGTACTCTCCGATCATCGCCGAAGCCCCGTCGGTGAGCACGCGCTGGTAGGTTACGGTCTTCAGGAATTTTCCAACCCAGAGACCACCGGTAAAGCGGGCCGCCCTGTTGGTTGGCAGAGTGTGATTGGTGCCGATGACCTTGTCCCCGAAGGCCACGTTGGTCCGCGGCCCGAGGAAGAGCGCCCCGTAGTTCGTGAGATTCTGGAGGAAA
>Ga0134128_10008214_pt1 | contig 12573 bp, 8 predicted proteins | sample KB31754_FD_96462 | JGI IMG/M metagenome (GOLD analysis project Ga0134128, IMG submission 96462) | Terrestrial soil microbial communities with excess Nitrogen fertilizer from Kellogg Biological Station, Michigan, USA - KB3-175-4 | ecosystem: Environmental > Terrestrial > Soil > Unclassified ...
GGAAAGCGACCTGCTGGATGCCCTGGAAGCATCCATCGCTGGCAACATTAGCGAAGAAGGTTTTGAGTGGTCTACCGACGCATCCGCCTGTGTCGTTATGGCTTCCGGCGGGTACCCCGGAGCGTACGAGGCAGGAAAGAAAATTTCCAGGCTGGAAGACGCCACCAAATTAGAGGAGGTGACCGTTTTTCATGCCGGAACCTCCAAGCGCGACGGCAGCTATTACACCTCCGGGGGCCGCGTGCTCGGCGTTACCGCGCGCGGGGCCGATCTGCGCCGGGCGCTCGACCGGGCCTATGCGGCAGTCGAAAAAATTCACTTTGAAGGCGCGCATTACCGCAAAGATATTGGGCAAAGAGCGCTGAACGGGAAAAAAGGTTAAGCTGGAAGGCATGGTCCTCAACGGCAATCTTTCCAGAAATTTAAGCTGATAAATTTGGGCTAATATTTGTAAGCACTCAAACTACAAATTAACTAGTGGAGAATTCCTGAAATGACGAAGGCGCCAGCGGTTTCCATCGTAATGGGCAGTGATTCCGACCTTGAAATCATGCGCGAAGCGGGCAAAGCGCTCGAGGGCTTCGGCATTCCTTATGAAATTGATGTGACCTCAGCGCACCGCTCACCTGACCGCACCGCCGAATATGCCCGGCAGGCTGCCGCGCGCGGCATTCGCGTCATTATTGCGGGCGCGGGCGGAGCTGCTCATCTGGCCGGCGTAATCGCCGCCCACACCACACTGCCTGTGATCGGTGTTCCAATTCCCTCCACTTCGTTGCAAGGCATGGATTCTCTGCTCGCCACGGTGCAAATGCCCGCGGGAATTCCAGTGGCTACTGTCGCCATCGGCAAGCCGGGAGCCACCAACGCCGGCATACTCGCGGCGCAGATTATTGGTGTGGCCGATGCTTCCGTGGCGGAAAAATTATCGGGTCACAAGAAAAAGCTGGCCCAGGGCGTGGAAGAAAAATCGAATAAGCTGAAAGCCTCTCTCGGATAGTTGCAAGTAGCGCCGTCGTCCTGGCGGCAAGTTTGAATTCAGGTTGTAAGCCGGCGGGATGGCGACGCTACCAGAATGGGCGATCGGCAAACATCCACGCCTAAAACCTATACTTTTAATTCCACTACCGTCGCTCCGCCGCCGCCCTCATTGTGAGGAGGCTCGGTGACGGACACCACGTGCGGATGCTTTTGCAGAAATTGCCGCAGCGCCTTGCGCAGAATGCCCATGCCGCTGCCATGCACCACCCGCACACGCGGCAATCCCGCCAAAAATGCGCGGTCTACAAATTTTTCGACTTCCTGCGTGGCTTCATCCACATTGCGGCCAATCACATTGATCTCGGTGGGTACGCTGGCGTCTTCATTTTGCAGAGAAACAGAGATGCCGCGGGCCCGCGCAGCTTTTACCGGAGACTCTGCCACGCGCATAACCACTTCGGCGATATCTTCACGCGCAATTTTCATCTTCATCACGCCGATTTCAGCCTCGAAGTGATTGTCATCAACGCGCCGCGTGATGACCGCATTGCGCCCCATCGATTTCAGCTTGACCGTGTCTCCCGCAGAAACGTGCCTGACCATTTGCGGTTGGGCGTTCGGGTCGCCACGGTCCGCGCCCGTGGCATGAGCAACCACGGTTGAATCGAACTGGCCCTGGAATTCCCGCCGCAATTTTGCGATGCGGCGTTCCGCATCTTTCGAAACCTTTTGCGCGGCCGCGCGGTCCTGCACGGCGCTGACTGCTTCGCGCGCATGGTATTCAAAATCGCGCAATAATGTTTCGAGCTTCTTCTCCAGCTCTTTCACTTTAGTTTGTTGTTCTTTGCGTCCTTCAGAAGCCAGATAAGACCGCTCCCGTTCCAGTTCAGCCTCGCGCTGTTGCAAACGCGTCCGTTCATTGGCGGCCTCGCGCAACTCCGTGTGCAAACGGTCCAGAAACTCCGCAACATCTTTTGCCTGCGTGCTCAAGCGCGCCCGCGCACCGCTGATAATGGCAGGATTCAAACCCAGCCGCTGCGCAATGTTGACTCCGGCCGAGGCTCCGGGCACGCCTATTCTCAGTTCATAAGTCGGCTGCAAGGTGGATTCGTCGAAGCCGACAGCGGCATTCACGACTCCGGGCGTATTCGCCGCATAAACTTTGAGCGATGTGTGATGGGTGGAGATGACGCTGACGCAACCAGCGCGGCGGAAATACTCGGCAATTGCGACCGCGAGCGCCGCCCCTTCTTCGGGGTCGGTCGCCGAACCGAGTTCGTCGAGCAATACAAGAGATTTTGCGGTGGCTGTTTTTGAAATGTAATCAATATTTGTGACGTGCGCGGAGAACGTGGAAAGATTCTGTTCAATGGACTGATAGTCGCCGATATCCGCCAGGACCGAATCAAAGATGGGGAATTCAGCGCGATCTGCGGGGACCGGAATGCCGGACTGGGCCATCAAAGCTAATAGTCCAATGGATTTAAGGCCAACCGTTTTTCCTCCGGTGTTCGGTCCGGTGATGACGATCTGCCTCTTTTCGCCTTCGAGCTCAAGGCTGAGGGGGATGACGCGCCCGTGCTTCCCCTTAAGATTCCGCTCCAGCAGCGGATGCCGCGCATTGTGAAGAATGACCGGCGAACCACCCGCGCATATTGCGGAGACGCAATCGTAGTCTTCGGCAAACCGCGCCTTGGCGAATTGCAGATCCAATTCACTCAAAACTTCACAGGCGGCGAGAATTGCCGCCGATTTTTCGCCAACTCTGCGCGTCATTTCCAGCAGGATGCGGTGGATTTCCGACTGCTCTTCTTCCAGCAGCCGCACCAGTTCATTGTTTTGCTCAATCGTCTCCATCGGCTCGACGAACACAGTCTGCCCGCTGGAACTCGCGCCATGAACCACGCCCTGCACGCGGCGTTTCTGCTCAACCTTTACGGGGATTACAAAACGCTCACCGCGAATAGTAATGAGTTCATCCTGCACGGCGCCCCCTTCGGCGAGGCGGCGCAAATAGCCGCGCAGCGACTCCTGTATCGCGCGGCGCTGCTTTTCCATCTCGCGGCGAATACGGGCCAGATCGGGCGAGGCGTGGTCGTCGAGCGAGCCATCGGGGAGGATCTTGTTGCGGAAGCCGCGGAGAAATTCCGAGAAGTCTTCGACCACTGAGGAAAGCTGGCGCACTGCCGTCCACGGCTTCATCGCCGCCGGAGGATTGAAAACAATCTCTTTCCATTCGGCCACGCGGTCCACTACAAGAACCACGTCGCGGATCTCGGTTGTCTCCAATGCTGCTCCCGTGATGCGGGCCTTTTCCAGCAAGGCAGTGATGTCGAGCAAGGCGGAGAAATCGAAGCGGCCGCCAACCCGCCGGAATTCGCGGACTTCCGCAGTAAGCTGCTGCTGGTTATCAATCCAGTTCTTGTCCGTGGAGGGAGCAAGCGCCGCCAGCCGCGCTCTGCCCAAAGGAGAAGCAATATAGCCGCGCACAAGTTCGCGAAAGGTTTCGAATTCCAGCACGCGGGCGCTGCTATGCGTAAACGGCGATGGAACAGGCGACGGGACAGGTGATGGAACAGTGCTGGGCACGAAATTATGGTACAGGAAGCGATGACTGGGAAGTGCGGCCAAAGCACGTCAAATGCTATAGAATCGTGCGTAAGGCTGTAGTTTTGCCGCGGTTATAGCGTTTCCTTTGCAGATTTAGAATTCGTTGATTTGGCCTTATGACTTTCCCCATTACCCGCCTTCGCCGTCTGCGCCAGAGCGAGCCGCTGCGCTCCATGGTTCGCGAAACCCGGCTCTCGCCGGAGGCCTTTGTTTGTCCACTGTTTGTTTGCCCCGGAGAAGGTGTGCGCAAGGAAGTGCGCTCCATGCCGGGCGTGTTCAATCTTTCAGTGGATGAAGCTGTAAAGGAAGCGCGCGAAGCGCATGCGCTGGGCATTCCCGCGGTCATTCTCTTTGGCCTGCCGGAGAAAAAAGATGAAGCCGCTACGGGCGCCTGGGCCGAAGATGGCATTGTGCAGCGCGCGGCCCGTGCCATAAAAAGCGAGATCCCGAAGCTGGTGATTGTGGGCGATGTCTGCCTGTGTGAATACATGTCCCACGGCCATTGCGGAATTGTGAAGGGGCCGGAAGATTTGGCGGGCAGGGGGCACGCAAAGACTTTCAGTAAGTCAGCAAGGGTTGTTCCGGCGAGCGTTGGCGCAGCCGCAGCAGCGGAACAGGCCGCCGCTGATCTTTTTGAAATTGACAATGATGCCACTCTCGAGCTGCTGGCCAGGACCGCTGTTTCTCTTGTCCGCGCCGGGGTGGACATGATTGCGCCATCCGACATGATGGATGGCCGCGTTGCCGCGATTCGCAAAGCGCTCGATGCAGCTTCGCTGATCAATACGCCGATTCTTTCCTACGCGGCGAAATTTGCTTCGGGGTTCTATGGCCCATTCCGCGATGCTGCGGACTCCGCGCCGCAATTCGGCGACCGCCGCTCTTATCAAATGGATGGAGCCAACCTGCGCGAAGCCATGCGCGAAATTGAGCAGGACGTTGCTGAAGGCGCGGACATGGTGATGGTGAAGCCGGCCCTGCCTTATCTCGATGTAATTGCCGCGGCGCGGGAGCGCTTTGATTTACCGATTGCGGCTTATCAGGTTTCCGGCGAGTACGCCATGATCGAAGCCGCCGCCCGCAATAATTGGATTGACCGCGAACGTGTGATGATGGAATCGCTCATCTCGATCCGGCGCGCTGGGGCCGGGATTATTCTCACCTACTACGCGAAGGAAGCCGCCCGGCTTTTGATGTGAGAGCTTTTCCCATGAGAGCTTTCCCGCGACGATAACTGCTATTTCTTGGTGACAGCGCTGACTTGCACGACGAATGGCTTGCTCTTCATGGCGGCTTGAATCAACGGACGCAAAGCTTTCGACGAAATTCCCAGCGTGCCGCCGGAAAAGCCGTCAATATAGGCGGAATTCACTCCAATCACTTCTCCGCGCGAATTAAAAACGGGGCCGCCGCTGCCGCCGTGCGCGGTGGTCGCATCGTAAATAAGTTTTTCACCCACGACGTCACCTAAATGCCCATAAGTCGCCGAAGGGCGGATGAGCGACAGCGCTGCCAACTCGCTGGCCGCGTTGGCGTCATCATGGCGGTAGGCCAGGCGGTCGTAAACAGCCGTAGGAGATTTAGCTACCATACCCAGCACTCCCATGGGGTAGCCGACCACGGCGACAGGATCGCCGGGCGAGGAATATCCGGAAGCCAGGGGAAGCGGCACTAAAGAGCGGGTAACAGCGGAATCGGCCATGCGCACCACTGCCAGATCCTCTGAGCCGGAAAGCTCCGCCGGCGTGATCTCGACCGGTGTAGGCGAGCCGGGGAAAAATGCCATCAGCTTTTCCAGGCGTGGAACGGCGCCCTTTTCGATGAGCGCTTCGGTTTCAGGGTCCTGGTACCAGGGTTCGGCCACATGGCGATTGGTGGCCAGCAAATTTTTTGCCACCACAAAACCTGTTCCTGAAACACGCACGCGCACCGAAGGCGCGCGGTTGGGAAATGCAACCTGATAAATTCCGAAAATGTAGCAAATGGAATTGCGGTAGTGGCCGAGCACCGCCGATGGCACGGCTTCCTGCTGCTGCAACCGCTGCACCTGCTCTGAAAGTTGCTGCACCTTTTGTTGCAGATCGTGGCTGGGCGGCGGCGCATAGTAGCGGGCCATAAACAGCGCGCTCACCAGAAGGAACAAGCCTATAAGCGCCTGAACGAATTCCTGCCAGGAGGAGCAGACTAACTCTTCGGTCTGCGATTGGAATAGCGGTTCCGATGATGAATATTGGTCCGGCATTAGCTGCCCGTAAACGAACCTGCCCGCGAAACTTAAATCCGTGACCAGAGTCTTAAAAGAAAGAGCGAATCCTTCTTTGCAGACCCAATGCCAAAAGGGGGGATTCGTTTATTCTCGCTGGTCGCAGGCCGGGCTTCCACGGTACGGAAGACGATGTACAGGTGAGTGAATTTGAACCTAAGTCATTGGGGGGCGGGAACCGGAAGAGCGCTGCGCGGCACTTGATAAAGGGTCGGGCTTCAAAAAGGGGAATTCAGCGGGGCACAGGAAGATTTCATCAATGCAAACAGGAATTCGCTCTATTGTCCGGGTCAACCTTCATGCGCGGGAACCACGGCCAGCGGCAAAACAACCCTTGCCAGAGTGCCGCGACCCGGGGAGGCCAATTCTAACGAGCCCAGCAGTTCGCGTACGCGTTCCCTCATCCCGCTTAATCCCACTCCCATTCCCAGGCCCGACTGATTAAACCGGTCGAGTTGGTGCCGGGGTATGCCACAACCATCGTCTTCGACTTCAAGCGCCACCGTTCCGGCTCCGCGCAGGAGGTGAAGCGTAACTGTGGAGGCCCCGGAATGCCGGTGAACGTTCGTCATGGCCTCTTGCAGAACCCGGAAAAGTGCGAGTTCTATGGGCGCGGGCAGCCGCCAGGAACTGTCGTTCCATGTTCCCTGCCAGATGATTTTCAGCCCGCTGCGCTGTCCGAAGCCTTCCACATACCAGCGGGCAGCGGGAATGAATCCGGCTTCTTCCATCATCGGAGGATGTAACAGGTGTGAAAGAGAGCGCACTTCGGAGATGCAGCGCTCCAGCAGCCGTTCTGACTGGGCCCAGAGGTCAGCGCGGGCGGGAGATTGCCGCAGCATGTCCACGTTCAGCTTCAGGCCGACTAGATACTGGCCCAGGCTGTCGTGCAACTCGCGCGCGACCCGCCTGCGTTCTGAATCCTGCAATGCCAGCACTTGCGCGGAAAGCCGGCGGAGCGCCTCAGTGCGCTGTTCCACCAGCAACTCCAATTCGGCTTTGCTTTGCAGCAGGGCCTGTTCCATCCGCTTATGTTCGGTTATGTCACGCAGAAAACAGCGCGTGTGGATGAATCGCCCGTTTTCCCAAAGTCCATTGGAGTGCATCAAGACGGTCTTCACCGAGCCATCTTTGCAGCGCAGGTCGGCGGAAAAATCATAGACATCCTCTCCCAGCATCAGCTTCCGCCAGTACTCTTCGAATATCTGCCGCTCCACGTAAAACTCATGAACAGCGTGTCCGGTGTACTCCTCGCGCGTGTACCCCAGAAGCTGAAGCGCGGCGGAGTTCACCCATACCACGCGCTGATCTGGGCCCAGCAATTGGATCCCTTCCAGGGCATTTTCCAGCACATCCGCCAGTTCCGATTCCCGCAGCCGCAGCGTTTTTTCAATTTGCCGCCGCTCCGCCCTCTCGGTTTCGAGGACCATGGCTTTTTGCTGCAACCGGATAATGTTGCGATTACGCTCATCTTCATTCGGCAGCGAAACATGGCTCTCTGCGGGAATTACGCAGGAGTGCGCCGCGCAAATGTCCAGAAACGCCTCCCCGTACTCATCCCGGTCGAACCCTCGCATGGGATAGGCGCAAAGAATGGAGAATGCATGTGTCTCTGCCAACTCATTCCATAAATGTTCCAAGCGGATGGCAGCCGTCCTGTTTCCCGAATCCCAGAGCAACGACACCATTTCTCCAAACGCGCAAACTTTCGGCGGCTCCGAAAGAGATGCAATCGAAGCCGTTTCCAGGGCCTTGCTGATGATCTGATGGAACTTGCGCGGATCGGGCAATTCTTGTTCCCCCGGCGCGTTGAATGCCATAAACTGGGAAAGAGTTTCTTCCGCGTCCAATGCCAGATAACGGCCAGACTGCGAGGCCTGCGCGAGATCAATACCATCTTCAATTATTCTTTGAGCAATCGCCGCCCGGTGAGATTTCGTGGCAATGACCACAGCGCCTTCCCCGTTTTTCAGGGCGGCACCTATGAATCGGCTAACGGAATCAAGCAGATATGCATCGTCACTGTAGAACTGCACCGAATGAGCTGACTGTCCCTTTGGCGGTAAACTGGCGGGAGTGGCCGGAATGTGCCGAGGGATGTCTGCTGTACTCACTGCTGATCTCCTGGAGGGAAACTACATTGGGGAGTGGTCCCGAATGATGCAAGCCCGCTAGCCTGAGCGGATTATCGCATTGAGCGGGTGAATCCAAAATACAGTAAGTCCTGTAGGGCAAAGTTGCTGGTCCAGGATGCGCCTAGGGCAAGGCTGGCGAAAGCCGTAGAGAGGCTGTCAAAAAGCTTCGCGACACAGGTTGCAGGCTTTTGCCTTAAATAACTTTCATTCTTTTATAAAGCTGAACCATTAAGCGGGACCGGGATAAGCTGAATCAAGTCACATGGACATGACCTCAATTGAAATTCGTGTGCTGGGCGCGTTGATCGAGAAGGACATCACCACGCCGGACTACTATCCGTTGTCACTGAATGCGCTGGTGAATGCCTGCAACCAGAAAAATAACCGCGAACCTGTCATGGAACTGGATGAAGATTCTGTCCGCCAGGCGCTCGATACATTGCAGGCCAGGCGCATGGCCGGAGCCGCGGGCGGGGCAGACAGCCGCGTGACTAAATACGAACACCGCTTGCAGGAAGTTTTCAATTTCGACCGCCGCGAAATTGCCCTCGTGTGCGTGCTGCTGCTGCGCGGCCCGCAAACTCCCGGCGAATTGCGGGGCCGCACCGAGCGCATGTACCACTTCGACTCTCTCGAGGATGTGCAATCTACGCTGCAACGCCTGATGCAGCGCGAACCACCGGTTGCGGTCATGCTTGCGCGCCAGCCGGGCACGAAAGAATCCCGCTACATGCACCTGTTTGCCGGAGAAGTCGAAGCAGCGGCGCAAGCTGTTCCGGTCGTCTCTGAGTCGCGCATAACGGAACCTGCCAACCCGGGCAAAATTTCCAGCCTGGAAAGTGAAGTGGCGTCGCTGCGGGAAGAAGTCGCTGAATTAAAGCGTCAGTTCGCCGAGTTCCGCAAGCAGTTTGAGTAGTTCGTTATTTCGTGTGGTTTCCCCCACGTTGTGTTTCCTGTTCAACAGCCCTCCCAACTCTTTCGTCGCATAAATCCTGTGAAATCAATCAGCCTCTCTCTGGCTCGTGCCGTGCATTTCCCATGGCTGACTGGGAGACCAGATCAGGAGAGAACTATATGGCACACTTCACGGAATTGAATCTGCAAGGCAAGCAAGGCCCCAAGCCGGGACAAAATTCGACAAAAACGAACAGTCAGCCGCTGAGCACCCCCGGAGCAAAACCGGGCGACCTCCGTCCGGCTGATAAACCGAAACCGAAGACCAACCATTCTGATAGCGAGAAGCTGAGCAACATGCAGAAACGCATGGCGCTGATTGGCTCCATGGCCGCAATCGCGCTCATCGCCGTCACCTTTGTTGAAACCAGCGGATGCTCGAAGGCCGCCAACAACAGCGCAACTCCAGCGCCCGCGCCGATGGCAGCGGTGCAGACTCCGGCAACGCCGGCGCCCGCGACTGCCGCTCCAGTCTCAACCGCAACGCCCGCAAAGAAGGCTGCCAAGAAAGTGGCGCGCAAGATTCCGACTGCGACGTACAAGAACTCGGATTATGGAATCTCATTCCGCTATCCCACCTACGACAGCTTCAAGGATGGCGTTTGGAACAACGTGGAATCCATTCCCATGAACTTTTCTCAGCCGGGCGGAACGGCGTTGGGCACGGTGGAGTTGCCGGATGATATGTACCCGGGAACCGATTATGCTTCGGCATTCTTCAGCGCCAGCGTGAATTCCAGCCTGACGGAAGAGCAATGCGCGGATTTTTCTTCCACGTCTTCCTCCGCCACGAGCGACCCCTCGGCGAAAGCGTTCACTCCTCATAAAGTGAAGCTCGGTTCCACGGAATACAGTGAGGTTGAAGTATTGGCGGGCGATGCCCAACAGGCTGACGCAAAGTACTATCACACCTTCCAGAACGGAAAGTGCTACGAGTTTGCCCTCGGTCTGCAAACTTCCGGCAGCGATGCCGGCGACAACACCACGCCGGTAAAGCGCAGCCAGGTTTTTCCCCACCTGAAATGGATGCTTTCGACGGTGGCGATTAAACCGGTGAGCACACCGGAAGTGGCCTCAAGCAGCGCCAATCCGTCAGCCGCAACGGAAAGCAAACCGTCGATCGCCACGGATTCAGCCGTGAATACTTCGGAAATGAAAGCTTCAGATGCTACGGCAACTGCGGCACAAACTCCGGAAACCAAGGCTTCCCAAACCCAAACTCCGGAAGCTAAGACTCCCGAAGCTAAGGTGATTGATGGCAGCAAATAATGCATAGCCATCCTGGTAGGAGGCCGCGTTCCTGAAACAAGGGCGCGGCCTTTTGTTTTAGTAAACAGATTTTGTTTGGTAAAGAGACAATGCGTTTGGCAGCGCTGAAATCTAAATCAAAATTATCGCCACCGTTCTCCACTCAAAACCGGAAGCCGAGCCCCGCCGAGATCACTGGGTAGAACTTGAATGGCGACATATCGTGATTCAATTTGTTCTGCTCGGCCGCTACATTGCCCTGAAAACTCGGATCGGAGTTGATTGCGCTGCAATTCGCTCCGGTGGAGTCGCACGCGCTGCCGCTCAATTGCAAAGATGCGCGCGGCGCATCCTGATAAATTGCTCCGATCTCAAACGGAACCACAAAATGCTTGTGGCGCGGAGCCAGGTTTCCCCAGCCAATGGTGAACATGGGTGCGGTCTTCTTAAACGTAATTTTGCCCGTGCCGTGTATGGGGTCGGAGGGATCGCTGGCATAGGTTGTGTCATTCAGCGTAAAAGTGTTTCCGCCTGAGACCAGCGCATTGGCGGTAACGCGGTTGCCGTTATAGATCAGCACGCCCGGGCTGAGGTGGAAACCGCCGCCAAAGGGGAACCAGTCAAAGTGCGCTTCCGTGGAGCGGAAGCGCAGCTGCCCGGCATAGCTCACGCCATCTTTGTCGAAAGTACGGTCGTAGCTGAAGAAATTGACTCCGCCGCGAATGTTCGTGCGGCGGGTAATTGGCACCGCTGCTTCCGCGCCCGCGCCCAGCAGTGAGACTTTCATGCCCACTCCAACGTTTATTGGTCGCAGCGCCGTTTCCGTCTGCGCGGCCGCTTGCGAAGGACAAAGAAACGAACAAACTTCCAGCACGCATACGAACGCAATCAATCGGATGCACGTACGCATCGCACACCTCCCCGAGGGTTGACCCATTCATGCGTTAACGGCATGCGGAGAGAATGCTGGAGCTTGCTTATACAAATCTAATTCTGGACTGTATTTGTCCTGGATTCTGCCCACGACGGCCTCGTAATCCTGGTTGGATAGCCCAAACTCCCACAGCCAGGCAATATCCAACATTGGCAACTACAGTGAGCCTCGTTGTATCCTCGGGGCGTGCCGCGTTCTCATGCGCCGGGTTCTTCGCCCACGGCAGGGCTCATTTTTGGATTGATTATCACGCTGGCGGCGGTGGTCGCTTACTCGTGGTACATTACGCGCCAGATTTCCGGCTTGCGCGCCGTACAGAACAACCTTGTGGACCGCAACCGGAAGGATTCGCTGCAACTGCTGCGTGTCCAAAATGACCTCAACAATATCGCGCTCGCCATGCGCGACATGCTCGATAACACCGAGCCTTATCCACTCACTGCGTATTCTGCGCAATTCCAGCAAATCCGCTCCGATCTCGACGCCGCCATCCGGCAGGAAGAGCAGGTCTCCGTAAGCGCCCGCACGCCGGAACAGCGCGAATATTTGAGCAAATCGCTGGCGCAATTCTGGGACGCCATGGACCGCATGTTCGCGCTGGCGGCCAGCGGCAACGAAAAAGAGGCGCGCACGCAGATTCAGCTTTCGTTGCAGGCGCGGCAGGAGGCGCTGAGCACAGCCGTCGCGCGCTTGCTGGTGCAGAACAACGAGGCCCAGGAGCAGGCCGCTTCGCAGGTGCGGGAAATTTACGACCGCGTCGGACGCCAGGTGTATCTATTTCTGGCGGCGACCTTAATTGCCATTGTGCTCACCAGCCTCTATTTGATCCGCGCCAACCGCAGGGTATTCGCGCACGTTGCGGCACTTTCCGAGCAGCGCAGCGACCTGGCGCAAAAACTAATCTCGACACAAGAGTCCACTTTGCGCTACATCTCGCGCGAGCTGCACGATGAGTTCGGCCAGATATTAACCGTCATTGGCGCAATGTTGGGACGTGCCGGTAATCACGCCCCGGAAGGCTCGCCATTGCGCAAGGACTTGCACGAAGTCCGCGAAATCACCCAGCAGACGCTCGAGAATGTGCGTAGCCTCTCCCAGGCGCTGCACCCGGTGATGCTCGATGAATCAGGTCTCGAAAGCACGCTTGACTGGTATTTGCCGACGATCGAACGGCAGTCGGGAATGCGGATTTTCTATGAAAAAACCGGGAGCCCCTTTGCGCTCGATGGCACTGCCGCCGTCAATATTTACCGGATAACCCAGGAAGCATTGAACAATGCCATACGGCATTCCGGGTCAAAGGAAGCCTGGGTACGCCTGTGCTTTTCACCGCAGAGCCTGGAGATGGAAGTCGAAGACAAAGGCCGGGGCTTCCCAGCAGCGGCGACGGCCCGGCAGGGGATTGGCCTGGTTGCCATGCGGGAACGTGCGGAATTGCTGGGAGGCAC
>Ga0134128_10008215_pt1 | contig 12573 bp, 10 predicted proteins | sample KB31754_FD_96462 | JGI IMG/M metagenome (GOLD analysis project Ga0134128, IMG submission 96462) | Terrestrial soil microbial communities with excess Nitrogen fertilizer from Kellogg Biological Station, Michigan, USA - KB3-175-4 | ecosystem: Environmental > Terrestrial > Soil > Unclassified ...
GCAAGATCAACAACCGCCGCGGCACCAGCATTCGCTTCAAGCCGGACACCGAAATCTTCGGCGCGAAGGCGATATTCAAGCCGCAGCGCCTGTTCAAGATGGCGCGCTCGAAGGCGTATCTGTTCGGCGGTGTCGAAATCCGCTGGCGCTGCGCCCCCGAGTTGCTCAAGGGCCTCGAGGATGTACCGGCCGAGGATAGATTCCACTTCCCAGGCGGCCTGAAGGATTATCTCGGCGCCGCGATCCATGCCGACACGTTGGTGCATCCGGACGTCTTCTCCGGCAAATCGGGCCGCAACGGTGCGCATGGCGCCTGCGAATGGGCGGTCGCGTGGACCGCAGACGCCGACGGCTTCCTGTCCTCCTATTGCAACACCGTGCCGACGCCGGATGGCGGCACGCATGAATCGGGCATCCGCAGCGCGCTGCTGCGTGGCCTGAAGGATCACGCCGAGCGCGTCAACCAGGGCAAGCGCGCATCAAGCATCAGTTCCGAAGACGTCATGGTGGGCGCCGCCGTGATGCTGTCGGTGTTCGTCCGCGAGCCGGAATTCCAGGGCCAGACCAAGGATCGCCTGGCCACCGCCGAGGCCCAGCGCATTGTCGAACAGGCGGTCAAGGACCCCTTCGATCACTGGCTGTCGGCCAATCCCGTACAGGCCAACAAGCTCCTCGATTTCGTGATCGAGCGCGCCGAAGAGCGTCTGCGCCGCCGCGCCGAGAAAGAAATCTCGCGCAAGGCGGCCGGCAAGAAGGCGCGTCTTCCTGGCAAGCTTGCCGACTGCACCGAGGCTGGCCTTGCGGGATCAGAACTCTTCATCGTCGAGGGTGACTCGGCCGGCGGCAGCGCCAAGCAGGCGCGCGACCGCAGAAACCAGGCCGTGCTGCCGCTGCGCGGCAAGATCCTCAACGTCGCCTCGGCCGGCAAGGAGAAGCTGACCGCCAATGCACAACTCGCCGACCTGATGCAGGCGATCGGCTGCGGCACCCTTGCGCATTATCGCGAGGAGGATCTGCGCTATCAGCGGATCATCATCATGACTGACGCCGACGTCGACGGCGCGCATATCGCGTCGCTGCTGATCACCTTCTTTTACCGGCAGATGCCGCGGCTGATCGACGAGGGCCACCTCTATCTCGCGGTGCCGCCGCTCTACAAGCTCACCCATGGCACCAAGAGCGTTTACGCGCGCGACGATGCGCACCGCGATGAACTGCTCAAGAGCCAGTTCAATGCCAACGCCAAGGTCGATATCAGCCGCTTCAAAGGTCTTGGCGAAATGATGCCGGCGCAGCTCAAGGAGACCACCATGGACCCGTCCAAGCGGACCCTCCTTCGCGTGGTCCTGCTGGCCGACGATCGCGAGGGCACGGCCGATTCGGTCGAGCGGCTGATGGGGACCAAGGCGGAAGCCCGTTTCGCCTTCATTTCCGACAAAGCGCCGTACGCCAGCGACGATCTTTTGGACGTCTAGGTTGCAATAACCATCGCATCACAACAAGGCGGCCACGATTGCGGCTGCCGTCATTTTCGGTTTTCGTTTATTTTCAACGACTTGCAAGTTTTTCGACAATAGACGCACCGGTCGTTTTCCGGCGAGTGTGCCTGTGCAGCAACAGCATTTTTGGCGGATCCGTCTATAGTTCGGTCAACGGGTACACGGAATCGGTGACCCAGGGGACACGCGGTCAACGATTGAACGCCAATACTGAGGAATTAACAATGAAGAAGCTCTTGCTCGCTACGACCGCTCTGGCGGCTTTCTCGGGTTCGGCGTTTGCCGCCGACCTGCCCGCCCGCGTCTACACCAAGGCTCCGCCTCCGGTTGTGGCAGCGAACTGGACCGGCTTCTACATCTTCGGTGGTGCCGGCGGCGGTCTCTGGGCTTCTGATCAGCACACTCAAATTACCGGAATCAACACCCCGGTATCGATCGACAATCGTACTGGCGGCTCCGGCTGGTTTGGCACGGTTGGTGCTGGTTATGATTGGCAAATCAACACGGGCTGGGTGGTCGGCATTCTCGCCGATGGCCAGTTCGGCAGCATCCGTGGCGACCTCAACGATACCTTCAACGGCTTGACCGGTTTCGAAAAGATTCAGGATCAGTGGGCTGCCGGCGTGCGCCTCGGCTATCTGGTCGCTCCGAACGTCCTGTCCTACGTCAATGGCGGTTACTCGGGCGCCCACTTCTCGGGAACGAGCATGGTGAATAGTGTGACCGGTGCCCCGGCCGGCGTCCATACCAACAGCTTCAACCGCAACGGCTGGTTCGTCGGCGGTGGCGTCGAGAACAACCTGAACATCTTCGGCATCACGGCACCCGGCTGGTTCATGAAGACCGAATATCGCTCGTCCTTCTACGACCAGCGCACGATCACCGAGTTCAATGACGGCATCAACACGCCGACTGGTTTTGACGTCCGTGCCAACAACTGGAACCAGACGATTTCGACTTCGCTGGTCTATCGCTTCAACTGGACCGGCCCGGTGGTTGCAAAGTACTGATCTCCTCCCTGTGTAAGGAACTTAAAAGCCCCGGCAATCTGCCGGGGCTTTTTTGTATGGGCCGCGCTCCGCGCGGCTGCGTGTAAATCCTGTCCGTAAAAACGTCGCCTCGTCCCCTGAACGCCCACATGTGAAGGCGGCGTCGCTGGTCTTGCCGCGGATCCAAAGCTACGGTTCGCTGGAGGCCAGCTCCTGCGATGAGCAGGGCCCGTGCAAGAATGCTGCACAACGGGCGCCGGCGGGAGGACAGCTGATGCGAAACCTGCTTCTGACGGTCGGGCTGATCGCGCTCGCGATCGGGCTACTCTGGATTGGCCAAGGCACAAATGTGATCACTTGGCCGAAGTCCAGCTTCATGATCAATGAAATCCAGTGGGCGGGATATGGTGCGGCGCTTTCAGCCGTCGGCCTCATCCTGATCTGGCAAAGCCAGCGCTAGAGCATGATCCGGAAAAGTGGAAACCGGTTTTCCGAAAAGATCATGCTCAATCAAAAAGACTAGATCATGATGCGATTCTTTCTAATCGCATCATGATCTAGGGAACGGAAAACCAAGAAAAACAGGAAGCACAGCGATGAAATCGTTCAATCTGAAAGGCAAGGTCGCCATCGTCACGGGAGGCAATGGCGGCATCGGGCTCGGCATGGCTCACGGGCTTGCGGATGCCGGCGCCGACATTGCCGTAGCCGGCCGCAACGAGGACAAGTCGAAGGCCGCGGTTGCTGATTTGGCGGCACGCGGCGTCCGCGCGATCTCCGTTGCAACCGATGTCACCGACAAGGAAGCCGTCGGCCGCATGGTCGAGCGTGTCAGAAGCGAGCTCGGCCGCGTCGATATCCTGGTCAACAATGCCGGCATCAACATCCGCAAGCCGCCGCACGCGCTCGAGCTCGATGAATGGAACAGCGTCATCGACACCAACCTCACCAGCGCATTTCTCTGCTCGAAGGCAGTGCATCCGGCGATGAAGGCCGTCGGCGGCGGCAAGATCATCAATATTGGCTCGATGATGTCGATCTTCGGCGCGAGCTTCGCGCCGGCCTATGCCGCCAGCAAGGGTGGCATCGTGCAGTTCACGCGCGCCTGCGCCTGTGCCTGGGCCGCCGATAACATTCAGGTCAATGCGATCCTGCCCGGCTGGATCGATACCGATCTGACCAAACGCGCCCGCATCGAGATCAACGGCCTGCATGACAAGGTGCTGGCGCGCACGCCCGCCGCGCGCTGGGGCGCGATCGATGATTTCGCCGGTATCGCAGCGTTCCTGGGCTCATCAGCCTCCGACTTCGTCACCGGCACCGCCATTCCGGTCGATGGCGGATTCTCGGTCATGGGCTGATCGGCAGCGTCCTCCGAAGTGCAAAAGCCCCGGCATTGTCCGGGGCTTTTTGCTGTAGCGACATTTGGCTTTTCAATTGTTGCTGCGATTGGCGTTCTTGAACGTCTTGATTTCCGACAGGCTGCCGTCGCGATAGGTCAGTTCCACGGATACGAACTGAGTCGCCGGCGCAAGCTTCAGATACGGCGTGGCGCTGGCCGGAATCGCACTGGGGTCCCTGGGATCGCAGGGCGGCATCTTCAAGACCTTGTCCGGCACCGCGCTGTCGATGCCGATCCGCACCTCGCGGATCGCGCAGCGATACGACATTAGATGCGTGTAGTAGACGAGCAGCCCGTTGAACTCGCGGAACGACAGCCAGCTCGTCGCGGTCATATCGAGGATCTTGCGCTGGTCGCGGATCAGCGCGGCCTCTGGATCGAACTTGATCGGGAATGGTCCCTGCATGTCGCCTGACGCGTCGATGTAGCGGACTTCGATGGTCGCCGCCGGCGCGTCCGCGGCCAGCTCGATCGCGGGATTGGGTATGCGTTTGCGCGTCCGCGGATCGAGCGTGTCGAGAAAGCCGGTCTCGCGGAAATCGCCGGCATCGCCCATGCGCCAGGAAATGCCGAGCGTCGGATCGGCGATCGAGAATACCACGGTCCAGCCGCTATTATGGCGGGAGAAGGAGGCGATCGGCGCATTGGTGGATTCGGTCTGTGGCGGCGAGTTGCGCGGCGCGACGATCGGCGGAATGGCAGCCGCGACCTGCTGCCCAGGTGTGGCGGGCTTCGCGGCATCGCCCTGCCCCTTCGCCACGCCGTTGAGGAAGACGTTATCGACCATCTGGTCGGTATAGGCCGGGATCTGCCGATGACCGATGCTCTCGGCCATTTCGCTGACGAGCTTACGCGTGTGCTGGGCAACCTCGACGAGGTCCTCACCGGGTTGCAGCAGTTCCCTGGAGAAGGTGCGCGTGAACACCGAATTGGGACTGATATCGTCGTTGGAGAGGCGATCCAGAGCGGTCTGCCTGTAGCCGGCCGAGAAAATCGAGAATACGCCCTCGGGCAATTGCGCCATCGGTGCAAGCCCGCCGCCGCCGGCCACCGCGCGCGTGCCCGATCGCTCGAACGGATTGTTGCGGCAAGCATCGAACACCAGGATCGAGGTGCGCACCTGCCGGTTCTGCAAACGCTCGACGATGCGATCTGCAAGCACGGATGCGTCGCGCACCAAGTCTTCCTGGCCCTCGGTTGCCGCCGGCACGTCCGTCGGCAACAGATAGTTCTGACCGGCGATCTCGAAACCATGACCGGCATAGAAGAAGAACGCGGTATCGCCCGGACCAACTGCATTGTCGAAGGCAAGCAGGCTCTGGCTGAATTGCTGGCGGTTCTGGTTTTCCGCAACCATCACGGTGAAACCGAGTCGCTTCAATGTCTCGCCCATGGTGCGGGCGTCGTTGACCGCCTTCTGCAACTTCGGCACGTTCTTGTAGTCGTTGTTGCCGATGACGAGCGCCACGCGCTTCTCGGCATACGCCGGCAAGGCCAGGGCCATCAGCACAGCCGCAAGGCCCAGTCTCAGCAAACTCAGATTCTTCATGGAAATGCCTGCGCCCCGGACAAAAGCCTTTTGCCATAGTCGGCCAAGCTACTTTGCGGGTTCAAACCCCGACACCGCACCGGCCATCCCCTCGGTTCTCGATCACGGGCCAGGCGAAATTGAGGGCGAGTTCCGGGTGATGAACTCACCAAAGCGGGTGGAACTCGCAGGCAGCGCCCCCGATTCAGCCACGCCGGATTTGAAGATGAAATGACGAAACGCCGGTTATTTGTTCGAAAACATTAAGGTTTTTAGCCCTTTTGACCCGTTCCAAGATTGACTTTACTCATTTCCCCCCTATGTTCCGGGCAAAGCGGATTTGGGTCTGAATACGATTCCCTTAAGACCGGCCGCTGGTCAGCGTCAGTCACCGCCCCAGAGCTTTATCAAAGCGCGCCGTTTCGGGGCCGAACGCGACCGCCTTTTACCTTCGATTCCGAACGGCGGTGTCGACTAGAGGCTCAATGTCTTTTTCCAATCTCGGACTGTCCGACAAGGTTCTAGCCGCTGTGGCGGCGACCGGTTACACCACCCCTACTCCCATCCAGGAACAGGCAATTCCCCACGTGCTGTCGCGCCGCGATGTCCTTGGCATCGCTCAGACCGGCACGGGAAAAACGGCGGCCTTCGTGTTGCCGATGCTTACCATCCTCGAAAAGGGCCGCGCCAGGGCACGAATGCCGCGCACCCTGATCCTCGAGCCGACGCGTGAGCTTGCCGCGCAAGTGAAGGAAAACTTCGATCGCTATGGTGCGGGCCAGAAGCTCAACGTCGCGCTCCTGATCGGCGGCGTCTCCTTCGGCGACCAGGATTCCAAATTGACGCGCGGCGTCGACGTCTTGATCGCGACCCCGGGCCGCCTGCTCGATCACACCGAACGCGGCGGTTTGCTCCTTACAGGCGTCGAACTGCTCGTGATCGACGAAGCCGATCGCATGCTCGACATGGGGTTCATCCCCGACATCGAACGCATCTGCAAGCTCGTTCCTTTCACGCGGCAGACCCTGTTCTTCACCGCGACGATGCCTCCGGAAATCCGCCGCGTCACCGAGGCCTTCCTGCACAACCCGATCCGCGTCGAAGTATCCAAGCCGGCCACGGCCGCAGTCACCGTGACGCAATCCCAGGTGTCATCCGGCCGCGAAGCCCATCAGAAGCGCGAAGTGCTGCAGCGTCTTCTCCGTGACGCCAAGGACCTCAAGAACGCAATCATCTTCTGCAACCGCAAACGCGAAGTCGCGGTGCTGCATAAATCGCTGCAAAAGCACGGCTTCAGCGCCGGCGCACTGCACGGTGATATGGATCAACCCGCACGCATGGCGGCGCTCGATCAATTCCGCAAGGGCGAGCTTCCGCTCCTTGTCGCTTCCGACGTCGCAGCACGCGGTCTCGATATCCCCGAAGTCAGCCACGTCTTCAATTTCGACGTACCGCATCACCCGGATGACTATGTGCACCGGATCGGCCGCACCGGCCGCGCAGGCCGCGCGGGAACCGCGATCTCCATCGTTACCTCGCTTGATCACAAATCCGTCGCCGCGATCGAAAAGCTGATCGGCCAGAACATTCCTCGCTCCGAAGTCGATTTCTCGCCGGAGACAGAGGCTTCCGACGAGGGAGCAGCACCGCGTGAGCAGCGCGCGCGGCGAGGCCGCGGCGGCAGGCAGCGCGAACGCGAGCCGCGCCAGCAGCAGCCCGGCGGCGAGCCGCGTCACGCCGGCGGCCAGCGCCATCACGGCGCTTCTCAGCAACAAACCGCAGCGCCGCGAAACGGGAAGCGCAACGAGCCTCGGCGTCCATCGCGGGAGGTCGAATCGGAGCCGGCTGACCACTCGCATCTGCCGGCGTTTCTGCTCCGGCCGGTCCGCGCCCGCGTCTGACGCCGGAGGGAAGCGGCCGGGAGCCCGTTTACCGCTCGTTCACTTCCCTCCACTACTTTGGCCCCCATAATTCCAGTCATTGTGGCAGGCGGGTATTCCCCGCTATGGGGACGTATTTCGTGGTCAAGGTGCTCGACGAACACGAACGCACAATGGCCTTCGCAGAAGTCGCGCTCGGCCAGATCAGATCGCTTCGCCAGACCGCCGCCCCCCGCAACTACGAGATCTGGTACGTCTACGCGACCGGATACAATGCCCCCCTCAACAAGATCATCAACGAGACGCTGGCGCGCAGCGGCAAGCTGACGGAAGCCGACCTCGAACAGATCTACGAGACCTATCTCTCCCACATCAAGACCACCGACCGCATCGACAAGGTCGGCGCGCGCGTGATCGGCGAGATCGACGATGTAGTGGTGCTCCTGACCGACGCCCTCGGCGTGTCGGCAAGCTATGACGCAAGCCTCGACGGCGCGACCCAGCAGCTTGCTGGCGCCAAGACGCGCGAGCAGGTGAAGACCGTCGTGCAGTCGCTGCTGAAATCGACGCATGAGATGCGGGACACCAACAAGGCGCTCGAGGAACGGCTGATGCTGTCCAAGAACGAGATCTCCAACCTGCAACAAAGTCTCGAGGCGATTCGCGCCGAGAGCCTGACCGATCCGCTGACGGGGCTCGGCAACCGCAAATATTTCGACCGCATGATCGAGACGGCGGTGCAGAATGCAGTCGCCGCCGACGAGCCGCTGTCGCTTCTGATGTTCGACATCGACCACTTCAAATCGTTCAACGATTCCTACGGCCATCTCACCGGCGACCAGGTGTTGCGCCTGGTCGGCATGTCGCTGAAGCAGACCATCAAGGGCCAGGACATCACCGCGCGCTATGGCGGCGAGGAGTTCGCGGTCGTGCTGCCCAACACTGCGTTGCGCCAGGCGCTGACGGTTGCCGATCACATCCGCCGCGCCGTGATGGCAAAGGAATTGAAGAAGAAATCGACCGGCGAAATTCTCGGCCGCGTCACAATTTCAGTCGGCGTCTCCATGCTGAAATCCGGCGACGATACGGACGCGCTGATCGAGCGCGCCGACGCCTGCCTCTATGCCGCCAAGCGCAACGGCCGCAACCGCGTGGTCTGCGAGGTCGATCCGGAATACACCGCCGAGACGCAAAGCCAAGTGGCTTGATGTGGTTTCGTGGGGTGGGCAAAGGCGCAAAGCGCTGTGCCCACCATTCTATCCAGATCGCCGGTTCTATCGGTGGGCACGCTTCGCTTTACCCACCCTACGATTCTTCTTTACGACGACTTTCTTTTTTGCGACTGCTTTTGGCGCCGCCTGCTTGGCAGGAACCTTCCTCGCCCGTGACCGCTTCTTCACCGCAGCGCGCTGCGCGGCCCCGAGCGCTGCCCTCGCCCACCGGCTCAATTCCTCGGTGTCATCGAATAGCCGCGCCGGCAGCTGCCAGTAGGAATTGACCATGACGGTCTTGGCGCGGGTCTGATACTGGAACGGCTTCGAGCCCTCCGCCTCGAATTGCGGGATGGTCTGTTCGTCGGCGCGGAAATAGAGCCCTGCACGCAGCGCCATCGCGAAATTGACGCCGTCGACGGAAATGCCGAAGCCGGAGAACATCGGGCGGATGGTGACGGGCCCGAAGTCGGAAAACAGATCGATCAGGAATTCGCGGTCCATTTGAACGCTCTCGTGCCCCGGACGCGGCGCAGCATGAAATGGTGCGCCGCTGATCCGGGGCCCAGCCTTCTGCGAGGATGCGGATGGGTCCCGGATCAGCGCAGCAGCGTAAACGCTGCAGCGCGTCCGTGACAAGAGACTAGGCTTATAAGAGACTAGACCTGCGCAGGCTTGAGCTGCACGGATTCGCCGCAGCCGCAGGCCGAGATCTGGTTGGGGTTGTTGAAGATGAACTGCGCCTGCATCTTGTCGGCCTTGTAGTCCATCTCGGTGCCGAGCAGGAACAGCACGGCCTTGGGGTCGACCAGTATCTTCACGCCCTTGTCCTCGACGACCTCGTCGGTCGGGCGGATTTCGTGGGCATATTCGACGGTGTAGGACTGGCCGGCGCAGCCGCCGTTCTTTACGCCGACCCGCAGGCCGACGATCTCGGAATCGGCGCGCCTGGTGAGTTCCTCGATGCGCTGCGCAGCCGCTTCCGTCAGCCGCATCACTTGCGGACGCGGCCGCTTCGGCTTGGTGGCGGGAGTGGTTGATGCGCTCGTCATGTCAGTCATTTGGTCAGTCCTGACGGCAAATCAATGCCGGATGCTTCACCACATATTGAGCACGAGGCGGGCCTCGTCGCTCATCCGGTCCGGCGACCAGGCCGGGTCCCAGACCAGATTGACATTAACCACGCCGACACCGGGAACGCTCGCGATCGCGTTCTCGACCTGGGTCGGCAATTCGCCCGCCGCCGGGCAATTCGGCGTCGTCAGCGTCATGGTCACGTCGACCGCGCGTTCGTCAGAGATATCGACCTTGTAAATCAGGCCGAGCTCGTAGATGTCGGCCGGGATTTCCGGGTCGAACACGGTCTTCAACGCGGCAACAATCTCCGCGCTCAGCCGCTCGGTCTCCTCCGGCGACAACGCGGAATGCGTCTCCATGTTGGCGGTCTTGACTTCGGCTACGTCACTCATGCGAACAGTTCCCCGGCCTTGATCAGCGCCTGAACGAGATGGTCGACTTCTTCACGGGTATTATACATGCCGAATGAGGCGCGGCAGGTCGCCGTGACATTGAACCGCTCTAAAAGCGGCATTACGCAATGGGTGCCGGCGCGCACCGCAACACCCTGACGGTCGATCACGGTCGCAACGTCATGGGGATGGGCGCCCTTCATCTCGAAGGAGATCACGGGCCCCTTGTTTTTCGCCGTCCCGATCACGCGCAGCGAATTGATTTCGCGCAGACGCTCTTGAGCGTAAGCGAGCAGATCATGCTCATGCGCGGCAATGCGCTCCTTGCCGATCGAATTGACGTAGTCGATCGCAGCGCCCAGGCCGACTGCCTCGACGATCGCCGGCGTTCCCGCTTCGAATTTGTGCGGGGGATCGCCGTAGGTGACCCAATCCTTGGCAACCTCGCGGATCATCTCGCCACCGCCGTTGAACGGCCGCATCCTCGCGAGGTGCTCATGCTTGCCATAGAGCACGCCGATGCCGGTCGGCCCGTAGACCTTGTGGCCGGTGAAAGCGTAGAAGTCGCAGTCGATATCCTGCACGTCGACGGCCAGATGCACGGCACCCTGGCTGCCATCGATCAGCACGGGAATCCCGCGCTCATGCGCGGCTTTCACGACGTCCTTGACCGGGACGATGGTGCCGAGCGCATTCGACATCTGCGTCATCGCAACCAGCTTGGTGCGTGGCGTCAGGAGCTTCTCGAACTCCTCGAACAGGAAATTACCTTCGTCGTCGACCGGCGCCCATTTGATGACCGCGCCATGGCGCTCCCTGAGAAAATGCCAGGGCACGATATTGGAGTGGTGCTCCATGATCGAGATGACGATCTCGTCGCCGGCCTTGATGTTCTCCTCGCCCCAGGAATAGGCGACGAGATTGATCGCTTCCGTCGCATTGCGGGTGAAGACGATCTCCTCGTTACGGCGGGCGTTCAGGAATTGCGCCACCTTGGCGCGGCCGCCTTCATAGGCCTCGGTCGCGGCATTGGCGAGATAATGCAGGCCGCGATGGACGTTGGCGTATTCGCTTTTGTAGGCCTCGGTCATGCGATCGAGCACGGCGGTCGGCTTCTGGGCGGAAGCGGCATTGTCGAGATAGACGAGCGGCTTGCCATAGATCTGCATCGCCAGCGCGGGAAAATCCGCGCGCAGGCGGGCAACGTCGTATGAGCCATTGAGGACGGCAGGATGCTTGGTCATGCCCTCGCCTCCAGCCAGCGCTCGGCGGCCGCCATCACGGCTTCACGCAAATCGTCATCGGCGATGCCTTCGATCGCTTCGCCCACGAATGCCTGGATCAGCAGCGCCTGCGCGTCCTTCTCGGAGAGGCCACGGGCGCGCAGATAGAACAGCAGGCTCTCATCAAGCGCACCTGATGTCGCACCATGCCCGCAGGTGACGTCGTCAGCAAAAATCTCCAGCTCCGGCTTGTTGTCGGCTTCCGCCTCATCGGAGAGCAGAAGCGCGCGGGTCATCATCTTGCCGTCGGTCTTCTGCGCGTCCGGGCGCACGATGATGCGGCCCTGGAATACCGAGTGCGCCCGGTCGTCAATAACCGCGCGGAACACTTCGCGGCTGGTGCAACTCGGAACGACATGATCGACGACCAGCGTAGTGTCGCCGTGCTCGGTCTTCTTCAGGAGGTTCACGCCGTTGACCAGGAGCTCGCTGCCCTCGCCCGCCAGCGTAATGAAGCCCTGCAGGCGGCTGACGGCCGCACCAGTCGTCATATTGAAGAAATTGAGCTTGGTGTTGGCACCGACCGTGACGATCCCGGACGAGATGTTCACGGCATCGGGTGCGTCGTCCATCAGGCGGATATGCGCCACGTCGGCGTCATCGCCGATCCATAGGATGACGGCGTCGTTGACCTGGTACGCGCTCGCCTCTCCGGCTGCGACGAAGCTTTCGACGATCGTGGCGCGGGCGCCATTACCGATGCGCAGATGCGAGCGAGTGAACGCGGAGGCAGTGGCCGCCGTCGCCACATGGATGATCTGAATAGGGGCGGACAGTTGCACGCCGTCAGCGACCGAAACAACGAAACCGTCAGTTGCCATGGCCGCGTTGAGCGAGATCATGGCATCGGTCGACGCCGTCTGCAGAAGATCGCCGGCGGCAGGATTGGCCTCGTTCTCCAGGACCTCGCGCAAGATCTTGACGCTTGCTTCGCCCGCGAGCGCAGCGACGTCGGATTGACCGGTTGCGAACACACCGTCCACCAGCACCAGCTTGCACGCGCCCTTGATCGCAATCGCCTTGAGCGCTTTTTCGGCGCGCTTTAGCGCCGCCGCATCGGGTTTCTCGGCGAGCGGCTTTACCTCACGCATCAGGGCGCGCAGGTCGGTATATTTCCATTCCTCGATCCGGCGGTGCGGCAGCCCGGCCCGCTCATAGGCTTCGAAAGCTAGCCTTCTGGTCTCGGCGACCTTGCCCGTACCGGGCAGACGGTCGCGCGACGCGGTGAACAGGCTTTCCATCGCGCGTCCGGTTTCGGTCCTTGCCAACACAACGTTCATCGCAAAATCCGCTTCCGTCAGGCGTCCTCGAA
>Ga0134128_10008217_pt1 | contig 12572 bp, 11 predicted proteins | sample KB31754_FD_96462 | JGI IMG/M metagenome (GOLD analysis project Ga0134128, IMG submission 96462) | Terrestrial soil microbial communities with excess Nitrogen fertilizer from Kellogg Biological Station, Michigan, USA - KB3-175-4 | ecosystem: Environmental > Terrestrial > Soil > Unclassified ...
CGCCGTCTTGTTCTCGCCGCCGCCGCACGCGCCGAGGACAGCCGCGCTCGCCAGGAGCGCCAGTCCGTAGAACCGCATTTCTCAGGGCCTCCAGTAGTGCCTTTCGAGATCGTGGTGGTATTCACCGCAGGTGCGCGGAGAATGTGAAACTATTCACAAAGTCTGCCAAATGCAACGCAGTCAAGACCGGGTGCAAGCCCCGCGCCCGGTACCATCGACAGGTGCAGCTGTCGCCCCTTTATTCCGAAGATGCTTGCCATTCCCGTGGTCGATCTCCGAGGCGGCGCCACCATCCAGCCAGGTTCGCCCCGGGATCCAATCAGCGCGGTTCGCTCGCTCGCGACGCTGGGCTTCCGGCGGGTTCATCTCATCGATCAAGATGCGCTCGGAGGTAGTACCACCAACCTGCCGGTGATCGACGATGTGATTCGCGACGGCTCGATCGAAGTGCAAGTCGAAGGATGCATCGAGTCCACCGATCAGATCGAGCAGTTCCTCGAAAGCGGCGCTTCACAGGTGGTGCTCGGCTCGCGGGCGCTCGAGGAACCTGAGTGGCTCGCCGGTGTCGCCGCTCAGTTCCCAGGATCGACGATCGTGGCGACCAACGTCCGCGACCGCCGCGTCGGGCTGCGCGGGTGGCCGCGTCGCGCGCCGGTCGACGTGCTCGACCTGGTCGAAGAACTGTCCGGCCTTCCGCTCGGCGGACTGCTGATCGTCCCGTTGCGCGCCGCGGACGGCGCTCTGGAGAACAGCGAGCTCGCGCTGCTCGAGGATATCGCCGAGGCGAGCGACGCACCGCTGCTGGCGTCGGGCGGAGTGCCGACAATGAACGATCTTCGCGCGCTCGAGCATCGCGGAATCGCCGCCGTGCTGCTCGGCAGTGCGATCTTCACTGACGGCCTCGACGCTCGCGCCGTCGCGCAGGAGTTCGCCGACTGACGCGCGCCTAGAATCGCGCGATCAGATCGCGCGACAGCGAATCCGGGTTTCCGAGATAGACAAAGCGAAAATCGCGCATGTATCGTTGCGCCACTCGCTGAACGTCCTCTGGCCGCACTCGCCTCAGATCGTCGACGAAGTGGCTCGCCGCGCGATAATCTCCCTGGTACAGCTGAGCGCGCGCGAGAAAAGTCGCCTGGTCCGCGTCGACCTCGTTCTTGAGGAAATAGTCGGTGAGGAATTGTTGCACGAGGCGGCTCAATCCCTCGGCGTCGACAACCTCGCGTTGAAGACGGTCGATCTCCGTGCGCATCAAACCGAGCGTTTCGTTCGGGTGCACGGTGGTCACGTACACGCCGCCGTTGGAGATTGCCCGATCGACGAAGGGCGCATCGACCTCGTACGAGAGGTTGCGTTGAGATCGAATCTCGGTAAAGAAGCGTCCTGCCAGGACTGCCGTAGCGACGCGGAGCGCTTGATAGTCGGAGTCGCTCGCCGGCGGCCCAGTGTAGTAACCGAGGATGTAATTGGTCGGCAGCTGGGCAGGCTGCACGACGAGCGCGCGGCCCAGCTTGGGCGGCATGTGCGGCGGCGACCAGGTGTAATTCCCGTGCGGAAGCTGCGCCAGCGTCGACCCGACGAGCTGTTCAAGGTGCGGGCGATCGACGTTGCCGACGACGACGAGCAGCATGCGCGACGTCACCATCTGCGTCGCTTGGTACCGCTTGAGTCGGTCGAGAGAAATCGAAAAGAGCGACGACTCCGAGCCCTCCGGCGCAAATCCGTAGGGATGGCCGACCCAAGCCAGGGAATCGGCGAGGCGTGTGACGAGCGGGTCGGGGGCGTTTCGCTCTTCGCGAACCTCCGTCATCATGCGCGCGCGGACGAGCTCCACTTGCGCGGAGTCGAGTGTCGGCGCCATGAGCCGGTCGGCGAACACCGCCCAGGTCGAATCGAACGTCTGTCGAATGCCGGTGAAACCGAACAGCGTCCAATCGGCCTCCGGTTCAACCGAAATCGTGCTGCCGAGGCGCGTGATGATCTGCCGCGCCGTTTCTCCGGGAAAGTGTTGAGTGCCGCGCTCCGACGCATTGAGGAGCAACGCCTCGAGCCCCTGCGTTGCCGGCGAGAGTTGCTGCGTTCCGCCAAGCAGGTACACGTTCGCCGCCACGACGTCGTTCGAGCCATTGTGGCGAAGAATCACCTTGAGGCCGTTGACGTCGAAGCTCGTCGTCGACGTATCCGCTTGGGCGCGCGCTACTGCCGGACGCTGAACGGAAGCGACGAGTGCGAGGGCCGGCAGCAGGAAAATCCGCCGCATCATGGCCGCACTCCGGTATCGAGGAGCGACGACGGCGTGAGCTTGAGCGCCTGCCGCGCGCCTGACGAGAGCAGCACGCCGATCACGTGCGGCTTGCCGATGATGTATTTGGCCGCGTATGTCTGCAGATCAGCCGGCTGTTGTTGCGCCATCGTGTCGACATATCCGAAGAAATAATCGAGACCCGTGACCGCCCACCAGAAGCCGAGCTGGTGCGCGAACCCGGACGCGCGCTCGAGACCCAGCTCGGTGCCGACGATCCGCCGCCGCTTGGCCGCATCGAGCTCCTCCGCCGAGAAATACCCCGGATCGTTGAGCTTCTGAATTTCCTCACGAAGCGCGGCGAGCGCGTCGTGCAAGTGCTGCGGCGAGGTGTTGCCCTCGATGGTGATCGGACCGACGTGGTTGAGCGTGTAGTAGTTCACGCCGATCGACTCGAACAGCCCACTGTCGACGAGCCGGCGCTGAAAGCGCGAGCCCGCTTGATTGAGCACGTCCGACAACACGTCGGCGGCGTAGGTCGACGCCGGATCCTGCTTCGCGCTTGGGCCTTGCCACTGCAGCATCACCAGCACGGTGCCGATTGGCTGCTCGATGATCACGGCCGAGTCGTGCGCCAGCGGCGGAATGGGCGGGATCGGATCGACGGTAAACGGGTCCGGGCCGCGCTTCCAATTGCCGAACTGCGCGCGCGCCAGTGCAAACGCCCGCTCCGGTGCGACGTCTCCCGTGATGATAATCGCGGTGTTGTTCGGTATGTAGTAGCGCTGTTGGATCGCGCGCATCTTCGCCGGCGTCGTGCTCTGTATGACGCCCCGTTCGCCCAACGGATTCTTACGACTCCAGGCGGTCGTCCACAGCGCCTTGCCCATCGCCGTCGAAAAGGAGAAGCCGGGATTGGACTCGTTGCGGTCATACTCTCCGATGACCACCTCCCGCTCCCTTTCCAACTCATCCTGCCGGAAGAGCGGCGTGATCAGCGCGGCCGCGAGGAACTTCATCCCGCCTTCGATGCTGTCCGAAGGGAGCGTCAGATAGTAGTTCACCCGCTCTTCGCTGGTCGTGCCATTGAATACCGCCCCGAGCTCCGACGCGCGCGCCACGAACTCGTCGGGCGTAGGGTAGGCGGCATTCGCCTTGAAGAACATGTGCTCGTAGAGATGCGACAGCCCTTCGTACGACGGGCCCTGCGTGAACGAGCCATTCTTCACGTCGGCTTCGATGGTCACGAGGGGCACGCCGTGGTTCTCGACGACCATCACATCGAGCCCGTTGGGGAGCGTGGCGCGTTGAATGTGCCGTTCCAGCTCTGCCCGCTGGGCCAGCACCGCTGCCGGCCCAAACATCGCGACCGTAACGAGTACGGCACTGGCAATCCGGCGTGCGCGAATCGCGCGAACGGGTTCGAGGCGCGGTGGCGCCTCGGGGGCAGTCCAGGTTTCTTTCACGGTCAGCATGTCCAGTTTCGATTCGAAGTCACTCGCGCGGCTTGCCGAGCGCTTGGATGTCGCACATCTCCGGCGCGACGCCGAGCTCGCCCCATACACCACCTTCCGCATCGGTGGTCCCGCCGACCTGCTGTTCGAGGCGACGTCGGCGGACGCACTTGCGAATGCCGTGCTCGCAGCGCGCGCGACGAACGTACCCTACTTTGTCCTCGGCCTCGGCGCCAATGTCCTTGTCGGTGACCGCGGGTTTCGCGGACTGGTGATTCGAAACGTCGCTCGCGGTCACAAATTCCGAGACCAGGACGACGTCTGCCATCTCTGGACCGAGAGCGGCACGATCGTGAAGGATCTGATCCAGGAATCGGTCGCGCGCGGTTGGTCCGGCCTCGAGCACTATGTCGGAATCCCCAGCACCGTGGGCGGCGCGGTATGGCAGAACCTGCACTTTCTGTCCCCGGCGCCGGAACGGGAGCGGACGATGTTCATCGCCGAGATCTTCGAGACGGCGGACATCCTCTCCGAGGAGGGCGATCGCAAAACGGTCGACAAACAGTACGTCAACTTCGGTTACGACGATTCGGTGTTTCATCACCGGCGCGACGTCGTGCTTGCGGCGACGTTCACGCTCGCCCGCGGCGACCAGTCGGCACTTCAGAGAATTCTGCAGGAGAATCTGAGCTGGCGCGGCAGCAAGCATCCCTGGCTCGACTGGCATCCGAGCGCCGGATCGATCTTCAAGAAGATCGAGGGCGTTGGCGCCGGACGCCTCGTCGATCAGTGCGGACTCAAAGGGCACCGGCTCGGCGACGCGCAGATCTCGCACATGCACGCGAACATCATGGTGAATCTCGGGCACGCCACGGCCAAGGACGTCCGCAGCCTCATCTCGCTCGCCCAGCGAACGGTCGAGGAACGGTGCGGCGTCCACCTCGAGCCCGAGATCGGTTTCATCGGCGAATTCTGAGAGCCGCGCGGCGGACGCGGAACGGACGTCAGAAGATCGCGCCGAAGCCGAACACCAATCGCCAACGCGCAGCCCGGTCGACCGGCCGCGCCACGCCGACGTGCAGGAGATCCGAAAAGAACGTCAGCCCAGCGCCGACCGTCGCACGCACGCCATCCGTGGCGGTGGACACTGGCGTGCCATCGGGGCGGAGCCCGAGCTCTCGAACGGCAAGCGCCGCGGCCGGCGATGAAATCTCCGCCCAGCCCCCCTCGGCACTCAGGCCAATGCCCGGACTCAATCCTGGGATGAGATAATCCCGCCACACCCGGCGCGGTCGTTGCCAGAGGTTGAATCGATAGCTCGCGTAACTCCGAAAGAGCGCCGCGCGATCACCGGCGAATTGTTTGAAGTCGTAGCCGATCAGCGTTTCATTACCACCGATCTCGAACAGTTGTTGCGGCGGAAGCCGGGAACCGAAAACCATTCCGCCATCGGCGTGCGCGGCGATCGAAACCGGCCCCAGATATCGTCGCGCCGAAAGGCTCGCCTCGAGCCGCTGCCAGGTGAGATCGCCGCGCGCCGCGTCGACCGATAACCGCGCACCGAGGCCCGGCTGAACGTAGTCGCCCGTGACGCTCGGATGCAGCTCGATCTCGCCGCGGACCTCGGTGTACGAGCCGTCGAGCGAGCCGCGGTTGGGCAGGAACGCCGCGGCTCCGGGGAGCGGACCGTGCGCCAGGTGTGCGCGCTCCGATTGGTCGCTGCCAACGTCCACGGTCACCGTGGCAAGTCCCTTCTCCACCATGCCGAAGATGTGGGTGAGCGAAAGCGCGGCCAGTCGACGGTCGATGTAGTCGTTGTCGTCGAGTGAACCGATCAGCGCACCGAATCCGGGATCCTCGCTGAGCGGAATGCCGAAGTCGTTCGTTGATGCGAGCGTCCGCTCGGCGTGCAGGTCGGCGATCTCATCTCCGCGCCGTTGACTGACGTACGCTCCGCCGCGTGCGGTCTGTTCCGAGAACGCCCAGCCGCCGTACAACCCTGCCGACAATCCGGGCGCCAGCGAGCGAAACTCTACCGACGGTGCAATCCCGAGATACAGGCCCTCGACACGATTGAATCGGAAGACGCGGGTGATGCTGTTCGGGAACGCATCGAACCGCGGCGGCCCGTCCGAGCGCCACGCCGCTGGCGCTAGATCGGCGAAGTCGTCGGAGTGTACGGACGCCGACTGCGCGCCGATCTCACGATTCCACGCCGAGTAGCGGTCGAGACTGTCGGACGGCGCCCAATCGATCACCACGGCCGCGTGTTGCGACGTGTCGCTCGCCACCTGACCAGTGTCCACTACTTCGATATCGCTGATCGTCGAGACGAGACGGAAGATCGGCCGGTTATGGCCAAGGAGCCCGATGCTCGCCTGAAACTCCGTCCGTTGAAATGCCGGCAGCCAGTATTTTCCGGCGACCTCGGCGTTCACGAATTCGACGTACGCCACGGCGACGACACCGGCGAGCTTGGCGAGCATGCCCATCCGAGGGTTGCGCTCGTCGGAGATCACGAACTGTCCGCGCATCCGAACGATCTGCATGCGATCGGCATCCACGTCGATCTCGCCATCGAATGCCGCGAGGCGCGTACGCCCGCGGAAGCGCGGCCGCGCGCGAATTCGCGCGATCGGAATCTGCCGGCCGCCGACGCGGAGAACCGCGACCGTATCGCCGCCGCTGAACTGATAGTACTGGTCCCGATCTGCTGCGAACGGGTGGACGGCGACGAGCGAGTCGTCGCCGCGTGCGTGAGAGAAGTACGCGCCAAGACTCAGCCGCTCGCCGTAGAGCGACGGCACCGTCCAGGCGCGGACGATGCTGAGGGTCGAGTAGGGCACTCCCACGGTCTGCGATCGGTAGCCGACCACGTGCAGCGAGTACGGCCCGTTGCGCTCCCACGTCGCCTGCGTAGCGAATTGCTCGACCTCAGCGGAGTGCTCGCGGCCCAGCGTGTCGCGCAGGATCAGCGACGATTCCGTTTCAATGTGGCTTCGATAGCCACGCAACGATTCCGGTGGTTCGTGGTTCGCCGCGGCAACGGCGGCGACCATCGCGCGTACGGCCTCCGAGCTGTACGTCGAGTCGACCGCGGCCTGCGCGGCGACGGAGCGAATCGGCGCAACTAGCAGCAGTATTGGGATCAACCAGGCGAGGCGCACGACTCTCCTACGACGAGCCGGCGCTAAGGGATTCCAGGGCTTCGCTCGCAGCACTCCACTCGGCGAGCGTCTGCTCGAGCTCCCGCCGGCGTGTCTCCAACTCGACGCCCAGGGCACCGGCCCGAGCCACTCCGTCCGGCGTCGTGTACAACTCCGGATCTTCCAGCTCGCGAGTGAGCTCGGCGATTCGAGCTTCGGTTGATTCGATCCGAGCTTCGAGCTCGCTCACGCGCCGTTCGGCGGTTCGCATCGCGTTGCGCGCGGCGTGCCGATCGTCCGGTGGCGGTTCGCGGCGTGCGGTCTTCTGTTTTTCCCGTACACGCCGCAAGGCTTCGTCCTCCGCCGCCTTGACCGATGCCGCGTGCTGACGTTCGCGCGATACACCCTCCCACTCGGCGAAGGAGCCGTCGAAGTCGGTGATGCGGCATGCGTGCAGCGTCCACACGCGGGTCGACAGCGCCCGCAGCAGCTCACGGTCGTGGCTCACGATGAGAACCGAGCCCTCGTACTCCTCCACCGCGTCCTCGAGCGCCTCAATCGACTCGACGTCGAGATGATTCGTCGGCTCGTCGAGAATGAGCAGGTTGGCGCGACTCAACATCAGCATCGCCAGCGCAACCCGTGCCCGTTCTCCACCCGAGAGCGTATCGGCGCGCCGCTGCACCTCGTCACCCGAGAAGCCGAACCGCCCGAGATGTCCCTGCACCATGCGACGGTCCCACGTCGGGCGCAGATCGTTGATCACGTCGTACAGCGACTTGTCGAGCGGCACCTGAGCCAGATCTTGTCGATAGTAGCCGACGGTGATCCCGCCGCCGATCCGCAGCTCGCCCGACGCAACGGGGTGCTCGCCGAGCAGCGCGCGAAGGAAGGTCGACTTGCCCGACCCGTTCGGACCAATCAGCGCCAGCGTGTCCCCGCGCATGAGCGTGCCGCTGAAATCGCGCACGAGCTCGCGGTCGTCGACGCCAATCGTCACGTGCTCGGCAATCGCGACGCGGTCGCCGCCGCGCTCCGCGACCTCGAAGCGCACCGACATCGAGCCGTCGGCGCCGACGGGCGCGCTCAATCGCGGCATTCGCTCGAGCCGCTTTCGCCGGCCTTTGGCCTGCTTGCTGTTCTGGCCGGCGAGGTTGCGCGCGATGTAATCCTGCTCGCTGGCGATCTTGCGCCGCTGCTGTTCGAATTGTCGTTGTTGCGTCAGTCGCCGGAGCGCCCGCTGTTCGACGAACGCTTGGTACCGGCCGACGTACGGTGTCGCACTATCGCCCTCGAAGTGCAGCACGTGATCGACCACGTTTGCCAGAAAAGCACGATCGTGGCTCACGATCAGCACCGTCGTCGTGAGACCCGCGATGTACTCCTCGAGCCATTGCGTGGTCTCGAGATCGAGGTGGTTCGTCGGTTCGTCGAGCAACAGCACGTCGGCGGGGCTGACGAGTTGGCGCGCCAATCCGAGCCGCCCGCGTTCGCCGCCGCTCAGCTGCGCGACTGGCGTGGTGCGCGCCGCTGCCGGGTCGAAGCCGAGGCCGTGGAGCACCGCGTCGACGCGCGGCGCCACGGTGTAGCCGCCTTCCCGCTCGAACCGCTCGAGGTCGTGGCCGTATTTCGTCATCGCCGCGTCGCTCGCGTCATGTTCGAGCGCGTGCGCCTGATCGATGAGCGATCGCTCCAGCTCGAGAAGCTCGGCGAATTGGCCGGCCGCCGCTTCCCACACCGTTTCGGCGCCGCCGAAATCGCGGTGTTGTTCGAGCAGCGACACGCGCAACCCGGGGCGCCGAGCGATCTGCCCGCGCGTAGGCTCCATCTCCCCAGTCAGCAGGCGAAAGAGCGTCGTTTTTCCGGTGCCATTGCGCCCGACGACTCCCCATCGTTCGCCAGCTTCGACCGAGAAGGTAATCTCTCGGAAGAGCGTAGTCGCACCGAACTCCACGCTGACGCCAGCCGCGGCCAATTCGCTCACTTGGCCGTCCAGGCTTTCCAGTCCTGCTCCGCAAGCCCGACCGTGAGCGCATTGCCATTCCGCACCAGCGGCATCCGCAGCAATCGCGGCTCCTCGACGAGCTTGTCGAACATGCGTTCGTCGGTCAGCCTGGCATGGCGCAGGCCGAGCTCTGTGTAGCGCGTCGATTCGCGGTCCACCAGCTTGTCGAGGCCGAACTTCTGCACGAAGCGATTGAGCTCGCCATACGACGCCGCGCGCTCGTCCAGGTCGACAAAGTGCGCCTTGATCCGCCGCTCGGCGAAAAACCGAAGCGCCTTTCGCGTGTCCGCGCTCTTCTTGATTCCAAAGATTTGAACTTCCATCGATCCGGGCGCGCGATTATTCGTAGTCGTTCTGGTCGTCAAATCGTCTGAACGCGATCGTCGCGTTCCGTGCATCCCTCATGCGTCGCCGGCTTCACTCCGGGAGCGTCGAACTTGCCTCGCAACCGCAGCAGCGAGTATACCTACCGGCCCGCGTGGTGGGTACCGGGCGGGCATGCGCAAACGCTCTGGGCCAAGTTTTTTCGCCGACGCCCCGCACTCCCGCTGCGCGTGGAACGATGGGACACTCCTGACGGCGATTTCATCGACCTGCATCGCCTCGACGCGCCGCGCGCGTCGACCGACGCTCCACGCCTGTTCTTTCTGCACGGGCTCGAGGGGACGATCCGGTCGCACTACGTCTCCGGGTTCTTCGGCGAGGCGCGGCGGCGTGGCTGGGGGGCCGATCTGCTCATTTTCCGCGGATGTGGTTCCGAGCTGAACCGCGCGCGCCGGTTCTACCACTCCGGCGAAACGAGCGACGCGGCCTTCGCCCTCGCCCGCGTCATGCGTGAATTCCCAGCATCGCCTATCCTCCTCGCGGGAGTGTCGTTGGGCGGCAACGTGCTGCTCAAGCTGCTGGGCGAATGGGGAGAAGGCGCGCCAGCCCAAGTGAGGTCCGCTGCCGCTATTTCGGTTCCGTTCGACCTCGAGCGCGGCGCTCGACATCTCTCCCACGGATTTTCGCGAATCTACGACCGGCATTTCTTGAAGACCCTGCGCGCCAAGGCCCGACGCAAGCTCGAGCGATTCCCGGACCTCTTTGAAGCCGGCGCGCTCGAGCAAGCCCGAACGATTTACGATTTCGACGACGCTGTCACGGCGCCGGTGCACGGCTTCGCGGGCGCACACGACTACTACTCGCGATCGAGCGCGCTTGGCTGGCTCGATCGAGTGCGCATCGATACGCTGCTGTTGAGTGCGGTTGACGATCCCTTTTTGCCGTCGGCTGTGCTGAACGAGGTCCGCGACGTCGCGAGTCGGAACCCGAGCTTGCATCTCGAGTTTCCTGAGCACGGTGGGCATGTTGGTTTCGTCTCGGGCCGCTGGCCGTGGCGGCCCTTCTACTATGCCGAATGGCGCGCGTGCGAGTTTCTCGCCGCGCACATGGACGCGGCGGCGCCCCGTCGCGCCGGTCACGTGCCGGCCGCACACGGCGGAGCTTGAACTGTCGGCGTTCTGCGGCAGATTCCGCGCATGACGTATGTCTACCTCGCGAGCTTCGTGGCCGGGCTGCTACTCGGCGTGCGCATCATGATCTACGGCGTCGAGCGGCCGCGCGAAGAGAGCCCATCGGGTGAGCGATCGTTCCGCCTGTCGCCTGCGGTCATCGTCGCCTTTACGCTCATATTCGGCCTGGTCGGTTATCCCCTCAGCCGGTTTGGGGCGGTATCGGCCGGCGCTACCGCGGCGACTGCTGCTGTGCTCGGAGTGGTCGCGGCGATCGTCGCGGCACGCCTCGTGAGGAAGTGGTGGACGATCACGCCGGAGCATGATGTCGACGATGAGCGATACGTGCTGCAAGGCCACCTGGCTCGTGTGACGAAACCCCTTGCCGCTGACGTTGAAGGAGAAGTCAGCTTCGAGGTCGGTTCGGAGCGGCGGGTCGTTCGTGCACGGAGCCTCGACACCGCGCAGCTCGCCGCCGGGACGGAAGTAGTGATCGAGCGGATCGATGGTGATGTCGCCTACGTAGAAGCGTGGGCGGATGTGGAGAAGCGATTGTAGGAGGGCGCGATGCTCGATGCCGTGCTGTGCATTCTCATCATCGGCGGATTCTTCATCATCCGCGGTGTCCTCGCGACGGTCTTCTTCTTCTACCTGCTTCCCGAAGGCGACCGGTGCCCGAACTGCGACGCTGCCACTATTCGCGTGCAGTCGCGCGGCTGGAATTTCCTGCTTCCAAGATTTCGTACGAGCTGGTGCTACGAGTGCGGCTGGCACGGCCTCCTTCGCCATGGACCGCTCACACCTGCTCCGTCGACCGCGCCGTTGCCGAAACACCCGACCAAGCCCTGATCGAGCACCCTCAGGCCCGCGCGAGCAAACGAAGCCAGTCGGGCCAGTTGCCGCTCAACTCGAAGAAGTCGTCGAAGTACACGAGGCCGATCTCCTCCAGCTCGGCGACGAGCGCACCAATCGCGTCTTCGCCGCCGCCGTAGATCGGACCGACGGCGACCAGGTCGCCGTCGACTCGGAATTCGTCTGGCGTGAGGCCGAACCGCTCGTCGAGGGCGCGGCGCGACAAGTCGTGTGCCTCGTATGCCGCACGTCGAATGAACATCGTCGGTGCGCCGCCGGAAATCGCCAAGGCCATCGTGTCGTCCCTCCGCACTCGATTGATCGAAAGAATATACGAAGGCCGAATCGCCTCCCTGCCCCGGGCGCTCACCCGTAGCTTATCACCATGCTCATCGACGATTCGCGCGCCAACCTCGAAGCCACGTTCGACGTGATCGTCGTTGGCGCGGGCCACGCCGGCACCGAAGCAGCCGTCGCCGCCGCGCGGAGCGGCGCACGCGTTGCCGTGATCACGAGCGCACTCGAGACGATCGGGCAGATGTCGTGCAATCCGGCGATCGGCGGCGTGGCCAAGGGCACGGTCGTGCGCGAAGTCGATGCGCTCGGCGGCATCATGGGTCGGGCCACGGACCTGGCCACGATTCAGTTCCGCATGTTGAATCGCGGCAAGGGACCGGCGGTCTGGTCGCCGCGAGCTCAGTGCGACCGCGGTTTGTATCGCCGCGCGGTTCGCGGCCTTCTGGAAGAGCACCAGTCACTCGTCACCATCCAGGGCACGGTCGCCCGGTTGATTCTCGATGCCGGCGGGAACGTGGTCGCTGGAGTCGAGACACTCGAGGGACGCCGCTTCGGCGCGCGAGCAGTGGTCATCACCACCGGCACGTTTCTGCGCGGCCGCATTCACATCGGCACGGAGACGAAGATTTCCGGCGGCCGCGCGGGCGAGTCAGCGGCGACCCATCTCGCCGAGCAGCTCGATGGTGTCGGTCTCACGGTCGAACGCTTCAAAACGGGAACGCCGCCGCGCATCGATGGGCGCTCGGTCGACTTTTCACTGCTCGAGCGACAGGAGAGCGAGATCGAGGATTTTGATTTTTCCTGGTCGCACTTCTGGCCAACGTCGCTCCGCGGCGATCGAGCGACGCGACACCCGCAACAACTCGCCTGTTGGATCGCGTTCCTCGACGAGCACGGCAAGCACATCATCGCCGAAAACATTTCGCGATCCGCGATGTATGGCGGAGCGATCGCGTCGCGCGGGCCGCGCTATTGCCCGTCGGTCGAAGACAAGATCGTAAAGTTTCCTGCGGCCGAGCGGCATCAGCTGTTTCTCGAGCCGGAAGGGCACGACACGTCGGAGCTGTACGTGAACGGGCTATC
>Ga0134128_10008218_pt1 | contig 12570 bp, 8 predicted proteins | sample KB31754_FD_96462 | JGI IMG/M metagenome (GOLD analysis project Ga0134128, IMG submission 96462) | Terrestrial soil microbial communities with excess Nitrogen fertilizer from Kellogg Biological Station, Michigan, USA - KB3-175-4 | ecosystem: Environmental > Terrestrial > Soil > Unclassified ...
GAGAAGCAATTCATTTTTTACAACAAAACATCGGGATGGTTTACATCGTGATATTGATGATATTTTTAGGAATTGAAATTATCGGCAGAGTCCCAAGCGTACTGCATACACCGCTGATGAGCGGCGCCAATGCGATCCATGGCGTGGTAATTATAGGCGCTATCATCGTGATGGGCAAAGCAGAAAGCGGAAATTACCTGGCATTAATTCTGGGATTTTTTGCAGTCGTTTTAGGAACCTTGAATGTAGTTGGCGGATTTGTGGTCACAGACAGAATGTTGGAGATGTTTAAACCCCGGGCCACTAAAGGGAAAAAGAAAAGCACTAATTCCCGTGAAGGTTAGAAAAAGTCCGCAAACACAGAATTAATTAATAAACCAATTAACTAATATTCTCAATAAACTAAATGGGCGCAAGTATTCTATCAATTTGTTACCTGGTGGCTTCTGTAACATTTATTCTTGGGTTAAAAATGTTATCGAATCCGGCGACAGCACGAAGGGGAAATTTAATTGCTGCCGGAGGTATGATCATCGCTATCGTGGCCACCATTTTTTTGTATGAAAATGATGGGAAAAGATTGGGAAATTATCTATGGATATTTTCGGCGATTGTCATTGGCAGCGTGATCGGCGCAATGGTGGCAAGAAAAGTAAAAATGACGGCAATGCCAGAGTTGGTAAGCTTTTTCAATGGAATGGGGGGCGCCTGCGCGGCACTAATTTCTATTGTAGAGTTTGACTATTTATACCGCGAACACAAATTTGCCGATGCTGCACTTTTTTCAAATGTGGTGCCTGCAGGGCACTACCTGGCTATAAGTGCTGCGACCATTATTGGTAGCGTTTCATTTATCGGCAGCATGATTGCATGGGGCAAATTGAGCGGAAAAATAAAAGATTATTCCTTCAAAGGACAACATCTTTTTAACCTGGTAATTCTGTTCTTTGTAGTGGCTACTGCGGTGTTCACGTATTTCTCCAACACAAACATCGCTAATATTCCTTTCTTTATTACTGTTGGATTAGCACTTTTATACGGCATATTTTTCGTGCTCCCTATCGGCGGCGCAGATATGCCGGTAGTTATTTCCTTATTAAATTCATTTACGGGAATAGCAGCAGCCTGTGGCGGTTTTTTATATGATAATAAAGCCATGCTTACCGGCGGAATTTTGGTTGGCGCGGCCGGAACGCTGCTCACTATTCTGATGTGTCGCGCCATGAACAGGAGCCTGAAAAATGTGCTAATCGGCTCGTTTGGGGGCGGCGCAAAAGCCGAAGCGGGTATCGAAAGTCCACTTGGAAACATCAAGGAAATTTCTTTGAGTGATACTGCAATGTTGATGGCTTATGCAAAAAAGGTAATGATCGTTCCGGGCTATGGTTTAGCGGTTGCGCAGGCGCAACATGTTTGCCATGAATTGGAAAAAGCTTTGGAAGAAAAGGGCGTTGAAGTTAAATATGCCATCCATCCTGTTGCAGGACGAATGCCCGGCCACATGAACGTGTTGCTGGCAGAAGCTGATGTGAATTATGAAAATCTTTTGGAAATGGATGTAGCCAATGAAGAATTTAAATCTACGGACGTCGTATTAATCCTGGGAGCAAATGACGTAGTAAATCCGGCTGCAAAAAATGATCCTTCCTCTCCCATTTACGGAATGCCGATCCTGGAAGTGGAACTGGCCAAAACCGTCATTGTCAATAAAAGAAGCATGAAACCCGGCTATGCGGGAATTGAAAATGCATTATTTTATCAGCCAAAAACATCCATGCTTTTTGGTGATGCAAAAAAGGTATTACAAGAATTGCTAACAGAATTGAAAAATGTATAAAGGATTTTTGTTTATCAACCAGGCGCCCTGAGTAATTAATATTATTCATCCTGATAAACCATTTTGTAGTTTTCCTGCTTTATTCTCGCTTCATATTTATCTTTCGAAACCCGGAAGTCCTGGTTCGATTGGTTCCATAAAATGAATGGCATAAAAAAACCCCACATTTCTGTGAGGCTATTATTTTGTTTTAAAATCTTTATGACTTCGCTACTTTCTTTACCTTTTTATCGGTTGTAGTAGTTGCAGCGGCAGGAGGATTAGACGCAGGCGCAGCAGCTAAAACTTCACCCGTAAGCTTGATAAACTTAACGTCATCAGCACCGGCAAATTTCACAGTGATTGATTTGTTGATCGGGCCAACAGCTGCTGCGTTAAAAGTTGCAGAGATCTTGCCTGTTTTTCCCGGAGCAATTGGCGCTTTGGTATAATCAGAAACCGTGCAACCGCATGACGGAGAGGCCTGCTCAATGATCAAAGGCTCAGTTCCGATGTTGGTAACAACAACAGTCGCTGTTGCCGGAACATTTTGTTTGATCTTTCCAAAATCAACGGTTTCTACGTTGAATTTTGCAATTTGATCAGCCTTTTTAGCGGAAGCATCCGTTTGAGCGAATAATGAAGTAGAAGATAACGCAAGAAATCCTAAGAGTAATTTTTTCATGATAGTTTGTTGTTTAGAAATTTTATTGTTCGTTTTTTAAAGAGTTTAATGCTGAATTTTCGGGCGCTGACGTCACCGGCGTTTTCCACACATCGCCTTTGATCACAATTTGTTTTACCAAATTTCCATTGTAAGTAATCGTAACGGGTTTGGTAAATGGGCCTTCATTGGCGGCGTTGTATCCAACCGTAATTTTTCCGGTTGCACCCGGTGCTATTACATCGTTATTCCATTCAGGCGTTGTGCATCCACAACTCGCCTGAACCTTCTCAAGTGAAAAAGGCGCTTTTCCGGTATTAGTAAATTCAAATATATGTGTTACCGGTTTCCCTTGTGGAATTTTTCCGAAATCAAATTCATTCTCTTTTAACAAAAGACTTTCTTCCGGAACTGCGGCCTGTTCAACTTTTGGCGCATTTGGTGAAGCGATTTTGGTTACTTCAGATGATTTGGCCTGCGCTTTCAGGCCGATTGAGGCCACCAGGCAAAAAATTACAGTAACGATTTTTTTCATTTGCTACATTTAAGCGATTTCAAAGATACTAAAACGCATCATATGGTTGCAAATTGTGGCAGCCTTTTGAGTTTTTTAACATTCGTCGATCATAATTTATATTTTTGCCATTATGGAAACCAATCAAATCAATGAAGATCTTTTGGAAAACCTCTCGTTTGAAAAATTCAGGCAAGAAGTTTTGAAGGACTATAAAGTGGTTTGCGAAAGCCGGGAAGCAAGTTTGCTTGGAAGAAAAGAGGTACTGACGGGCAAGGCAAAATTTGGAATCTTTGGCGATGGTAAAGAAGTGGCGCAGGTAGCGATGGCTAAATTCTTTATGCCGGGCGATTACAGGGCAGGATATTACCGTGATCAAACTTTTATGTTTTCCAGTGGATTGTCAACAATAGAGCAGTTTTTCGCACAGCTTTATGCAGACCCAAATCCCAACAATGAGCCGTTTAGCGCGGGCCGCCAGATGAATGCTCATTTTGCCACAAAATTTGTGGATGAAAATGGAGATTGGTTGCCGCTCGCACACAAGAAAAATATATCTTCCGATGTAGCGCCAACAGCAGGACAGATGCCACGGGCGCTGGGCCTTGCTTTTGCCTCAAAGGTTTTCAGGCAGGTGGATGCAGTGCACGACCTGACCAATCTTAGCGACAACGGCAACGAAGTTTGCTTTTGTACTATCGGCGATTCTTCCACATCCGAAGGACATTTCTGGGAGACGATGAATGCTGCCGGCGTGTTACAAATTCCGCTTGCAGTGTTTGTGTGGGATGATGGCTATGGAATTTCTGTTCCAAAAAAATTACAGACCACGAAGTCATCGATTTCACAGGCGATGAGCGGATTGCAAAAAGAAGAAGACACGAACGGAATTAATATTTATAAGTTGAAGGGCTGGGATTATGCCGGGATGTGCGAGATATTAGAAGGCGCCATAAAAAATATCAGGGAAACCCATGTCCCTGCGCTGTTTCATGTGGAAGAACTGACGCAGCCACAAGGCCATTCAACTTCGGGTAGCCATGAACGTTATAAGTCGCCGGCAAGGCTCGCATGGGAACGCGAATGGGACGGCAAGAAGCAAATGCGTCAATGGATCATCGCCAATGCACTGGCAGACGAAAATGAATTGGATGATATAGAGATTGCTGCTAAAATTTTGGTAAAGCAGGAAAAGACTCAGGCATGGGAAAAATTTTATAACCCCATCTGGAAGCAGGTCCAGGAAGTAAAAGCTTTATTGGAAAAATTTTCTAAAGATCAACCCAATAAATCCGACATCCATTCCACTATCAGGGAACTCACTTCACTCCGTGAACCATTACGAAGAGACATCATGAAGGCGGTGGCCTCGGTCATCCACCTTTTGCCCGCAACACAATCAGCAGATGTCAGAAAATATTACGCGGAACTCAAAAAACAGAATGACTATATTTTCGACAGTCATCTTTATAATGAAGGCCCAAAGTCCGCATTAAAAGTAGCTTCGGTTGCGCCTGTTTATGATCAACATCCGGCGAGGATAAATGGTTTTGAGATACTCAACCGCTACTTCGATCAGTTGTTTGCTCACAATAAAAAAGTGGTCGCCTTTGGCGAAGATCTTGGAGGCATCGGAGATGTAAACCAGGGCTTTAGCGGCTTACAGGAAAAATATGGCAAAGAAAGAATTTTTGATACCGGCATTCGTGAGCTTTCTATCATGGGCCAGGGCCTGGGCCTTGCCTTGCGTGGACTTCGGCCAATTGCTGAAATTCAATACCTGGATTACCTATTGTTCGGTCTGGAACCTTTAAGCGACGATGTTTGTACCACGCATTACCGCACGAACGGGCAACAAAGTGTGCCTTTAATTGTGCGCACGCGCGGGCACCGGCTTGAAGGAATCTGGCACAGCGGTTCGCCGATGGGGATGATCATTAATGCACTTCGCGGCATGTACGTTTGTGTTCCGCGCGACATGACACAAGCGGTAGGTATGTACAATACTTTATTACAAAGTAATGATCCTGCGCTGATGATCGAATGTTTGAATGGATACCGGCTTAAAGAAACATTGCCTTCCAATCTATTGGAATACAGAATAGCATTGGGTATTCCTGAAATTATCAAAGAAGGAACGGATATTACTGTGGTGTCTTATGGCTCAACCTTACGCATTATAAGCGAGGCAGCAGAGATCCTTGAAAAGCTCAATATTAATTGTGAAATCATCGATGTGCAAACATTACTGCCATTCGATATCAATCATATAATTCTGGAGTCTCTCAAAAAGACCAGCCGGATTATTTTCATTGATGAAGATGTGCCGGGAGGCGCCTCTGCTTACATGTTCAATAAAGTAATGGAAGAGCAAGGTGGCTACCGATGGCTCGATATAGCACCGCGCACATTAACAGGAAAGGCGCATCGCCCATCCTACGGAAGTGATGGAGATTATTTCAGCAAACCCAATGTAGAAGACGTTGTAGCAGTCATCGAAGAGATGATGGCAGAATGAGAAACGGCGTTGTGAAAAGCCAAAATGTAGAATTTTTAATTGCAAATTTATTATGATCACCAATACAGAAAGGCATTTTACTAGTTACTGGACAGAACAAAAGAGCGGCCCAAGATGGAAATATTACCTTCTATTTTGTACGGCATGGTCGGTTGTTTCTTTTTTGGTGATCTTCTTTCTCACCAAATTATTTACCAATTTGTGGGAAACAGGCGGTGCAAATCTTATCTATGTTTTAATTGGCATCTCAATTGTCATAGGCGTTCTATCCACACATTTTACCTACGTAAGTAATGAACGAAAATTACATAAATTGTTAGCAAAGGATAAAGAGGAACTGCACAAGAACTAAAGCCTCGAAAGCCAAAATATAGCTTTTTCGCATTTGCCGAAAGGCAGTCTATTTGTTTTTAATGCTGCTTTTTACGCACGATGTCACTGATTATTTTCTCAGCATGCACTCTTGAATTCTCGATAAAAAGCAAGTGAGTATTCAGGCCACCACAAATGACGCCTGAGAGATAAATGCCTTCCACATTACTCTCATAATCTTCTTCATTAAAAAACGGCTTGCAAACATTATCACCGGAGATTTCCACTCCCATGTCTTGTAAAAATTTAATATCTGGCTGGTATCCCGTCATCGCGAGCACCCAATCATTTTGAACGGTTACGATTCCATCGGGCGTTTTAATGTCCACCTCGTGCTCTTTTATTTCCGCAAGCTCTGAATTAAAATAAGCCTTAATAGAACCTTCCTTAATACGATTTTCAATATCCGGTTTCACCCAATATTTTACGCGATCGCTGATCACACTTCCACGGATCACCATTGTCACTTCTGCACCTTTGCGCCATGTTTCCAAAGCCGCGTCTATCGCAGAGTTAGCGGCGCCTACCACGAGCACTTTTTGAAAAGCATAATAATGCGGATCATCATAATAATGCTTCACTTTCGGAAGTTGCTCACCTTTCACATTCAGCAAATAGGGAATATCATAAAAACCTGTTGATACGATCACGTTTAAACATTCGTAAGTGGATTTAGACGTAGTGACATCGAACTTAGTGCCATCTTTTTGCACTGAAGTCACTTTTTCAAAAAGATGAATATTGAGATGAAATGATGTAACGATACGACGATAATATTCCAGCGATTCGCTTCTTGTGGGTTTATTATTATTGCTTACAAAAGGGACGTTCCCAATTTCAAGCCGCTCACTTGTGCTGAAAAAAGTCATGTTCACCGGGTAATTATACAGAGAATTAACCAAAACACCTTTTTCTAAAATCAGGTAATTTAATCCTGCTTTTTTTGCCTCAATGCCGCATGCAAGGCCGATCGGGCCTCCGCCAATGATGATGACATCATATAATGTAGGTTCCATAAATACTATTAGTTACTTTAAAAAATCAATTCACAATAAACCAAATACCCAGGCTATGCGCGACGCCATTTGGCTTTTAGTTTTAAGAAAGGCGATTCAAGATAAAAGTAACTAATTGATGCGATCAAATAATTTATTGAGAAATAAATAATCACCATAATCCAGTTGCTGATGCCAAAACGGGCCAGCAAAAGATTGCTAAAAGTGATCGTAATGCCATGGAAGCAATAAAGGCCATAGGATAATTTTCCGGTAAAAATCAGGAATTGGTTTTTTTCCAAAAACTTCATTCGCGACATATTAATCATTTGCTCCACGATCAGCATCGCGATATAAATAATGAACAAATAGCGAGATATCAATGCGACAATGTCATTCGCTGCGCCGGCTACAAATTTATCCAGGAAATAAAAAAAAGTAAAATGAAAAAGTAAGTAACTGTAAAAAACGACACGACCCGCTCCTGATAAGCTTTTTAACCAGGCGACCCTTTTATTTTTGAAAATCAAAACCGCTGCCAATCCGCCGAAGGCGAAATCAAACAAATAAGTCATCGTGTTAAAATAACTCTCGACACCATTGATGATGGCAAACACGGAAAAAGAAACACTCGTTAAAATCAAGAGAAAGATTACCAACATTAGTCGTTTGTAAAAAAATCGCAGGCACAATCCCCATACAAGATAAAACTGTTCCTCCACTGATATCGTCCATAAGAATTTCAAAAAGAACACATGTTCAAGCGTGTAAAAATTTGCGATAAAAAAAATATAATACCATGCATTGGGCAAAGACATTTCGGTATGAAACATTTTTGCGACAAGCGGAAACAAAAGAAAAGCAAGGAGCAGAATAAAAAAATACAGCGGCCATATTCTTAAAATTCTTCGCGTAAAATAATTCTTGAATGAAAAATTATTCCTTTTTTTATACTCGTTTAAACCCAGGTAAGTTAATAAAAAAGAGGACAAAATAAAGAACACATCAATAGCCAACGGCAAATTGGAAAATAAATAATGAATATAATCCGATAGAAAAAAAGGCTGCGCCGGCAGGCGCAGCGTATGGTATAAAAATATCGAGATAAAAGACAATCCCCTTATTGAATCCAACTGGGGAAAATATAGTTTCGTTTTAGTTGAGAGAGGTAATTCGCTGTTCAATTCAGTTTGTAATTGTTGGATTGACGATAAAATTGAAGCAAGCTACTTTTCTTTTTTTGCTGAACAAAAGATTTAATGAATCTATATCCTTATAAGCGATTTTATAGATTTTAGGTATTTTATGAAGCGTTTAGAAATGAGTGCATAATGAAATGCGCCAAACAACTGAGTTTAGAAAGTTTAGAAAGTTTAGAACGATTCTTACATTAAAAATGGTTAAGAATATCCTGTGAAGAAAAAAAGATTCGCTCGGTCTATTCTAAATGAAACAGCCAAATCTAAATGCACTTATAAGCCGTTTTATAGATTTTTACTTTTATAAAACCTATCGCATGAAATACATTTTGCCATAGCCTTTTGTAAAATAAGTATCCGTATCATCGCCCTTATCTGTAAATTTCTCCAACGATTTTCCATTCAAATTGGTTAGCACACGATAGAGGTAAACGCCATTAGCCACTTTTTGGCCAAACATGTCGGAGCCATCCCATTTAAATTCGGTAATGTTTCTTCCTATGTGCAATGGTCCCAATTCATCTTTGGTGATTTCCCTGATGATCTTCCCGGTTACTGTCAATATTTGTATTCTTATATTTTGCGGAACAACTGAACCAGTTACGGTAAACACAAAGGCAGTTGACGTTGTAAACGGATTGGGATAATTCAATAAATTAGAGATCATCGGCTTACTGATCACACGGAAGCTAACATGGTATTCCAGGTCGCCGGCTTTGTTCTGGGCTACATCTTTTCCACTTACGATCAATTCATATTCCTCGTCGTTTCCGCTCAATACCGGCGCAAGGTCAATCGTGGCCGTATTTTCGCCGGACGAAAGGTTGGCCGGCGTGAACCTCATGGTATCGTTATCAAAATGATACAATCTCAGAGTTCCATCCGGTTGGCGAATCTGAACTTTTAAAAGCGACGTGTCGTTTAGCGCCAGGAAATTACTTTCATCTTTTAGCTTGATCGTAATATGTGGCTTTGCAGAAACAATATCCCGATTCAGAATGTGCATGCCATCAAAAGTAACATCGAGCAACGGATTGTATTTATCTGCCTTCACATAAAAATTGCGGTAGAGAAAATTATTAAAATGATATTCCTCCGCCTGGTCATTATCAGGATTAAATTCTATAAATAAAGTGTTGCTACCTGAAAATGCTTTTGTGTCAATATCATACCTGAGGGTAATCGTATCGCCACTGATCAATGGTTTTTGACGCGGCACGGATAAAACACGCGTAACATTATTATTATCAATAACCGTAAGTTTTATTCGCATGCTGTCAAACTTCTGCACGCTTATATTTTTAAAGGCGATGCCAAAATGCAATTGCTCGCCCTGTTCCAACGTATCCTTGGAAGTAAAAAATAAATTAGGCGCTATAGCACCTTCCGGCGCGGGCGTATAATTTAGCCTCCAATAAGAAAGCTGGTAAGGCGTGATTTTAATACTGTCTGCGTTGCGCATTTTCAACTGGATAAAAGGATAATTCGCTGCGTTTACAGAAGAGATGTCAACATCCAGCTGCGATTTATCTACGTTAAATAAAACCGAGCTATTGCCAGCCCAGTCGTAGCCAATCACCTGCACGCTTGGATTATCCGGCGAGTTGGGTTCAAGGCTCGTTCCGCGCCAATGCATTTGTTTCCAGGAAGTAGCGGGTCCAAATTTAGGAGAAGTAATATACCCGATCGTATCCGGCGAGATGATTGTTTTTTGAAGATCTATTTTATCAGATATGCCTTTTGACAAAATAAAACCCGGCTCAAAATCAGGATTATTCTTTTGATAAGCAAAAATAAATGCCCTTGGGCGGTAAAAGGAATCTATCAACACAAAACCCGCCGATCTCAACCGGTGATAAAGTGAATTTCCTGAGCCAAATGTTGCTGTGTCTGATTCTAGTTTCATTGCGTTAACGAAAGTCTTAGCATCCGGTGCCGACACATTTCTTACGAGCACAATGTAATTGTCAGGAATAGAATCCATGAACCTTATGGCCGCTTTCCGCGATACCTGATTCGCAAGATCATAAGCAAAATTAGGCAAACGATCAATCGAGCATATCGGCAGGCTTCCATTCAATCCCGGGCCGCCCATCACATTATTCCATGGTTTTACGGTAACCGGATCGATCACATTGAACATAATAATATTGGAAGTGTTGCAAATAGCAGTTGCAAAACTGATCCCACTGATTCCTCCAAGGAAATCCGAGCCTTCTGTTGAACCGGTCGGATACACAGCATTTCTACCTTCAAGATAATTGACGATTGAAGCAAATTTCCATTTACGTGAAGAATCCAGCTTGATATGCAACGTATCAGATGCAAGTTGCTGGAAATAATGAGACTGGTTAGATCCGCCCGAACTGTTTGCGATATAAATAAAAGAAGCACCATTCCAGCGATAATCTGATGCGACGCCCGAAGCCGGCTTAAGCGACACGCGCCAGTAATAAACGGTGCTGTCAACATAACTGAATCCGGGATCGAATTCCAGAATACCACCAATTTGGTGAAGCGTCCGTGAAATCTTCGATGGAGAATTAAACAATTGCGTCGTATCTATTTCCATTACATAATCCTTGGCTACGCTAAACGGATCTGCAGTGGAAGCAAATAATTTTTGGTTGGCGACATTCACAATTGCGTAATCATAAGGATATGCCGCTGTTGCTTCGTCTTCATAAATATATACTTCTTTAGTAAAGCTGTTATTAGTCTCCGACAATTCGCTTACTTCATTATCCGCATCGATTGTGACTGTAATTTTATTGAGCCCTTTATCCCTCGTGGCAATGATAGGAATAATCAACCTGATAGAGTCGGCATAATTAATCCCTTTAATTCTTTTGCGTTGCAACACTTCAATGCTTCCGTTTGGATAAGTTCTTTTTACTTCAAACGTGATCGAATCGCTAACAGCTTTCCCAATATTATATGCCTTTGCATCCATTACAAAATTCCGCGCCGCGATGGAAATAAATTGAGGATTGATCTTTACTTGTGGCTCTTCAATGACGTAATCCGGTTTCGCATGCGGATTGATCCTCATCGCCGGGTCCCCATGCAAATTCATTTCTTCCATATTCATCCTGGTGAAAGGATCTATCGATGGGTTATTGCCGCCCACTTTCAGGATCGTATTCTGGATGTCGCTGGCTATCGCGTTCCCATAATTTAAAGCGCTCATTTCGCGATAAAGAGTATCATCATAAGTGCCGAGGTATTGAGGAATTCCAAAGTGAGTACTCGCAAAAAAACCTATACTTCCGCGATCTTTTGACAACACAAAATTTTCAGAAATAGACATACTGTTTTGAATAATTCGAAGTGTGTCATAGATATAATTATTGCCCGCAGTACATCCACTCACGAAGAAAAATGGATATTTCCCCTGGTTGTCGTAAGAGGCCGGATCACCAAGGTTGAATCCCATTTGTGTAGCGGAAGAATGCCCGAAATAAGAAAGCATGCTAATTCCTTCCTTGAACAATTGAGAAAGGCGCACGGCTGCTATCAACTGGACTTCTGAAGACGATGCTTTGGAAAACGTTTCGACCTTAGCGCCATAAAAAGTATCCTGGATCACATCTCTGAATTGATTCATAAAAAACGAAAACTGGTCATTTTCCACTTGTTCTTTTCCGCCGACCACATGTGCCACATTTTTCATCCATAATTTGTCAGCCAATGTCTGACTCGTCGACTTTTGCGCCAGCTCATAATCCTTAATCTTTTGAAGGTAATTCGCAATTTCATCCCCCGACACTGCTGATAAACGGCCAATGGGCACGCTGGGCACTACACTTCCATAAGGCGCTGACAACAATATATCCGAAGCAGGACTTCCAAATGTGGGTACCAGGTTGAGTTTTTCCGCATAGATACTTTTTTGATGGGTTGTATAATCGTCATAAGTAATTCCTTTCCCGATCAGGAAAACAAATTGTGGGGAAAGCGAAAATGTAGATTTTGCAAATAAAATAAAATCTTTGATCGCTAAGGGATGCTTTTTAATGCCGTAGGCAAACTGGTCTTCCAGCTCATTGAAATCGATCACTTTGGCAACATAACCACCGCCTGCAGCTGAACTTCTGTATTGGCGATAGAGCTCAACATTGTCCGTTCCATTGCTGCTGGTATAAAGGGCGGGATTGCTGATGATGAGATAACTGCCCTGGTTAGACGACAAGCTGTAATTAATAAAATTTCGCTGGCGTAATGAAGAAATATTATTGATGGTCGAAGGATCTTCGCTCGCCATTTGAAATTTCCTCGAAACCGCCGACGGAGGAAGCGCAAAGCGCACTTTTCCGGGTGTACTGATGTCGCCCAAATATCTTTTATTAGCAGAAAGGTCAAATAAAACCGGTGCCTTACCACCGAAATTAAAATTGTCGATCACAAGATAATTGCCAGTGGCTGTTGCCGGCAATTCAAACGCATAATTTGTCCGGTTGTTAAAATTAAATTTGCTGGGATAAGTCAGCTC
>Ga0134128_10008219_pt1 | contig 12570 bp, 10 predicted proteins | sample KB31754_FD_96462 | JGI IMG/M metagenome (GOLD analysis project Ga0134128, IMG submission 96462) | Terrestrial soil microbial communities with excess Nitrogen fertilizer from Kellogg Biological Station, Michigan, USA - KB3-175-4 | ecosystem: Environmental > Terrestrial > Soil > Unclassified ...
CAGCGAGAACGCCGCCGACCCGATCCACAACGCCTTCCTCCATGTCATCGTCAGCGGCGCGCAGTTCGCGCCGCATTTCGCGATCATGCCGGCGCTCGAATTCGTCGAATCGCCGCTTGGCTTCATCTGCTCGGCGACGCGGCGCATCAAGGACAATGTCTTCATCCGCGCCAGCGACATGATCATGCCGAACGTCGCGCAATTCATCGGCGGGCCGCACATGATCGGCGAGAAAGAGGATTTCGCGATTGCGGCGTTCCTGACGCGCTGGGCGGTGCCGCTCGACGATCACAACTCGCTTTATATCGGCTTCACCGGCTTCAATTCGATCACCAACGCCGATGGCCGCATCAAGGAAGAGACGGTCGGGGTCGGCAAGCTCAACCTCATCGGCCAGACCGCGGACCGGCCCTATGTCGAGCGCCAGCGCGAGCCCGGCGATTACGACGCGATCTCGAGCCAGGGCTTCGTCGCCAACCGTCAGGCCGAGCATCTCGGCACGACGGATCGCGGCGTCGTGCTGTTCCGCCGCTTGCTGGCGCGCGGCATCAAAGAGGTCGAGGAAGGCAAAGCGCCGGCGCTGCCGCGGCTCTATGGCGCGGAACCGGTGCGGACCTACTGCCACTCGCTGGTGATGAAAGTGCCGGGCAGATCCGATATCGGCATCGGCGATATGCGCGCGCTCGGCGAATTCGGCCGCGACGCCGCCGGCATCGTCATCGCGAGTGACAAGCTTCCGCCGAAAGAGCGCGAAGCGGATGCGCTCGAACGCATCCGCCCGCTCCTCGCCGAAAAACCCAGCGTCGGCGCGAAATAGCCGCTACGAACCGGCGCGGATCGCGGCGATCTCCTTTCGGAACGCGCCGAGGACGCGGGCGCCGTCGGGCGTCCGCTTCTCCCACTCGGCGATCACCGGCTCGACCTTCTTCTTCCATTGCGCCAGCTCGTCGGGCGGCAGCTTGTAGATCGTCTGGTTGCCCATCTTCTGCGCGATTGCGATATTGTCGCGCTCAGTATCGTCGATCACCTTGTTGAACCAGTTCGTGTAGGGCGTCTCGATATTCGCATCGATCGCCTGCTTCGCCTTGCCGGACAGCTTGGCATAGGTCTGGTTGTTCATGATCATGATCGCCGCCTCGCCGCCGAGCGATGCCTGCACATGATTATGCGCGAGATCGGTCAGCTTGAACGCCACCGCGGCGGGCCAGCCGATCGCCGAGCCGACGACCATGCCGCGCTGCAAGGATTCATAGACTTCGTTGATCGGCAGCGAGATCGGCGTGCCGCCGAGCGCTTGCAGCGTCTCGCTGGAGATTCGGCCCTGCACGCTGACCTTGACGCCTTTGAGATCGGCCATCGTCTTCACGGGCGGGATCGTGTGGTAGGAAAGATTGGCGAACACGCCGAACCCGATCGGCTTCACCTTGGTCCACTCGTCGGCGATGATGCCTTTGTCATAGAGCCGCTGCAGCGCGAGCCCGGCCTCATGCGCGTTCTCGGCCTCGAAAGGCAAGGTCGCGACCAGCGTCTTCGGGAACTGCGAGGAGACCGGCCCCAGGATGCAAAACGCCAAATCGGCGACGCCGTTGGCGACGCGGTCCAGCGTGTTCACCATGTTGACCAGCGAATAGCCGACGAAGACTTTCACATCGAGCGTTCCGCCGCTCTCGTCATTCACCTTCTTCGCCCAGGGGGCGACGAGATCGGTGTGGATCGACGCGTCGGCGGGACCGGGATCGCCGTAGCGCAGCTGCATCGGCTCATCAGCGAAAGCGGCGGTCGCCACGGCGCCCAAAGCGGTGGCGCCGGCAAAAAGCGACAAGACGCTGCGGATCATCGGATTCTCCTTTGCGATCACGGTGAGAGCTCCTCGAGGGTGCGGCCTTTGGTCTCGACGCCGAGCGCGATCAGCACGACAAGGCCAATGAGTCCGGCCACGGCGAACATCGCGAACACTGCTTCGATGCCATAGCCGCCGTTGAGCAGGGCGCCGACGGCAAAAGGCGAGAAGATGCTGGCGAGGCGGTTCATGCTGCTGCCCGTCGCGATGCCGAGACCGCGCATACGCGTCGGGTAGAGCTCCGCCGTGTAATTGACGCAGGCGGAGGAATTGAGCGCGGTGCCCAGTCCCATGATCAGCGCCGAGGCGAAAAGGATCTGCCAGCCGGTCGCGTGGAAGAACAGCACCATACTTGCCCCGAAGCAGCCACCGAGCGTGATCATCGCGAAGCCGAAGATGAAGAGCGGCTTGCGTCCGACCTTCTCGAGCAGCCAGGCCTCGGTATACATCGTCGTCAGCGTCGCGGCCCAGGTGACGAGCGTCAGCAGCAATGCGTTGTTTACCGGCATGCCGCCGATGCGCACATAGAGCGTCGGCAGCCAGATGCTGTAGCCATAGGCGACGAAGAAAGTCGCCGCCCATTGCGTCCAGAGGAGGATCGTGCGCTTGGCATAGATGCCGCCGAACAGCTCGGCGAGCCGCGTCTTGCGCGGCGCCGCATGAGGGGTCACGGCGAGCGGCGGCAGCGCTTCTTTGCGCGGCTCGGCCTCGATGCGCGCGACGAGTTTCTCGGCCTCGTCATAGCGGCCTTTATCGGCGAGCCAGCGTGCCGATTCCGGCAGAGCCCAGCAGGCATAGATCGCGACCAGCGCCGGAATGCCGCCCAAGACGAAGAGCACGCGCCAGCCGGGGTCCTGGCCGACCAGCGAGAAGATCGCGACGCCGATCGCCGGCGTCAGCGCCGCGCCCCAGATGAAAAGGCTTTGATAGATGAGACCGATGCGCGCGCGGTTTGCGGTGCGGAGATATTCGCCGAAGAGCGCGCCCGCGACCGGCACTTCGCCGCCGAGGCCCAAACCCTGGATGATGCGGCAGATGACGAGGCTCTGGAAATCCCAGGCGAAGGCGGTCGCGACGCTGAGCAAGCCGAAGACCAGCAGCGAGGTGATGAAGGCGAATTTCCGGCCATAGGTCTCGCTGAGATAGCCGAAGATCCAGGCGCCGATGAATTGACCGACATAGGCGGCGCTGATCAGCAAGCCGGCATAAAGAAAATTGATATGCAACACGTTGAACACCACCGCGAGTGCGGTCGCGATCGTCAGCGCATCGAACGCATCGAAGAAGGTGCCGACGCCGAGGATCGCGGCCAGCCGCAGATGGAAGCGCGAGAAAGGCAACCGCTCGAGCCGGGCCAGAATCTCGTTGCGCCGCGCGACATCGACGGCCGCAACCGAATCCTCTCTGGCGATCGAAACGCTCGCCATGGCTCCTCCCTTTTCGCCCGCGTCTTCGCGGTGTTTCGCTGATTATAGCTTCATCACTCCCGAAAAATAGATGTCGCGTTGATTCCGTCGGGGTAGCGCTTTAACGTCGCGCAGCAAAGGGAGGAGATGCGCATGACGGCGCCGAAAAAGCTCGACCAGCCGCCGAAGTATTGGGACCGGCTGTTCGCACCGAGCTCATGCCTCGCCATGATCACGACCGTCGATGCGCAAGGGCGCGTCAACGCCGCCTCTTATGGCACCTGCACCCGTGTCCACCACGAGCCGGTGTTCATTGCCTTCACCGCGAATATCGGGGCGGACAACGCCAACAACATCCTCGCCGGCAGCGACTTCGTCGTGAACCTGCCGCGCTGGGAGCGCGAAAGTTTGGAGAAGGTGCGCGTGGTCGGCCTGCCCTTCGCGCCCGGCGTCTCCGAGCTCGACAAGGCGGGCTTGACCGCAATTCCCTCGCGCATCGTCAAGCCGCCGCGCATCGCCGAATGCCCACGCCATTTCGAATGCAAGGTTGAGTGGACCAAGGAATGGTCGCAGCGGCTGATGGTCGTTGGCCGGGTCTTCGCCGCCTCGGTCGACGCCGATTGCGTCGATGCCGAAGGCTACATTCTCTGGGACAAGGTGAAATCGGCGCATTACTGCGGCGCGCCCTATGGCGGGCAGTTCGTTGCCGCTTACGACAAGGTCGCGGTCGATATTCCCTATGACGGACCCGAGGTCGAAGCTTTCATCGCGCGCGAGCGTGCGATGTTCAGGGAACATTGAGCCATGCGACCATCGGGCATGCTGCGCAGCGCGATCGCAGCCGCTCTTTTCCTCGGCGCGGCGAGCGCGCGGGCCGACGAGATCAATCTCATCTTCGCCACGGGCAGCCCGGCCGGCTCGGAAGTCAGCGAGGAGTTCTTCCGGCCCTTTGCCGACAAGCTCAATGCGGCGGGCAAAGGCGTGCTGCATGTCGATTTCCGGGAAGGCAGCGCGATCTCCGACCCGGCCAAGGCCTATGACCGGATCACCAGCGATGCGATTCAGATCGGCTTCATGCTGCCCAATCTCGTCGCCGGCAAGTTCCCGCGCACGCAGGTCGTAACCCTGCCCTACATTGCCGGCGACATCTCGGAATATTCCTCACGGGCGCTGTGGCGGGTCTATGAGCATGGACCGCTCGCCAAGGAATACGACCAGGTACGCGTGCTGGCGATTTCGACGATCAGCCAGGCGTCGATCCATATGCTCAAAGCCCTGCCCTCGCGGATGGCGCTTGCCGGCAACAAGATCATGGTGACGTCGAAGACCGCCGCCGACGTCATCACGCGGCTCGGCGGAGCGCCGATCTCGCTGCCGCCCTTCCAGGTCTATGAAGCGCTGATGCGCCATACGGTCGACGGCACGGTCACCGGCTGGCCCTCCTTCCAGCCCTTCAAGCTGATCGAGGTCACGACCTACCACATAGACGCGCCGATCGGCTCGTCCATCGCCGTCGTCTTCATGGCGAAGGCTAAATACAATTCGCTGCCCGAAGCGGCGCGCAAGATCATCGATGCCAATTCCGGCGAGCAGGCGAGCCGCGAATTTGGCCGCATGTGGGACATCGTCGCCGAGCGCGCGCGTCAGCTCATCAAGAAGACGCCGGGCCAGCGATTGGTCGCGCCGACCGACGCCGAAGCCGACGAGATAAGAAAGAAGACCGCGCCGGTGGTGGACGACTGGCTCGCCGCGACGCCGGACGGGAAGGAGACCTTGGACCAATTCAATGCCGCGCTTGCCGCGGTTGAGCTTACCCACGAGCGAGATCCCTCGCGCACGGGGAAATAATGGAGCAGTGATGAGCGTCGAGACCATCCGCTACGCCGTCGGCGGCGAGACTTTCGCCAGCGAGCTGATCTGGGACGAGAGCAAGAACACCAAGCGCCCGATCCTGCTGGTCGCGCCCAATTGGTTCGGCGTGACTCCGGAATGGACCGGACGTGCGCGGGCGATCGCCGGCGAGCGCTATTGCGCTTTCCTCGTCGATGTCTATGGCGAGGGCAAGCGGCCCAAGGGTCGGCCCGAGGCTGCGGCGGCCGCCAATGCGCAGCGGGCCGACACGCCGGAATGGCGCCGGCGCATGGCGGCGGCGCTGGAGCATGCGGTGCGCGAGGGCGAGAGACGCAGCATCGCCGATCCGTCGAAACGCGCGGCGATCGGCTTCTGCTTCGGCGGCGGCTGCGCCTTCGAGTTGGCGCGGATGGGCGGCGATATCCAGGCCGCGGTATCGATCCATGGCGACCTCACCGGGTCGGTGCCCGCCGCGCCGAAACAGATCAAGGCGGCGATGCTGGCGATCCATGGCAGCGAGGATCCGATCGCGCCGAAATCGCGCCGCGATGCTTTCGAGGCCGAGATGCAAAATAGCGGCGCCAAATGGCAGATGCTGACCTTCGGCGGCCTCTATCACTCATTCACCGATATCGGCATCAATGTGCCGCCCGAGGCGCAGTACGACGCGAATGCCGCGCGCCAAGCCTATGCCTGGTCCTATGTCTTCATCGAGAACGCGTTCGCGGGAACGCTTTAGCGGGAAGATGTCTCGCCGGACGTTGCCGAATGGCAAAGATCACTGCTCCCAGCATTCATTTCGTCACCCCCGCGAAAGCGGGGGTCCAGAGAAGCACATGAGCTGCATCGCTGGATTCCCGCTTTCGCGGGAATGACGTTTCAATAGGGACGCTGAATAAAGGGGTCTGCGACATGGCTGCTCACATTCCCGGTCCGCTCTATTACGAGGCGCTCGGCGCCACCGGCTTGCCAATGCTTTTCCTCCATTCGACGCCGGACGATCATCGGCTCTGGATGTTCCAGACCGCGCATTTCTCATCGCATTATCGCTGCCTCGCTGTCGATTGCGCCGGCTATGGCCGCTCGCCCGCGGTGCAGCAAGGCGTCACCATCGACGATCACGCCGATGCTTGCTGGGAGATCATCGACCGCATGACCAAGGGCGGGGCGATCATCCACGGCAATTCCTTCGGCAGCGAGATCGCGATGCATATGGCGCAGCGCCGGCCCGAGCGCGTGGCGGCGCTGATCCTCTCGGGCTGCGGTTATGTTCCGAGCAGCGAGATCTTCCTGCGCTGGGCCGAGCGCTATCGCAGCGAAGGCCTCCCGCTGCGCCATGCGCAGGTGCTCGATCATTTCGCGCCCGCCGGCAAAGAAAGCAAGCTGCTGCTGCACTACGCCGATATGGTCTGCGGCCTCAACAACGAGGGCACGCTCGCCAGCATCGTCGCCAATAACGAGGCGCTGGCGCAGCGGCCGGACCCCTCCTTTTATGACGGCATCACCGCGCCGACGATCATCATCATCGGCGACCTCGATCGCTCAAAGCCGGCGAGCTTCGAATTGCAGCAGCGAATCAAAGGATCGGAGCTCGTGTTCATTCCCGAGACCGGTCATGCGTGCAATATCGAGGCACCAGCCGCCTATGATGCGCATTGTATCCGCTTCCTGAAGAAGCTCGGCCTCTTTGCCGGCTGACACGCGTCGGCGCGGCGCGCGTCGGAAACGATTGACACGATTCGCGCATCCCGCCAAATTCTCTTCATCGCATCACCCAGATGCGACGGCCATCGAAGCGTTAGCCTTCGAACGCCGCTACTTGGGGGAGTCCGTTGGTAACCCATACGCGTCGCTCAGCAGTCGCGCTGACGGTCCTGGGGCTTTTCTTGTTTTGGGCGCTCGTTGTCGATCCGACAGCTCGCGCCAGGCTGCCAGGGCCGCCGCCGCCCGAATCGCTGCCGCTAAGCGAGCTGCCGGCGGAGCCAACGATCGCACTGCGCCTCGCCCCCGAATCCCTCATCGCATCACCTATCGTCGCGGACGAAGCTCCGGCAAAACGCGAAACCTCAACCGAGACCATCACTGTGCTCTCGGGCAATTCTCTGATAGGACTGTTGCAGCATGCCGGCATCGCGCCGAGCGCGGCGCAAAGCGCGATCGACGCGCTCGCTGGCAAATGGGATCCGCGCGCGCTGAAGACCGGTCAACAGATCGCGCTCATGCGCGACGATGCCGGCGTGAAACAGCTGCGCCTCACGCCCGATCTGCAGCGCGATCTCGTCCTGACGCGCGGCAGCGACGGCAATTACATCGCGAGCGTGATGCCGCGCGACATCCTGACGGTGCCCCTGCGCATCGCCGGCACGATCGATTCCAGCTTGTTCGACGCCGCCGTCAAAGCCGGCCTGCCGCAGGCGGTGCTGAGCGATGTCATCCATGCCTTCAGCTATGACGTCGACTTCCAGCGCGAGGTGCAGCCGGGCGATGCCTTCGAAGTGCTGTTCGACGAGCTCGTCGAGCAAAAGACCGGAAAGATCGTCGGCACCGGCGATCTCACTTATGCGGCGCTCACGTTGAGCGGCAAGCTCGCGGCGCTTTATCGCTACACGCCGCCTGGCGGCAATCCCGGCTTCTATAATGCCGATGGCACCAACGTGAAAAAGGCGCTGCTGCGCACGCCAGTCGATGGCGCGCGCATCTCATCGAGCTTCGGCCTGCGCCATCATCCGATCCTCGGCTTCACGCGCATGCACCAAGGCGTCGATTTCGCCGTGCCCGCGGGCACGCCGATCGTGGCCTCGGGCGACGGCGTGGTCGCTGCCGCGGGCTGGAGCGGCGGCTACGGCAATCTCGTCGAGCTCCGCCACGACGGGAGCTATTCGACGCGCTACGGCCATATGAGCCGCATCGCCAAGGGCATCAAGCCGGGCATCCGTGTCCATCAGGGCGATGTGATCGGCTATGTCGGCATGACGGGCCTCGCCACCGGCCCGCATCTGCACTACGAGGTACGCGTCGAGAGCAGAGCCATCAATCCGCTCGGCGTGCGCCTCGCCGCTCGAGAGAAGCTCGACGGCCGCGCCCTCGCCGACTTCCACGCGCAGGAAGCAGCCATCGTCAAGCGCGTCGCCGCGCTTCGCGGCACCAGCGCGGTTGCCCGGCGCTAGGTTTTCCTCGCCATATCGGGACCGCCGATGAAGAAGCGGTTCCAAGTCGGCGTGATCAGAATCTCGTTGATACAAACGCGAGCCGGCATTTCCGCGACGAAGCGGATGGTCTTACCGAGATCCTCCGCTTGCAGCATGCGATCGACCTCTTGCTGGCTCGGCGCGACGGGACGATGGCGCAGGATCGGCGTCGCCACCTCGCCCGGAAACAAGCAGCAGGCGCGAATGCCGTTGACGCATTCCTCGTCGTTGAGCGAGCGCGTCAGCGCCGCGAGCGCGGTCTTCGACGCGTTATAAGCAGGCCCGGTCAGATATTCCTCATACATGCCGGCCCAGGACGAGACGTTGATTACGAGCCCGTCCTTTTGCCGACGCATCCCCGGCAGCACGGCGTAGATGCAGTAGAGCGCGCCATTGAGATTGATCCGGCTGATGTAATCGAAGCTGTCGGGGGTCAAATCCTTCCAGAGCCGCGTCGAGAGATTGAGCCCGGCGCTGTTCACGAGGATGTCGACGCGGCCGTGCCGCGCGATGATGTCGCCGCCCACCCGCGCGACGGCCTTTTTGTCGGCGACATCGAGCACCGCGGCTTCGGCCTTGCCGCCAGCCCTCGCGATAAGCGCGACGCTTTCCTCGACACCTTCGGGCGTGCGGCCACTGATGATTACGGTGGCGCCGGAAGCCGCGAGCTCTTGCGCACCGGCGCGGCCGATGCCGCTGCCGGCGCCGGTCAGCCACGCCACCTTACCCGTCAACGCACCCATCGCCGCCCTCCGCTCATCATCGCATGATGGCGGCGAGCCATGCGGCTGGCAATTGCGCGTTCCCAAAACGCCCCGCGGCGCGCCAATATCGATCGACGCGCCGCGCAGGTGCGAGAGAGCGAACGATACTTACGCCGCGGCGGCTTTCGCCCCGCTGTCGCCGGTGATCTTGAGCGTATCCTCGCCACTCGTCGTGACGTGGACGGTCTCGCCATCGGTGATGCGGCCGGCGAGGATCATCTCGGCGAGCGGATTCTGCAGCTCGCGCTGGATCACCCGCTTTAAGGGCCGCGCGCCGTAGACGGGGTCGTAGCCGACCTCGCCGAGCCATGCCTTCGCCTTGTCATCGACGTCGAGCGTCAGCTTGCGGTCGTTCAGCAGCTTCTGCAGCCGGGTGAGCTGAATCCCGACGATGCCTTTCATGTCGGCGCGCGACAGGCGGCGGAAGATCAGGATCTCGTCGAGCCGATTGAGGAATTCCGGCCGGAACGCGCCACGCACGATCGCCATGATGCTATCGCGCGCCTTGCGCATATCCGCATCCTCGGGCAGCGCCGCCAAGATCTCGCTGCCGAGATTCGAGGTCAGCACGATCAGCGTGTTGCGGAAATCGACGGTGCGGCCCTGACCATCGGTCAGGCGGCCGTCGTCCAAGACTTGCAGCAGCACGTTGAAGACATCGGGATGCGCCTTCTCGACCTCGTCGAAGAGGATCACCTGATAGGGCCGGCGGCGAACCGCTTCCGTCAGGCTGCCGCCTTCCTCATAGCCGACATAGCCCGGCGGCGCGCCGATCAGCCGGGCGACCGAATGCTTCTCCATATATTCCGACATGTCGATGCGCTGCATCGCGCTTTCGTCGTCGAAGAGGAATTCGGCGAGCGCCCGCGCCAGCTCGGTCTTGCCAACGCCGGTCGGCCCGAGGAAGAGGAATGAGCCGATCGGCCGGTTCGGGTCTTGCAGGCCGGCGCGGGCGCGGCGGATCGCATTGGCGACCGCGACCACCGCCTCGTCCTGACCGACGACGCGCCGCTTCACATTGTCTTCCATGTGGAGAAGCTTCTCGCGCTCGCCTTCGAGCATCTTGTCGACGGGTATGCCGGTCCAGCGCGACACGACGCTGGCGATATGCTCCGCCGTCACCGCTTCCTCGATCATGCGATGGCTCTCGGCCTCGTCGGCTGCCTTGAGCTTGCGCTCGAGCTCGGGGATCACGGCGTAGGTGAGCTCGCCGGCGCGGGTGAAATTGCCTTTGCGCTGCGCCTGCTCCAATTCGATGCGCGCCTGGTCGAGCTGCTCCTTGAGTTTCTGCGCCGAGGCCATCTTGTCCTTTTCGGCATGCCACTGCGCCGTCAGCTCGGCCGATTGCTGTTCGAGATCGCTCAGCTCCTCGATCAGCCGCTCAAGTCGCTCTTTCGAGGCCGGGTCGGTTTCTTTCTTGAGCGCTTCGCGCTCGATTTTCAGCTGCAGGATACGGCGATCGAGTTCGTCGATCTCCTCGGGCTTCGATTCCGCTTCCATGCGCAGCCGCGACGCGGCCTCGTCCATCAGGTCGATGGCCTTGTCGGGCAGGAAGCGATCGGTGATATAGCGGTTCGACAAGGTCGCGGCCGCGACGATCGCGCCGTCGGTGATGCGCACGCCGTGATGGACCTCGTATTTCTCCTTGATACCGCGGAGGATCGAGATCGTGTCCTCGACCGTCGGCTCCGAGACGAAGACGGGCTGGAAGCGCCGCGCCAGCGCCGCGTCCTTCTCGATGTGCTTGCGGTATTCATCGAGCGTGGTCGCGCCGACGCAATGCAGCTCGCCGCGCGCCAAGGCGGGCTTCAGCATGTTCGACGCATCCATCGCGCCATCGGCCTTGCCGGCGCCGACCAGCGTGTGCAACTCGTCGATGAAGACGATGATGTCGCCTTGCGCGGCGGTGATCTCCGCAAGCACGGCTTTCAAGCGCTCTTCGAACTCGCCGCGGAATTTCGCGCCGGCGACCATGGCGCCGAGATCGAGCGCGAGGAGGCGCTTTTCCTTGAGGCTGTCCGGCACGTCGCCATGCGCGATGCGCAAAGCGAGCCCCTCGACAATGGCAGTCTTGCCGACGCCAGGCTCGCCGATCAGCACGGGATTGTTCTTGGTGCGGCGCGACAGCACCTGCACCGTGCGGCGAATCTCCTCGTCGCGCCCGATCACCGGATCGAGCTTGCCCGAGCGCGCGGCTTCGGTCAGATCGCGCGCGTATTTCTTCAGCGCGTCATAGCCTTCCTCGGCCGAGGGGCTATCCGCCTTGCGGCCTTTGCGGATCTGCTCGATGGCAGCGTTCAGGGATTGCGCAGTAACGCCAGCCGCGGCCAGCGCCTTGGCAGACGCGCTGTTGCGATCGAGCGCCATCGCCAAGAGCAAGCGCTCGACGGTGACGAAACTATCGCCGGCTTTATCAGCGACTTTCTCGGCTTCGGCGAAGAGACGATTGAGCTCGGCGGAAAGATAGACTTGGCCGCCCCCGCCTTCGACGCGCGGCAGCTTGTCGAGTGCCGCATCGACCGCGGCCGCAACCGATTTCGGCTCGCCGCCGGCGGCGCGTATGAGATTGCTGCAAAGCCCTTCCTTGTCGTCGAGTAGGACTTTGAGGAGATGATCGGGTGTGATCTGTTGATGCCCGCGCCGCTGCGCCAGCATCTGCGCTGCCTGGACGAACCCTTTGGCGCGCTCGGTATATTTTTCGAAATCCATGGTAACCCCTTCCGAAACGGCGTGGGCGGTCCCTCAAAGAGGCAACCTTCCCGCGTCTTCCGCCTGAAGATATGGGGTCGACCGATCGTGCGGCCAAGAGCGGCCGCCCGTATTAACCACGAGATCAGGGCCGCGAAACGCCGCGGCCAATGCTCACTGAATAAGGCTCAGATCGCAGCCGGGTCGTCGCCGGCGCCTTCCGGGATCATCGGCTGCGGTTGGCCCGCAGCTTGCGGCTGACCTTGCTGAGGCTGCTGCTGCTGGCCGCTGCCGTTGAACTCGCCCTCGCCATCGCCGCCGCTCATCTCGGTATCGGCGGGGGTCATCGGCCGCGGGGCCATATGCTGCCCGTCGCCGTTCGCCTGCATGATCCGATAGTAGTGCTCGGCATGCTGGTAGAGGTTCTCGGCAGCGATCCGATCGCCGGACGACGAGGCCTCGCGCGCTAACGCAATGTAGCGCTCGAAGACCTGATAGGCGTTGCCCCGGATTTTGACGCTGGGCCCGTTGCTATCGAAGGTCTGCATCCGATGCGGCGGACGCGGACCGCGGTTGTTATTGTTGTTGTGTTGGCCGCCCATATTGTTGGGATTGTGGTTGCGGCCCCGGCCACGCTTGTTTTGACCTGGTCTCATGACACCTTTGAAGTCTTGATGCATGTGCTGTCGATCTACCGTTTGTCTCTGTTAGAGACCCCGCGGCGTTCAAAGTTCCGAAGGAACGCCTTTTCGGCTGGGGTGCTGCCGGCGCCTCGGCGGCGCTGAGCCCTGCTGGCTCCGACTTAGCCGGGTCACCCTAAACGGGAAGCGCCC
>Ga0134128_10008220_pt1 | contig 12568 bp, 9 predicted proteins | sample KB31754_FD_96462 | JGI IMG/M metagenome (GOLD analysis project Ga0134128, IMG submission 96462) | Terrestrial soil microbial communities with excess Nitrogen fertilizer from Kellogg Biological Station, Michigan, USA - KB3-175-4 | ecosystem: Environmental > Terrestrial > Soil > Unclassified ...
ATGTCGACGCGGAGAAGCAGCGCGCGGATTTCTGGCAGTGGCAGTTCGGCAACGGCCGCACCTTCGTCGCCGAGGAGGGCGGGCTGGTGGTCGGGCACCTCGGATTCATGTCGGGGCGCGAGGCCATGCTGGCGTGCGACGCGATGGTCGATCCGGCGATGCAGGGGCGCGGCGTTTTCTCGGCGCTGGCAAAGACGGCTACGGAGATCGTGCGGCGCGACGTCGCGCGCGTCGACGCCTTCCAGATCCGCGACGCGGTGCTGCCGGCGATGCGGCGGGCGGGGTACGTGGAGGTGCTGCGCGCGCCGATCGTGTTGCGGCCCACGCTCGCGCTGCCGCGCGGGCGGGTGGGCGGGCGGGTGGACGCGATCGGGGGAGATGCGTGGACGAGTTGGCGGTTCAATGAGAATCCGGCGTGGAAATATGCGGAGTGGCGCGATGAGAACGGCTACGCCGTCACGCGCGACGCGTTGCTGAAGGGCATCCTGACGCACTGCCTCGTCGACTTCGGCGGCGACCCGCGCGCCGTCATTCGCGCGTCGATTCGCGATGCGCGGCGGCGCGGCGTGCTGCTGACGGCGGCGCTGGTCAGCCGCGATCATCCCTGCTTTGGCGCGCTGCGGCGGTGCGGGTACTTTCCGGGGCCGCACCGGTTTCGCTATCTAGTTCACGGCGACGCGCCCGCGAAGCCGGCGCTGACGTGGGCGGCGACCGACCATGTCTAAGCTCTTCGTCTTCGCGCATCAGGACGACGAGGTGGCGATCGCGCCGCGCATCGCGCGCGAGGTCGCTGCGGGCGAGCGCGTGATTTGCGTGTTTCTCACCGACGGTGGCGCGCCGGCTGTACGCGATGCGGAGAGCCGCGCGGTGCTCGCGGAGCTCGGCGTGCAAGAGGTGGTGTTTGTGGGATTGAGGGACGGAACACTCGTCGAGCATCTCGACGAGGCATACGCCGCGGTCGAGCAGATCGACGCCGACGAGATCGTGACGCTGGCGTGGGAGGGTGGTCATCAGGACCACGATGCCGCGCACCTCGTCGCGCTCGCGCTGGCCGTCGCGCGCGGCGTGCGCTGCGTCGAGTTTCCGCTGTACCACGGCAAGCGGCGTCCGTATCGCGTGCTCGCGCCGCTGCGCATCGGCGAGACGCGGCGCTTGTCGATGCGCGAGGTGTGGCGAAGAGCGATGCTCTGCTGGCGCTATCCGTCGCAGCGGCGCACGTGGATGGGATTGTTCTGGGGCCTGTGGCGGCGGAACGAAACGACCTGCGACGCCAGCGCGGAGCGCGTCCTCCATCCGCCGCACGAAGGCTCGCTGTTATACGAGCGGCGTTTCGGATTTCCGCGGGAGCGCTTCTTCGCGGCCGCGCGGCCGTTCATCGAGCGGCGCATCGTCCAGCGGCCCGCGGTTGACCGGCTCGCGCGGGACTGACTGCAGGTCGTACGACGCCGCGGTGATCAGCAGCTGCACGCCGAGCATGATCGCCAGCGCCGGCAGCACCACCGTCCCCGTCGGCGCGTTGAGGTGGTGCCGCACGTACCAGAGCCAGTTGTACGCGCCGTAGACGATGCCGCCGAGGAGGAGCGGGATGCCGGCGGCGAGGTGGAGCGACTCGAGGTTGAAGTCGTACACGAAATTCTTCAGCACCACGCGGCGGACGAGCGCGGCGAACAGCTTGCGCGGGAACTGCCGCATCACGCGGCCGATGCGCAGCGACGACGGCTCGCCCGCGTAGCGCGCGGGCATCGGAATCTCTTTGACCACGGCGCCGAGGAGGTAGAGGTTCGCCAGCATCGACGTCTCGAAGAAGAACGTCGGGTCGACCTTCGCCAGCGGCACCTGCGAGAGCACGTCGGCGCGGATGGCCACGAAGCCGTTCGTCGGATCGAAGCAGTGCCAGTAGCCGGTCGCGGATTTCGCCAGGAAGCTCAGAAGCACGTTGCCGATGCGGCGGACGAGCGGCATCTGCTGGATGGCCTTGAAGTCGCGGAAGCGGTTGCCCTTCGTGTAGTCGGCCTCGCCCGCGAGGAGCGGCATGACCAGCTGCGGCACGAGCCAGAGCGGCATCTGCCCGTCGCCGTCGATCTTGACGACGATGTCGGCGCCGGCGTCGATGGCGGTGCGGAAGCCGGTGATCATGGCGCCGCCGACGCCGCGGTTGTGCTCGTGGTGGACGACGAGGACGCGGTGGTCGATCTCGGCGCAGCGGTCGGCGATGGCGGCGGTGCCGTCCGTCGAGGCGTCGTCGACGATGACGATGGTCCGCACCATCGGCGGGATCTGCCGCACCACCGCCGTGATGACGCCGGCGACGTTGTACGCCGGCACGACGGCGGCGACGTGCGCGCCGAGGGTCGAGCGGGGGAAGAGCGGAAGTCCGGTCATTGCACGCGCGCCTCGATCGCGGGCCGGTGGTCGATCTGGTAGACGGCGACGTTGCCGTCGTCGAGGAAGATGCGGACGTTGTCGTGCGTGGCGCGGTAGAGCTGGCACCACGTCAGGAGGCGCTGCTCGATCTCGGCGCGGCCGAAGCGCGCGCGCCAGTCGCGCACCTCGAACTGGTGCGGCCGCCGCTCGACCATGATGAAGACGTGGCGCGTGGGGACGCGCAGGTCGGGCGCGGCGGGGTCGTAGTGCTCGAGGAAGTCGGCGGCGGTGAGGTGAAAGCCGCGGCCGAGGACCATCGGGAACTCCTGGCCGTAACTGACGAGCGTCCAGGTGAACGGCTCGTACTTGTGCGCGATCTCGACGACGGCGAGCGACGCGGTGCCGTAGCCGGAGTAGTTGAGGAGGTTGAGCGTCGCGGGGTTCGGCACCGTGACGAGCCAGACCGCGGCGACGGCGGCGGCGACGAGGCGTTCGCGCGGCATGAGCGCGACGCCCATGGCGATGAGGACGGCGGCGGACATCAGCAGCCATTCGCTGTTGCGCCGCGATTCGATGATCTGCGGCAGACCAAGGCGCCACGACGCGTGGATGCCGAGAAAGACGAGGAACGCCCCACCCGCCACGACTCCCTCGGCGCGTTTGCGCAGGAGCACGACGATCGCGAGCACGGCGAGCGCGATCAGGAACAGCGTGATGGAGTTGTAGGCCTCGATCTCCTGCTGCGACGTGCCGCCGGCGGCGTCGGCGAAGTGGCGGAGGAACGGGAAGTAAAAGAGCGCGGTGCCGCCGGGCCGAGTGTTCGTGCCGAACAGGGGATAGGCGATGAACCCGAGGAGCCACGTCGAGCCGATGAGGATGCCGGCGAAGCCGGCCACCGCGCCGCGCCAGACATCCCTCGGCGACGTGGCGCCGATGATCGCGCAGAGGATGACGAGCGGGATCAGCACGCCGGAGTGCGTGGCGGCGATGGCGGCGGTGCAGGCGATGAAGCCGATCCAATGATAGGGCGCAGGGCGCAGGGGGCGGGGCGCAGGTGGTGCATCCACGACGGAACGATCTGCGCCCTGCCCCCTGCGCCTTGCGCCCTTCAACGCATCCAGCAAAAACATCGCCGCCGGAAACAGCAGCGCGATCGCCAGCTCCTGCGACAACGTCGACGACTGGCGCTGGAACGCGGTCAGCAGCACGTCGAACTCGCCGGCGCCGCGCGGGACTTGCGCGTACGGCGTGTGCGTCATCAGCTTTGCCCAGGCGTTGTCGAGCGTCTCGAAGCTGCCGCCGAGGACGAAGTACTGGCGCGCGCCGCCCATCATCGTGGCGAAGAGAAAACCGGCGAGGAGGCCGGCCGCGGTCGAGCGCGCCAGGCGGCGCGCGGTGTAGGCGACGGCGAGCGTCGTCAAGATGCCGACGAACGCGCCGAAGAAATTCACGAGCAGGATCTCGTCGATGTTCGTCAGCTTTTGGATGGCCAGGAGAACGAAGTGCATCCCGCGCGGGTACGGTCCCCAGGCCGGGTCGACCTGGCGGCCCTGCTCGAGCAGCTCCAATAGATAGAGGTGGACGTAGCTGTCGGAGAAGCCGAGGTTCGCGGAGGCGAAGGGGCGGTAGAGGCGGACGGCGGCGGCGACGGCGACGAGCGCGGTCCACGCCAGCGCCGCCGGCGTGACGTGCGTGCGTGCGCGCAGGCGCCGCGCGGCGCGGCGCAGGCGGCGGCGGACGTTCACGCGGCGCTCGAGCACGTTGATCGTGGCCATCACGATCCACTTCTGCGCGGCGTTGAGCAGATCGAGCGGCCGGCGGTGCAGGTAGGCGGCGCGGCCGAAGAGGATCACCGCGCCGCAGAGCAGCAGCAGCGTCGGCAGCGCGTAGAGCTTCATCAGCGTCAGGAGCTGGCCCGCGATTGTCAGCAGCGTCAGGCCGGCACCGAAGTCCCACCAGAAGCGCTCCAGGCGGTTCTCCGCCGGCGTGCGCGGCCAGGCCAGGCGCGGCACGACGACGAAGAGCAGCGTCATCGCCAGGGCGATGCGCAGAGTCGAGTCGATCGAGAGAAGCGCGTACATCGTCAGAAGGCCGCGAAGTAGTGATAGTCGAGCGCGTCGCCGCAGCGGCGGACGTCGCGCCAGGTGATCGCAAACAATGCCGCGGCGCCGGCGGCGAGGCCGAGCGACGCCATCGAGTAGTGGAACGCGCGGCTGGCGATGAAGCCGGTCACCGCGTTGACGGCGAGCGCGATGGCCACGGCGCGCACGGCCGTCTCGACGCGCGAAAGCGTCAGGAGCAAGAGCAGGTTCTGCAGCGCCAGCATCAGCAGCGCGTAGCCGGCCGCGCCGGCCCAGAACGCGAACGTGGCCGTGCGCGTGTGGAGGCTCGCCTGGATCTGCGCGTTCGGCACTTTCGCCACGGCCGCGACGAGCGCCCGCGCGACGGCGACGGCGGCGACCGCGCAGACCGCGAGCACCGCCACGCGCCGGTTGTAGAACGAGCGGAACCAGGCGGCGAAGCGGGCGCGGTCGGCCGACGGCAGCGACTTCTCCACCGGCACGAGCGCGCTCGAGAACGTCTGGATCGACGCCTCGACCACGCCGGCAAGGAGGATGACGACGACGAGCGCGAGGTCGAGCCCGAGCTCGTAGCGCGCGCTGAGCCAGAACGAGTACGGCGGGAAATCCTCGCGGCCGGTGCGCGTCGTCCAGGCCACGATGCGGTCGAGAAAGACGAAGAGGTTGTAGAGGAAGCCGTACAAAAAGTAGCGCGACGTCGAGTAGACGAGGACGGTCAGGCGCGGCGGATTGACGGCCCGGCTGCGCGGTCCGAGGGCGCGGAGGCCGGCGGTGAAGCTGATGATCGCGGCGACCGCGAGACCGGCGGCGTTCGCGGCGATGGCCGGCCATCCGAGCACGCGCGCCGCCACGATGACCACGCCGAGACCGATCGCGGTCGTGACGGCGAGCCACATCCGGCTCGCGGCGGTGTAGATCATCGACCAGTTCAGCCACAGCAGCGACAGCGCGGCGTAGTAGAGCGCCGCTGTCAGAAAGAGGTCCCACGGCAGGAGGCGGTAGAGCGCGTTGAAGACGAGCGCGGGGACGAGCAGGCCGAGCGTGACGCGCGCGCCGAGCCACCAGCCGCGCAGCACGACCCAGCGCGCCAGCGCCGGCTCCTGCTGATAGACGTAGAAGAGGCCGCGGCGGACGATGGCCTGCACGAAGCCGCCGCTGATGACGTAGCTGGTGATGAAGCCGAGGGCGATGGCCGTGCCGGTGCGGACGTCGACGTCGAGCGCGCCCCAGAGGCCGTAGCCCCACGTCAGGATCGCCGCGGCCTGGAGCAGCATCGGGATGGCGAACATCGAGCCGCGCGCGTAGTGGACGAGGAACGATGGTTGTTTGCGCGGCGGATCATCAGGCTCGGCCTGCGGCACGACAGCGCCCTGCTGCACGAGCTGCTCGATGGCGCGGCCGAGCTCGAAGAGATCGCGGTGGCCGTAGAGCGTGCGGGCGTCGGCGTCGCGGAGGCCCATGCCTTCGAGCTGGGCGGTGATCTCGAAGTGGTCGCGGGGGGTGCCGATGCGGTCGAGGACGTCGGTGGCGAGTGCGCCGACCGAGGTCATTACGTCGAGCGTCGCGGCCGTCACGCGAGCCCCCGGAAAAGCAGAAAGCAGAAAGCAGAAAGCAGAAATGGCTCCGCTGCGATTTCTGATTTCTGCTTTCTGATTTCTGATTTCAAGACAGTCTCCGGTACAACTCCAAATACGCCGCCACGCTGTTGTCGACGCGAAACTGCTCGATGACCTTCGCGCGCGCTCGCGCGGCGAACTTCGCGCGCAGAGGCCCGTCGTCGAGCAGGCGCCGCAGCGCGGCCGCGAATTGCTCGACGTCGCGCGGGCGGACGACGAGGCCGCAGCCGTCGAGCGCTTCGCGGACGCCGCCGACGTCGCTCGCCACCACCGCCCGCCCGCACGACATCGCCTCGATGACGGAGAACGGAAAGGCCTCGGAGATGCTCGTCAGCAGGACGATGTCGGCGGCGCGATAGGCGGCGACCACGTCGTCCGTTGCGGCGCCCATGGCCACGTCGACGCCGAGCTCGCGGCGCAGCGCCAGGCACTCGGCGTAGTACGCCTCGTCGCTCACCGCGCCGAAGATCGTGAAGCGCACCGACGGGTGCGTCTCGCGGATGCGCGCGGCGACGCGGAGGAACGTCTCCGTGTCCTTGAGCCGGTCGATGCGCGCCGTGGCGACGACGTGCAGCGGCCCCTCGGCGCGCGGGCCGGGCGTGAAGTGGTCGGGGTCGACGCCGTTGTAGATCACCTCGATCTTCTCGCGCGGCGCGCCGTGCGCGACTTCCCACCGCGTGTTGTAGTGGCAGACCGGCGCGACGACGTCGGCGAAGCGGTAGTTCGCGCGCGACACCGCGGTGATGAGGCTGAGAAGGAAGTGCTTGGCGAAAAAGAGGCGGCGGAAGCGGGAGAGGAAGAGGTTCTGCTCGCGGAGGTAGACGCCGTGCTCGGTCAGCACCATCGGCGTGCCGTGGCGCAGCTTCGCGGTGATGCAGGGGATGCCGCAGAACGCCGCCGCGGTGGTGTGCGTGACGGCGACGCGCGGCGCGCGGACGTTGAGGACGACGAGGAAGTGCCAGAGCCAGCGCAGGCACTCGGTGAGGTCGAAGAGCGACGGGATGCAGCGCTCGCCGGCCGGGTGGGTCTGGGCGAGCTCGCGGCCGTGCGCTTCGAGGCGCGCGGCGAAGGCGTCCCAGACGAGGCGCGACTTCATGGTGGTGCCGTAGTCGCGGTCGCGGAAGTAGTCCTCCATTTGAACCAGCGACGCGCCGAGGACGTCGGCGGCCGAGGAATCGGCTCTCGGCTCTCCGCTCTCGGCTCTCGTCGGTTGTTGGCTCGTGCTCCCCGAGAGCCGAGAGCTGAGAGCGGAGAGCCCGTCTTGCGCGAGCACGGCGTCGAGAAAGGCGCCGAACGCCGGCAGAAACTCCGATTCGATCGCCGCCACCGGCGTCCGCTGCTTCCGCTCGTACAACGACGCGAAGGGGATGTCGCTGATGAACTCCGCCGGCTCCTCGATGCCCCACATCGGCACTTCGAGGACGCGGCGGACGTTCGGCGGCGGCGCGTACTGCAGCTCGACGTGCGGGTTCATCATCAGCGGCAGCAGCGTGTAGCGCACCTCGGGGGTGTTGCGGATGAGCGTGTCGCACCACGTGCTGACGCCGCCGCCGCTGAACGGATACGTCCCTTCCGTCGTGAGGAGCACGTTCATGGCGCGTGGCGCCGCAGCCGCTGAGTCGATTTCCACTCCTCCACTCGCGCTTCGTCGAGCCGCATGGCGCGCTCGGCGACCTCGCCCGCCGCGGCGAGCGCGTCGGCGTCCGTGCGGAGGCCGGCGCCGGCGAGGCGCGCCATCGACTCCTGGCGACGCCGCGCGACGTCGTACGACTCGGCGAGGATGGCGATGCGTTTCTTCTCCGCCTCGATGCGCCGCGTCTCCTGCGCGGCGGCGCGCCCGGCCTCGCGCAGCGCGGCGTCGCGGTCGGCCTCGGCGCGGGCGAGCTCGAGCTCCGCGCGCGCGACGTCGGCGTCGCTGGTGTGATCGAACAGCGGCAGCGAGAGCTGCACGCGCACGCCGTAGATGCCGAACGCGCCGCTCGACGTCGTGCCGGCGAAGGTCGAGTTCGCGGCGCCGGCGCCGGCGTAGCCGGAGAGCGTGACGTTCGGGCGGCGGCGCGCTTCCATCTCGCGGACGAAGAGGCGGGCGCGCTCGACGCGGCGCTCGGCGGCGGCGAGGGCGGGCGGGGGCGGCAGTGCGGAAGGGACGTCGAGAACGGGAGCGATCTCGCCAACGTCGCCCAACAGCTCCTGCAAGCGCGCCTCGGCGTCGACCTTGCGCAGCTCGAGGTCGAGCTGCCGCGCGCGAAGCGCGAGTGCGCGCTCCTGCCACGCCGCGGCGGTCGCGTTCGAGATCTGCCCCGAGGCGAGGAGCGTCTGCGTGCGGTCCTCGGAGGGCGCATTCGCGCGGGCCAGCGCCGCGCGGGCGACGTAGAGCTCTCCGAACGCGTCGAGGAGCGCGTTGAAGTCGGCGTCGCTGACCGCCGTTTGCGCCGCGCGGACGTCGGCGGCGTCGGCCTGCGCGATCGCGTCGGCGGCGGCGCGATAGCCGCCGTCGCGCAGCGGATAGTCGACGGCGAGCGTCATCGTCGCGGCGCGCAAATCGAACGGCGTCCGGACGAAAAGCTCCTGCGAGCGCGCCGACTGCACCGTCGACTCCAGGCGGACGACCGGCTTCGATGCCGTTGTCGGCTGCGCCGGCACGTTCGCCGCTCGCGACGCGGAGAGCCGCGCGAGCAGCTCGTCGAACGTGTGGAGGACAGGCGCCTCGCCTGTCCGAGGAGGATCGACAGGCGAGGGCGCCTGTCCCCCACTCAGCAGCAGCGAGAGTGCGGCGGCGAGGATCATGGCTGCGTGTGGATCGTGAGCGTGGCCGGCGTGCCGGGCTGCAGCGCGCCGTCGGCGTTGGCGATCGTGGCGACGATCGCGGCGCGCGCTTCGCCCTGCGCGTTCGGGCGCGCCGGGACGACGTACGCGACTTTGTCGAGGAACACGCGCGGCGGCACGCTGAGGATCTTGACCTCGATCGGCGTGCCGGGGCGGGCGATGCGCAGCAGGTCGGGGGCGACGTCGGCACGCACGTCCATCGCCGCCATCGACGTCACCTCGGCCAGCGGATCGCGCGCGCCGGCGTCATGGCCTTCGACGGCGCTCACGCGCGTGACCACGCCGGCGATCGGCGCGCGGACCACGAGCGTTTGCTGCCGGCTCTCCGCGAGGCGCTCGTCGGCGCGGGCGCGCTGGAGCTCGATCTCCGCCACGCGCGTCTGCGGCGCGGCGGGCGCGGAATTCTGGATGTTGATCAGGTCGCGCTGTGCCGCGGCGTACTCGTTCTCCGCGTCCTCGACTTCCTGCAGCGAGACGTCGTGCGTCGCCAGCAGTGCCTTGTACCGCTCCAGTTTCGATTTCTTGAGCGACACGATCTTCGCCGCGGCCGCCTCGGCGCTGGTGTTGCGCACGGGCGGGCGGGCGGCGGCGTGGAGCCGCGCCTCGGCGTATTCGCGCTGCGCGTGGGCCACTTCGACGTTGCGCTCGATCTCGGGATTCGACAGCTCGACGAGGACGTCGCCGGCGTTGACGTTTTGCCCCTCGCGCACGGCCACGCGGCGGACCATTGCCTCGAATGGCGCGGTGACGGTGGCGACGCGGCTCGCCACCACCTCGGCCTTCAGGTCGACCGAGCGCGGCGCGAGCGTGCCGCTCTCCGAGCGGTCAGCGCACGCGAAGGCGGGCAGCAGTAATGCGAGGACCCATGCGACCCGAATCATGGGATTGGTTCTTGCAAGCGGTCTCATGCAAAGCACACACCCGCCATGAATGAACGGCGCCCCGCATGGCCGGTCGAACGGACGCTGTTGCTGCCCGTCGCCGCCATCCTACTTGCAGTTTGGGGTACGGCGGCGATCGTGTCTTCGGCGGCGCGGCGCGACACCACCGCCGCGGTGACGTCGCTGCTGGCCCAGGTCGCGCGCGACAGCGAGGCCGCGCCGCTCGATCCCGCCGCGGCCAGGACGCTCGCGCGTGTGCTGGAACAGCGCGACGACGTGGCGCGCGCGGATCTCGGCGCAATTCACGGCAGCGGCACGGTCATCTCCGCGCCGATTCGCCTGACGACAGGCATGGCCACGCTGCAGGTCGAGACGAAACCGCGCCCGGCGGCGAACTTGACCATCGCCATCGCAGCGACCGTGGCCGCTCTGCTCGGGACGATCGCCGCGTACTTCGCGATGCGGCGCAAACTCCTGGCCGTCGCCGAAGACCCGCGGCCGCACCGCGGCGCCCTCGGCGCGATCGTCGACGCCGCCAACGATCTCCTCGGCCGCGTGCAGGACCGCGAGCTGACGCTGCGCCGCCGCACCGTCGAGCTCGAGGCCGCGAACAAGGAGCTCGAAGCGTTCACCTACTCCGTCTCGCACGACCTTCGCGCGCCGATCGGCGCGATCGACGGCTTCAGCCAGGCCCTCGACGACGAGAACCTGAGCGCGACCGGCCGCGAGTGCGTGTACTGGATCCGCGACTCCTGCAAGCAGATGCACGACCTCGTCGACGGCCTGCTGCAGATGAGCCGCCTGGCGCGCACCGAGGTCGAGCGCGAAGACTTCGACGCCTCGGAGCTGGCGCGCTCCGTCGCCGAGTCGCTCCGCCAGCGCGAGCCGGAGCGCGCCGTCGACTTCCGCATCCAGGACGGCATCCACGTCAACGCCGACCCGCGCCTGATGCGCGCGGTGCTGGAGAACCTGATGGCCAACGCGTGGAAGTTCACGCGCAAGCACGAAAAGGCCACCATCGAGTTCGGCGCGCAGAACGGACATCTGTTCGTGCGCGACGACGGCGCCGGCTTCGACCCCGGCCACGCCGCGAACTTGTTCCGCGCCTTCCAGCGCCTCCATTCCCGCGACGACTTCGAAGGCACCGGCATCGGCCTTGCGACGGTGGAGCGCATCCTCCATCGCCACGGCGGAAAGATCTGGGCTGAGGGCGAGGTGGAGAAGGGGGCGACCTTCTACTTCACCACGGGAAAGGCATGAAGCCGTTGCGGATCCTGCTCGTCGAAGACTCGGAGCGCGACGCCGCGCGCGTCTCGCTGGAGCTGCGCCGCGCCGGCTACGCGCCGGAGATCACCCGCGTCGACACGCTGCCGCGCTTCCGCGAAGAGCTCGGGCGCGGCGGCTACGACCTCGTCGTCAGCGACTACTGCCTGCCGTCGTTCAGCGCGCCCGAGGCGCTGGCGATGTTCCGCGAGCACAACATCGACGTTCCGTTCATCGTCGTTTCCGGCGCCGTCGGCGAGGACATCGCCGTCGAAGTGATGAAGTCGGGCGCGCACGACTACGTGCTCAAAGACCGGCTGATGCGCCTCGTGCCGGCCATCGAGCGCGAGCTGGCCGAGGTGAAAGAGCGCGGCGAGCGGCGCAAGGCGGAGACGCTGTTCCAGTCGATTCTGCGCTCCTCGCCGCATCCGAGCGCCGTCGTGCGGCGCGACAGCGGCGCCATCGTGCACGTCAGCGACTCCTTTCGCCGCAGTCTGTTGGACGACCAGACGCTCGCGCCGGGACAGCGGCTGCTCGACGTCGTCGAGTTCACGCATCCCGAGCGCGTTGCCCAGGTCCTGCTGCGCGGCGGGACGGCACCGTACGTCGTCTACAGCGCCGGCGGCGAGAACCGCGTCGCCAACGTGCGCGTGCACACGGTCGAGCATCAGGGGACGACGTACGCGAACGTGGTGATCGAGGACGTGACGGAGCAGCACTACCTCAAGACCGCGTTCGACGCCGTCGGCGACGCCGTCGTCATCGTCAGCTCCTCGCAGACGCTGCTCTACGCGAACCGCGCGGCCGAGGGGCTGTGGGAGCCGCTCTACTTCGGCATGGACGTGCGGCCGATGCTCGGCGCGTTCGGCCTGGCCGTGCCGCACAGCGAGCCGCGCCTGACGATCCGCGGCGAGACGTACGAGGTGCGCGCGGTGCCGTTCCGCTTTGCCGGCGAGGACGAGTCGTCGACGATCGTGACGTTCCGCAACGTGTCGCAGGAGGAGGAGCTGATCGCGCTCTCGACGCACGATCCGCTCACCGGGATCTACAACGTGCGCTACTTCGACGAGGCGCTGCGCGACGGCGGCGGCGGCGCGCTGGCCCTGGTCGACCTCGACCGCTTCAAGCCGATCAATGACGACCTCGGCCACTCCGCCGGCGACGCCGCGCTGATCCGCTTCACGCACCTGATCCGCCGCGAGCTCCGCCCCGGCGACGTCTTCGCGCGCCTAGGCGGCGACGAGTTCGGGATCCTATTCCCCAACACGAGCGTCGAGGAGGCCACGGCGATCGTGTCGCGCATTGTCGCGACGCTGGAGCGCAACCCGTTCCACTACGACGGCCACTCGCGCGCCCTCTCCGCATCATGCGGCATCGGCGCGATCACACTGCCCGCCGAGGAGACGAAGAAGCGGGTGGATGCGGCGCTGCACGAGGCGAAGCGGGGCGGGCGGGGGCGGTGGGTGGTGGCGTCAGTTAGGTGAGATGGCCATCGCGACCTCTGAAATGACCTCCGTGCACCGTGAAACGGCCATCG
>Ga0134128_10008222_pt1 | contig 12567 bp, 18 predicted proteins | sample KB31754_FD_96462 | JGI IMG/M metagenome (GOLD analysis project Ga0134128, IMG submission 96462) | Terrestrial soil microbial communities with excess Nitrogen fertilizer from Kellogg Biological Station, Michigan, USA - KB3-175-4 | ecosystem: Environmental > Terrestrial > Soil > Unclassified ...
GGTCAGCAGCAAGGTCAGCAGCAGAGTCAGCAGCATGGTCAGCAGAGTCAGCAGCATATGATAAGATGGCTGACAAACTTATTGAAATCCTCAAGGAGTCAGATTCTGAATGACCACCTTTGTTTTCACATACACGAATGACACAATCATCCACGGTGTATTTTCAGTCACCGCCGACAGCATCGAGGCTGCATATGCAAGCTTTGATGGTATGATGGAAGGAACAAGACCGCAGATCCGAAGTGTGAGCAAACAATGAGCCAAGACGAAAAGAAGATTGCAGGCAAGGCAAAGATCAAGCGGGAGATTCCTACACTTGATGTCATACCGCACTTTTTGCAGCAGTTGATTATGACATACAAGACCTACGGGCTTGAGACCAAGGTAGGAATCAAGGTGCGCCAGATTATAGACACACATGTCACAAAGCAGCTAGTCGAAGAGACATCACCAGAGGCGACCGACAAGCTTGTAAACGAGGCAGTCTTTGCATATTACAAAAAGAAACAGGTGGAAAAATTACAATGAGCGAATCAGAAAACAAGAACGATTACCCAGAGATGTGCGAGGCATGCAACATCGGGATGCTGCACTTTATCGCCAAGGGAAAGGACCCAAGGGACGGTGCAAACTTTACCCTGCTAACGTGCAGGTTCTGCGAATCACTGACAAGGCTCAAGAACGGGCTCACTGTGGTCGTCCAATATGGAAGGCTATACAGGATGATTCCTGGAGTCAAACCATGAATCCAGAGACAAGAAAGTGCCCAGTCTGTGGCAATCCCACCCTTATTTTTATGAGCCAGTCCATGGTCTGGCAGTGCGTCTCGATAGTGGGAGTCCCAAATACTGTAAACAATATTTCAAATACAAGCATCACATGCGGATACTCTGAGAGATACGATTCCCTTACTGCCATACTCCGTGGAATGGTCTTTTATCTTAATGATATTGTCAAGAACTTGGGAAGCGAGGATCAAATATCCGCAAGACTTGCAAAAAACAGGGATGAGATTGCAGACGTACTGGCTGACAGGGATACCATAAACATGCTGGAGAGGGACCTTGAAAAGAACAGAAGTTAGATGCCCAGCGTTGTGCTTTATTCTAGAAGAGAACAAGCAGCCAATCCCTGGCATGCTCATGGAGTCCGAGGACTCGGGCAAGCTCTTTTGTTGTACCACTGGATGCCTCTTTGCCTTTATCGATGAGCACAAGGTAGAGCACTGGGTAGGCGGTCAGGTCAAGATGTGGGTGCAGCCATGATGAGCAAAGCCAGACAAATTAATCTCTTAACTTGGAGAGTCCGAGTATGGACTGGCTTGACGCATCACTTGTTTGAACTTGATGTATCTCTTTGGAAATTCGGATTACAGTTGAGGTGGCACCGTTGAGCGAAGATAAAAACAGTTTAGACGATGCAACGCATGGAATCCGAAAGGCGACAGAAGAACTTTTTACTTCATTAAAAAATCATGGACTAAAATTCAATTTCTTAGATGCTGTCTGTAAATTTTGTCATGCTGAATTTGGGCATGCTCAAAGTCAGGAAGGTTTTCCTTGGGATGTCGAGTTTGTTTGTAGTAAAACTGACTGTCAGATTAAGTATCTTCATGAGATATCAACTACAGCGAAAAAGGATGGATCGTCTTGACCGAGATAGTATCATGGTGCCACTACTGCAAGGCTGACACGCCGACCGAGAAGCTCACAAACGAGATACATACAGAGGAGATGTCCATGCACTGCATCCAGATATTCAAGTGCGGCAGGTGCCACAAGAGCACGGCATTTATCACCATAGGAAAGATACAACTGCTCAGACAGGAGGCTGGAGTCTGATGGGCGGTGGCAGTTCTGGAGATGTGAAAAATTGCCCAATAATAGTAGTCAATGACACACCTGACGGGTTTTCAGTAGAAATCTTGGGACCTAAATCATGGTGGCATGAAGATGTCAAAAACTACTTTTTGAAGCACGGACTTTTACAAGGCGATGGTGACTTGGACAATCATATCCAACATCTCATCAGACAACATATCATGATGTTTGTTACAGATATTAATGACAAGCATTTGGCAACTGAACCCGAGACGTTATTTATCAAATGTACTGACCCCCGATGTTTCCCAGAGCACGAGTTTACAGCAGAATGCCAGAGTGTATGTGTCTGTAAGAAGTTGAAAGATGTTATCCAGTGGAGCTGGGACTGATGGCATTAAACGAGAGGGAGACTGCAATAGCATGGGTCGTCTTCTGTGCTGGAATCACAAGACCGCAGAACATCAGGGACATGCGAGACGTAACCCAGTCTCAGACCATATTCAATATCATACTCGAAAAGGGAAGGCAGATATTCTTTCCCTCAATATCAAGGCAGGAACTAGACCGTCTCTTCAAGGAAACAACCATAGAAATTATGAGGATAGAGACGATGCTTGCAGACGGGAGGGGCACATGAAGACCCTGGCAGAATACCAGAATCTTGCCAAGAGCCTCAACCTCGGAGAGTGCAAGACTGGAAGACTGATTGCAACAATCAATTTTATGGTAAAGCATGGTATAGAGCCAGACGTCAAGTCACTGGCTCAGATGTCAAGAAAGAGCATCCAGTCTGCCAAGTACGAAGCCATCGAGATCACTGCTCATAAAGACAACAGGGCATGATACCGCAATACGAAGACCAGATAACTGTTGAACTATGGAAGACACTTATGAATTGCAATTGGTACACAAATCCTCCAAGACCAAACAAGGGATGGGGAATCAGGAGATCAAAGGCTCAGAAGAAATGATACCAAACCAGCACGTCATCGCATACCTTGAGAACCTGTCGGATTCCGCCTTGGAGTCTAGGATTAGGGAGATAAAGAGCCAGAGGGGATGGAAGTGAAGTACAAGACTATTGTAATCGATATCCCATGGCCTGTGCCGACCCTGTCAGAGTCTGTGGGTCAGAGGATGAAGACGCCGCTCTCAAAGGGTCTGCCATACAGTACCATGACAAAGGATGAGATCCTGAACTTTCCAATAGAGGACTATGCGGACAAGGACTGTATGCTCTTCATGTGGACCGTGCAGTCGATGCTTCTTTTCAGCCTGGACGTTGTAAAATCATGGGGATTCAAATTCCACCTGCTGATGACCTGGAACAAGATAAGGGGCATAAACCACCTCGGATTTTTCAGGAACGCTGAGTTTGTCATTGTTGCATACCGTGGCAGGTACGGGGTCAGGATGGACAGAAAAAACATCCCAGTCGTATTTACGGAGATGAGGGGCAAGCACTCTGAGAAGCCCCAGAAATTCTACTCTATGATTGAAAAGGTCACAGATGGTCCTAGAATTGACATCTTTGCCAGGAAGATTCGTCACGGATGGAGCACATTTGGTGATGACCCAAACCTTAAGCAGCAGCCACTGGAGAGTTTCATAGTTGAATGATATCAGGTTCTGGGATGCCTTTGCAGGAGTAGGAGGAATCAGGCTCGGGTTTGAGCAGGCAAGTCCACGATTCAAATGTGTCGGAGGATGCGAATGGGATAGAGATGCAAGATATATCTATTCAAAAAGATTTAAGCATCTACCACTGAGAGACATTACACAAATTGACGAAAACCAAGTCCCAGACCACGACATCCTCACAGGCGGATTCCCTTGCCAGCCTTTTTCACATGCTGGAAAACGGCTCGGACTTGAGGACACCAGAGGCACTCTCTTTTTTGACCTCTGCAGGATTGCAAAAGCCAAGCGACCTCGTCTTCTGTTCTTTGAAAACGTCAAAGGATTGCTCTCAAACGATGGAGGACGAACCTTCCAAACAATCCTCAATGCACTGGATGAGCTGGGGTATGATGCGGAATGGCAACTGCTTAACAGCAAGCATTGGATTCCACAGAACAGACCCCGTGTGTTCATTGTCGGACATCTTAGAGGCAAATCCTTCACCCCGATATTTCCTCTCCAGGAAGGCAAAGGAATTTCTGATCAGACGTCAGGAGATCAACAAGAAGGAAAAGAGGGGCTTCGGGGCGAAGTATCTTGCATTGACTCCAGATATGGAGCACTCAGGAACGCAGGAGAGACTTACCTCGTAGTAGCTGACCGTACTAGATCAAAACAGGGGTTAGGACGGAATTTAGAGTCTCCAAAAAATATCACCAATTCTTTAACAAGTGTAGCAAAAGACAACCTGTTGGTAATGTTGAGCCATACCAAGGCAAATATCAAACAAAGGATCCAGAACCGTGGAAGTACATGGACTGTAGATACTAGCGGCTCAAAACAGGGAATAATACAACCAGACCAAAGCATTCGTAGATTCACCCCATTAGAGTGTGAACGTCTGCAGGGATTCCCAGACAACTGGACCCAAGGACTGCCTGACACAGAACGTTACCACTGCATAGGCAACGCAGTCACCGTGCCAGTTATTAAGGAGATAGCGAAGAGGATACTGGATGTCTGGTAAGTTACTAAAAAAAGGGTTTATCGATCCAAAATTATTAAAACCTCACAAGCTCAACGTCAAGGTCCATCCCAAGGCTCAGATTGAGAGGATATGCGAATCCATAAAGCTTGTAGGGTTTGAAGACCCAGTATTCATAGATAACAGCCTGACAATCTGGGGAGGCCATGCAGCAACCGAAGCCGCAATTGCAATGAAGATAAAAAAGATCCCCTATGTCAACATCTCGCACTTGCCAGACGAGAAAAAGAAGCTCTTCATGATACTTGACAACCAGGCAAACGAATCCGAATGGAACCTGCAAAATACAAAAATAATAATTGACGAGCTTACACCCCTTCTCAATGTAGAGGATTACCATATCGTAGTTGAAAATATCATTCCAAAAATCAACTTTGATGTCGAGCCAAACCCAACAGTAGACAAGGAAAGGGACATCAAGGAAGTAACCATACCAGACGAGGCACCTGCAAGGGCGCAGCCTGGAGACATCTTCCAGCTCGGACCTCATAGGGTCATGTGCGGAGACTGCACAGACTTGGAGTCACGCACCAAGCTCTTCGGTGATGCCAAGCCAGAGACTGTATGCACTGATCCGCCCTACTCGTCAGGAGGCAGGCAGGAGGCACACAAAAAGAACGGCTCTATAGGCTCAAAGAGAATCGCAGAGAGCGGACAGGAAGTATCACCCAAGATTAAGATGGACGACCTCTCCACATGTGCTTACATTCATTTGATTAAAGGCTCACTCTATGGGCTTGACTCTGATATTTTATACATGTTCACCGACTGGCGCATGTGGGACTGGACAAGGGAGGCATCAGAGGCTGCAGCATTCCCAGTGCGAAACATGATAGTCTGGGACAAGCAGACACCTGGAATGGGCATCCAGTGGAGGGGACAGCACGAGCTTGTCTGCTTTGCCAAGAGGACGGCACTTGGCGGTCCATACCACAAGGGCAACGTCATATCAATCAAGAGGAGTGGCAACGAGCACCATCCAACAGAAAAGCCCATTGCACTATTGGTGGAATTATTAGAGAATACAAATGGTAACATCGTATACGATCCATTCGGGGGCTCTGGAAGTACCATGATAGCATGCCAGCAGCTAAACAAGGTCTGCTATACCATGGAGCTTGACGAGTGTTTTGTCGATATCATTCTAAAAAGATGGGAAGATTTCACTCAGGAAAAGGCGGTCAAGATTGAGTAAGAAAGACACCGCCCCAAGCTGCCCACGGTGTGGCTCTGAGAGAATCAAGGACAGATTCTGCAGCAATTGCGGTTCTGACTTGAAAAAATGAGAGCACAACTAAAGGTAGACATCCCAGACGAGTGGATGGAAAATCTAAAACATGGTCGATGCTGGTGTGGCAAAGATCATACCCAGTTTGAAAAGGGTCAAAAGTTTTACTGTTCCAAAGAGCATGCTTTAGAATATGACAAAAGGATAGTCTATTGGACTCACTTCAAGGACGCCTTTTTGGAAAAGAACGGTCGTATCTGCACAAATTGTGGGCTCAATCATGAACAAAACGAGAAGGATGAAGCCAGAAGGGCAAAAGAACATTATCAGATGATAGCAGATTCCAATCCAGAAGCTCTCAAGGCTGCCAGAGCCTACATGCTCAAGGAATTACAAGCCAAATATGAGCAGATAATGGATGATGCCCACGTGATGGAGCACATACCTTGGGAAGTCAAGAACGCTTTTGATATAAACCATGATGATACTCATTATCAGAAAAACTATTTTTCAATCGAAGTCGACCACAAGATTGCCGTCTGCCTTGGAGGAGACATGTGGGACGAGAACAATCTTCAAGCTTTGTGTTACAAATGCCATAAAGAAAAAACCAAAGAAGATATGAAGAAGCTAAAGGAATCTAGAAAACAATGAGCCTAGTCGAAGAGTGCGAAGAATGCGGCTTTGAGATAGACCACTGCCAGTGTGACGAGGAGGACGAGATGTGACCGAGATCCCTCAGATTGAATCACCAGGATCAAGACCTTCAAGGCTTGTACAATTACACATAAATTCCATCCTTTCCAGTCTTCCACAGATAGAGACTTGAAAGGCACACACCGAGGCAATCTCAGAATCATATACGATATCCTATCAGTAATACAGACAACACAAGACTGCAACATCTCAGAGGTTTCACGTATTGCAAACTTGTCCCATTATGCCATGTGCGACAGGCTAGCAATAATGAAAAACTCTGGGCTGCTTGTAGAGACCCCCATGGCATCAAAGAGCGGCAGGGGCTCGCCATCGATGAGAGTATTCACACTAACAGACAAGGGGCACCAATTCTATAGGATGCTGGTGTCTCTGTTCAAGACACTGGAAGAACTGGGAATAGACAAACCATGAACGTGCCCAAGGATACTCCCACTTCACGCTGTCCAAACTGGCCAGTGTGTACCAAGCTAAAATGCAACCACACATACGAGCAGGCAAATGCTTGCAATCAGGCGGCGACAATGCGTGCCTAGCGGATATCCACTCGACCGTGGCGAGATTCTCAACAATGCCCAGAGATACCTGACTGGAAGACCTATCAAGCACTGGATATGCCCCGAGCCCTGCAGGCAGCCAAACAGTGAGGAAAGAGAGTCATGTTTATCATGCAACAAGCCCAAACCCACCAAGCCAGACGTGCAGCGTATGGCATAGATTCACATCCTTTAAAACTACCCAAAAGGTAAGAAAGACCATGAAACAAGCAATACTAGGTGCTGCTGTACTCTGCCTTCTGGCAGTGGTATCAACACACCAAGCAAGCGCAGAGCCCCAGACCCTAATCTACGGCACTGGCGGTCTCTATTCGGTCCATGTGGCACATGTGGGAGACAGTCTGGTAGTAAGAAATGATGACATCTCAAACCATACGGTAACAGGCAAGGCAAGCACCGGCGAGATAGTATCGTCTGGAACAATCAAGCCTGGGCAAAACTTTACAATGTCATTCATGTTTCCAGCCCAGTTTTCCTTCTATGACCAATACCACCAAGGAAACATCGGCGTCTTTTACATCTACAACCCAGAGCAGGCACTACCACAGAACATCTACAACCACACATCAACGTCTGACCTATTCGAGACACCGCAATACTTTGCAGGCTCGGACATATCCTTTGGAGAGTCAAACGCAACAATCGCCTTTGGCATATCTAACGGAACCAATGCACTAGAACTGACACAGCCAGTCATGGATACAATCACGCCTGTGCAGACTGCAGACAATGCAACAGTAGCCTCCAACGATACGGTCGCCTATTGGAAGAGTCAGGCAGAGACGTACAAGTCCAAGTATGACACACTACTGGCAGCCATCAAGCTCCTCATAGGATAAACGCCTAAATCCCTTCTTTTTGTTTATCAAACCACAGGTACCCCATTACCTGCGCCCGCAAGGGCGGTAAATCCTTTTTAACCCACACACAATAGAATCCACGGGGAGTTGACACATTGACCTCCTGCAAGAAGTCACGTGGTGTCAGCAAACCAGATATTGAAAAATGGAGCTTCATGCTCTTGCTTTCGTATTTGCTGCTGTGCGTGACCTCTGAGATCCGCAGATGAACAGAGGGCACAGTTCTTAAATTCTACAACTACAATAAACAATCAATCCATGGGAGGTAAGAGATTAAATCGGGCGGTGGCTCTCGATAAAAACAACCCCGTCCATCAAGTTCTCTCATGGATTACCCCTTCTCTTCCACTCCAGTCATAGTAACCCAAAAATACCACCCAAGAGGTAAGGATATCGGGATAATTTCACAAAATGGTCAAGACTCCAAGCCCGCAGGTGGCAGAACGCCGTGACAAGGTTTTACAATATATCCGCTCTTCCGTCTATTCCCCAAAGATTATCGCCAAGGAACTAAAGGAAGACCCAGAGACCATCAGGCAGGATATCCGCTGGCTGCAAGGCAATGCAAACGAGTGGCTCAATGGTCTGGCAAAGGGCGGCTTTATCTTTGACGTACAGATAGCATGCGAGCAGCTTGAGCAGTTGGAGACTGAATTAATAGCCATGAAACAGGACAAGGAACTGATGGCACGCATGCCAAGCCTCAAGATTAAGATCATATCTGAACTAAAAAGCAGCTATGCCCTCCGTATTGAGATGAAGAGAAAGGGACCGCTGCTCATGAAATTGCGACAGGTGCAAAAGCTCATCGAATCAGGCAAGATGGTAACAAGTGCCGAGACAAGATAACTGGGACGACCTCAACGATATCTTGGACGAGATATCGCCTGACGTGGAGGGTCTGCCAAAGGTAAGCACAAACCTCCTCGACTGGATTCTCAAGGACAGGCCAAACGTGGCAGGTGTAGAGAGGGATTTTACAACAGAGCCATTCTTTCCGCCCATGCTCATGGACAATCACGCATACATCCAGTATCTCCAGGGGAGGCAGACATACAAGACCACCACATCGACTGACCTCATAGGCTGGGCTGCGACAAACTGGGCAAATGCGGAGGTCGGCTACGTTGTGGACTCGGAGCCCAGAAGGATTGCATTCTCGAAGCAGAGACTGAGGGAGCAGACATTCCTGCAGACACCAAAACTGAGGCAGTACCTGCCATACGAGAGGGCAAACGTGGGAGACATTACACTCAAGAATAGAACGCACATCTACCCTGCAAACGATGAAGGAGGCTACAAGAACATAGAGGGCAAATCCCTAAAGCTCCTAGTATTTGACGAATGGCAGTACCATGATAAAATCGAGCAGATGCACAAGGCAACGTATACGTTATTCCGTACGCACGGTCTCTTCCGGGGCTTTGGTATCGGCGGAGAGGCTGGCAGCGAATATCACAAAAAGTGGCTCATGACAGACCAGAGGGAATGGTTCTATGACAACCAGAAGGAATACCAAGGCTGGGAAGGTCAGGGCTGGAGAGAAGGGCTCACATTTGACGAGATGGGAAACATCAACAATTCCAAGAACGATCTCAAATCAATACTTGCAGGGCTGTGGAAGCCGACCAAGCCAGAGAACAGCGAGTTTCACGGATACCATTTGCCACAGACGATATTTGCAGTCATCCCACTTACTATCAAAGATGCAGTGGAAAAGTATCATCTCAGACCTGATCTCTCCATAGAGTGGCAGAAGAAAAAGGCAAACCCTTCAATCTTTATGGCTCACGTCATGGCACAGTTCTACAAGGCAGAGAGAAGACCGATAACGCCTGAGATGATGTACGCCTGCATGACCCCATATCGTCACTTATCCCTGATGACATCGGACGAAGTGGTGCAGCTAAAGGCGGCATTTGGAAAGCGGTACCGTGTGCTCATGGGCATCGACTGGGGTTCTGGACCAAGTGCTTCCAGTACCGTTGTCACTATCATTATCAAGGATCGAGAGTTTGACACGTACAGAATAGTGCATGTGGAAAAGAGACCAGCAGAACACCAACTGGATCAGGCTGCCTACATGGTCAAGCTTGCCGTAGCATACCACGTTGACGCCTGTGTGGCAGACTTGGGCTATGGAGCAATTCAGGTGGCACTCATGCAGGATGGAGGCTATGACTCGCACGGAAACCATGTGCCAGGGCTTGGCAGACGGAGAGTTATGGGCAGCAGAACCATAGGGGACGAGACCAAGCCCCAGATGGAATACAACGCCAAGGCAGACGAGCACGGCATCGAATCCGCACACTTGAAGATAGACAAGACCACGACAATCCAAAAGTTTGTGGACTTCCTTGGATGGTTTACAGAGCATCCAGAGTACATAGACGGAGGCAAGAAGAGACCAAAGCTTATCATCCCATACAAGAACGACTGGGAGGTGGACTTTCTGGTAGATGATTGGTGCAGCCTGACAAGAAAGGATCTCGAGAAGGAACTGGATGTTGTCACAGAAGACCCAAGGCAAAAGGCAAGAAAGGAATACAACCACCCCAAGGACTCGCTCATGTCTGCAATCTACTGCATGGTCGCAGATGACAACTTTGATGACGAAGCCTTTAGAATCATGGGAGTAAAGAAGAGGGTGTGAAAGATCACAAATGTGATTGTAAATGCTGTGAGATAAACAGAAGAAAATCCAGAGAATATTATTACAAGGTACGGCAGGCAAGGGAGGGCAGGACTCCCAAGGATGAATATTGGCAGCAAAAACGCCTCGCAAAACTGAAAGCGACAGTGTAGAACTATTTTAATCCTAAAGCTTAATAGACGTGGATTCGTGCCTGAGTTTGTGGTCCGCTGTTTGGGGTGTGGCAAGACTACATCTAATCCAAAGGCAAAGAACTGGCAGGAACATCAACTCTGCTACAAGTGCGCCCGTGAGGCATTTCCCCTGGAATATGTCGGAGAGCCGCACCATGGCACTGGAGGCAGCAGGATGAACCAAGAGACACGCTGCGCTTCTTTGATAGTCTCATAAATCTTATATCGAGCCCCCTTGTGGATACGCCATGTTCTTTAGAAAAAAGAAAGCCCCTGTACTTTTGATATGTCCTGGAGTCACAGAAGATGACCGCAAGAAGCTGGATCTAGACATGCGTGCTGCAGGATTTACAAACTTTGTAATAACAACAGTGGCAGTGGCTCAGATTTTTAGCCAAGAATAACACATACATAAAAGGAATCTGTGAAATGTTATCATGGGCGTCTGGTCAAGGCTGAACAACAGTTATGGAGGCATTGACAGATCAGCCGTATCATCCAAGGTCGCAGGCTCTGTATCTGGGAGCCGTGGACCGTCACACCTCAACGTAAACAATATGAAGATGGCATTTGATTCCTTTTCCCAGCCTGTCTGGGGTCCAGAGATTGCAACACTTGGAGCCTATGCAAGAGAGGGCTATACCTCAAAGACCTTTGATGTTCCGTTTATTCCGTTTTCAACACAAAAGATGGCACTGCAAGTGGACGAGGACGTGCAGCTTGCAATCAATGATCTGGCATCAAGAGTGACAGGCTCGGAGCATTACTGGAAGGCAATAGATGACCAAGTCGCCCAGTACATGTCTGACTTTTCACATGACATCCACTTTGACATATTGGATACGGAATTAGTGAAGGAGGTTCTCTGGTATGGCAATTCTGTATACAAGCCAAGGCTTGGAGTCCAATACATCAGAAACATGGACGACCTTATGCACATTCCGATATCAAGCTTTACAAGAATCTGGTGGGACAGGCAGAGAATCCCGTACAAGTACGAGTTTAGGGGTCCAGAGTACCAAGGACACCACAACCCAAGCGATATCATACACATCAAATGGAATCCAGTGAACGCCTCCGCATTTGGCACGGGCTTTGGTGTCTCCATGACATCACCGAGGGCATTTTCACAGATAACACCTGGCGGACCTGTCGACTGCCTCTTGCCTTCCATACTTGACCGCAAGTATTCCACACAGCTTACCATGCACATTACAGAAAGAAGATACATCCCGCACAATGTCTATGTCATGCCATCATCCTCTGCAGATGAACGAGCGGCAGCACGTGCAGACCTTGTCAACCTTACACCTGGAGAGGATATCGTTGTCGGTACACAGACCGAGGTGCAAGAGCTTGGCAGCATGCAAAGGGCATTCAATCCTGCACAGTGGGCAGAGCTTACAGTAGCACCGATACTCAAGGCAATGAACGACTTCCGAGGCAAGAACAGCGGCGAGTCAGGCCACCAATACGCAAACGCCAAGACTGCAGCACTTTTGGACGAGATAGGTCTTGCAAGCTTCCCAGCCGCTGTAATCACACAGCTTGTCGAGTTTCTCTTTGAGCCATGGTATGACAACAACCCGCTCTATTCGATGAACTATGGAGGCGGTCTTGTATCAATGCCATGGAAAGAGTGCAAGTACGAGCTTAACTTTGGCAGGGTGGAAAAGAAGGATCTCCCACCTGAGATACTCATCCAGTTCTTGGACTTTGGTCTCCGCTCTGGCGCACTCAATGACCCAGTAGAGATAAGGGATATCATGGAAGACGCAGGGCTCGGACTGCGAAAAGAGAACACTGCAATGATGAACAGCATGTACCACGACACAAACGTAATGCCTCCAAGCTTTGGGCAGCAGAACAACTTTTCAACCTACGGGGCAGA
>Ga0134128_10008223_pt1 | contig 12567 bp, 10 predicted proteins | sample KB31754_FD_96462 | JGI IMG/M metagenome (GOLD analysis project Ga0134128, IMG submission 96462) | Terrestrial soil microbial communities with excess Nitrogen fertilizer from Kellogg Biological Station, Michigan, USA - KB3-175-4 | ecosystem: Environmental > Terrestrial > Soil > Unclassified ...
ACCGCGTCAGCGGCGGAGATGTTCACCGGCGCGATGGTCAACAACGGTCGCGCTGAAGCGGAAGGCACCACGTCCTTCGGTAAGGGCATCGGGCAGACGGTGATTCCGGCGCCGAATGGCACGGAGCTGCATGTCACCTCGCTGCGTTACTACACGCCCAACGGCACCTGGCTTGGTGATGGCAACAGCAACAAGCACGGCATCGAGCCGACCTTCAAGGTCGAGGCGCCGAAGGTGATGAAGCTGCTGTCCGAGCAGGACGTGCAGCTGAAGTTTGCTGTCGACAAGCTCCACGAGGAGCTCGCCGGCAAGTAAGCTTGCACTGTAGGGGCGATGCATGCATCGCCCCTACGGGCTTGGAGAGCGGGGACGATCGTATTCGAATCGTCTCCGCCCTTCTCTTTTTTTTCTATCTATTGACTCCGACGCTACTATACGACATCGCACAAACTGGACAAGCGCATGACTTTAGTCATGGTTCGCGGTTACTTCCGCCCGATGCATCCGGATGTGCAGTCGACTAGGCTGGTTGGGTGGAGGTTTGATCATGAAGCACGAAGCTACAGGTTTTATCAGGTCAGCAGACGCGGTGACAGTTTGTCTGCTGGCAACGGTTCCCATAGCGTTTTTCGCCCCGCTGATGAGGAGCGAGCACGATCGTTCGATGTTGTCTTTCTTAATCGGTTTCGTCATTTCTTTGGCACTGTTATGTACCGGGGCCGGTTTTGAACGTCTATGGAAAGCTGGTGGTGTCGATCGGCGCGCAGCACGGCTGTGGCTGCTACACTTCGGCTACGTATGCCTGTCTTTTGCGTGCTGTTTTTTGATGGCGGTATTTACGCGGATCTCGCAGGCGCTTGCCCAACATCCAGCGCAGTTTGACTGGCTCCTGAGCTTGATCGAAATGGCAGTGCTACTCGGGATTACCTTTGCTGCTATGGTTTTGGGTATAACCGCTCGTGCTGTGGCATCCGCTAAGGACTCTACGCAGGCGAACAATGACACGGGCGCAGGCCCCAAACGTCATCATAGCTGCGCGCGTGATACTCATTGCAGCTGCTGTATTGGACATCGCACACCTAAGCTGTTCGCTAAGTTGTCGCGGGTCATACTCGGTTGCGCGATCTTGCCGATGGTGGCATTGGTCGGCGCTACTGCTTATATGCATACCGGTTGGGCGCAAAACCTGCATTTAGCTGCGCAGGCCAACCAGCGGCAACTGCGGTTTGAAGAGATCAAAAAGCAACTGGAAGAGCTAAACAAGCAAGAACGCATCGCCCCTGCCGGCGCCAGCTAGAGTGCCCAACTATCACCACGGTGGTGCGGATCGAAAGCAGAGGACACATCGCGTAGCTTATACCTTTTGCGCGAATTTGCTTGCCACCATTGCTGCACCGAGAACCGTGGTGTCGCAGTTGTATTTACCCAACAGCGAAATCCCGATCGGTGCCTTGTCGATCGATGCAACCGGTATGGTCACTTGCGGCAACCGGCAGATTCCCGACACCGATGTCAACGATAGCGCCCGCAAAACGTAGTCGTTGCCATAACGATCGTTGCCGATCGATCCTTTGAGCGGGGCCGGCGCTGGTACGGTGGGCATACAGAGCAGATCGCCGTCGTCCATCAATTCAAAACAGCGCCTGAAAAGTGTCTCGCGAAACTTGATGGCGGCGCCTAATTTTTTGCGATCCGTTGCCTTTGCGTAGTCAAAATTTTTCGCAATGCGCGGACCGAAGAAAGGCTTCGTCCAGTCTATCCATGCCCCCAGTGTGCTCCATACCTCTGCGCCTTGAATGGTTCGGTATGTGGCAAGCCAGTCTTCAAACCAGCCTTCAGTCGGCTTGCGGTCGATGCGTCGCAAAGAAAGCTCGTCTTGTTTTAGACCGAGAGTGCTGATGATGTCGCGTAGCGGTCGCTCGAGCGCGTTGCGAACTTCAGAGTCGACAATCTCAAAGGCCTCTTTCAGAATGAAAAATCGCTTCACCGGTGGTGCTGTCGGCACACTCGAGGCGAGCAAGACGCCGCCGACTTTAGTCAACGTTTCGGCTGTAGAGGCGAGGATGCCGACGGTATCGAAGCCGGGGGCGAATGGCTGGACGCCGGCGACCGATATAGCGGAATGGCTGGGCCGGAAGCCGAACAAACCGCAGTTGCTCGCCGGCACTCTCACTGATCCGCCCGTGTCGGTGCCGAGCGCGAAATCAACATAGCCTGCCGCCACGGCGGAAGCTGAGCCGCTGGAAGAACCACCGGGCACGCGCTCGGGAGCGCGGGTATTCATCGGCGTTCCATAAAAGTGGTTTTCACCTATCAGGTCAAAAGCCAGCTCATCAGTGATCGTTTTGCCCAGGCAAATGGCGCCCTCGGACAGCAGTTGCTCGACGCACACTGCATGGCAGGCGGCAGGCGGGTGGCTCTCACGCCAGATTGGATTGCCGCATCCCGTGTCCTTGCCGCCTATGTCAATCAAATCCTTGACGGCGAACGTCAGTCCGGTGAGCGCGCCGCTTTGATAGGCTGCCACCCGAACTTTCTCTATGAACGCTTCTGTCTTTTGGGAAGCAGGTTCTGGGCTGGCGCTAATTGGCATCGGTTACCGATCTTGGGGACGGGCCGAAGCCCACTGAATCCGTGTCTGCTAATTCTAACTCAGCGGCAGAAGACTTGGCTCCTGAAAACTGGTATACGAACGGCATTCCGTGATTAATCCAGTCCCGGGAAATAGTTCGTATACGAACTGTTGGAACCTGTTGAGATGTCCAGCGTCCTCAGCGGCAAAGTAACGTGGAGGTCGATATGAACAGAGTCTCTAAGCTAACTACTGCTGCGCTTGGTGTGGCCATGGTTGGCTCGCTGTTTGTTTCTGCTGAGGCAAGAAATCCTTATGGAAACGCCAGCGTGCAGTCGCTCGTGCAGAGTAACTTCGCGACCCGGCAAGCTCAGCTGCGATCGGAGATTTCGGCCGGTGTTAATGCCGGCACGTTGAATCCCGGCACCGCGGCTGCACTTCTCGGCAAGTTGGACCAGATTAACGCTCAAACTCAGGGCGACCTTGCTTATGGTGGCATCAGCAATGGCGAGGCCAACCGCTTGAACCTTATGTTCACGAGCGTGACACAGCAACTGCAAGCCGCCACCGCGGGTACCGCTTATGCATCTCCATACGCCAGTCCATATGCCGCAGGCGTGCGGTCTTACGCCGGCGTCATCCCGTACGGTGTGCAAAACCGAGCTCGTCGCCGCTGGTATTAAAAACAGCAGTCAGCGCAAAATCTGCTTTCTCAAGCGGTCTGCCGCTTGCGGAATGTCGCTGGTGACCGCATGGTTGGCCACGATCATATCTTCTTTGACGGCAGAAGAGTAGTTGTGATTGTCGATATATGCTTTGAGCAACCCGCGATGCCACTCCACGTTGTCCGCGGCGTCAATGGCTTGTTTGTATTCGACAATGCACTCGTCCAGGCGGCCGCCCTCATATAACATGTCGGCGAGCAAAGCATGTTCGGCGGCGGACTTCACTTTCCCTTGCACATCTTCATAGGCGATTTTGCCTGGACGCACGCGTATCAAAGCATCTGATGCCGGCTTGAGCTGATTAAATAGCAGGGCATTCTTTACCGCCTCATTCTTGTTGCCCAATTCGTACTGACAGGTGCCTGCACCGTAAGCGACAGGCAACCAGACATCCAGGCGTGATTGCTTGTTGCGCTGTGAGCGCTGCAATTTGTCACGCGCGGTTTGATAATCAGCGAGTGCCGCCTGCCACTGCCCGCGATGGCTAGCCAATTTGGCGCGGTATACCCAAGCTTCGGGCATAAAGTCCGAGTTTTTCAACCAGCGTGCCGCCAGATCTCGGGACGCTGGCGTGTCTGCACGATACTCGGACAACGAGGAAAGAGCGATGTAGGCATCATTCTGTTTTGGATTGAGCTCCAGCGATTTTAAGTAATTCGCTTTTGCTGCTTGCATATCGCCACGATTGGCAGCGAGCAATCCCAACGCGAAATATACATCCGGCGAATACGGGTGCAATTTTTGCAGATATCCGACGGCATGATTGGCGGTTTTTGGACGATTGTGAAACAGACAATATCCGGTAAGTTGTGTGAATGCTCGCTGATACAGCCGCGGACAAGCCACGGATTGCACCATCAAATGGTAAGCTTCGGCATCTTTGCCTTGCTTCTGCAGTTGCCAGGACTTGCTTACGCGCCAGGAGGGCTCATCAGGCAGCAAGCGCGCCGCCTCATCGAGCGCTGATGTGTCCGGTTTATCCGGATGTTGCTTGAGCTCGGCCTGCCAGGAGTAAATTTTTTGCAGAAAGATACTCGATGTACTGGAAGCTGCTTTTTTCCATTGTTCAACAGCGTCTTTATCGAAGTTGAGTTTGGCGAGGGTGACGTGAGTACGCGTGTCGTCCGGGTTGAGCTTGGCCGCGATCAGTGCGAATTTGTGCGCGTTGTCCGCGTCGCCTTCCACGGCATACACGCCGGCTACCGATCTTGCCACCAGCCATTGCGATTCGGCCTGCGGCAAAAGCGGCTTCAGATGTTCTTCCGCTTCGGTGAGACGCCCGCAGCGAGCGAGGGCATCGGTGGTCATAGTTTTTGCTTGCAAGTTATCTGGATCAATCAATTCCGCCTGACGGCAACAAGCGAGGCTGGCGAGGTGGTTTTCATCGAGTCGAAAAGCATTGGCAATCAGCAATAAATAGCGAGACGCACGAGCGCGATCGCCGGCCGCGACGGCTTCGATATAAGGCGCAGTCAGTTGTCCGAGTGCTTTGTCGCACTGCAAGTCCGATAAGTATTGAAATCCGCGAGCGACGCGCTCGTCATCGCCTGTGGTGGCACCACCAAGACTGGAATCGGCCGGCTGCGCGCCCAGAATCAGGCAGAATACCGCTCCCATCACGGCTTGGTTTGGTTTCATTTGGGCGCGCCTTCATTTTCCGCACGCCTGCGTTTGAAAAAATCCTGCACGAGCTTGCGACACTCTTGCTGCATAATGCCGCCGCGCACTTCGGGCAGCGGGAATGGTCGGCCCTTCACGTATAAGTTAAACGCTGATCCCATGGCGCCGTACATTTGATCGTATGCGCCGAACACGACTTCGCTCACCCGCGATTGCAGGATGGCTTCAGCGCACATAGGACACGGCTCGAGTGTGCAATAGATAATGCAGCCGTCCAGCCGCCATTTGCCCAGATGCTCGGCGGCCTGACGCAAAGCGATGAGTTCTGCATGGCCGATTGGGTCCTGGCGCCTTTCCCGCTGGTTGGCGCCGCGGGCGATAATCTGCCCATCCTTGACGATGATGCAGCCTATGGGCACGTCGTCGCCGCAGCCACGCGCTTCCTCAAGTGCCAGATTCATCATCAGTTCGTCGCTCATCACATTTAATCTATCGGATTTGGCTTTAACTGTCGAAGAATTATCTACAGCGAATATATGCACTCACAACAGGGCTCACCAGACGATTCTTTTCAGGGGTGGAAAGCATGGTTTGGATGCTCTAACTGCAAAAGGTCAGCCTGTTCAGGGGTGGATGGGTCGACACAATGCACCAGCGGCTAATAAAGGAGTACGACTCGATTCTCAAAACCAACCAAACTTGAGTGGCTAGCATATACCAGGAAAGGCTGACTAAGGTCAGCCTTTCCATTTTTAAGCGCTCCGCGAGCAGCGTCCCTCGCTCGCTCCGCGCGTCGTCCGCCCAGCGCGCCGCACATGTCGCCGCGCTGGGCTCATATACTTCGCAACCTGCGGTTACAAAAGCCGCCTTTCCCTTTGGCTTGTTGGATAAGCGCTCATTACTTTGAAGATACGCTGCCTGTGCCCCGGGCGGTCAACGGGAGGGGATTTATGTATTCGCGAATCATGGTTGAACTTGAAGGAAAGATTCGCAACCAAGAAAAAAGTCTGGGGGAAGATAATCCGGAAATTGCCGAGTCGCTCGGGCAGTTGGCTCACTTGAACTATGTGTGCGGACGTTATGGCGAAGCCGAGCGGCTGCTCTGGCGTGCCGTGACGATTTGCAGCAAATGGTTTGGACAAGAGCACATATCAATCGCCGCGCCGCTTATTGATCTCGGGTATTTAATGGAGTCGCAGGATCGCTGGCCCGATGCCGAGCACGTCTATCGTCTGGCCTATGCGGTGCGGATAGTCAATCTTGGCGGCGCCCATCGAGACACTCTGCAGGTGGCGCGCTATATCGTGCGCGTGATGCGCTGCCAGGGAAAACCGCTAGCGGAGCGAGAGTTGGAACGTCTGGCGAAAGTAGCGGTGTAACGGCGGGCGTCAGCCCGCTGGTATAGCTACAGATATTTTTTGCTCACGCCCAGATCGAGTGCGAAGCGATAGCCAATCAGCTTGTAGATCAACTTGGCGACGAGAAAGGTCGGTGCGTGGAAATTGGGCACGGGGGCGAATTCGACGACGTCTGCCGCTACCACGTTTTTCTTGATGCACAGTTGCTTGATCAGCGCCATGGTTTGATACCACGTCATACCGCCGGGCTCAGGCGTGCCCGTTGTCGGCATGATGCTCGAATCCAAACCGTCAATATCGATGGTCAAATAAACGTTGTCGGACAGCGTGTTGACGATGTCCTGGAAGTTCCATTTATCCTGCTGGCGTGCCCAGAAGATGTTGATCCGTGGCTTTTCCTGCTCCATCCATTCCACTTCGCCGGCGCTGATGTTTCTGATTCCCACCTGTGTGATCAGCGGCTGCGGTAGCGTTTTGTAGAGATGATATGAAATGGATGCATGGCTATACGGATTGCCGTCGTATGAGTCGCGGCAATCGGCGTGCGCATCGATTTGCAAAATTGACAAATCCGGATAACGCTCGAGACACGCCTTCACCGAGCCGAGTGTCAATGAGTGTTCGCCGCCGATAATGATCGGAAATTTGTCGAATTCGATCAGCGGCTGAACGGCCTCGGTCAGCTGTTTGAAGGGCTCCGGGTTGTCTCCCAATACGGGCGCCATTTGCACGGCATCCGCTGTATGAATGCCGACTTTATAAGGCTCGATCCACAGTTCGTCATCGAACAGCTCAACTTGCTGGCTGGCTTCCAGCACCGCTTCCGGACCTTTGCTCGTGCCCTGGCCATAGCTGACAGTCGCTTCGTAGGGCACCGGCACGATGCTGACGCGGGCGTTTTCGGCCGACGCGAATTCATCGGGGACACCGAAGTACCGGGTTGCCGTTTCTGTAGATGTGGTCATGGCCAACCTGCTGGCAAATTAGAGACTGGAGCAGTTATACCATTGCTCTGGCTGCTTGATATCGTCCGGAAGCGCCAATACGAAGCAACTTTCGCCTAGATCGGGACGCGCGTCGCACCGCCTTTACGCTTCGGCGCCCTCGTCCTCTTCGATTGCCGGGGCGGGCTCATCGGCAGTGAGTTGCCCGATGTTCAACGAGTCCATCACCTCGTCTGGCTCGCTCAGGGCCCAGAGGCGAATCGGCTGACCGTGTCCGCGGTCGATAAACAAGCTGCGCGTGGCCCGCAGGTATTTAGGACGTTGCACCCCAGTGATATCTTCTAAATCGCATGAGTCATGCACATCGCTGGAAAGATTGGCGATAATCAGCAGGCGCTTGTCGGTAATGACGTATTTGCGGGTGCCGATGGTCATGTGCAAGATGCCGGCGCCGGCCAACCCGGCCAGTATCGCGAAGGTAATCTTAATCGCCATGGGCATGTCGGCTGCAAAGATCATGAAAAACAGCAGCAGCGGAATAAAAGCGGCAGCGGTGACCATCAGGTCGAGAATGCCCATCAGCATAGGATTGGGTTTGCCAATCCAGCGCACGTTTTCGCCGGCCATTAAGACGGGGGCGATGTCTTTGAGGTGGGGCGGTGCATGGGGACTCATTGTCTTCGATTCTATCAGTAAATTACTGTCTGGCATTCAAGAGGGAATGCACCGGGTACATTGTTTTACGGATGAATTCGGATCTCAAGCAAACTAAACTCACCTTCCTGTCTGCTTCCAACGTGTTGATTGCAGCAAACATTGGCGTGATGGCTTTTTGCGCTGTAAAAAATCCGGGTATGTTGGCATTTCCCAGCAGGCAAACGCTCATCGAGATGGGCGCCAACTACGGAGTGCTGACATTCTCCGGCGAGTCATGGCGGCTGCTGAGCTCAATGTTTTTGCATGTGGGTGTGATTCACCTCATCATGAACCTCTGGGGATTGCGCTGTGTGGGGCCGACTGCCGAAAGCTTGTTCGGTTGGCGGATGTTCCTGCTGATTTATTTCTTCTCTGGCGTTATAGGCGCATTGACGAGCATTTTTCACAGCCCTTTAAACGTGAGTGCCGGCGCTTCGGGAGCCATTCTTGGCGTCTATGGCAGTTTGCTCGCATTCATGTACGTGCATCGCGAAAAATATTCCCGAGGTATGCTCAAGTACCACGCCGCAATGGCAGTTGGCCTGTTTACAGCGATGATTGTCTTTGGCCGCTTCGAAAGTGGCATCGACAACTACGCCCACTTCGGCGGGTTTATCGCAGGCGGTATAGCCGGATTGATCCTCGCGCGTCTCGATGTGACGGAAGAATTTCGTGCGGCCTATGCAATACCAATCATGTTGTTCATGCTCGTGTTATGGGCAGGTGTGATTGAGGAAAACTTCAAGCGTCGTGCATTTTTTGATTACGCCGCCGGTGTGAAGGCGTTGAATAAAAACGAATACGTGAAGGCGGTGAATTCATTCACTATTTTCATCGAGCATGATTCCACAGATCCCGACGCTTTCAAAGCGCGGGCGATGGCGTATTCTAAAACGGATCAACTGGATTCGGCCGTGAAAGATTACAGTAAGGTATTGGAGCTTTCCCCACAGTCGGTGCTTGCTTATAACAATCGAGCTTGGGCCGAATGCGGTCTCGGCAAATACGACCGCGCTATCTTAGATGCCACCACCGCGCTGAAATTAGATCCCAAATTCGCACCAATGTACGACACGCGCGGCTACGCCTACGCGCAAACTGGACAAACGGAAAAGGCGCTATCTGATTTTGCAGCTGCCTTGCAGTATGCTCCGTCCGATGCCGGCTGTCACTATCACCGAATGAAACTGTACGAATCACTCGGCAAAACGGCCGACGCGGGTAAGGATCGACAAGCCGCCGACGGCTATCATCCTGAAACCTGGGAGCGCTGAATGAACAATAATGATTTCTTGAAGATATGGCTCGCCATCGTCGCGCTCGGGATCGTCGTGAGGGTGGGAGTGTTCGGTAATATTCCCTCTTTCAGCAACGGGTGGTTTTTCGCGGCCGAGGTCGTGGTTCTTGCTGTGCTGATTATCCTTTTCTCCAGGACGCTTCCTGTCTATGCAACTCTGAACAAGGCTGAGGCAGCTCGAAAGAAAAAAGACTATGCCCAGGCGTTGAAGCTTTGCATGGAAGGTATAGCAAAATATCCGAAGGCGACCAACTTTTATACTCTGGCTTCGGCGGTTTATGCTGGAATGCGTCAATGGGATGAAGCTATCGACATGGCGAGCAAAGCAATCGCCATCAATGCAAAAAGCCCAATTGCGTGGAACAACCGAGCCTTTGTCTATATGCAGTTGGGCGACTTCAAAGCGGCCGAACACGATTCTTACCATGCCGCCGAGAATGCGAAGAAACAGCTGGCGCTCGGTAATACGATGGTAGTGTTCCAAACTCGTGCCGCTGTTTACATTGTGAATTGCAAGTATGAAGAAGCACTCGCCGATGCGGAGTGTTTAGTTCGCAGAGGACAGAAAGCCAGAGGATTTTATATTCGTGCAGTGGTGATGACCTGCCTTAACCGGTTCGAGGAAGCAATTGAGTACTGTGATAAAGCGCTTTCTGTGACGAAAGATCGGACATTGCACGCGCACGTGCTCGCTGCTCGTGCGGCTGCTTGTCACTCACTCGGCAGGCAGGAAGAGGCAATGACGGACATCGACATTGCAATTCGCGAAGAGCCCACGCATTATCAGCACCAGATCACCTGCGCGCACATATTGGCGCGGGTGGGTCGGTATGAAGATGCGGCTCGACAACTGGCGATGGTAGAACAGGTGGAACTGTCGACTCTCGAGTTGGCTATCTTGCTTAGCAATAAGGCTCGAGTTGAAGTTCTTACCGGCCATTCCAATCGGGCGTGCCACCTTGCTGCTGAAGCACTGCAGCTTCGGCCGGATTCGCCGGCGCTCCTTTGTACGCATGCATGGACGTTACAATCCGCAGGAAATTACATCGCGGCGCGCGCAAATTTGTCGAAGGCGATCGAGATCGATAAAAATTATGCCGAGGCGTACTGGCTGCGTAGCCAAGTTTACATGGCCCTAGGCAATGAGGAAGGAGCCGACGCAGACAGAGCTATCGCAGACAAACTGCGCTATCGGCCCTACGTGCAGATTATGCAAGCACCAGCAACCGATGGCGGCGCCGTCATTCGCGTGCGCGAGAAGCAGTCGGAAGCCCGGACTTAGTCTTGTGTCGCAGACTGGACGCCGCCTGAACAAGCGCATTGAGCGCGGGCACCACTTCTTTCCAGCCGCGTGTTTTCAGTCCGCAGTCGGGATTCACCCAGAGGCGATCCGGCGGGATTGCTTCCAGAGCTTTCTTGAGCAAGGCTTCGATCTCTTCTTCGGTTGGAACGCGTGGAGAGTGAACGTCCCAGACGCCGGGTCCGATTTCATTGGGATAACCGACAGACCGTAGCGTGGTCAGCAGTTCCATATGGGAACGCGCTGCCTCGATGGAAATTACGTCTGCGTCCATGTCGATGATCGATTGCAGCATGTCGCCGAATTCGGAGTAGCACATGTGCGTGTGAATTTGTGTGTCGTCGTCGACACCGCTGGACGCGATCTTGAACGCGCGAATTGCCCAGCGCAGATATTCTTGACGGTCATCATGCCGCAAAGGCAATCCTTCGCGAATAGCCGGCTCGTCGATCTGAATAATCTTGATGCCCGCTGCTTCGAGATCCGCCACTTCGTCGCGGATGGCGAGCGCCAGTTGCAGAGAGCTGATTTCCGGCGGCTTATCATCACGTTCGAACGACCATTGCAGAATGGTAACCGGCCCCGTTAGCATGCCTTTTACCGGATTGCCCGTTTGTGCTTGCGCAAATGTTGCCCACTCTACCGTTATCGGTTTCGGCCGTGAGATGTCGCCGTGAATGATGGGAGGTTTAACACAGCGTGAGCCGTAGCTTTGCACCCAACCGTGTTGTGTAACAAGCATGCCGTCGAGTTGGTCCGCGAAATATTCGACCATGTCGGTGCGTTCCGGCTCGCCGTGCACGAGAACGTCGAGCCCGATTTTCTCTTGCAGTTCGATGTTATTGGTGATCTCGTGTTGCATTGCATTTTTGTATTCCGCAGACGACAGCTCGCCGGAACGCATTTTCTTCCGTGCATCTCTGATCTCCTTCGTCTGCGGGAAGGACCCGATGGTTGTTGTAGGAAACAAAGGCAGATTGAACAGCGTTTCTTGCGCTTTGCGACGAGCGTGGTAGGGACTTTGCCGATGGCACATCCTCTCGGTGATTTGATCGATTTTCGTGTGGCTCGGGTTGGCACTTGCGTCGCGGACGCGCGATCGCCATTCCATCGCGCGCGTGTTGCTCTCGAAAATATGCTCGACTTCGTTTCGCCCGCAACAAAGGGCATCCGTGAGTACAGAGACTTCCTCCACCTTTTGTTTCGCGAAAGCTAGCCATTGACGTATGTCCGGATCCATCCGATCCTCCAGCTCGACATCGACCGGAACGTAAACCAGCGAACACGAGGGCGCAACGATCAAACGTTCAGGTCCGAGTCTCTCCGCGATGTCCTCCAGCTTGCCGGCGGTTTTTTTCAGGTCACAGCGCCAGACGCCGCGGCCATCGATGATGCCTGCTGAGAACTTCATTTCTGCTGGCAGCTGATTGAGCGCGGACTCGAGATCTTCAGCGCCGCGAACGAGGTCGAGGTGCAAAGCGGCTACCGGCAATCGAGTGGCGATCTGCAAGTTTTCGCGCAGCGGTCCGAAATAGCTGGCGACCGTGATGTCCAGGCCGCCCTCGCTGAGTTTCACGTACGTAGGCACAAATGCTTTTTTTGTTTCATCGCCGAGATCGAGTGAAAGGCAAGGCTCGTCTATTTGCACGTGTTGGGCGCCCTCGAATCGGAGTCTTGCCAGTACTTGTAGATAAACGTCAATCAGGCTCGCAAGTAGCGCGTCATCGGCTTGCATGATGTGCCTGGCAAGGTGGAGAAACGTAATCGGGCCGAGGAGCACGGGGCGCGTTATTACTCCAATTGCATGTGCCTCGACGAACTCATCGATGCATTTGGTCGAGGATAGTTTGAATCGTTGATTTGGCTCAAGCTCCGGCACGATGAAGTGATAGTTGGTGTCGAACCATTTCGTCATGTCCATGGCCGGCACCGCGAGTGACTTGCCGTTGGTAGCGCCGGTGTCGAGCGTTCCGCGCGCCATCAGGAAGTACGTCGACAGGTCGATGTTGTCACCGTTCCAACGAAAGCGCTTCGGCACCGCTCCGACCATCGCAG
>Ga0134128_10008224_pt1 | contig 12566 bp, 13 predicted proteins | sample KB31754_FD_96462 | JGI IMG/M metagenome (GOLD analysis project Ga0134128, IMG submission 96462) | Terrestrial soil microbial communities with excess Nitrogen fertilizer from Kellogg Biological Station, Michigan, USA - KB3-175-4 | ecosystem: Environmental > Terrestrial > Soil > Unclassified ...
CCCGCAGACCTCACTCCGGGTCTTGTTCTCGTTCACAACCACGTTCAGCCGGCAAGACGCCTCGGCACGCGCGGCTTTCGTGCGTGGGAGCAGAAGCTCGACGACACGTTGGAACGTTGCCCCTGTAGCTGGATGCCGGAACTCGGCGTCCATTACCGAGTGAAGGCCGCGCGTGATACTTAAGGCGGCTATGGAAGATCGGCGAGCTTTCGAAAGGTCATCGAAATAGGCTGGCCGGGAAAACGTGGATCGGTACCTTGGGCCGATGCGCTTGTCGTATTCTGTATCTGCCCGCTGGTCTTTAAGTTCAATTCGTCAATACCCATACCCATGATATTTTGTTTCGGACCGGCATAGTGTTTCACCTTGACGTTCGCATTAATGGCGTGGCCTGAAACGGTGTAGTTGCCGGTGTAGTAATACATGCTGTCGCCGCCGAAAATTTTCCCAGTTTCGAAAACGACGACACCGTTTCCGAATGCGCCAGCTGTCGTAGCAAAATTAACCGCCCACATTGCTTCGATCATTTTTACCCCCATGCGTTAAACTTGTTCGTCTTCGAAGTTTTTCGCCCTTTGCTTTTCGGCCAGTTTTAAGCAACTGTTAACCGTGATCGGTGCTTTATAGTGACGGTTGATGGTGGGGTGAAAGGGATTCGAACCCTATATCCTCTCTGGCTGCGGGCCACCGGGTTGGCGCCTTGAGCACGCATCGAAACCAGAGGCATCCTTCCGTTGAACGACACCCCCTAACTCATACTCATAAATCTGCCGCCATCGTCGCGCCGCAGATCGTGCTGTCCCTCTCCACCTTCGAAAGTACAAGTTCAAAGCCAATCCGCCCTCGATTGAGGAACCATACTCTCTGAGGAAGCACCGTCGATCCAGGCTTTCCGCCGCTATACGCGATTATAGGTAAGTGTTTTTGCGACATTTCCGCCGAGTCGGCATTTCCTCGACCGATGTAGTCGCGCCTAACCTTCTTCAGATCATTACGATTGCTTTCGAGCAAAAAGCCTTTGCGCGGGCAAGGGTTTCTGCATGAGTGCGTTCAATCACGTTGATTCGCGTCCATACTCCATACAAAAGCATCGCCCAATTAGGTGGAATTGTTAAGGAGATTGCGCGAGTCGCCAGGGTTATCCCCAGGCCTTGAGGCTTTTTTGTTATGTCGCGGCTCCAGCTTTCTTCGGCCTTCCATCGTGTTTTGTCGGGTTATCGGCAGCGAGAGTGCGGCAATCAGGCGCAGAATTACGGGCTGCGCGCAGCGGCCTCATTCGTGCGGGCGAGGATCAAACCTGCCTAGCGCGCCGAGACTCGTGTACGTAATTTTTTCGCCAACTTGGCCGAGAGTCTTATGGCTCTCGGGCCTTCTTCATCGGGCGGCTCGGCTCGATTAGCTGCTCGATACTCTTACCGACCATCCGCGCATCGGCAACCCACGAGGCTCATGTAAGCCTCGTCCCGTTTCGGGTTGGCGAGGTCCCAAAGCTCATCGACGCGGCGGTTGAAGCTCGGGCTGGATCGCGCGCTATCGAAGCGACCGCGCATCGCAAGCCGCAAAACCAATTCCTGGAGCGGCTCGACAGACCGGAGCCGGCGATCAATTTCGGGCGAGAGAGGATCGGGGCGAGAACGAGAAGTCATCGAAGAACGAAGAAAAGCTTAGTTCCCCGGCCTCACATAGATTGGATGATTCTCGGCGAGCTTCGCTAGCCTCTCATATGCTTCGGCACAGGCGATCATGTGCTCGCGCGCCTTAGGGTCGGTGAGGTTCTCCGCAACCCTGCGCGCGTCAAGCGCAAGGTCTTTCCAATGCTTCGGATCGTTTGTCGCCATGAACGGCAAGACGACTTCTCCTCGCTGTCGGCTTTCCGACAATCGGGAGCATACACGCACGGGTGGATAAGCGGAATATTGCGTGGCGCGTTAGAAGAGCTGATCCGAGGAAAAGCTTGGACCCGGAACCAAGCCCTAAAGGGACGCTTAGCGGAACCCCTGGACCGCGCGATGGTCCGCGAATTTATTTCGTGTCCACGGTTAGACCATATTTCACGTCGCGACGGCGGGAAATATAAGTCCCTGAATTTTTAAGGAAATTTGGCGTCCCCTGCGGGAGTCGAACCCGCGTTACCGCCGTGAGAGGGCGGTGTCCTGGGCCTCTAGACGAAGGGGACCTCACAACTTGCCTATACCGGCAGTCTCCGATGCTGGCAAGAGCCGGGACCGTAACGATGCTCGGCGCCGCCGGCCGCGCTCAATCGCGGAAATTCACATATTGCAGCGGCTGCTCGAGCTTCAATCCGCGCACCAGCCCGATCGCGTCTTGGAGATCGTCGCGCTTCTTGCCGGATACCCGCAGCTCGTCGCCCTGGATAGCAGTCTGTACCTTGAGCTTGCTGTCCTTGATCGCGTGGACGATGCGTTTGCCAAGCTCCTGGTCGATGCCCTGACGCAGCGCCACGGTTTGCCGCACACTCTGCCCGGCGGCTTTCTCCGGATCCTTGAAGTCGAGCGCGCCCGGATCGACCTTGCGCCTTACCATATGCATGCGCAGCAATTCCTGCACTTGGCGTAGTTTCAACTCGTCATCGGCAAGAATGGTGAGTGCGCCTTCCGTGCGCTTCACCGAGGATTTGCTGTCCTTAAAGTCGAAGCGGGTCGAGATTTCGCGCGCCAGCCCGGCAAGAGCGTTGTCGACCTCGGCCAGGTCGAGCTTGGAGACGATATCGAAACTCGGCATAGGCACCCCATGATCGAATACTTGTCGGACCCGTTATATAGCTTTCGGGTCCGAACCCGGCCACCACTGGCTCGTCGTTTACGCTCGGTTAACAATGAAACCGCAGGATAGGAAGCAATTCGCTTGGGCTCGTTCAAGGCATCCACCCCATGACGGTTATCGCTCTACCGAGCGCGCTCGCGCCGGCAGACCAACCTGCAATCGCAACTCTCTCGCTGGGCAGCGCACGCGAGGTCTGGGCCGAGCGCCGTCGTGCTTTGGAGCGGAGCGGGCGCTCCTCAAGCCCCGAAGGTCGCCATGGCGGCTGGCAGAACTGCCTCTTGCGCGCGGCGGTCTTTGGCTTTGCCTGGGCGGCGCGCTCGATCGGCTTTCATGCCCGCGGTTATCACAATGCGCTCTCGCCGAAGTTGATCGAGCGAGAATTCAGCTTCTTCGATCTGCCAGCGGCTTTCGACGGCTATCGCATTCTGCAAATCAGCGATCCGCATTTTGATTGCATGCCGGCGCTCGCCGTCACCGCGCGGCGTCTCGTCAGCGGGGTCGATGTCGATCTCGTTGCAATCACCGGCGACATCCTTGGCTCGCCGCGAGCGCCGGTGGCGCACTCGACCATCCCACTTGCCGATGTGCTGACCGGTCCCAAGGTGCGCGATCGGATCATCGCCGTGCTCGGCAATCACGACCCGGCCGGCATGGTCGACGCGCTGGAGCAGATCGGCATTACCCCTCTCATCAATGAGTCGCTGGTGATCGAGCGCGGCGGGGACCGGCTTGTGGTGACGGGGCTCGACGACGTCCATCGCTTCTATACGCCGGCGGCGAAACGGGCGCTGCACGATGCGCCTGGCGGGTTCCGCATCGCCCTGGTGCATTCGGCGGAAGTTGCCGACCATGCTGCGGCGGCGGGATTCAGCTTTTATCTTAGCGGCCACACCCATGGCGGGCAGATTTGCTTCCCGAATGGCCGACCGCTGTTCACGCGGCTGCGGCGTTGCCATTTCGGCGCGCGAGGAGAGTGGCGCGCGGGCGTCATGATCGGCTATACCAGCAGTGGCCTCGGCACCGGCGAAGTGCCCTTGCGTTTCAATTGCCCCGGTGAGATCGCCGTGATCACGTTGCGATGCGGCACGACCGGAAGTAACCGCTCGAAGATGCGCCCTCGATGATGAAACTCGCGCGATATACAGCCGGCCTCGTCTTGCTGGCCGCCCTATTCTATTTCCGGCTCATCGATTTCGACGAACTGCGCAAGGCGCTAGCACATCCCGGCTTTCTGACGCTGACGTGGCTGCTCTGCGTGCTGACGATCCCGATCGCGTCGCTCCGCTGGCACATCTTGCTGCGCTCGCAGGGCCTCAAGCTTCATCTCTGGCATACGATGCGGATCGTCGCGATGGGCGCGTTCTTCGCGACTTTTCTGCCCGGCTCGGCGGGCGGTGACCTGGTCCGCGGCGTTTATATCTACCAGGCCTCGCATGGCCGTCGGACGAGCGCGCTGTTGTCGATCTTCATCGACCGGCTGATTGGGCTTGCCGCTTTCGTCATCTTCGGCGTTGCCGCGACCTTGACACGACCGGCCTCGGGCTACGGCATTTTCGAATACAGCATCTTCGCCTTCGGGGCGTTGTTCGCGCTCGGCATCGCCGTCATCTTCCTCTTCGGCCACCGCATCGCCCAGCTCGTCAATCGCCTGTTCACGGGACGATCGCAAAAAATCGCAGCAATCATAGACGATGCCGGCGAGGCGCTGCATCAATATGCGCGGCAATGGCGCAGCGTGCTGCTCTGTCTCGCGCTGTCGCTGATTATCGTCTTCATCATCGCCGCGACCGTCGTTGTGATCGCCGATGCAACCGAATTTGGGGGCTTGAGCGCGGTCGAATACGGCATCGCCGGCGTCTACGCGATGATCGCGAACAGCCTGCCTTTCACACCTGGCGGGCTGGGCATCGGGGAGGGTGCTTTTGCATCGGCCTGCGTCGCACTCGAGCCGACGATCACCGGTATCCCATACGGAACCATCTTCCTCGTGCTGCGCTGCGTGGTCGTGCTTTCGACCCTGCCCGGGCTCATCGTCTATCTCTTCTATCCGCAGCGCGCGACTCTGCTCGCGCCGGCCAAAGCCAATCCGTGACTAGGACGTGGCGGCGAGCCGCATCTTTCTGGCGACCGCGGGCGTAGCCGGCGCGATATTCGTTGCCGTCGATGCGGCCGCCGCCCATCTTCTCGCCGGCGATGCCTATCGCCTCGGCCTCGCCGAGACTGCCTCGCGCTATGCGCTCATTCACGCGGCGGCGCTGCTCGCGCTTGCTTTCCTGGTCGAGCGCGGCGGTTGGCTCCGTGCGGCAGGCTGGTGCTTCGTCGTGGGACTGGTGCTGTTCTGCGGCAGTCTCGCTCTGCTTGCTGCTGACGCGCCGCCTATTGTCGCGCTTGCCGCTCCTTGGGGCGGCACGGCCTTCATCGTCGGCTGGCTTGCCGTGCTGGTGGCTGCGCTGCGCCCGAAGAGAGCCTAGCGCATCGAGACCGGCACGCTGATACCGGCCTCTTTGTAAAAGCGCAGCGCGCCAGGATGGAGCGTAATGCCTAGCGTTGCGACCGTCTCGCCCATCACTGCGTGCCAAGCCGGATTCTTATCACCCAGCGGGCCAAGTTGCGACCAAAAGGCCTTGGTCAGTGCATAGGCGGTGGCGTTGCTCATGTGCCGCGTTGTGTACATCCCGACGGGGACGGCGACGGTTGCGACGTCCGCATCGACGCTTGGATAGGTGCCTTTCGGAATCGTTTGCGGAATGATGCTGTCGTCAGCCGCGACCATTTTTTTGATGACGGACGGCTCCAGGCTAAGGATGCGGATCGGCGTCGCTTTGGCGATGTCCGCGACGCGCGGAATGGGAAAGCTGCCGGCGAGGGCGAGGCCGCTGACCTTGTTGCTCATCACCGCGTCTGGGGCGGCGGCGACGTCAATATCGAGAAGCTGCACCTTCTTCTCGATACCCAGCACCTGCAGCGCGCTGAGCGTGACCCGCTGGCTGACGCTGCCATTCGCGCCGGGCACGAAGGTATGGTCTACCAGATCGGCCATCGACGAGATGCCGCTGTCCTGGCGCGCGATCCAATGCACGGTTTGGGCCGGTAGCGGAAAGAGCGCGCGAATATCGTTATAAGCACGATCATGCTTGAAAGGCTGCGCGCCGCTGCGGGCGCGCGTTACGACGCTGCGCGAAGCAGTGAAGATCGTATTTGGGCCGTTCTTCGGTTCGTCGATGACATTCTGAACGGTTCCCTGGCTTTCTTTGACGTCGAGCGCGAACGAGCCGTTGGTCGCGAGCGCGATCGCTTCGGAGAATTGTTTCGCGAGGGGAAAATTCGGATTATCAGCCTTGCCGGCGCGCACCGAAACCTGAGTGGTCTTCTCTTTTGTCTCGCTCGCCGGCGCTTTGTTGGCGGCGTCGGCGCGGCCGTGGGCGAGCGACACAACGATCCCGCACGCCAAGATCCAAGCGCTTGCCGCTCGTCCGCGTCTCAGGATCACGCCTCGCCACCTGTTCTCGTTTTTGCGCGCGCCCTGGAGATGTTGCGGCGCTGCCCGAAAGGTCTCTCGCTATACCGCTGCGCCCAGCGCCCGGCAAGCGGGATTGTCTGGCGCCGCGCTCGCAAATGTGTGAGGGGCGGGTCGTCGCTCTCCGCGGACAGGGCTATGCTGAGGTCTATGGCGCAAAGCCTTTGACGCGGCATTTGGCGGTGCACTGGCGAGCGCGCGACGATCGCCGCCCGCCGCAGGTATTCCGCTGTGTGAGCGCCAAGCGATAAGGGGGGACGGTAGACAGCATGACCACGTTGCTTTTGACCCACAAAGCCTGTCTCGCCCATGATCCGGGGCCGCGTCACCCCGAATCGCCGGCGCGGCTCAAGGCGGTGTTGGCGGCGCTGGCCCATCCGGCGTTTGCGGCACTCATGCGCCGCGAGGCGCCCAGCGCGAGCTTCGAGCAGATCGCTCTGGTTCATCCCGGCGATTTTGCCCAACGCATGCTCGCGGTCGTGCCAAAGCAAGGCTATGCCGCGCTCGATGCCGATACCGTACTCTCGCCTAGCTCGGGTGAGGCGGCGTTGCGCGCGGCTGGCGCCTGCATCGCCGGGGTGGATGCAGTCATGAAAGGCGAGGCGCAAAATGCTTTCTGCGCCGTGCGCCCGCCCGGGCACCATGCCGAGCCGCATCATGCGATGGGCTTCTGCCTTTTCAACAACGTCGCCATCGCGGCGGTCTATGCGCGTCGCGTGCATAAGATCGAGCGCGTCGCCGTGGTCGATTTCGACGTCCATCACGGCAACGGGACGCAAGCCGCCTTCGAGCGGGATCGCACGTTGCTCTACGCCTCGACGCATCAAATGCCGCTCTATCCGGGCACCGGCGCGGCGAGCGAGCGGGGCGTGGGCAATATCATCAACGCGCCGCTGCGGCCGATGAGCGGATCGGAAGAGTTCCGCAAGGCATTCTCCACGAGCATCCTACCGGCGCTCGATGCCTTCCGACCTGAGCTCCTCATCATCTCGGCCGGCTTTGATGCGCACCGCGACGATCCGCTGGCGCAGTTGATGCTGGTCGAATCCGATTACGCCTGGAGCACCGAGCGGCTGGCCGAACTGGCGAAAAAACACGCACAGGGGCGCATCGTGTCTTCCCTCGAGGGTGGCTACAACCTCGACGCCTTGGCCGGATCGACCGCTGCTCATGTCGCGGCGCTGATGGCGGCCTAGCGGGACAACGTCTCGGTAGGTCTCCCCGCTTGCTCCAAAAGGGGGCGGTCTTTACAGTGGCCAAATGAATGTAGGCAGGCACTATGGCTGATTCGCACCTTCCCGCCGATATCGCTGGGATGAGTTTCGAAGCCGCGCTCGCCGAGCTCGAGACGATCGTCAAGCGTCTAGAGACCGGTAACGCCAAGCTCGATGACGCGCTTTCCTCTTATGAACGCGGCGCGCTGTTAAAGCAGCATTGTGAGGCAAAGCTGCGCGAGGCTCAGGCTCGCGTCGATCGCATTGTTATCGGCGCCGACGGCTCACCCAGCCTTGAGAAGCTCTCACTTGACTGAATTATTCTGGCCGCCCGACACGCAGCTGACGGACGCGCTCGCCGACACGGTGAAGCTCACCGACGCGGCGCTCGACAAGCTCATTGTCGTGCCGGAAGGCCTCGAGGCGCGCGTCTTCGATGCGATGCGCTACGCCTCGCTCGCCCCCGGTAAAAGATTGCGGCCGTTCCTCGTCTTGGCGAGTGCGCAGCTCTTCTCGGTGGCACGGCGTAGCGCGCTGCAGGTCGCTTGCGCGATCGAGATGGTTCACGCCTATTCACTGGTGCATGACGATCTTCCGGCGATGGACAACAGCGACCTGCGGCGCGGCCGCCCAACGTGTCATAAAGCGTTTGACGACGCGACGGCCGTGCTTGCCGGCGACGGTCTACTGACCATGGCCTTTGGGGTGGTGGCCGATCCCGACACGCACGGCGATCCCGCGGTTCGGTGCGAACTCGTGGCCTCGCTGGCTCAAGCGGCCGGCTCCAATGGCATGGTCGGCGGCCAGATGATCGATCTTCTCGCCGAGCATCGCTCTGATCTCGATATCGGCGCCATCACCCGCCTGCAGCGCTTGAAGACAGGTGCGCTCATCGCTTTCGCCTGCGAGGCCGGCGCTATTCTCGGCAAGGCGCCGCAGGATTTGCGTTTGGCGCTGCGCGGCTATGCCCATGATCTCGGCCTTGCCTTCCAGATCGCCGACGATCTCCTCGATGTCGAGGGCTCGTCTGAGGCGACTGGCAAGCCCGTCGGCGCTGATGCCGCCGCTGGCAAAGCTACTTTCGTCTCGATCCTTGGCGTTGAACGCGCCCGCGCCCAGGCATCGCTTCTGGTCAACCAAGCCGTCGCGCATCTCGAACCTTTCGAGGTTCGGGCCAAGCTGTTGCGCGACGTGGCGCGGTTCGTGGTCGATCGCCAAACATGATGAAACGTCGCTCCTTTCTGTTCGCTGCTGCGGCGGCGCTGACGGTCGCGTGGCGGGGAGGAGAGAGTCGCGCCGCCACGATGCCGGCCGCGACGCTCAACATCTTCTACGAAACCTTGCTCGCTGTCATGAAGGACGGTCCGAAGCTTGGCTTCGCGGGCCGCCGCCAGAAGCTGACACCGGCAATCGCGCAGGCTTTCGACTTGGCGCTTATGACGCGGCTGGTGGTCGGCCTGCCGTGGCCAAGCCTTTCCGCCGAGGATCAGAAACAGCTTGTCGCGGCTTTCGCCGAATTCAGCATCGCGACCTACGCGAACCAGTTTGATGATTTCTCGGGCGAGCGTTTCGAAATCGATCCGAAAGCGGCGCCGGCACCAGGCAACGATGTCATCGTCAAGACCAAACTCATCCAGTCGAACGGCGAGCCGGTGCAGCTCGACTATCTCCTCCGGCAAGAGCAGGCCGACTGGCGCATCATCGATGTCTTCCTCAGCGGCACGATCAGTCAGCTGGCGGCGCGGCGTTCGGAATTCAGCGGCATCCTACGCGAGCAGGGCGCGCGCGGCCTAATCGCCGTTCTCAGAGATAAGACCAAGGCGCTGGCGAGCAGCAACGGCTGAAACGAAAAGCGCGGCCGGTCGGCCGCGCTTTGGTCGCGCGGTTAGAAAGCGCTAGCGCGGCACCGGCGTGCTCTGAGTCGGCGCGCCGGGCGCGGGCGCAGGCGCTCCAGGATCCCTGTAGAGCTCGTCCATCTCATTTGAGGTGGGGGCCGCCTCGCCATGCCGCAACTCGGCGGCGCGATGCTGACGATAAAGGCTGCGGATCTCGGCGTAGAGATCGATCGCGTTCTTCTGCAATTCGTCCAGATTGCTCAGGTTCTGCTCGCGCTGATCGATGCCCTCGGCGCCCCAGCGGGAATACGTGGCGACATCCGCGCCGTAATCAGAAGCGAGGTAGGAGAACGGATCGGCATAGCCGTCGGCCACCGTGCCGACGAGGTCGCGCGGGTTCGACGGGCCGAGGACCGGCAGCACCAAATAGAAGAATTCAGGCATGCCGTAATGGGCCATCGTCTGCCCGAAATCGCCCGACTGTTTCTCGATGCCCCAGCGCGTCGCGACATCGAACACGCCGCCAACGCCAATCGTGCTATTGAGGGCGAAGCGCTCGGCCGTCCAGCCGGCGCGCTTGAATTCGGTCTGGAGCACGTCGTTCGCGAAGATTACCGGCTCATGCAGGTTGCCGAGGAAGTTGCGAAGGGCGTCCTTGCCTGGGTCCGGAACGATGTTGTGATAGACCTGCGCCAAAGGCTTGATTAGCCATTGGTCGAGGAACATGTCGAAGGCAAAGATCTGCCGGTTCATCGGCTCGAGCGGATCGTTATTCGCGTCGAATTGAGCCCGCGAGGCCGGATCGGTCGGCGGGGTGGCACAGGCGCTCACCGCCAAAAGCGGGACGAGAGCTGCCAGGATTTTTTTTATGGGATTTGCGAGGTCCACGGTGGCGGCCAGGTGCTTTCGGTTTATCGTGGCTCGCTTGCCACGTTTTACGGGTGGGTATCGTTTACGACCTAGGGCATGAATGCAACAGCAATCTTAACCTTCGGTCCCAATACCAGCCACTTTGCGGGAACCGCCTCAAGGAATGGTTAATTCCGCATGCAATTGCAAATATTGGGATATCTCGCCTGGGTCTTGATCGCAACGAGCGCCGTCGGTTGCGTCTACCTGTTGTATGCGTGCAACGCTGTCGCGAAATTCGTACAGCAGCCCGTGCCGCGCGCGGCGCTGCAGCCGGCGGTCAGCATCCTGAAGCCGCTACGCGGTGAAGATCCGGCACTGGCCGACAATCTGCGCTCATTTCTGTGCCAGGATTATCCGACGCTGCAACTCGTCTGCGGCGTCGCCGATGCCAGTGATCCCGCGGCAGTTGTGGTCCGCCAACTGATCGGCGAATTTCCCCACGCGGATATCGCCTTCGTGGTCGACCCGGCGCAACACGGCTCCAACCTCAAGGTCGCAAATTTGCGCAATATGCTTCCTGCGGCGAAGCATAATCTGCTGGTCCTGGCGGACAGCGACATGCGTGTCGGCGCGGATTATCTCGCCGCAATCATCGACCCATTGGCGACCGATAAAGCCGTCGGTCTGGTCACCTGTCTTTATCGGGCCAGTTCGGCGGGAGGGCTGTGGTCCGACCTCGCCAGCCTTCATATCAATCATGGCTTCCTGCCGCAGGCGGTCGTCGGCAAGACCCTTGGCCAGGGCGCCGGCTGCTTCGGGGCAACGATGGCCCTCGAACGTGCGACGCTTGCTGCGGCCGGCGGTTTCGAGGCGCTCGCCGATATGCTGGCCGATGACCATGCGCTCGGCCAGGCAGTGCGGAGGCTCGGCAAGCGGGTCGCGCTGTCGCCCTATCTCGTCGACGACATCGTTGCTGAGCACAGCAGCCTCGGCCTGTTTCGCCACGAGCTGCGCTGGGCGCGGACGATCCGGCTGGTAGCGGCGACCGGCTTTGCCGGTTCGGTGGTGACCTATCCTGTGCCCTTGGCGCTGCTGGCCCTCTGTATGGCGGCCGCCGCCCCCCTCCCAGCTGCAACTATGCTGGCCCTGGCGCTGCTCGTCAGAGCCGTCTACGGTCGCCGGATCGACCGGGCGCTGCGGCTCAAGGCCGCGCCGCTTTGGCTGTTACCCGTTCGCGATCTGTTGTCCTTCGGGGTGTTTATCGCTAGTTTCCTCGGCCGGAGCGTCGCCTGGCGCGACCGCCGCTTCCGGATCGGTCCGGAGGGGCAACTCATTAGAGTTCCAGAGAAATTGCGGTAATCCGGCGACGGGAAAAGCGGCATGATGAAGACCCTGTTTCTGCAGCCACCGTCCTTCGAGGGCTTCGACGGCGGCGCGGGCTCGCGTTACCAGGCGCGGCGTGAAATCCGGTCGTTCTGGTACCCGACATGGCTGGCCCAGCCTGCTGCGCTGGTGGCCGGCAGCAAGCTCATCGACGCGCCGCCCGCGGAGATTCAACTCGATCAGGTCCTTCCGCTCGCCAAGGAATACGAACTGGTCGTGATGCATACCTCGACGCCGTCCTTCGCCAATGACGTGAAGGTCGCGCAGGCGATGAAGGATGTGAATCCGAAGCTGAAGATAGGCTTCGTCGGCGCCAAGGTCGCGGTCGAGCCGACCGAAAGCCTCGAAGCCGCGGGGACGGCACTCGATTTTGTCGGCCGCAACGAGTTCGATTTCACGATCCAGGAAATCGCCGAGGGTCGCGCCTGGGACGCGATCGACGGCATGAGCTATCGCAACGCGGCAGGCGGCCTCAGCCATAATCGCGAGCGGGCCGTCCTTGAGAATATGGACCAGCTGCCCTTCGTGACCGAAGTCTATAAGCGTGACCTCAAGATCGAGGATTACTTCATCGGCTATCTGAAGCATCCCTACATCTCGATCTATACGGGCCGCGGCTGCAAATCGCGCTGCACCTTCTGCCTCTGGCCGCAGACCGTGGGCGGGCATCGCTACCGGGTGCGCAGCGTCGATCACGTGATCGAGGAGATCCGGCTCGCGAAGCACTACTTCCCGCAGGTGCGGGAGTTCTTCTTCGATGACGACACGTTTACCGACAATCTGCCGCGTGCCGAGGCGATCGCGAAGGAGCTCGGGAAGCTCGGGGTCATGTGGTCGTGCAACGCCAAGGCCAATGTGCCGCGGAAGACGCTCGAAGTGCTGAAGGACAACGGGCTTCGCCTACTGCTCGTCGGCTATGAATCGGGCAATCAGCAGATCCTGCACAACATCAAAAAGGGCATGCTGATCGACGTCGCCAAG
>Ga0134128_10008226_pt1 | contig 12566 bp, 13 predicted proteins | sample KB31754_FD_96462 | JGI IMG/M metagenome (GOLD analysis project Ga0134128, IMG submission 96462) | Terrestrial soil microbial communities with excess Nitrogen fertilizer from Kellogg Biological Station, Michigan, USA - KB3-175-4 | ecosystem: Environmental > Terrestrial > Soil > Unclassified ...
ATGCAGGTGATCTCGGCGCTGATCGCCGGCGGGCTCGCATCGCTGATCAGGATCCGCGCCGCGATATGGACCGGGATGCTGATCGGGCTGTCTGCCCCGCTCTTGCTGTGGCCGATGCGACGCGTCCGTGACATGCCGTCGGGCGACCTGGGTGCCGGCCACCCGGCCAGCCACCCGGGCGGCCCGGCCAAGGCTCAGCTAGCCGCCTGGACGGTCACCCGGCAGCACAACGGCAGCATCAAAGTCACCGTTCGCGAGCTGCGCGACCCGGCCGGGCTGCAGGCCCGGCTCCGCGCCGACGGCGTCCCCGCCAGCGTCACCTTCGACGGCCACGCGAACCCGGCCTGTCGTGGCTTCCCCGGCCACGGCCCCCAGGGCCAGCGCCGGCACCTACTGCGCAGCGTATTCACGGTCACGCCCAACGGGCATCACCGCATCCTGATCCTGCACCCGAGGAAGCTGCCGACCGGGGCCGGCATCCTGATCTCCACGGGCGTCAGCCACTCCCCGGGCCCGGCCGACCTCACGCTGGGCCTGGTCCAGGCCACCCCGCAGTGCACCGGGTAACCACGGACTATCCGAACCGCACTTGCTGTCCCGGATAGCGCCGGACTGGCCGTCGCTGCCACGCTAGGGCGAGTGAGCGGTGCTATCGGACGAAATGTCAGTCGGCGATTGCGAGCGGCCGCCGTCTTGTGCGGGGTCGCGGGCCTGGTCGCGGTGTGCGGTGCGGTGCTGCTGCAGCCGGCGTCCGGTGCCCCGGCGCACGCAAGCCACAGCGCGGACAGCAGCCGCATCACCGTGAACGGCGCGCGCCGGGGGCCGGTGTTCGACGGCCTCGGCGCGGCCGACGGCGGCGGGGCCACGGGACGGCTGCTGATCGACTACCCGGCCGCGCAGCGGACCCAGATCCTCGACTACCTGTTCGGCCCCGGCGGCGCCGACCTGCAGATCCTCAAGCTGGAGATCGGCGGCGACTCCAGCCAGGCCGATGGCGCGCTGCCCTCGGTGGAGCACCGCCGGGGCCAGGTCGACTGCCAGTCCGGCTACCAGTGGTGGCTGGCCGAGCAGGCCGTGGCCCGAGACCCGCACATCCTGCTCGCCGGCCTGCAGTGGTCGGCGCCGGGCTGGGTGGGCTCGGTCTGGAGCCCGGCCGACATCGGCTACGTGATCGACTGGCTCAACTGCGCCCGGTCGCACGGGCTGCGGATCAGCTACCTGGGCGGCTGGAACGAGCGCGGGTTCAGCATGAGCTGGTTCGAGCGGTTGCGCAGGACCCTGGACACCGACGGGTACGGCTACATCCGGCTGATGGCGGCGGACACCTTCTCCAACCGGACCCTGGCCAGCGGCAGGCGCGTCTATGACCCGTCCCGGACCTGGTACGTGGCCCGGGTCGCGGCGGCCCACCCGGCGTTCAGGGCCGCGCTCGGGGTCATCGCCGCGCACGACACCTGCGGCGGGCCGACACGCGGCTTCCGGTGCGAGTCCACGGCCGCGGCCCGGCGGCTGGGCCTGCCGCTGTGGCTGAGCGAGCTGGGCGCGATGCACGGCCCGACCGCCCCGGCCGACCTGGCCCGGTCGGTCAGCACCGGCTTCATCCAGGCGGGCATCACCGGGTACGTGCAGTGGCCGATGATCACGGCCACGCCGCCGGGCCTGCTGTACGCGGGCCACGGCCTGGTCAACGCCACCCAGCCGCAGAGCGGTCACTACGCCGTCGGCCCTATCACCTGGGCCATCGCCCAGATCACCCAGTTCACCCGGCCGGGCTGGCGGTACGTGAACGGGGCCAGCGGCTACACCGGGAGCTCGGGGACCTACGTCGCCTACGAGTCGCCGGACCACAGCGACTGGAGCCTGGTGACCGAGAACGCGGGCCGCCACCCTCATCCGCGCCTGCGGCCCCGGCGGATCACCGTCCACCTGTCGGGCGGGCTGCGCGACGGCCCGGTCGCGGTCTGGTCGACCAACCTCGACTCTTCCCGGCCGTCGGCCTGGTTCGTGCACCGCCCGGACCTGCACCCCTCGCGCGGCACGTTCTCCTACGCCATCAAGCCGGGCTATGCGGTGACCTTCACCTCCACCACCGGCCAGTCCCGGCTGAGCGCCCGGGTGCCACCGTCCGCGCCGATGCGGCTGCCGTACCTGGCCGCGCCGGATGCCAGCAATGAGCCCTGGGGGCTGGCCACCCAGGAGGGCTCGTTCGTCTACCGGCCCTGCCTGGGCGGCGTAACCGGATCGTGCATCGAGCAGCTGACCCCGCGCACGCCGGTGTTCTGGATACCCGCGATGACTAAGGCACCGCCTTCCCCGTATGCCCTCACCGGCGGGCCGGGCTGGTCCGCCTACACGGTTTCGGCCCGGGTCCTGCTGCCGGCCGCCGCCGCGTCGGCTGGGCTCATCGGCCGGTTCAGCCACCAGGGCACCGACCCGGTCCAGTTCAGCGGGTACCAGTTCGACCTGCGCGGTGACGGGAGCTGGCGGCTGGCCCGCAACAGCTTCGGCGGTCCGGCGCGGGTGCTGGCCTCGGGCCGGGTGGCGGGGGTCGGGCCGGGCCGCTGGCACGCCATCGCGCTGCGGCTGAGCGGCCGGCGCCTCACCGCCAGCGTCGACGGCCACGCCGTCGCGGCGGTGACCAGCTCGGCGTACCGGTCCGGGCTGGCGGGCATCGAGTCGAGTTACGCCCCGGTGCAGTTCACCGACCTCGCGGTGCGAGGCTGACAGCATGGCCGACGCGGAACTCAGGGAGCTGTTCGCCCGGGCGGGCTGCCAGGGCTGGCTGTGCGTGCTGGAGGTCGACGGCGACGGGGCGGTGGCCGACGGCGCGGACGAGGCGGTCGCCGCCGCCTCGGTGTTCAAGGTGGCGCTGGCGCTGGAGGTGTTCCGCCAGGCCAGCGCGGGCCAGCTCGACCCGCGGCAGCGGATCAGGGTCGGCGCGGACCGGCGCACGGCCGGGCCGACCGGGCTGTCGGTGCTCGCCGACGAGGCCGAGCTGTCGGTCCGCGACCTGGTCACCATGATGCTGACGGTCAGCGACAACGCCGCCACCGACGTGCTGATCGACCTGGTCGGCCTGGACCGCTTGCACGCCACCCTGACCGGGCTGGGGCTGCCGCGCACGGTCATCCCGATGCCGCTGCGCGACGAGCTGGACGTGCTCGGCCGGGCCGCCGGCTTCGGCAGCTGGTCCGGGCTGGAGGCGGCGAAGGTGCCGGCCGATGAGGAGCAGCGGGCCCAGGAGGGCATGCTGCGGTCGGCCACCCTGGACCCGCGGCGCGGCATCAGGACCACGGCCCGCGAGACGGCGACGCTGCTGCGGCTGATCTGGCGGGACGAGGCCGGGCCCGCCGCCGCGTGCGCGCCGGTGCGGCAGGCGATGGCCAGGCAGGTGACCCGCCACCGGCTGGGCATGGGCTTCCCGCGGCACGGCTACCGGATCGCGGCCAAGAGCGGCACCTGGATCGGGATGGTCCGCAACGAGGCCGGCGTGATCACCATCCCGGACGGCCGGCGCTACGCCGCCGCGGTGTTCACCCGCGCCGACCGGCAGTGGGACCAGGAGCAGGAGATCAACGCGGCCATCGGGGCGGCCGCGGCCGTCGCCGTGCGCCGCCTGTCCACCGCGGACGGTCCCGGCTACCCCGACTAGCCGAGCGTCACCTCGCGCAGGCGGGCGCGGACCGAGATCAGCTGGATCTCGGTGATCCGGCCGTCCACCACCGTGAAGCCCAGTGCGCCGATGATCCGGCGCATCGGCGCGATGGCCAGGCCAGGGGCACCGTCCACCGTCGCGAGCCGGACGAACCGGGCGCTGCGGGAGTAGGTGAGCGCATGCGCGGCCACCTCCCGCGAGCCGCGCATGAGCGAGGCGGCGCCTGGGGGCAGCGAGGAACTGTCGTCGCGGAGCAGCACGTCGGGGTCGAGCACCGCCATCAGCGCGTCAAAGCTGCCTTCCCTGACCGCCGCCAGGAAGGCGCCGACCACCTGGCGCTGCCGGGCCCGGTCGACGGGCTCCGGCGGGGCCGCGCCCTGGACCCGGCGGCGGCCCCGGCTGGCCAGCTGGCGGGCCGCCACGGGGGAGCGGTCCAGGATCGCGGCGATGTCCTCGAACGGCACCGCGAAGATGTCGTGCAGCACGAACGAGAGCCGCTCAGCCGGGGCCAGGGTGTCCAGCACGACCATCAGCGCCGGGCCGACCGAGTCGGTCATCAGCGCCTCGGCCTCGGGGTCGCTCGCGCCGGGACCGGGCGCGGGTGGCCCGGACGGCAGGTCGGCCAGGGGTTCCTCGTGGCGGCCCCGGCGGGTTCGCAGCAGCTTGAGGCACTCGCGGGCGACCGTGGTGGTCAGCCACCCGGCCAGGTTCTCGACCTCGGTGGTGTCAGCGCCGCTGAGCCGCAGCCAGGAGTTCTGCACGGCGTCGTCCGCCTCGGCCATCGAGCCGAGCATCCGGTAGGCCACCGCCCTCAGCCGGGGGCGCTGCTCCTCGAACCGGGCGGCCAGCCAGTCAGCCTCATCCATCGGTCACATTCTCTCGTCGGCGTGGTTCACGGCCATGAACCATCCGGGCCCCCGGATGTGACACCGAGAGGACACCGGCATGAACACCACTACCGCACCGCGGGTCACCACGGTCAGCGATCGGGCCGCCCGGCGCCGCCTGACCTGGTACTGGGTGACCACCGCGCTCATCACCGCCGAGCTGGGCGTCGGCGGGATATGGGACATCGCCCGGATTCCGTACGTCGCCACCATCGTGACGCACCTGGGCTACCCCTCGTACTTCCTGGTCCTGCTGGGCAGCTGGAAGGTACTGGGCGCGGCCGCCCTGCTGGTCCCGCGCCGGCCGCTGCTCAAGGAGTGGGCCTACGCGGGCGCGTTCTTCACCTACACCGGGGCCATCGTGTCCCACCTGACCGTCGGCTACGACCGCGGCGAGGTCGCCATCCTGGCCGTCTTCGCCGTGCTGACCGCGGCGTCCTGGGCGCTGCGCCCGGCCTGCCGCCGGGTCGCCCTGGCTCCGGGCCGCCGGGCATGACAACGTTGGACGAACTACCGTGAATCGGAGGGCCGGACCACGTGACGTCGCACCAGCCGCTGATCCTGGGTCCCAACCAGCCGCAGCAGTTCTACCGCGGCGGCGCGCGCATCGCGGCCTTCCGCGGCACCACGCTGGCCTCGGACTACCTGCCCGAAGACTGGGTCGGCTCCGAGACCGAGCTGTTCGGCCGCGCCGGCCCTGGCCTGACCGTGCTGGACGACGGCACCACGCTGCGCTCGGCCATCGCCGCCGATCCGGTCGGCTACCTGGGCCCGGCGCACGCCGAGCGGTTCGGCAGCGACCTGGCCCTGCTGGTCAAGCTGCTGGACACCGGTGAGCGGCTGCTGGTGCACTTCCACCCGTCTCGCGCGTTCTCCCGCGCCCACCTGCACAGCTGTCACGGCAAGACCGAGGCTTGGGTCGTCACGCAGGTCACCCCGGACGCCGCCGACGACAGCGCGGGCCACGTCTACGTCGGGTTCCGTGACGACATCGACCCGGCGGTGGTGCGCCAGTGGGTGGACGCGCAGGACACGGCGGCGCTGCTCGGCGCGCTGAACAAGATCCCGGTCGGGCCGGGCGACACCTGCCTGGTGCCGGCCGGGGTTCCGCACGCGGTCGGCACCGGGATCACGGTCGTCGAGGTCCAGGAGCCGACCGATTTCTCCATCCTGCTGGAGTGGAAAGGCTTCGCGGTCGACGGCCCGCAGGCCGGGCACCTGGGCCTGGGCTACGCGGTCGCGCTGGAGGCGCTGGACTATGGCGGCTGGGACCGTGACCGCCTGGCCGGGCTGCTGGGCGGCGGGGCCGGGCCGGACCGGCCGGCCGGGCCGGGACAGGTCCGGCTGCTGCCGCCGGAAGCCGACGAGTTCTTCCGGGTCGAGCGGATCCAGCCGGCTGCGCTGCCGCTGAGCCTGGCCCCGCAGGTGGCGGTGCTGATCGTGCTGGAGGGCCGCGGTCGGCTGGTGAGCGAGGCGGACCCGATCCCGGTGGCCCGCGGCACCACGTTGTTCGTGCCCCACGGCGCCGGGACGGTCCGGCTCGAGGGCGACCTGCACGTGCTGCGCTGCATGCCCCCGGCCCCCTGAGCCGGGCCCGGGCACCGGGCCAGGCCGAGCCCGTTTCCGGCCCTCCCTCCGGGGTACCTCCCGGCCGGTCGTTTCCTGGAGGGCGCGGATGCTGTACGTAGTGGGAATCCTCATCGTCGCGGTCGGCGGTGCCATCGTGTTAGGCGTGCTGCACGTCAGCCACGAGATCAGTCCCGGCGAGCGGCCATCGCTGCGGTCGGCGCGGCTGGCCGTGCGGCGGTCGCGGTCGGTCTCGGGCGACATGTGCCTGTGCGGCGGCCAGCTCGGCCAGTCCGGATTGGTGTCGCAGCGGTTCGGGCCGCTGCTGGGCTGCTCCGGGTGCGATCGCTACTGGACGGCGGACGGCCGCCGGATGATCCGCCGCCGGGTGGCGCGCGACCAGCGGCGGGCGGCCCGGCCGGTCCGGCCGGGCCGCAAGTGACGCCGGGCGCTGAGCTCCGCTAGCTGCGGTCCATCCGGCGGAAGGTGATCTCCTGGATCAGCAGCCGGATGGTGGCCGCCGCCGGGATCGCGACCAGCGCGCCGACCAGTCCCAGCAGCGCGCCGCCGAGCAGCACGGCCACGACCGTCACCACCGCGGGCACCTGGACCGTGCGGCCCATGATCCGGGGTACCAGCAGGTAGTCCTCGGCGATCCGGTAGCCCACGTAGAACGCCAGCGTGGCCAGCGCCACCGGGACCGACACGGTCAGCGCCACCAGCGTGACGATGACCCCGCCGATCGTGGAGCCGACCACCGGGATCAGGTCCAGCAGCGCCACCAGCAGCCCCAGCAGCGCTGGGTACGGGATGCCCCAGCCGAGCATCCACAGGTAGGTGCCCAGCCCGGCGATCACCGACGTCAGCACGTTGCCGAGCAGGTAGCCGCCGACCTTGGTGAAGATCTCGTCGCCGAGCAGGATCACCCGGGCCCGGCGAGAGTGCGGGGCCAGCCGGTACCCGAACAGCTTGAGCCGCGGCATGCCGGCCAGGAAGTAGACGGTGAGCACGGCCACCACCAGCAGCGAGGTGGCCGCGCCCAGCACGATCTCGCCGGCGCCCAGCACGCCGCCCACGATGGAGCTGCCCCGGCTCGTGATCAGCTTCTGGATCCGGGCCTCGACGTGATACCGGGCGTTGAGCCGACCCAGCTCGGAGTGCTTGTCGCCCAGGGCGTGCAGGTATTGCGGCATGTGGTGGGCCAGCACCGTGACCTGGCTGGTCAGCGGCGGGATGGCCGCGGCCAGGAAGACCGCCGCCACGCCCAGCGCCCCGGTGAGCACGACCGCGACCGCGGCCCAGCGCGGCAGCCGGCGCCGGGTCAGCCAGGTCACCGCCGGGTCGAGGCCGGCCGCGATGAACAGCGCCAGGCCGATCAGCACCAGCACGCCGCGGGCCCGGATCAGCAGCTCGACCAGGCCGTAGGTGACGGCTACGCCGGCCGCCGCCATCATGCCGACGAAGAACGGCGAGCGCCGGTCCAGCGGCCGCCCCGGCCGGCCGAGGCCGCCCGTCTCCTCGGCCACCTTGGCCGCGACGTCGACCGCTTCCTGAAGCTTGTCGTCCGCCGCCGGGCCGCCCTCCGGCGTTTCCCCGGGGCCGGGCACTGGCGCCTCCTGATCCCTGATCACCACGCTGCTGCGCCTCCCGCCGCCCCGCCGCGCACTCCCGGGCAGCCGCGCACTCCCGGCAACTGCCGCGGTGCAGTTACCTCACCGGCGGCGGCCCAAACGCCGGGCGGCGCTCAGCCGGCCGTGATCAGGTCGCTGACCGGCTCGGGATCGCCGACGCTGGTGGCCGACGTGCCCCGCCGGATGAACTCCCGGCCGGGCGGCCACATGGCCGTGTGCTGGTCACCGCTGGCGTGGTCGTAGCGGATATAGGTGACCTCGGCGATGTCGATGGCGAACAGGTGGAACCGGCCCGGCTCCGGTGCCCAGTCCAGGCTGGCCGCCACCGCGTCGGCATAGCGGCGCTGCACGTCGTGATCGGCCTGCGCCCGCGCCGTGCCGCGGACCTTGAACTCGCCCTCGGCGCCCTCCGGGCCGGTGATCACGCTGTGCACCAGGACCCGCGGGTCGCGCAGCAGGTCCCTGGCCTTGGTCGACTGCCACATCATCGACAGCCACAGGTCGCCGTCGAGCAGCAGCGGCTCGACCGGGCTGAGCCGCGGCGTGCCGTCGCGGCGGATCGTGACCACCAGCAGCACGCCCGGCGCGATCAGCCGCTCGTGCCCCAGCCGGGCCAGCCGGGGCTGGCTGTGCTCCAGGTCGGACCAGTGCATGACGCCTCCTCCCGCCCCTCTCCGCTGGCCCCGTGTCCCTCACCCCCGGACTATCACCGGCCGCCGACAAAACGGCGCCGGCCCTTGCCCGGCGGGCAGGATGGGTAGGAGGCCTATGATCGCCCGCGGGAGCACCCACCTCGCCGGACCTGCCCGGCCGGAACCCTGAAAGGGGCCCAGACATGCCGTGGTTCCCGGACTTTGTCGGAGCCGTCGAGCTGGCCCGTCAGCAGACGCGCGCCGCCGGTCAGGCCGACCCGGTCGGGCAGTACCTCAGGGCGCTCGACTCCGGTGATCCCCGCGACCTGGAGAGCACCTGGCCGGGCGAGGTGGTGGTCTACGATCCCCGCGCGGGCGTGGTCCGCGGGCACCGGCAGCTGCGGCAGTTCGTCGGCCACAACGACAGCTGGCTGGCCGGACTGCACGCCCGCACCGAGATCGTGGCCAGCACCGTCGTCAACGGCCGGGCCGTGGTCGAGCTGCTGGCTCACCTGGAAGAGGACGACCGCAAGCTCGCCTGGCCGGTGGCGGTGGTGGCCGAGTCACCCGACGAACGGTCGGTGGTGTTCCGCACCTACTGCAGCCAGTGGCCGGTCTTCGGCCGGCACTACGTCCGGTCGCCCATACTGGAGCCGCAGCCGCTGACGGCCGGCGACGTCGTCGGCCGCTACCAGGCCGGGGTGGCCGACGGAGACGCCGAAGCGGTGGTCAGCGCCTTCGCGCCGGACGGCTACTTCCGCGGCGCCACCGGCCCGGACGACCTCCACCGCGGCACCACCGCGCTGCGCTCCTACTTCACCCGGCGGCTGAGCGCGGGCGGCATCGGCGTCCAGGACTGCGCCCTGACCGATGACGGGACGCGCTGCGCGGTGGAGTACAACATCGTCCGCTGGGGCCCGCGTGACCTGCCGCACCAGGCCGGCATCGCGGTATTCGACCGCGGGCCGGACGGGCTGCTGAGCGCGGCCCGCATCTACGACGACGTCCAGCCGCCCGCCGAGACACAGGCCCAGTAGCCCGGCTCGCGCACTCGGCGGGCCAGGCCGGTCAGGGCTTGCGCGCGACCCCGCACCACATCGAGGACGGGCGGCTGGCGGTCAGGTCGCCGTCCGGCCGCCACTTGGCCACCGCGACGACGCCCGGCTCGACCAGCTCCAGGCCGTCGAAGAACCGGGTCGTCCCCTCCTCGCCGCGCAGCGTGGCCTGGTCGGCGCTGCGCTCGTTGTAGCGCTGGATGGACTCGCCGCGGTTGGGGTTGAAGTCGTCGGTCGGATGGGAGATGACCAGGAAGCTGCCCGGCGCCAGCGCGTCCGTCAGCCGGGACACCAGCGCGTACGGGTCGTCGGCGTCCGGGATGAACTGGAGCACGGCCAGCAGCATGAGGGCCGCCGGCTGACTGAAGTCCAGCGTCTTGGCCGCCTCGGTCAAGATGGCGTCCGGGTCGCGCAGGTCGGACTGGATGTAGGCGCAGGCGCCCTCCGGCGTGCTGGTCAGCAGCGCCCGCGCGTGGGTCAGCACGATCGGATCGTTGTCGACGTAGACGATCCTGGTGTCCGGGGCCTCCTGCTGGGCCACCTCATGGGTGTTGCTGCCCGCCGGGATGCCGGTGCCGATGTCCAGGAACTGCCGGATCCCGGCCTCGCCGGTCAGGTAGCGCACCGCGCGGGCCAGGAACGCGCGGTTTGATCGCACCGCCTGGGCTAGCTCGGGGTAGGCCTTGAGCGCCAGCTCGCCCGCCTCGCGGTCGGCCGCGAAGTTGTCCTTGCCGCCCAGCCAGTAGTCGTAGATACGGGCCGGGTGAGCCACGCTCGTGTCGATGACCGTCTCCGCGACGCCGTCACCAGCCCCCGCGACGCCGTCCCCGCCGTCCGATCCCATCCCCATCCGGCGCGCCCCTTTCCGGCCGCAGACTGCTTCATTCACCCTATTGCGGCGGCCCAACCCGCCCGACCGAGAATCCGGCAAACCGCCAATTTGGGGCCGGATTTCAGCCGGTGGTCCTGCGCATCACCGGGCGATCCCCCTTGTGCCGGGTCACCTCACGGAAGCCGTGCGCGGCGAAGACCGAGGCCACGCCGGGGAACAGGTTCCTGGTATGCCCGGGCACCGCGGTGTCCACCGGGTAGGCCTCCACAGCCGGGCGCCGCCCGCGGCCGCCGTGGGCACCGCAGCCTCGACCAGCGCGCTCATCACGCCCTGGCCGCGCCAGTACATGCACCAGCAGCCGTTCGAGGCCCCGGTCCGGCCGAACAAGTCCTCGAGCGCCGGAAAGTTGTCGCCGGTCAGCGGCTCGAGGTCGTGAACAGGTTGCGGCCGCGGACGGTGAAGTCGCCGACGACGATGCATCCCCGGTGCGGCTGGCACGAGATGGTGTCGACCGTGGAGTCCCGGCTGCCCAGCGCGGCCAGGCCGGGCACCGGTACGGCCTTCCATCGGCCGCGGGTCTCGGTAGCCACAAACGCGTGGTTGCTGCTGATGGTGTGCTCGTCGCCGTTGGCGTTGTTGAGCCAGAACCCGCCCGCGGCGCAGGTGCCGGTGCTGGCGCACGACACCGAGGTCACCCAGGCGACCGGCTTGGCGGGCAGGCCGGAGATGGCGTGAATGGCGCTCCAGCGGCCGCGCGTCTGCACGGCCTCGAACGGCAGGGCCTCGACCGGGACGCTGTCGGTGCTGTTCGCGCTGGTGGCGTAGGCCCCCAGGGCGGTGCACCGTCCGGGTGCGGTGCAGGTCAGAGCCGTGATGTTCTTGGTGTCGGCGAAGTAAGGCAGCGCTATCGAGCCGCGCAGTGGCGTGGCGCGATGCCAACTGCCGCCGGTCTGCGAGACGGTGAACATCTGGGGCGGAATCCTCGTGTCGTTCGCGCTCGCGGTACCGGCGGCCGAGCAGTCACCCGGCGCCGGGCACGCCAGCGCGGTGATCTCGCTGGCCCCGAGCGACGCGCTGCCAGCGATGGGCCGCGCCCGGCCCCAGCGCCCGGCCGTAGCGGTGACCACGTACGGCTCGTCGTTGCGGACGGCATGGTCGCGGTAGTCGCCGGCCGCCGTGCAGGTATCTCCCGAGTCGCAGGAGACCAGATCGACGCCGGCTGCCCAGCTTCCGGTCAGCGCGGCCAGGCCCGGCACGGCCTGGGCCTGGGCCCAGTTGCCGTCGTGCTCGCTGGCCACGAACGCCTTGCCGTCGCGGCCGAACTTATCTGGCGGCTCGGACCCTCCGACCAGCGCGCACCAGCCCTGCTGGCCGCAGGCCACCGCCGAGACCTGGCTGGAGTAGCCGGGGTACAGCGCGTCCAGGCCGGGCAGCGGTCTCGCCGGACTCCAGGTCCCGTGCGTGAGGCGGGCGACCGAGACCTCATCGTCGCCGAAGCTCACCGGGGCCGTCGCCGCCAGGAGGCAGTCCCCGGCCCGGGTGCAGGCCAGCTTCAGGGCCATGCCCTCCGACCGGCCCAGGCCTGGTACCTGACGCGGTGCGCCCCAGGTGCCGCCGCGCCTGGTCACGCTGAAGACCCCTTTGCTGGTCGGCGCGTAGACCACGGTGCAGTCCTGCGGGGAGGAGCAGGAGGCGGCGACGTAGCTGGGCGTGGTGTACACCTGGCCCACCGCCTGGAAGGTCACGCCCGGCACCGACTGAGCGGCGGACCAGCCGCCGCTGCCGGCGGCCGTGGCGCACCCGGCCGCGGCCAGGCTCACGCCAAGCAGCCAGCCGATGGCCGCGCCCTTGCGCTGCCGCATCATTCGTAACATCCGGAATGCCACATTTCGTAGACGGCCGGCCGTAGCCCTCGGTTGACGCCGGCGCGCTAGGTGCCTGTCGCCGTTAGGCGGCGTGGCGTTGAGCTGGTGCTGCCGCGCCAGCGGCCTGGTCCAAGGGGTCTGGCAGCAGGATGTGATGCAGACCCCAGGCTGCCGCGGCCATCAGCACGAACAGGTCAACGACCGCGAGCACGAGATACTCGGGCTGGTCGCCGCCGGCCTGAACAACACCGAGATCGCAGCCAGCCTGGACCTCAGCGTCGCCACCATCAAGACCCACGTCAGCCGGCTGCTCAGCAAGCTGAACGCACGCGAACGGGTGCAACTCGTCGTCATCGCCTACGACTCCGGCGTCGCCTCCCCCGGCGGCCAGATTGGCGGGCAGGCCGGGGATGGCTAGCCGACGATGAGCCCGGCCATGGCCA
>Ga0134128_10008227_pt1 | contig 12565 bp, 8 predicted proteins | sample KB31754_FD_96462 | JGI IMG/M metagenome (GOLD analysis project Ga0134128, IMG submission 96462) | Terrestrial soil microbial communities with excess Nitrogen fertilizer from Kellogg Biological Station, Michigan, USA - KB3-175-4 | ecosystem: Environmental > Terrestrial > Soil > Unclassified ...
CCAGCCCACCACCACAATGTTGAGATCACTGGCGATCTCCGCCTGCGCGTAAGCAACTGACACGGTTGCGCTCGGGGTTTGCGGAGTGGCCGCCGCCACCTGCATAAAGCTGATGCTGCTGGCCGCAGGAGGGTTCAGCCCGTAGACCACCAGTTGCCCTGAAAATGTGGCCGCGTATACTTTGCCGTTGGCGATGGTAGGGGGAGTGAACTTTGCATAGTTGCCCAGGCCATCGCGGCCTGGGTTTTGATTGCTGTCCCACAATTCTCTGGTGAGGTCGGTGGCATCAAAGGCGCGCAAAACACCGGTAACCGTCTGCTCGCCGGCGTCTCCCAGGGGGGCCGCGGCCCAGACGATGCCCGTGCCGGTCTGGCTGCCGTTCGCCGAGAGGGACAGTGGAGCGCTGTTCGACCCTCCGGCTGCGTTCTGCGTGGTGCCTTGCGATACAGGCGTAGTTTGAAACTGGCCGCCCACAAAGCGGTATGCCTTTAGGAAGTCGCTTGGTGGCCACAGATAAATCAGCGGCCCGTTGTTGGGGCTGTCCCAGTAGATGGGGCTCCCCATGAACTCCACGGATGCCGGAGTAACCTGAAACTCCTGCACATCACTGTTGAGGGTGGGATGAAATTGGCCCATGTTGGCGGTATCAACCAGACGCAGGACTCCATCTTTACCGACATTCACGAGTAAGCTGGTACTGGGCAGCAGCATCGGGCCACCGCTACCCAGATCCACATTATTGGTGTTAAGGAAGCCCTGGTTATTCGGGGTGAAGTAATCGGCTACGGAGAGACCGGAAGAGGTGCCCAACTTGAAGATGGTGTCGCCGTAGTCCGTGCCTCCGGTGTTGATATCAAAACTTCCGTTGCTGGTCGTGCCATAAACGGAGTCCACGTTCCCGGCCAGGCCCTGGCCGCCGCCCCACAGACCGCCGCTGTCGCCGTTGGGAGTGGCATTGAACGTCGCCACCTGTTGCAGGGTCAGAGCGTTGTAACCGAGCACCCAGCCATGCCAGGGAGGCACGTCACCCACGGAACCAAACGCGAGATAAACAACACCATTGAGTAGCAGCAAGCCCGGGCGGTTCATTTCATTCAGAGCATTGAAAGTGACCGTTCCGCCGGAGCTTCCCGCTCCGGTGCCGGAGACAGTGGCCGTAATCTCCACCGGGCCCGCGAATTTTTCCGCACCGGTCAGCAGGTTCAGGGCGTGCAACTTGAAATGATAGGTACTATTGCTGGTGTTTTTGGTTTTCGCTACCACGTAGATGGTGCCGCTGCTGGGGTCAATCACGGGAGTGCTGGTGATACCAATCTCAGGAATCAGGTCTTTGTAGGGACACTCCGAGATGTTGAGGCCATTGCAAACGTCGTTGCTCGGCACCGAGGTACCCAGATTGATCTGCCACAAGGGAGCGGAGGCGTTGGGGTCGTCGGCGTCGAAGGCATAAACGCTGTTGTGCTCGGTGGCTACATAAACCACGTTCCGGGTTTTTCCCCCGATGCTGAGACCCGACATGTATAACGGCTGGGCGTAGATGTAGCCGTCTACCGTGCGCGCGAACAGCTTGCCGAAGTTGCTGACGTTCACGTTGGAGGTACTGAGAGTGGTTTCCTGCAGGTTCTGGCCGGTGCGGGCGATGTCATTGCGATTGGTCAGAACGGAAATCTGCGCAGCGGCCTGCGATGCTAGCAGACACATCGCGGCAGCGATCCCTAATCCATAAGCCGTGAGGCGTATGGTGTTCATCGCAGAACGATTGCTGCGATGCGGAATACTGGCAGGGTACTCAACAAGCCGGAGTAGGGCGTTCAATTTCATAAATTATCCACGCGGTTAGCGAAGGTCAGCGATTATTGAACATTCAAGGTTAGCGTGGTGAATTGTTGCGAGCCGCCGCTCGAGGTTCCAGTGACGATGACACTGTAGGAGCCGGCCGGGGTGCCACCGGTGGGAGGAGGAGGACTTGACGAGCCTCCGCCGCCACAAGACGACAGGAACAAGACCAGCAAAATCGCGGAGAACAGGGCAAACATCAGCTTGCGCCGGCGCGATCCCAAACCCACACCCGCGAGCGCCAGGCCGAAGGGCGGCAACCACAAACCGTAGAGCGGGTTGGGGCCCCGCTTTCCCGGCGCCGGTGGCAGAAGGGCGGTGGTGGGCGCCTGGGTCGTGATGTTCAGGGTGGTGGAAGAACCCGCGGCTATGGAATCAGAGGCAAACTGGCATTGCGCTCCCGTTGGCAGTGCCGAGCAGGAAAGCTTAACCGTGCCCTTGAAGCCGCCGCTTGGGTTCACCGCAATTGTGTATTTCGCCGATTGGCCCGGAGTCACCGTTACCACGGTGGGCGATCCGCTTAAACTGAAGATCTGCTTTACCGAGCTGAGCAGGCCATAGACCAGCACCTGCCCGGAATTCTGGCCCAGCACGTTCGGACCGACCCAGCTGGCCAGGTACACCTTTCCGTTAACTACAGTAGGAGGCACAAACTTGGCGTATTCATTCACCGCGTCTCGAGACGAGTTCTGCTCGCTATCCCACAATTCATGGCCGAGGTCATCCGCATCAAATGCGGTGAGCACGCCGGGAGCAACCTTGTTGCTGTTGGCGCCGCTCGGAAGGGAAAGAAAGCGCGACGCCCAGACGATGCCGCTGCCCGCCTGGCTGCCGTTGGAGGAAATAGTCAAGGCGGCGAGGGTGTCCTCGCTCTCTTGATTCATGATCGTGCCCTGCATGATGGGAACCGTCTGGAAAGTAGTGCCCGCGAGTTTCCATCCCTTGATCACATCTCCGGGCCCCCACAAATAAAGAACCGTGCCATTGCTAGGGCTGGTCCACAAGGCGGGCCCGCCGAAGATCATGCCTTGGTCGTACACTTTAGTGGCTTGGAAGTTCTGCAGGTTCTGGTTGGCAGTGGCGTTGCACCTGCCCATATTGCCAGTGGTCGTATCCATCACGCGCAGGATGCCGTCTTTTCCCCCACCGGCAAGCTCAGGCGGATTGGTGGGCAGCAGGACGGGGCCGCCGGCTCCAATATCCACGTTTCCCGGGTTCGAATTGAGGTAGGTCTGATTGTTGGGCGCGTACCAATCCACGACGTTTAAGTTCTGATCCAGTTTCAGAAAACTGGAGGAGTAATCGTTTCCCCCGGAGCAGTCGGTAGAGCTGCCATTGCTGGTGGCTACATAGATGTAGGTGCCATCGCTGACCAGGCCTTTGCCCCCCTGCCAGATGCCGCCTCCGGGCTGGTATCCGCTGTTGGGCGACACGTCTAACACGGCCACCTGCTGCAGGGTTGTGGCGTCATAACCGAAGATCCAGCCGTGCCAGACCATGAAGTCGCCATTGGAGCCGAAAGCGGTATAAACCCGACCGTTCAAGAGGAGAAGGCCGGGCCGGTTCAGCTGCGGCAGCTGGTCGAAGGCCGGCGACACGCCGCTGGGGCTGGTGATCTCAACTGGGGCACCGGGCCGTTCCATACCAGTGGTAATGTCGAGAGCGTGCAATTTGAAGTGATAAGAGCCGGCCGCCTTGGTCTCGGCGACCACGTACATAGTTTTCGAAGAAGGGTCAATCACCGGGGTTGCCGTAATGCCGACCTCGGGAATGAGGTCGGCGCAATAGGGCGCCTGTCCAGCAGCGGCGCAGATATCGTTGCTGTCAACCGGCGTCCCTCCTCCATTGAGGGTCGCCTTCCAGAGTACAGGCACGCTGGGATCGTCGGCATCAAAGGCGTACACACTATTGTTCTCGGTGGCCACGTAGACCACGTTATGAGTTGTGCCGCCAATGGTGAGATTGGCCACATAGAGAGGCTGGGCATAGATGTACCCATCCACATCCAAGGCGAAGAGCTTACCGAAGTTGCTGACGTTCACGTTGGAGGTGGTGAGAATGGTTTCCTGGCTGTTCCAGGCGGTGCGGTCGGGATGATTCGATTGCGTAAGAACAGAGACCTGGGCGGAAAGCCCGGTCGCAAGAAAAAAAACCATTGCGAACAGCAATAACGTCTTACCTGATTTGAGGGAATCGTGCATAAGGACACCTTGCTGGATCGAAAAATAGACGAGAGCGGCTAAATCTAGTCACGGCGGGCAACGCCAGCAAGCGGCGCGCTGGCATCACCCTTTTCTTCAGCCTCCAGACTGTGGGTCCAGCGCATGCTGGAATCCAGGCGGCCTTCTTTCTGGAGCCTGGTAATCTGCTTAATTCTAAAATATTTTCCACCGAGAAATTCATCCTTGGTGAGTCCGTGTTTCTGAAACGCGGCATACAACTGCTGCATGCCCTGGGCCACCGTCCATTGCGGTTGGAACTCCGGCAGCATGCTGGCGATCTTGGAGCAATCCACCCGATAGCAGCGCGGATCTGGCCCGCCCCCCGGGGCGTAGGTCACACGGCTGCCGGGGACCACTTTTTGCACCATGTCAGCCAGGTCGCGGATCTGGTAATTCTCCTGGCTGCGACCGACATTGAAGGCCTGGTTGTGAATGGCTTCCTTGGGAGCTTGCAGAACCGCCAGGAAGGCGCGGGAAATGTCTTCCACGTGCACCAGGGGCCTCCAGGGTGTGCCGTCGCTCTGGATCAACACTTCGCCAGTCGTGTAGGCAACTCCCACCAGGTTGTTGACCACAACGTCGCCCCGCAGGCGGGGGGAAGCACCGTACGCAGTGGCGTTCCGCAAGAAGGTGGGGCTGAACTTGTCATCCCCCAACTGGGCAATATCGCGCTCGCTAAGGACTTTGGTTTCACCGTAGGCGGTAATGGGATTGAAGGCGGCGTCCTCCCGCAGCATGGCATTGGTGTCGGACACGCCGTAAAGGCTGCAGGACGAGGCATACAGATACCGCGGCACGCCCGCCTGCTTGGCCATTTTGGCCAGGTGAACGGATGCGCGGTAGTTGATGTCGTAGGTGCAGTCCGCGTTCATATTGCCAAGGGGATCGTTGGACAGGGCCGCCAGGTGGATGACAGCGTCAAAGCCGGCGACGTCGCTCGCCTCAACCTCGCGAATATCCTTGCGCAAGGCGGGAATGGGCGGCTCGTCTTCGCCCAGGGTGCAGCCTTCGAAAAAGAAAGTATCAATGCCGGCCACCTCATGCCCGGCGGCCCGAAGCATGGGAACCATAACTGAACCTATGTAGCCATTATGTCCGCTCACCAAAACTTTCACCCGTTCCTCCTTTGGAACTGCTACTGCGTAGTTAACTAGCGCCTGTCTAGCACCATCTTGCGCGCGTAAAAAGCTTCCGCATACCCGGTTGCGGAGCGGCATTCCAGGCCGCGCAGGCGCAGTAACGAGCGAAAGGTTTCGGCGCTAAACCAATGCTTGTCGCGCTGCGACTTGAAATTTTCCAGTAGATATTCGGCCTTTTTGCTGCACGTGTGTTCGTCGAGCTCCACAAAAAAGTTCGGCGCTCCCATATCTCCGTCGTACTTGGGAACTTCGTACTCCAGGATAGTGTGGTCGCGAAATGTGTTCCAGGTCAGTTCGCAGATCAGACGATGGTCCTGATGCAGATCGTGGCGATAATGAGTGAAGATCAAGTCGGGAGCGAACTGCTTCAGCCCCTCAAAAAACTCCTTGACCTCTCCCCCGGCGTAGGGAAAAAAGCCGTCGCGAAAGGACTTGGTAACAATCTCCTTGTTCTTCGCCCTATCCAGGAACATCTCCGCACTGCGGCGGGCTTCCTTGGCACGGGTGTGATTGGCGCTGAATACCACCCACTGCAGGCTAATGTTCTTGTGGTCGTTCAGCAGACGCAGGATGGTGCCTCCGCAGCCGATTTCCAAATCGTCGGAATGAGCTCCCAGGCACAGAATGCGATGGCCGGCGGCCCGCGGCCGGGCCAGTAGCAGCTTAAGCATGGATACTTTCGACCTTGGTTTGCAGCGGCGTCTTCCAGACCTCCCAGGGCGCATCCCCGCGCGTGTACAGGTCCTCCAGTTGCTGTTTTTCCTTAAAGGTATCCATGCAAGCCCAGAAGCCATCGTACTTGTAGGCCATGAGTTGGCGCTCGGGGATCAGGCGCTGGAAGGGCTCAACTACCAGTTCTTCGCCCGGCTGCATGTAACGGAATACTTCCTTGCGCAGGATGAAAAAGCCTCCGTTCATCCGGACTCCCGACTGGTCTACATGCCGGATATCACTCACCAGGTCTCCGTCCTCCATAGTAACCACGTGGAAAGTCTGGCTGGGCTTTACGCAAACGAAGCTGGCAATCTTGTTGCGCCGCTGGAAGTGATTGATGTAATCGGGCAGGGGAAGATCGCACAACCCGTCGGTGTAATTGGCCAGGAACATCTCTTCCTTCTTCAGGTAGGGCTCAACCAGTTTGAGCCGCTGGCCAACGTTGGAACTGATGCCGGTGTCCACAAACGTAATCCGCCAGTCATGGATGTCGCTGTTGAGCAAGGTCAGCTGTTTGCCGCCATCGGCTAATACAAAGTCGTTGGTCAAACACTCGTTGTAATTCAGGAAATATTGCTTGATTACGTCTGCTTTGTAGCCCAGGCAAAGAATGAAATCCTTATGTCCATAGTGGGCGTAATACTTCATCACGTGCCACAAAATGGGCCGATACCCAATGTTGACCAAAGGCTTGGGAATGGCCTCGGAAAACTCCTTCAGCCTCATTCCCAACCCTCCACAGAACAGCACGACCTTCATAACCCGACCTCCAAACCGTGAAACCGAAGACTACCGCGGCCAGTATCCGCCGGCGAATGTTACTGGAGCAAAGATAACTCCGGGGAGGGTTCGCCGGCCGGACTGGGCGCCGAGCCGTCCTCCCTGGCGCTGACAACCTGAACTCCCAGTCTGCGACCCATCGCTTGCGCAATCTTGCCGACAATGACGCTCCAATCGTGTCTCCGGGCGACACTCTGCCGGGCGGCCCGGGCGGCGTCGGAATTGGCCGCAGGACTCAAAGCCTGTGCGATGGAACCGGACCATTCTTCAGGCCCGCCGGCCAGGGAAATGACATTTTCGAAGTCACGCAGGGTCGAAATGCGCGATCCCACTACCGGTGTGCCGCTGGCAAGGTATTCATGTAACTTCAGTGGGTAAATGAATTTGGTGTAGCCGTCCACGCGGTAGGGCAGGAGGCAGACCTGAAAATGCTGGGCGTATCGCGCCAGTTCCAGGGTAGTTTTTGCCCCTAGAAAGTGCAGGTTGGACCGGGCAGACAGAATGGGAAGAACGTCCTCCGATTTCCAGCTCAAGTTGGCGGCGCCCACAAATACAAACGACCACTGCGGATGGAGCGCGCTGAGTTCCAACAGCAGCGGCCAATCCATCTGATTTTTCAGCACCCCCGAATAGCCGATGCGAGGGCGTGAAATGGGACGCAGATCTTCCGGTTCCGGCTGCGGCGTGGAATAGAGCGGGTAGTCCACTCCGTTGGGAATAAATTCCGAATGGCGGTTCAATGAGCCTTTCTTTTCCATCATCGCCCGCGAATGGATGAATACCTGTCCCGCCTTTTGGAGAAGGCGGGCCTCTTGCCGGTCCAGGGGCAACTCCCGCGGCGAATAGGAATATTCATCGTCTATGTGATAGCAGCTCAGATCGTGCGCCACCAGGTCGAGAGCGCCCGCGAACTCCGGCCGCCAGACGTAGAGCACAATCTGGCGGCATCCGCGCCGGAGCAGCAGGTTGCGCCCGCGTTCCAGCCTTTTCCGCAAAGTAAAATTTGCCAGCCAGGCGGGGCGGCCGAACTCCGGCAGCCACATCCCGGGATCGTAAACCTGCAGGCCACCTCCCACCGGCGCCTCGCCCGACCTCTGGGCGGAAAAGGGTCGCCGGGAAAATAGCTCGCGCCAGCTTCGCGGCTGGTTGACCCATACCACTTCAAAATATCCCGCCAGGCGAGCCAGTACATGGTGCCGGGTTTGCCATTGCGGTCCCCACTGGTCGGGCACCAGCGCCAGCACACCCACTTCGGGGAATTTCGGCCGATTGCTGGAAACCTCTGCCACGGGTTCTATTCCTTGCTGGCCGGCGAAGTCGCGAACTCGGGTAACGGCACCGGCTGCTGGGATTTCGCGCGCCGCTGCAGAGCCAGGCGGATTTCACTGTGGAAAACCACTATCAATCCCACCGCTACCAGAGGCAAGACAGCGGCGATCTGCGCGAAGAAGTAGGCCAGGTTGTGTGCCGGCCAGAAGCGTTCGCTCAGGTAGCAACTCAGGGTGAAGGGCAGCACAGCCAGGCCGGTTCTTCCCCAAGTCTGCCAGATATACTCCCGCATGGAGATCGTGACCAGGCGGCAGATGAAGGGCGGCCATAGCAGCAATTCCACGAAGATGCTGGGGATGGTGGTGCCCCAAGCCACGCCGGCAATTCCAATCTGGCGGACCAGGACGATGCTCAGGCTCAAGTTGGCAATTCCTTCAAAGACTCCCCAAATCGCCACCCGGCGGTGCTTTTCCATGCCGTAAACGATGCCGCATGCGGCGGCGCTTCCTGTACTGACAATCAACGAGATCAGCAGGATGCGCAGCACTGTTCCGGAGGCATGTCCATATTCTGGACCCATCCACAGCGAGATAAAGGTTTCACCGCGCAGAAAAAGGGCCAGTTCGACAGGCAAGGAGACGACCAAAGCCGCGCGCGTGCCGTGAATCAGCAGGCGTCGCAAGTTCCTTTCGCTGCCCTGGGCTTCGAAGGTACTGGCCAGGGGAGTGAAGGTAGTGGTCATGGAACCCACGACCTGTCGTGCGTAGCCGATTAGAGAGCCGCCGATGGCATAGAAGGTAACACCCACCGCGCCGGCAAAAGCACCTACTACAAGGTTATCGGTGTAGTACACGAGCTGCAGCGCGACATTAATGATAAATACGTAAAAGCTATAGTTCCACAGCTTGCGCAGGGTGGCGCGGGTTGGCATTGACAGTCTGATGTGAAGCTCAGGGTAGCTCCGCAAACAGAACAGGACCAGCAGACAATTGGCAATGGCGGTCGCCGTGAAATCCCACAGCGCCAAAGCCAGAATGCCGTGGTGGTGCAGCAACAGCCATACGATTCCACCGGCCCGCAAGACCGTCTGCAGAATGGTGACGCTACTGAGGAGATCAAAGCGGTGCAGCGCCGATAGGACGCCCCCGAAGACTCCGCCGCAGAGGGTGACGGCTAGCCCCGCCGCCGTGGCCAGAATCGCCCAGCGCGCATCCCACTGCAGGCTGGCCGGAACGGGAAACACCCGGGTGAAAACGGCAGCGAACCCTATGCTGGTCAGCAGGACGGCAATGCTCAACCACATCCTGATCCACAAAGCTCCGGAAGCGGCCTCTGACGACTCCTCGTGATTGCTCTGGGTAGCACCCTTGGAAACGAATCGGGTTACGGCTCCGCGCAGGCCCAGGTCCAGCAACCCCATGTAGGAGTTCAGCGAGACCACCAACACCCACACGCCATAGACGACATTGCCCAGGTGGTGGACCACAAATGGCATCAGGAAAAATGCCACTACCATGCCCAGGCAAAGGGCGACCCAATTGGAGAAGATGTTGCCGGCGATGCGTCGAATGCGGGGTATGGAAGCCATTGAGACTAGGTTAGAAACTAGAACTTGATTGCCGCGCAGCGGCCATCACTTTACAAAGACGGCAGGGTGACAGACTACCCATGTCAGCGGCTGTTACGCTCCGTGCGCCGCGGTTTGATGGCCTGGTTTACAACATAGCGCAAATCGCGCAGTAATCTGTGCGAGTTGTTTCTTATCCAGCGCAGTATTTCCAGGTAACAACGGGCCCGCTCGCCCGCCTTGAGGGGAGCGCGATGCACAGCGGCAACGTACTCCCAGAACTGCCGAAAGTGCGGAAATACGAACCTGGTTTGCCGGCCGGGGCGGATGATAGCCAGCCGGTCTTGCCGCGAGGGAGTTTGCAGAGTAACCCGCCCGCTGTGCTCGCGACGGAAGAAAAGCGGCTCGGGAATCCGGTAAAACGGCCCATACAGGGCAAGTTCGGCCAGCACGCAGCGGTCGGAATCAGGAAAGTCACCATGGATAGGCGTTTTCTTCAGGATGGCGGAGCGCATGAGGCCGAAAATCGGTTCACAGAGGTGCTCCATGCGCATCAGATCGCGAAAGCGTATGTGAGCGCTGGCCGCATCCACGCGCGCGCCAAACTCATGGTGGGGAACTGGAGTTCCTTCCTCATCTATATCCGCTGCCGCGGAATAGCAGAGCACCGACTCGGGATGTTTCTGCAGCACCTCCAGGCAGCGTTCCACGTATTCGGGAGCAAGTATGTCATCGTGCGCTACCCACATGAAAAGCTCGCCAGAGGATTGCAACGCAACCTGCCGGAAGTTCCAGGTAACGCCGCGGTTTTGAGGCGCGCGATAATACCGTACCCGCGGGTTCTGAGCCGCGTAGGTCTCGCAAATGGCCTGGGTATCGTCGCTGGAGGCGTTGTCGGAAATTACCAGTTCGAAGTCCTGAAACGTCTGCGCCAGAATCGAGTCCACGGCCTGCCGCAGATACCGGTTACCGTTGTAAACCGGCAGGCCGATGCTCACTGTGGGCGTGCTTCCAGCGGGTCTCACCACGGTCATTGTCTCTAAAAGTGATGTCGCATGCATCATGGCAGGTCAGACCGATTTCGTAACACAATTACCTCGTTGTAAGTTCGTGCCATGCATCGGGCGTGAATGCCGTTGCGGGAGAGCCGCCTTGGTGCTCAGCCAAGCAGCGATCCAGAACCGCGCCAAACTTCCGAGCCATGGCCAAATGGCTGTACTGGAGCGTGGCTTCAATATCTCCGTTGTAAGGGACGCAACCTAGACGTTTGTAATCTGTGTACATCTGGAGAACTGCTGCTCGCAACTGTTGTCTGGAAAGCGCATGCGTTCCGGCCCGCGTTTCTGCCAGCAGGTCCGTTAATACTCCGCGACTTCCGCCCACCGCCAGGACAGGACGCCGCGCCCCGAGATATTCGAATAGCTTGCCGGTATGCTGGCCGGTTTCTCGTTCGTCGCTCCAGCCTAACATCAGCAAGACTTGAGATTCCGATTCTCGCCGCAGTACCTGCTCGCGCGGCACCACCCCATTTATTTCCACGATGTTCTCCAGGCCGTACTGTCGAACCGTTTCCGGCAACCAGGGCTCCAAAGGCCCATAGAAGCGCAAACACAGGTCGGAGCATGTGATCAGCCCATCATCCACAAGGTTACGAATTACCGCGAACACCGGGGTGGGATCACGCCGGCCTTCGTACAGCCGGCCCGCGTAGGTGATGGTGAATTTCTCGGTGAGTGACTGTGGCGGTAAGCTGAACTCATCCGGATCGAAGCCATTGGGTATGGCGCAGACCGGCTTGTCCGCATATCGGGCCTGCAGGCGTGCCGCCCAGGGTTCCGAGACGGTCACCAGAACATCGGCATCATGAAACGTCCGTTTCTCGAGGCCAAGCTCCAGCCGGCGCATCAGTTGGTGGTCAGCGGCAAGGTTTTGTGTCCACAAATCGCGCAGATCTGCAATCCAGGGGCAGCCCAGGATCCGCTTTGCTTCCCGCCCAATGAGATGTGCGGTAATGGGTGGCGATGTCGTAATGATGGCGTCAATACGCGCGCCTTGGTGCTTCAGGTCTTTAACCGCTTTCACCGCAAAGGGAATCCACCCTTTGGCGGCGTCGGGGTAAGTGAGCACGTCCCTGGCCAACTGCATCAGGCGAGTGTGCACAGGAACGGCGCGAATCTTGGAGGATTGTGAGAGGCCCAGTTGTTCGTGGAGAGTACTACCGATATCCAGATGCAATCGGCTTTTCCACACTGCAATCATGTTGCGGTAACCGGTCTCCACCACGGTTGGCGAATGTCGGGTCTGCCCGGGAATCTGGGGAGTCAGTGCCTGCACATTCCAGCCAAAGCGAGGCAGGTGTTTTGCCAGCCCCGCCGGGCGGCGCGCGCCAATAACTTCTTGGGGCGGATAACAGAACGTGATTAGCAGGACAGAAGCCATGTAATAAACTCTGCGGAGGGAGTTCGAAATTATAAGGGATTGCCCACGCTGGCCGTGTGGTCTTCTTCCGGCGCCAAGGCCAAAGCCGAGGTCGGGACTGAAGATTGCGCCGCCTGTTGCGCTTCTTCTCTGAGGCGCTGCAGAAGGTTTTCTGTCGGCTGCCAACCGGTTTCTTGGGTAAGCAAGGACGGGCCAGCCTCTGCATTCCGGTAGACTGATAGGAGCCGGCGACGATTCAACGCGGGTCCTCTGCCCAGCCCCTTCTTAAGAATCGCCGCGATCAACGCGCCGGTTCGCGCCACAAGATAGGGAACGTAGACCACCCGCACCCGCTGGTACTCACTCTTGCGCACACATTCTTTAACATAATCGCGGGCCTTAATGTGAGAGTTCGTAACCGTGAAAACTCTACCACGAGTATTTTCGCTGTCCATGGCGTGGAGAATGGCGCTAGCCAGATCCTCGACGTGTATGAGCAACAGATTGTGCCGCGAGCGCCCCATACAGACGACCACATTGCCGATTTTTGTCCCTAGAGGGGAAAGGACATGACGGCCATTTCCCACCACCAGAGATGGGCGCAGAATCGTCCATGCCGG
>Ga0134128_10008228_pt1 | contig 12563 bp, 7 predicted proteins | sample KB31754_FD_96462 | JGI IMG/M metagenome (GOLD analysis project Ga0134128, IMG submission 96462) | Terrestrial soil microbial communities with excess Nitrogen fertilizer from Kellogg Biological Station, Michigan, USA - KB3-175-4 | ecosystem: Environmental > Terrestrial > Soil > Unclassified ...
CAGGCAGGGCTCACCCAGCGTCCACGCGACGGCTTCGCGGACATAAAGGCATGCCGCGTCCTGCCAACTGATCCAGTCGAGGATGCGCCCGCCCGCGTCGAACGAGAGCACGCGGGTGGTGTGCAGGTCCGCGACGATGCAGGCCGGATGATCGATGGAGCTGGCTGTGTGCGAGTCCATGGCTCGCGCAGCATAGAACAAATCCCCAAATGGGCGTTAGCGAGGGTCCCGCTGCCAAGCCCTCCGCCACTCCGCGACCTGTATCACGTTATGCTTGGAAATCGATGGTCCGCGGCGCCCGGCCTGGTTTTTGGGGGGGGTTGATCCGAATGGCTGATGTTTTTGTTTCCTATGCCCGCGCCGACAAGGCGCGCGTCGCACCGCTGGTCGCTGCGATCGAAGCCAGGGGCTGGAAGGTCTGGTGGGATCCGGAGATCACACCGGGCCAGGAATTCGACGACCAGATCGACGCCGAGATCGACGCCGCCAAGGCGGTGCTGGTGGTCTGGACGCCGACTTCGGTGACGTCGCGCTGGGTGCGCGGCGAAGCGCGCGAAGCCGCCGAGCGCGGAATTCTTGTTCCCGTGCGTTTCGAGCAGGCGCGCCTGCCAATGGACGTGCGCGCCATCCACACCACCGATCTCGACGAGTGGCGCGAGAATCCGTCCCACGCTTCCGTGCAGGAGTGTTTGCGCGCATTGGCGGCGATGATCGCGCGGTCGCAATCGACCCAGGACGAGAAACCGGCAGATGCGCCAGCCGTTTCCTCCGACAAGAAGCCGTCCCCGCGCTACACGATCTGCGTGCTGCCCTTCGGCAACATGAGCGGCGATCCGGACCAGGAGTATTTCAGCGACGGCATCACCGAGGACATCATCACCGATTTGAGCAAGGTTTCTTCGCTCCGCATCATCTCGCGCAACAGCGCCTTCCAATACAAGGGCGAGAAGCTGGACGTGCCCCAGCTCGTTCGCGAGATGAAGATTACGCACGTGCTGGAGGGTAGCGTACGCAAGGCCGGTGGCCGGGTGCGGATCAGTGCGCAACTCGTCGACTGCGAAGACAGCGGGCACGTCTGGGCCGAGCGTTACGACCGTGATACCAGCGACATCTTCGCACTGCAGGACGAGATTTCCCGTGCCATCGTCAAGGCGCTGCGACTACGGCTTCTGCCGGAAGAAAAGAAGGCCATCGAACGGCGCGGTACCGAAAGTGCCGAAGCCCACGACCTGTACCTGATGGCGCGGCAAATCTATGTGACCAGCCGGGAGGACGAGCGCGCATCGAAAGCGATCGTGCGCACCTGTGCTCGCGCCACTGAAGTCGACCCGAATTATGCGCAAGCGTGGGCGTTGATGGCGATGGGTTATCGGAACTTGCGTGAACTGGGGGTGCAATCGGACGACGGCATGGCGGCTGCGGAGCGTGCGCTGGCGCTGGATCCCGAACTGGCCGAGGCGCACGCGGTCAAGGCGTACATCTTGCAGATGAACGGTGACATGGACGAGGCGGTGGCGGAAGTCGCTATCGCGCTGAAGCTCGACCCGGAATCCTACGAAGCCAATCGCACTGCGGGGCGCCTGAATTACCAACTACATCGATTTGAAGATGCTGCGCGGTTGTTCGACAAATCAGTGAGCCTGATGGATTCGGATGTCAATTCGGCGATGATGCTGGTCAGCTCGTATAGAGCGATCGGCGATGCAGCTGGCATGCGCCGCGCCGCCGAGGTGGCATCCAAGCGCGCCGACGCGGTGTTGGCGCGCGACCAGAACAATGCCGGGGTCATGGCTTACAGCGCCGTTGCGCTGGGGGCGCTGGGTGAGGGCGAGCGGGCCAAGGCGCGCATGAGCCGCGCACTGCTGATCGACCCCGATAATTGGGATATGCGCTACAACTTCGCGTGCTCCCTGACCACGTACCTGGGCGACAAGGGTGCTTCGCTGGAGATGCTCGAACCGCTGTTCGCAGCGATCACAGCCCCGCTCCTGCGCTACTTGAAGGGCGATCCGGATTTCGACTCCCTGCACGATGATCCGCGCTACCAGGCCATGGTCATCGCCGCCGAAGCGCGCCTTGCGGCGGCGAAGTCGACGGCACCTCCCGCGCCGGAGACCGCATGATCTGCACAAACACGATCGGCCGGATGCGGGCAGCCGCCTTTGCGACGCCTCGGCGTGTTGCTGGAACGGAAACGACCCGCGGCAACAGGGGTCACCGTCATGGCTGACGTATTCATCTCCTACGCCCGCGCCGACAAGGCACGCGTCGCACCGCTGGTCGCTGCGATCGAAGCCAGGGGCTGGTCGGTGTGGTGGGATCCGGAGATCACGCCGGGTCAGGAGTTCGACGACCAGATCGAAGCGGAGATCGACGCCGCCTGCGCCGTGCTGGTGGTGTGGACGCCCGATTCGGTGGCATCCCGCTGGGTACGGGGCGAGGCGCGCGAAGCCGCCGAGCGCGGCATCCTCGTGCCCGTGCGGTTCGAGCAGGCACGCCTGCCGATGGACGTGCGCGCCATCCATACCACCGACCTCGACGAATGGCATGAGGATCCGGCGCATCCCGCCGCGCAGGATTGCCTCCGTGCGCTGGCTGCGATGATCGCGCGCACGCGGGCTGCGCAACGCGCGGGTTCGGCGGACGCCGTGAAGCCGCAGGTCGAAAAGACGCCCCACTATTCGATCTGCGTACTGCCGTTCGTCAACATGAGCGGCGACGCCGAGCAGGAATACTTCAGCGACGGCATTACCGAGGACATCATTACCGACCTGAGCAAGGTGTCGGCGTTGGAAGTCGTCTCGCGCAACGATTCCTTTCTTTACAAGGGCAAGCAGATCGAGGTGCTGAAGGTCGCGCGCGAAGTCAAGGTCACGCACGTGCTGGAAGGCAGCGTGCGCAGAGCTGGCGGCCGGTTGCGAATCAATGCGCAGTTGATCGACGCCGCCAGCGGGAAGCACGTCTGGGCCGAGCGCTACGACCGCGATGCGAGCGACATCTTCGCGATCCAGGACGAGATTTCGCACGCGATCGTCAAGGCGCTGCGGCTGCGCCTGCTGCCGGAGGAAAAGAAGGCCATCGAGCGGCGTGGTACCAGCAATGTCGAGGCTCACGACCTGTACTTGATGGCGCGGGAAATGTACGTGGCCGCTCAAGAAGCGGATGAGCGCAACGCTCGGTCGATCGTCCGTATTTGCGAGCGCGCCACACAGATTGATCCGGATTATGCGCAGGCTTGGGCTTTGATGGCTGTGGGCTACCGGATTTTGCTTCGCCTCGGCGTGAAAGCCGGGGATGGCATGACCGCCGTGGAGCGCGCGCTTACATTAAATCCGGATCTCGCGGAGGCCCACGCAGTCAAGGCCCAAGTCCTTCAACAACATAATGACCTGCAAGCCGCGTCTGAAGAGGTTGCGGCGGCGCTCGCCCTCGACCCAGATTCCTACGAGGTGAACCGATCTGCTGGGCGGCTGAACTATCAACTCAAGAAATTCAACGAAGCGATCAGATATTACGAAAAAGCTGTGACTCTGATGGAAGCGGATGTCAACTCAGCGGCGATGTTGGTCAGTTGCTATACGGCCGTGGGTGACGCCGATGGCACCCGGCGCAGCGCCCAACTGACCCTCAAGCGTGCCGAAGTTGTGTTGGCACGCGACAAGAACAACTCCAGTGCTATTTCTTACAGCGTTGATGCGCTCGCGGCGCTCGGTGAAGCGGAGCGCGCCAAGACACGTATGGAGCGTGCCTTGCTGGTCGATCCCGACAACTGGAGCATGCGCTACAACTTTGGATGCATGTTGAGTGTGCGACTGCATAACAAGGATGCCGCGCTGGAAATGCTGCGGCCGTTGTTCGATAGCATCACGTCAAGCTTCTTTCCCTACGCCAAGGTCGACCCCGATCTCGAATGCCTGCGTGACGACCCGCGCTACCAAGCCATGATCGCCGCTGCCGAAGCGCGCCTCGCGACGGAGAAGCCTGCGGTTCCCCCTGCCGAGGTGGAGGCGTGATGTCGGCCAACGGTTCTCGTTTTCTCCGAGCGGCCTCGTTGCCTGCACGGTCGAGGATTTGGCTCCGGCTCCAGGGTTTCGGGGAACGTTGCCATGGCTGACGTCTTCATCTCCTACGCCCGCGCCGACAAGGCACGCGTCGCACCCTTGGTGGCCGCGATCGAAGCCCGGGGCTGGACGGTGTGGTGGGATCCTGAGATCAGCCCTGGCAAGGAGTTCGACGACGAGATCGATACCGAGTTGCAGGCGGCCAAGTCGGTACTGGTGGTGTGGACGCCAACGTCCGTGGTGTCGCGCTGGGTGCGCGGCGAGGCGCGCGATGCAGCGGAGCGTGGCCTCCTCGTGCCAGTGCGGTTCGATCAGGCGCGCCTGCCGATCGACGTGCGGGCAATCCACACGACCGATCTGGACGATTGGGGCGAGGATGCATCCAGTTCCGCGGCGCAGGAGTGCCTGCATGCGCTGGGCGCGATGATCGCGCGCTCCGAAACCGCGCAAGCCACCAGGGCGGCGAGCACTTTGCCGCAAGCGCCGGCGGGCAAGCCTTCCGCCCTCTTTTCCATCTGCGTGTTGCCGTTCGTCAACATGAGCGGCGATCCCGAGCAGGAATATTTCAGCGACGGCATCACCGAAGACATCCTTACCGACCTCAGCAAGGTGTCGGCGCTGGAAGTCGTGTCGCGCAATGGCTCGTTTCTGTACAAGGGCAAGCAGGTCGACGTGCCGAAGGTCGCGCGGGAGCTCAAGGTCACCCACGTGCTGGAAGGCAGCGTGCGCAAGGCGGGTGGCAGGGTGCGGATCAGCGCGCAGTTGATCGACGGCGCCAGCAACCGGCACGTCTGGGCCGAACGTTACGACCGTGACGCCAGCGACATCTTCGCCTTGCAGGACGAGATCTCCCACGCGATCGTCAAGGCGCTGAAGCTGCGGCTGCTGCCGTCCGAGAAGAAGGCGATCGAGCGGCGCGGCACCGAGAGCGCCGAGGCACACGATCTCTATTTGATGGCACGCCAGCTCTACATCACCGACCAATTGGGCGAGAGTGCCGCGAAAGCAATCGTGCGCGCGTGCATGCGCGCCACGGAAATCGACCCGCGCTACGCGCAGGCCTGGGCATTGATGGCGGTGGGTTACCGCAACCTGCGCGAGATAGGCGAGGAAACCGATGACGGCATGGAAGCCGCGGAAAAGGCGCTGGCACTGGATCCGGACCTGGCGGAAGCGCACGCCGTCAAGGCGTACATCGTGCAAATGAAAGGCGCGATGGACGAAGCCTTGGCGGAGGTCGAAACAGCGCTGAAGCTGGATCCCGAGTCCTATGAGGCCAACCGCACTGCCGGACGCCTGAATTACCAGTTGCACCGGTTCGAAGTCGCGGCCGGGTTCTTCGAAAAAGCTCTGGGCCTGATGGAATCCGATGTCAACACCGCGATGACACTGGTCAGCACGTACAGGGCCCTCGACGACAAGGCCGGCATGCGTCGCGCTGCCGAAATGGCATCGAAGCGCGCAGACGCCGTTCTGGCCCTCGATCGGAACAATGCAACGGTAATGGCCTACAGCGCCAATGCACTCGGGGCATTGGGCGAGGCCGAACGGGCCAAGGCCCGCATGAATCGCGCGTTGCTGATCGATCCCGACAACCTGGACATGCGCTACAACTTTGCATGTGCCCTGAACGCGTACTTGAATGAGAAGCAAGCCGCCCTGGACATGCTCGAGCCGTTGTTCGCGGCGATTACTGCCTATCTGTTGGGTTACCTGAAATCCGACCCGGATTTCGAATCCCTGCACGACGAGCCGCGCTACCAGGCCATGGTCATCGCCGCCGAAGCGCGCCTCGCGGCGGCGAAACCGACGGCACCGGTGGCCTGAAATTTCAGCTCGTCATTCCGGCCTGCCCCGGGATGACGACCAAGGCAGAACCTTACGCTACGGGCTGAATCGTTACATCTTTCCCGCTTCCAGCGGCCGCTGCCGGTGCATCACCGCCCACTCCACGTGCTCGGCCAGCGAAGCCTCGCCCAGCGCGCGCAGGATCTCGCGTTGCTCGTCGGCATCCTCGGCCTTGTCCAGCGCGATGCGCGCGTTGCCGAACACGCGCTCCATGAAACGATACTGGCGGATCAATTCGCGATCGGCCTTGCGGAACGAATACGCCTCGCGCACCGCCGCGAAGATCGAGAACACCGCCATCACCACGATCAGGTCGTTCTTGGCATCATTGGACAGCGTGTGCACCAGCACCGCCAGCACCACGCTGATGAAGATGCCCGCCAGCAGGCACATCGCGCCGATCGCCTCGTTGATGCGGTGGCTGCGTTCGCGCTGTTCGGTGCGCACGCGGTAATATCCGAGTTCGCCGTGCGTGGCATCGCCGACCCATTCGTCGATCACGCCGCGCAACGCCGTCCCGTTCTGCCGTTCCGGCCACGCGTGGCCGAAGAGCCCCGCGCTGCGCATCACGTTGCGAACCCAGCCGAGTTCGATGTCCTGCTTCTGCATCAGGCTGTCGCGCGCGAACTCGGGATCGCCGGTCAGCGAGATGCCGGCGCGCCGCCAGTAGCACTGCACGCGCAGCCCTTCGGCGAGCGCGCGGTAATCGAGGTATTTGCGGTGCCAGCCCCGCCGCGTCGCAATGGTGCTTATCACCAGGCCCGTCGCAAACAGGAACAGGAACACGAACAGCATTTCGTCCTGCGCTGGCAGGTTGTCGTACATGGTGAAGGCCACGCCCATCACGAACGCCACAAGGTAGATCACGCGCATCGCAAGCAGCACGCGCTTCTGGAAATGGATCGCCAGCCAATCGGCAGCGCGGAACAACGTGGAGGGCGAAGGTTGCACAGGCGTCCCATCGTTCGCCGCGAAAGTTCCGTCGTCGATGCCGGCGCCACTCGCCTCGATCCCGTCGCCGTATTTCATGGCATCGACATTGAAGGCATCGGCATGCGCGAACACCGTGCGGAATGCCTGCGGCATTGGCGCATCGGGCTCGGACGCGTCGTCGAGATTGCGCCAGACCACCTGGCCCGGGTGCAGCGGGGCGACGGGGGCGCCGTCCGGCATGTCGCGCGAGCAGACCAGGTGGCACAGCAGCCGCTCGTCGCCACCGCCGTACAGGCGCGGACGCTTGTCGCGCCTGCGCTCGATGCCGCCCGGAGGCGTACCGGTCAAAAAATAATCCACGATCTGCGCGGTGCCACCGAGACGATGCGAGGGTTTGCCATCCCAGATCGCCAGCAGCAGGTGGCAATGCCGCGCCACGAACATCCCCACGTGCGCGTACTGGCGATTGCGCTGGTCGCCGGGCGCCGAAACCTCGGCGTGCGTGTGGCCTGTCAGAAGCGGCAACTCGATCAATCGCGCCTGCGCGCACAACGATTCGAATCGTTCGCGTGCCGCGTGATTGGTGAAGTCCTGCGCATACAGTTCGCGCGAGAACGGCAGTGGCGCGATGAGTTGTGCGCCGAATTTCAGACCCTCCTCGGCCACCAGTTGGTCGCCGCCTTCTGCCAACGGCGACAGGATCGTCAGCGGCGCGTGCGGAAAATCGTGCCGCAATTGCACGAACAATTCCCGCACGCGGGCGCGGATGGCCTCGACCTCGCGCGCGGCGAGGTTGCGGTGGCTGGTGACGCCGACGACCAGCGGCGTCGCGCTGATACCCACTCGGACACCGCCGGATTGAACGGAATCGAACATCTCCATCGAAGCGTTTCGTTCGCCTGTGCCAATCATGCTGACGGCGCGCCCTTCATCTCGTCGTTCCGGAGTGCTGCGCGCCATCTTGTCATGCCGGTGCGGCCATCTGTTGTTTTGTCGTTCCGGGGCCATCGCCGACGAAGTCGGCGATGGCCCCGGAACCCAGTGTCTTGGCTCTTCGACTTGTGAGAGGGAATTCAGGGGCTCTGCCCGCGGGATGTGCGGGCAGGGCCGAGAAACTCCTATTGCTTCGAAGCGTGGGCTTCTACTTGTTGTTGACGGTTGGGTTGCCGTTACCGTCCGGGCTGACTGTGCCGGTTCCACCCGCTGCGGCCATGCAAGCGAAAGAATTGCCGCTGGCGCAGGCCATGATCAACTGCTCCGCTTGCGTGAACCATGAGCCCGACGACGTGGCAGTCGCGGCGCTTGCCGCGCCCGCGCTACATGCGAGCACGAGTGCAATCAGCAGAGTCGCGGGGGGGGTAGTTTGCGTTTCATGATGCTCTCCTTCTGTGCTTGCGGCGGGATTGCCGCGGTGCAACGGCGAAAAATCCGTGAGCGGTTTTGTATTGCCCGGGCTGTTCGACTCACTTGTTGTTGACGGTGGGATTTCCATTGCCCCCGGTGGTACCTGGGCCGGTGCAGTAGGTATGGCCGTTGAATTCCACGCATAGCGTGTAGGGATAGGCGATCTCGGGACCATTGTTCTGATTATTGTCGCTCGCGGTGATCTCATTGGCGCTGACGGACAGCGTCGAGAACGGTGGGTTCGGCAAACCGGTCAACGAGGAGAAAGTGAAACTCTGGTTCGCGGCTGGCTTCCAGTTGATGCTGTCGTTGCCGGGATTCATGGGCTGATGCACGGGGCTGCAGGTGACCGGAGGAGTGGCGCTGGTGTCGAGGGAGACGTGGATGGTGGCCATCGGAATGTTCCTGCTCAAGCGCGGCGCTCGGAAGGCGGGCCGCTTCGCCTTGATTCATATCCTCTGCACGCACTACCTCATGGTTTCCGCAATCCGCTGCGCAAAGGCTGCGTTGACTGGATAGTCGATGTGCTTGCCGGTCAGCAGCGCCACGAAGTCCGGTGTGCGATAACCCATCGCATTCAACTTCGCGATGATCGGGCGCGCGGGGTCTGTCTGGTCGAGCCTCAGCAAAGCTTCCGCGTAGGCGGCAAGAAAATTCGGGTCGTCGCCAGCGCGCAACGCGGGCCGCAACAGATCACAGGCTTGCGACCAGTTTTTTTGCGCGATGGCTGCGTCACGGCGCTGCGCTGCGACCCGGCCCAACACCATGTCGGCTTGCGCTTCGAGAAGGATCAGGCTGCGGTCGTCCGGCGATTTTGCGCGGAGTTTCCGGGTAACGGCCAGGGCGGAATGGGCTTGGGTCTGCGCGCCGGAGATGTCGTTGCGGGCCAGCGACAGGCGCGCCGTTTCCAGTTGCGCCAACGCCAGATCCGGCGGCCAGTCGCTGCTGGTGGGATCTTTTGCCGTCAGCGCGCTCAGTACCTGCACGGCGTCATCGTCGGCAGTCGCGGCGGCGTCGAGTTGCCCGTTCTGTCGCAGCAATCCGCCGAGTTGCTGGCCGTACAGACCGTAATAGTCCTGCCAGGAGCTGTAGGTGGGATCGAATCCTGTCAGTGCCTTGGCGTTGTCGACCCCCTCGCGCGTAAAGCGCAAGGCCGCTTGCATATTGCCAGCCAGCGCGAATGTGCGGCCGAGGATCGCATCAGCTACCAACAGATTCCTTTGCGCCTGATGATCTTTCGGATTGCCTGCGGCCAACGCCGCCTTGATGCGTTGATCGGCGCGATAACTCGCGATGGCTCGATCAAGCCGGCCCTGTTCCAGCGCCAGTTTGCCGAGGCTGTCGTACTCGTTACCGATATAGGATTGCCAGCGTGTCTGCGTGGGTTCGCGTGCGCCCCAGAGTTTGTAGATGTTCAATGCGGCCTTGTACCGGGCCTCGGCGGCGGCGAAGTCGCCGCGATGGTCCAGCACGTAACCACCGTCATGGTAGGCTGCGGCGAGTTTGAACGCGAGGTCGCCATCGTCGGGCTTGGCCGATGCCGCTTTTTGCAAGGCCACGCTGGCGGCATCAAAGTCCTGCAGCGCATGCGCCATGTCGCCTTGATACAAATGCGCCTGCCCGACCCATTTCAGGCTGTCGCCGTAACCGGCCTTGCGATCCGCGTTGCCGGGCGCGCGTTTGACCAGTTCCGCCGCCAGTGCCGACGCGGCCTGATAGGCCGGCAGCGATTCCGCCGCATGGCCTTGATCCATGCGTACACTTCCGATTTTTTCGAGCGCAGCAACACGCATCGCGAGCGCGGCATCGCTGGCGTCGGCGGCCGGCAGCGACGCAAAATAAGCGAGTGCCTTGTCGTCCACCGCCTGCATGATGTCGAGGCGGTGCACCTGATCGAGCTTGTCACTCAAGTCGCCCAGCATGAAGCCGACCAGACCCTCGGCCTGTTTCTGCCGGCGCACCGCGGCCTGTTTTGCGGCCACGGCTTCTTGCTGCGCGATCACTGCGCGATGCCGCGAAACCAGCGCGGCGATCGCCAGCACGATGGTCACCGCCATCACCACCAGCGCGATGCCCGCGATCGCGGTCATGCGCTGGACCTGGCGGCGTTGCTCGCGCTGCTTCAGCGCGTCGAAGCCGACGTCCAGCATGCCGGCGATCAGTTTCAGCTTGGCATTGGGCTTGCCGTCCTTGCCGGACCGCGCGTCGGCGGCGATGGGCTCGGTGCGTTCGGCAGTCGGCCGTCCGTCCGCGTCGGTGGCGAAACGCAGCGCCGGACAGAAACATTCTTCCGCTTCACGGCCGGGCAGGTCGATGGCGTTCGGCTCGCCATCGACGATCAGGCAGAAGATGCGCGCGGCGCGGCCCATGCGCTTGTACGCCAGCACTTCCTCGTTGACCCAGCGTGACGCCGCCGACGCGGGCGAGCAGATCACGATCAGGTTTTCCGATTGCGCGAGCGCCTGGTTGATCTTGGTGCCGAGTTCGGGCGAGCTGGACAACTCGTCGCGATCGCGGAACACCGGATGCAGTCGGCGTGGAATCGTGCCATGCGCAGTGGTCGCGCCAACCAGCCGCGACGGCACGCGATACGTTTCCAGCGCCTTGTGCAGCCAGTCGGCCCACGCGGTGTCGCGGTGGCTGTAGCTGATGAAGGCGCGATAGGTGAACCCGGACGACGACTCGGACATGCGACGCCCCTGCACTCGACGCTGCAACGTACCCTCCGTGGCTCGGCACGATCGTCGGGCGCGCAAGGCGCTGGCGGGTCGCCTCGCTCCGGTGATGCGGAGCGGGGTGGCTACTCTATCAGAACGTGAAGTACGTCACGTTCCTGAAACGAAATCCTTTTATTTCAATGGTTTGATCATTCGCAGCAGGTCGGCCGCAAAGCCGGTGCGCTCGTACAGCGCGCGGGCACGCGTGTTGCCGGGGAATACCGCGAGCGTCAGCAGCTTGCAGCGGTGTCCTTTCGCCCAGGCCTCCGCATGCGCGAGCAGGGCGCGGCCGATGCCGCGGCCGTCGTGTCCCGACGCCACGGCAAGATCGGCAACGTGGCAAGCGCGCACGCCGGAGAAGAAATCGCGTTGCACCTGCAGGTGCAGGAAACCCGTGCGTTGCCCGTTCGGGTCTTCGCTGACAAAAAAATGATGGGCGGGCGACGCCTGACGCAGGACGCTTTCGATGTCGGCCCGGATGGCAGCCGCGGTTTCACGCTTGCGCCGGCCCTTCGGCAATTCGAAGGCGACGAATCGCGGCGCCAGCGACAGGATGAAAGCCGTGTCGCCGGGCGTGGCGGGGCGGATGGTGAATTTTTTGGATTCCATGCTGTTGGTGCCCGCTGTTGCCAGGGTCGCGCGCCCAGCGCTCGCCAAGTAACCCGGCCCTCGGCATCCTGCCTCGGGCGTTCGTCGACGCGGCCGATGCCATTCAAGGCAGCGTCGGCTCACCCGAACAACGCATCCGGCATCGCCAGCACGCTGTCGGCGCCGGCCTGCAGCGCGGCGAGATGCGTGCGGGTGCGCGGCAGGATGCGGTCGTAATAAAAGCGCGCGGTCAGGCGCTTGGCCTGCTTGAAGTCTTCGGAATGCGGTGACGCTTCCGCCGCGGCGACGCTGCGCGCCCACGCATAAGCCAGCGCGACGTAACCCGAATAGAACAGGTAATCGACCGCCGCCGCGCCGATCTCGTCCGGATTGGAAGTGGCGCGCAGCCCGAGTTTTTGCGTGACCTCGGCCCATTCCTTGGCCAACGCAGACAGTTTCGGGATGAAGTCCTTCATCGCGGCGTCGTTCGCGTGCTGCGCGCAAAACGCGGCGAGATGTTCCAGGAACAGGCGCAGCCCTTCGCCGCGCTGCTGCACGATCTTGCGGCCCAGCAGATCGAGCGCCTGGATGCCGGTGGTGCCCTCGTAGATGGTGGTGATGCGCGCATCGCGGACGTATTGCTCCATGCCTTGCTCCGCGATGTAGCCGTGGCCGCCGTAAATCTGCAGCGCGAGGTTGGTGCATTCCTGGGCGTTCTCGGTGAGCAGCGCCTTGACGACGGGCGTCAGGAACGACACCAGCGCCTCGGCGCGCTTCACTTCCTTTTCGTCGGTCGAACGATGCTGGACGTCCACCAGCGTCGCGGCGTACAGGCCCAGCGCGCGGCCACCCTCGATCAGCGACTTCTGCGTCAGCAGCATGCGGCGGACGTCGCCGTGCACGATCAGCGGGTCGGCCGGCTTGTCGGGAAACTTCGGTCCCGACAACGCGCGCATCTGCAGGCGTTCACGCGCGTAGGACAACGCGTTCTGATACGCGCGTTCGCTCAGCG
>Ga0134128_10008230_pt1 | contig 12562 bp, 8 predicted proteins | sample KB31754_FD_96462 | JGI IMG/M metagenome (GOLD analysis project Ga0134128, IMG submission 96462) | Terrestrial soil microbial communities with excess Nitrogen fertilizer from Kellogg Biological Station, Michigan, USA - KB3-175-4 | ecosystem: Environmental > Terrestrial > Soil > Unclassified ...
CTCTTCCGGCGTTACCGCGAGCTTGTTCCCGTTCCCTTGCGCATCATCCTTCTGCTATTGGGCGTGCCACTGCCGCAGTTGACCGAAGACGCAGAACTCGCCTCGAAGCTGTAACCACCGGCGCTCGCATGATGATTGAGCCGCGACGGCGTCCGGGCGTCAGCGGGCTTGTGGCCCACCAAAGACGATGAAGACGTCCTATTTATCTGCACCGGACTGCCACGGTGAGGGAGTCCCATGACCTAGCGGGCCGCACCGAACCGCGACCGTCAGGGAGAGGACGTCACTAACGGAGCGGCCGCCAACTCTCGGGACCCACCATGCCTGTCCGCTATGCTTGATTCAAAGCTCGTACGTCTTACTGGACCTGAGTCGATATGAACTTTGAATACACATCGGAGCAAATACAGCTCCGCTCCACGGTTCGCGAATTTGCGGCGGCGGAAATCGCGCCGCATGTCATGGAGTGGGACGAGAACCAGATATTTCCGCTCGACGCGATCAAAAAAGCCGGTGAATTAGGACTGCTCGGCGCCATTTTTCCTGAAGATCTCGGCGGCGCCGGGTTGGGCTACATCGATTACGCCATCGTCATCGAGGAACTGGCGCGCGTAGACCCGAGTGTGGCTCTTATTATTGCCGCGCACAATTCGCTCTGTACCAATCACATTTATCTGGCAGGCAGCGACGAGCAGAAGCGGCGCTATATTCCGAAACTCGCGACGGGCGAGTGGATCGGGTGCTGGTCCTTGACGGAACCGGAAGCCGGCTCGGACGCGGCGGGGACGCGATCGACCGCCGTGTTGCAGGATGGGCACTGGATACTGAACGGCGGCAAGACATTTACCACTAATGCGCAATACGCCGATGTCTGCGTCGCCATGTGCGTCACCGACCGGCAGGCATCGCAGCATGGGATTTCGGCGTTCATTCTCGACAAGGGCACGCCCGGCTTCCGCGTTGGCAAAAAAGAAAATAAGCTTGGCATGAGAGCGAGCGCCACGGGCGAGGTGTTGTTCACGGATTGCCGGCTATCTCCGTGCCAGTTGCTCGGGAAACCTGGCGAGGGTTTCGTCGATAGCCTGCGCATTCTCGACGGCGGCCGCATCTCCATCGCGGCCCTTGCCGTCGGCACGGCGCAGGGAGCCTTCGATGCCGCATTGAGGTATTCCAAGCAGCGCAAACAGTTTGGCCGCTTCATCTCCGAATTTCAAGCCATCCAGCACAAATTGGCGGACATGGCGACTTCCATCGAAGCGGCGCGCCTGCTCATGTTCCAGGCGGGAGCCATGAAAGATGCCGGCAAGCGCGTCACGAAGCAATCGGCGATGGCGAAGCTGTTCGCTTCCGAAATGGCGGTGAAAGTCTGCGATGAGGCCGTGCAAATCCACGGCGGCTACGGCTTTATCAAAGACTATTCGGTCGAGAAGTTTTATCGCGATGTCAAGCTGTGCACCATTGGCGAGGGCACCAGCGAGATCCAGCGCATGGTGATTGCGCGCCAGTTGCTGAAGGAATAGCTTGGTAACCGGATCGCTGTCGGAACGCGTGCTTGCCGGGGATTTGCGCGCTCTCGCGCGGGCCGCGAGCCTTCTCGAATATGGTCGCGACAATGGCCGTGAGCTGTTGAGCGAGCTGTTTGACCGGACCGGCCGCGCCATCACGATCGGCATCACCGGGCCGCCCGGCGCGGGCAAGAGCACCCTCGTCAGCGCGTTGACACGTACCCTGCGGGCAAACGGAAAGACGGTTGGTGTCCTCGCGGTGGACCCGAGCAGCGCGTTTTCTCGCGGCGCCATACTCGGTGACCGTATCCGCATGCAGGAACACCACGCCGACCCTGGCGTCTTCATCCGCTCCATGGCGACTCGGGGGCAAATGGGGGGCCTCGCCGCCGCGACACTCGATCTGGCTCTGTTGCTCGACGCCGCCGGGTGGGATGTTGTGCTCATCGAGACCGTGGGCGTCGGCCAGGACGAAATCGATATCGCGCGCTTGGCCGATGTCACCGTGGTCGTGCTCGTTCCGGGACAGGGCGATGATATCCAGGCCATTAAGGCGGGAGTGATGGAGGTGGCGGATGTCTTTGCTATCAACAAAGCCGATTTGCCCGGCGTCGAGGGCTTGGAACAGGAGATTCGTTTTGTCCAGAGTCTGTCGGATAAGAATCGTTCCGTGTTCCCGGCGCCGATTCGCCGCGTGATTGCCACGGAGGGGCAGGGCATCGAGGAATTGTTGAAGACCGCCCTCGCGATCCTGGAAAAGAAAGGCCGAGCAGGCGACCGCGCCGACATCTGGACTGCCCGAATTCGCGAACTGTTTCGTGACCGGCTCTTGTCGGTCGTACCGGAATCTGCGATTGCGGAGCAATCCATTCGAGTGAGCCGCCGCGAAATCAATCCGTTTGCAGCCGTAGAGAACTTGATCCGGCTGGCGCTCAGCGAGAAAGGTGAGCAATCGTGAGTATTGAAATCGACCACCTCGGGGTTGCCGTGCGCGGTCTCGACGAAGCTCTGCGTTTTTGGGAATGGCAACTCGGAATGCCGCTCCAGGGCCGAGAAACAGTCGAAGGTGAAGCTGTTCGTGTGGCCATGCTGTCCGCCGGTTCCCCACGAATTGAGCTGCTGGAGCCGCTTAACGAGAATTCCGTTATTGCGAAATTTTTAGAGAAACACGGCCCGGGACTCCACCATATTGCCCTCAAAGTCGATGATCTGGCCGCTACTGCGGTTCGATTGAAAGATGCGGGAGCCACCTTACTGAACGAGCCTCGAACCGGCGCCGGCGGCCACGAATACATATTCGTCCACCCGCGATCCGCGGGCGGAGTGTTGCTCGAACTCATTCAGAGCGGACCGGGCAAGGCACAATAGAAGGTTTGAAGGAGAGATGAGTAACTTGGAATCACAAGCGGATATCGGCATCATCGGTGGCAGCGGACTTTATTCAATGTCGGGCTTTGACGCGCAGGACGAAGTCCGTCTCGAAACTCCTTTCGGCGAGCCGTCCGATGCCTACATCGTCGGCACACTGGAAGGAAAGAGAGTGGCGTTTCTCGCGCGGCATGGGCGTGGCCATCGCATTTCGCCGTCGGAACTGAATTTTCGCGCCAACATCCACGGCATGAAACAACTCGGCGTCGAGCGCATTCTCTCCGTCAGCGCCGTCGGGTCGCTGAAAGAGGAACACAAACCTCTCGATTTCGTGATTCCCGATCAGTTTTTCGACCGCACGCGAGGCCGCATTTCGACCTTCTTCGGCGGCGGCGTGGTCGCGCACATCGCGTTTGCCGATCCCATTTGCCCGCAACTCGCCGATTTGATGGAGAAATCCTGCGCGGCGGCGGGAGTCACCGGGAAGAAAGGCGGCACATACCTGTGCATGGAAGGGCCGGCATTTTCAACTCGCGCTGAGTCGAATGTCTACCGGCAGTGGGGCATGGACATCATTGGCATGACCAATCTGCAGGAAGCGAAACTCGCCCGCGAGGCCGAGATCTGCTACGTCACGCTCGCCATGGTGACGGATTACGACTGCTGGCACGAGGGCCACGACGCAGTCACTATCGACGAAATCATCTCAAACCTGCTCAAAAACGCTGAAAATGCGCAAAAAACCGTGCGGGAAGCCGTCAAAAACATGCCAAAATCCCGCACTTGCGAATGCGGATCAGCTCTGAAACATGCGCTTTTGACAAGCAAAGACGCCATTCCGCAAGCGGCCAAAGACCGCCTGAAACTGCTGATCGGGAAATATTTATAGCCCGGCCTCCGCCGATGTTGCTCCGATACGAACGGCGAGCGCCGCCTCCCCAAACTACCTTCCAGCAACGCCGCGGGCGAAGCATGCCTCGCCCCTACAGATCGGGGACCGTGTTTTGCAGAGGCGCGGCATGCCAGCCTTAGCTCCAATTGATCAACTTGCTCGTGGCGCGCTTGCTTCCGCTCTTGCGGGCGAACCACAACCTTCTCCGCATCTTTCCGAACTCGTTCGCCGCGCCGCTTGCGATTCCGGCGGTCAGGCGGTGGAGGCTACCCGCACTTTCTTCCGCGATGTTGTCGAGCCTCTGTGCGATCTCTTCGATCCTGCGGCGACGAATGCCTATGCGCGCCTGTTCGCCGCGGTAGTGGAGCAACTGTTGCCGGGGCATTCGGCTCGCGAAGTCCTGGAGCGGTATACGCGTGTTCGCTCCGTGCGCCGCTACATCGGCAGCCCAAAGCGAGTCTGCGTGCTTTCCCGCGTCACGCTGGGAGCGGACGTTGCCGTCACCAGCGTAGTGCTGGCGGCTGTGAAAGAATGCTTTCCGGACGCTCGAATCTGCTTGGTAGGGCCGCCTAAGAATGCCGAATTGTTCGCTTGCGATTCTCGTATCGAGCCTCTCTCCATTGCGTACGGCCGATCGGCGCTGTTAAAAGATCGCCTTTTGGCAGCGGAAAAGCTTCGTGCTGCCGTCGATGATCCGGACACACTCGTCATCGATCCGGATTCGCGGTTGACCCAGCTTGGACTGCTGCCTGTGTGCGACGAAGACCGGTACTTGTTCTTCGAAAGCCGGGCTTACGCGCCGGAATCCGCCGATCCGTTGCCCGTCCTCACGGCGCGATGGGTCAAGGAAACACTCGGGGTTCACGGAGTCGTGCCTTACCTGGCCCTTACAACGCGCAAGGAAATGGCGGAAGTGACGGTCAGCCTGGGCGTTGGGGAGAATCCAGCGAAGCGTGTCGGCGATGATTTCGAATACGAGGCCCTTCGCGCGCTGCTAGCGGGCGGCCGGACGGTGATCGTCGACCGGGGCAGCGGCGGCGAAGAAGCCGAGCGTGTCGATCGGCTGGTGAAACGATTGCCGGACAAAAATCTTCTCGTGCATGACGGCAGCTTCGCCTCATTTGCAAGCCATATCCTCCAGAGCCGTCTTTATTTCGGCTACGATTCGGCAGGCCAGCACGTGGCGGCCGCTGCGGGCGTGCCGCTGGTGGCCGTGTTCGCAGGCTTCGCGTCCGAGCGCACGTACCAGCGCTGGAAACCCTGGGGACAGGGCCGCATAAAGGTAGTTAAAATCGACAATGCAAACAGGCCACTGGCGAATGAAATTGCCCTAAGCGCTATTGCGGAGGCGGCGGCGCTGGGGGCGGAGGAAGCCCGGTAGGGTTGGCATCGTTCGATGGCTGATTTTGCTGGCCGTGGTTGCTTTTCGCGGGCTGCTGAGACGAGTCCGGTTGTTGTTCCGTTGTTTGACTCTCATCAATCGGCGGCGGAGTGAACGTGATATTCGATTCGGTGCCAAATTTCCGGTACAGCGTGAATTCCTCCTCGTTCCTCGTGTTGATGTTGTCCGTCGTGTGCATCAACACTTTCGCCTTCAGAGGCACCAGATATTTGCTCCCGCCGATATCGACAAGATCGTAATCCAGTTTCGTCTGAGCTTTGCGGATAGGAAAGCCCGGCGGGACATCGACAGCGTTGAACGTGATCTGGTAAATAACGCCGGTGTACTGGTCCGCATAAATGAGGCCCTTGTACGCCGTTACGATGCGCTGTGCCCCGCGCTCGTAGTCGAGCGTAAAATGCGAGTGGCCACTGTCGATGAAGTAATTGAATACCGCCAGATTCTGGCCGCGCAGCCGGCCCCAATGATCCCATCCGAAATCGGCCTGGCTTGCCGGGTCGAAAACATCTTTCATTAGCGAGCCAAATTCGCCGGTCGAAACCGCGCCGCCCAGCTTGTCGATGCTCGTGTTCACCATCCGGTCGTTGACGAGGTAGACCTTGTAGTCCTCACGTCCCTCGTTGTAGCTCAACCTTGCCGTGACGGTGTCCATCAGGCGGTTCGGGTCTTCTCCACGGAACCCCACATAGCGGCGTGTCACTTGAGCGCAAAGAAAGTTCGGTAGATTCTGGGTATAGTTGCTCGCATACTGACGCATCTGGTCCAGAAGTTGTTTCTGATGCACGGAATCGAGCGGCGGCGGTTGTTTGTAGGTCTTTGGCGCTGCCGCGGCGAGTTCCTGTTTTGTCGGCGCCTTCAGGTCGGCCGACTGATCGCGGAGATCGTCTAATGCTTTCAGGGTCTTCTGCCCGATGCCCTGTCCTTGCATCTCTTCGATCACCCGGTCGTCCAACTTCTCCGTCAATTTGACGTCTTTCAGGAAACTGGCGACTGCCTTGTCGCTTTGCTTCTGCTCGATGCACGACCGAATCATCTCCTTCAACTGCGCGACGGACATGGACTGCTGCGCCTGCAAAGCAAGCGCCGCGCCAAGGAGAAACAGGATGAAACGAAACCGCATTCTACTTCTATTGTGACGTGAACGGTTTCGATGCCGTTGCCGATTCCATTTTCGGACTCCCGTCCCATTTTTTCTTCGTTAGAATTGCGGTTAACCCGTATGCGAGCCGATCGCGGAATTGACGATGCAGAGATTGCCCGGCTGGCGGCCATCGTCGAATCCTCCGATGACGCCATCATCGCCGAGGATCTTGACGGTCTGGTTCAGACCTGGAATCGCGGAGCCGAAGGCATTTACGGCTACTCCGCCGCCGAGATGATCGGCAAAACGATGCAAATACTGCTTCCGCCCGACCGGATGGGGGAAGAGTCGAGCATTCTTCGCGCCATTCAATCGGGGGAGTGCGTTCATCACTTCGCGACCCCGCGTGTCCGCAAGGGCGAACGAATCATCAGCGTTTCGCTGACCATTTCTCCCATTCGCAACCGGCAAGGCCAGATCATCGGAGCCTCGCACGTCGCGCGCGACGTCACCGACCGCGTCAAATTCCAGCGGGCCGTCGCCCATCTCGCCGCCATGGTCGATTCTTCCGACGATGCCATCATCGGTAAATCGGCGGACGGCATCATCGAAACCTGGAATGGCGGGGCCGAACGGCTCTACGGTTACGCAGCCAGTGAGATGATTGGCGGCTCCTTGGCGAGGCTGCTGCCCGAGGACCGGAGGCAAGAGGAGAAGGATATTCTCCACCGCATAAAACTCGGAGAACGGGTCAGCCACTTCGATACCGTTCGCGTCCGCAAGGACGGAACGCAAGTGGAAGTCTCGCTGACCTTATCGCCGATCCGCAACGGCGCGGGCGAAGTTGTTGGTATTTCTCATGTTGCCAGAGACATCACGCTGGACCGGCAGTACGAGGAGAAGCTACGCCTTTCGCAGAAGATGGAAGCCGTCGGCCGGTTGGCTGGGGGCATCGCGCACGATTTTAACAATCTGCTGACCATCATCACGGGTTATACTGTGCTGCTGCAACGACGGCTGCAGGACAACCCCGAAGATGCCGAGATGCTGGAACAGGTGCTGAATGCCGCGACGCGGGCCGCTGAACTGACCGGGCAACTGCTTGCGTTCAGCCGCCGCCAGGTCGCGCAGCTTCGCTCTGTAGATTTCAATGACATAATCTCCGGCATGCAGAGCATGCTGCAACGTCTGATCGGCGAAGACATCGTTATCGAGTCACGGCTCGAGCCGCAATTGTGGAAAGTGCGCGCCGATCCCGGCCAGATGGGCCAAGTGATCATGAACCTCGCCGTGAATGCGCGCGACGCCATGCCGGAGGGCGGCAGAATCGTGATTCGGAGCGGGAACTGGACTGTCGAAGGGACGTACTCCGACGGGCAAATGGGCTTTCCGCCCGGCGATTATGTTCGGATTCTATTCAGCGATACCGGACGCGGAATGGATGCAGGCACGCGCGCCCGGATCTTCGAACCATTCTTCACAACGAAGCAGGTGGGACAGGGGACCGGCCTCGGCTTGTCAACCGTCTACGGCATCGTGCAGCAGAGTGGCGGCCAAATCTCCGTTTATAGCGAACCCGGCTCCGGCACAACGTTTGCTATTTATTTGCCACGCGCAGAGGCCGGCGAATCGGCCGATACCATCCCCGAATTGGGAACGCTAAGGGGCGATGAAACCGTTCTCGTGGTTGAGGACGAGCCGGCTCTACGCAAGCTGGCGACCTCCGTCCTTCGTTCGAACGGCTATTATGTGCTCGAAGCTGCCAATGCGGAGGAAGCGCTCACGATACGCAACGCTCATTCGGGAGATGTGAAGTTGATGCTTACCGATGTGGTGATGCCGGGCGGCAACGGGCGCAAACTCGCGTCGCTCCTCTGCCAGAGGCAAGCGGATCTGAAGGTTCTTTTCATGTCCGGCTACAGCGAACATGCACTGCTTGAAAAGATGCTCTCCGAATCGGGCACTTCGTTTTTGCAAAAGCCGTTCACGCCGGCCCAGCTACTGCGCAAAGTTCGAGAAGTGCTTGACGCGTGAGGCAGCGCCAAAACCAGTCTGGGGAGAGCTGTCCCGGTTGTCCGAACCCGCTTGCTGAAAGGCGGCTCAAGTCAACCTGCAAACGGCGCCACTGCTACTGCGGGCGTTGCATGGCACGGCGGATACGAGTGCTTGTTCGGTAAATAAAATCTTGCGCGACTGGTAACTAGCTCGACCCCACCGTCTTGCTCGCCTCCGGATCTTGCGGGCGCACTACTCGCTGGCGAATCAACGCAATCACATCGTCCACCAGGAAGGGTTTTTGGACGAAGGCAAATGCATGACCGGCGCGGGCCTCTTCTTCGGCCGGAGACAGATCGCCACCGCTCATCGGGATCATTTCTATTCCCGGCAAGCGCTCCTTCAGCCGTTTGCCAAGGGCCAGCCCATCCAGATCCGGAAGCAGATAATCTACCAGCGCAACGTCGATATGGCGGTGTTCCGCAATTTGGAGAGCCTCTTCGGCCGTGGACGCGCCCTCAATTTCCCATTTCTGGCCGCGCATGGCCATTTTCAAGAGTCCGAGCAGGTCCTTATTGTCGTCCACAATCAGAACCGAAAGACTCTCGGATGCTGGCTGCCGGGGCGCTCCGGACTCAGCTTCGATCCGCAACTTCCCGGCCGCTTCGTCGAGTGAAACGGTCACCCGCGCGCCTGGCTGAATGCGGTCTTCGGCAACCATCGTCGCGAGGGGTTGAGTCAGATGCCGATGAACCGTGCGTTTCAACTCGCGCGCACCATATTCCGTGCTTATGCCCCGACTCAGCAGAAACTCTTTCGCCGATTCCTTTACCTCAATCGGGAAGCCGCGCGGGCCGAGCCGCCGGTTTACATGATTCTGCAACTCTTCAATTTGATGATCCAGAATATGTTTCACCGCCTCCTGGCTGAGCGGCTGGTACGTGATGACCGCGTCGATCCGGTTCACGAACTCCGGAGAAAACTTCTTCCGCACAGCGGCAAGAGCGATGCTTTCAAGCTTGGAGGCCACATCGCCGGGTTGGCGCTTCACCTCTGCCGGCACTTCGAACCCGAACGCCGGATTCAATTCCCGCATCATGTCGCGCGCGCCAAGATTGCTGGTGAGAAAGATCAGGCTCTTTTCAAAATTCACAATGGTGTTGTCGCCCAGCGTGAGACGGCCTTTGTCGAGCACGCCCAGCAAGAGCCTCGACAATGAGGGAGCGGCCTTCTCAATTTCATCAAACAGCACCAGCGATATGTCGGATTCTGGCGTCGTCGCTTCGGTAAGCTTTTGGGCTGAAAGCAGCGGAATGGTTTCACGGTGCCCCAGGTAACCGGGCGGCGACCCGATCAGTTTCGCCACCTCGTGTTCCAGCTGAAACTCACCGCAATCTACTCGAACATAACGCTGAGCGCTTCCATGCAGCGCCTCCGCTAATACCTCGACCGTGCGCGTTTTCCCGGTTCCCGTCGGACCTAGCAGGAGGAAGACCGCGATTGGGCGTCCTTCCGGCGTGAGTCCGGCCTGATACATCTGCACATAGGGAACAATTCGCTCAATAGCGCCGGACTGCCCGACGATCTTACGGCCCAGAATCCCAACCAGGTCCGGTGTTAGGTTGCGTTCTGTCGTTTCGTCCATTCCTGTACTTCTTCCTTATCTTGAGGTCGCGTGTGGCGCCGCTGTCAAGTGTGAGCGAAGGTTAGACAATCGAATCACTGGCGGTAGCACTTCCGCGATCTCGCGTCTCTCTGCATTGTGGCAGGCGCCTCTTCGACGCGCATCCCGCATCTCATAACGAGGATGTCGAAATTAGTCACACTGCTGATATTTGCGTTGTATTGCTTGTGCAGTGTGGACAGGCAATGACGGTGAAACAGCCGCCTTGGCCAACGTGTCGCGATTGCAGTATATCCCCGAGGATTAGCCCAATGCAATGTCTTTTACTGAACTGCGGGATTTCGTGCTTCTTTCGAATGGGTACCCGTTAAGTTTGTCCAGATTCGGAAGATCGCCGCGAACTACAATGCATAATCCCGGCCGTGCGCAACGGTAACCTGAAGAGAGTGACCACGCCCCGACTGTTCCTGATCGATAGCTTCGGCTTCATTTTCCGCGCTTATCACGCCCGTGCCCGCAGCGGCGCGCCGCCCATGCGGACCTCAACGGGCCTTTCGACGGAAGCTGTTTACATTTTTCATAATATGGTCCGCAAGCTCCTGACTTCCTATAAGCCAGACTACATCGCAGCCATTTTCGAATCCGCGGAACCCACGTTCCGGTCCGAAGCTTTTGCGGACTACAAGGCGAACCGCACCGAGATGCCGCCCGACCTCGGTCCTCAGATTCCTTATATCCGGCGCACGCTCGAAGCCATCCGCATCCCCATCCTCGAATTTCCCGGCTACGAGGCCGACGATGTAATCGGAGCCATCGCCTGGAGGCAACAAGACCAGCCGCTTGAGGTAGTAATCGTATCGAGCGACAAGGATATGCTGCAGCTTGTGAACGATCGCGTCTTCATGCTCAACCCGATGAAGGAGGATGCCTGGTATGACGCGGCCGAAGTCGAAAAGTTCATGGGTGTAAAGCCCGGTCAGGTTGCGGATCTTCTGGCGCTGAAGGGCGATGCAATCGATAATATTCCCGGCGCTCCGGGCATCGGAGATAAAGGCGCGAAAGACATCGTCATCCGGTTCGGGTCCGTCGAGGCGGCCCTCGAACACGCGTCCGAGGTAGAACGCAAGATGTACCGCGAGAGTCTGCTGAACCATCGCGATCAAATCCTGCTCAGCAAGAAACTGGCGACTATTCACACGGGAGTGCCGGTCGAATGGAGCCTCAAAGCCTTGACAGCGCAGACGCCGGACTTCCCCGCGCTGAAGCAGGTCTATAAGGAGATGGAATTTACGAGCCTCCTGCGTGACCTGCCGGCTGAAGACGATAGCCACCGCCGCGATTATGCAACTCTCTCCAACGCCGAAGAAGTTGGCGCGTGGCTCTCCGCCCGTCCGCCGGATGCGCCGCTCGCCGTCACCATCGATGCAACGAACGGTTTCTTCGGATTGTCCTACCGCGCCGGCGAAGGTAGAGCCGTGCCTCTCGCGTTGATTGAAGCGGCCCGCGCGGCGCTCGAATCTCGCGACGTGCTGAAGGTTGTTCACGACGCCAAGGGCGCGGCGCTGGCATTCCACGCCGCCGGAGTCAAGCTGGCAAATGTCGCGCACGACGTGATGCTGTTCGCGTTCCTGCTCTGCGCGGACCCAAGCGCTTGCTCCCCCGAAGTCGTCGCCGAGCGGTTTCTCGACCGCAAGCTGAACGCCGCCGCCGAGCAGCAGGCAGAAACCACCCTCGCCCTCTTCGAAATCTTCCGGCCCCGGGTCGAACAGGCAGGTTTGCTGCCCGTATATGAAGAGATCGATCTGCCTCTGGCGCCGGTTTTGGCAGCCATGGAGGAGTTCGGTATTCGAATCGACTCGCAGGCTCTCAGTCTGCTTTCGCAGCGGCTTACAGCGGAGATCGAGCAGCTTGCCGCGCAGATCTACGACGCTTCAGGCAGGACATTCAACGTTAACTCGCCTCAGCAACTGGGCAAAGTTTTGTTCGAGGATATGGGCCTGCCGTCGCCGATCAAATACGGCAAAGGCAAAGTGATTTCGACTGCGGCGGATGTACTCGAATCGCTCGCGCCAAACTATCCCATCGCGCAGCTTGTGCTAGATTACCGCCAGCTCACGAAATTGAAAGGCACTTATGTCGATGCGCTGCCCGCGCTGATCCGTCCTTCAACCGGACGCCTTCACACGACGTTCAATCAGACCGGCGCGGCTACCGGGCGGCTTTCCTCCTCAAATCCGAACTTACAAAATATCCCGATCCGCAGCGAAATTGGCCGCGAGATCCGCGCGGCATTCATCCCGGAACCTGGTTGGAATCTCATTACGGCCGACTATTCGCAAATCGAACTGCGCCTACTCGCGCACATGTCTCGGGATCCGGTTCTTGTCGATTCATTCACGCGCGGTGAAGACATCCACACGCGAACGGCTGCCGAGGTGTTTCATATCGATCTCATCATGGTCACCCCGGAAATGCGCCGCGGAGCGAAGGCCGTCAACTTTGGTATCGTCTACGGCCAGACGCCTTTCGGGCTGGCGCAACAACTCGGCATCGACCGCAAGGAAGCGGAATTGTACATCCGCCGCTATTTCGAGCGTTATGCCGGCGTTCGCGAATTCCTCGACCGGACCGTCGCCGAAGTTCGCGAATCCGGCATCGCCAAAACGCTGCTCGGCCGCATTCGACCTATTCCGGA
>Ga0134128_10008231_pt1 | contig 12560 bp, 10 predicted proteins | sample KB31754_FD_96462 | JGI IMG/M metagenome (GOLD analysis project Ga0134128, IMG submission 96462) | Terrestrial soil microbial communities with excess Nitrogen fertilizer from Kellogg Biological Station, Michigan, USA - KB3-175-4 | ecosystem: Environmental > Terrestrial > Soil > Unclassified ...
CCGAATACAGGAATTAGCATGGCGACTCCTGGCGTAAATGTTACTGGCCCGGTGCCTGTCACGCCCCCAACGCCAACCATGCCTGTCGAAGCGCTCATCAAGAGTCTGCAGACTGAGAAGCCGCTCGTCGTCAGTTCAAGTTCGGGCTCAGGCGGCGGTTACGGCTCCGGAATGCAGCAGACGCCCTCAACCGCTCCTTCAGCGCCTGTTCCTTCAGCCGGCCCGGGTCCGTCGCCTCAATAGAACAGATTTCGCAATGGGAATTCGCTTTCTACTTTCGAAGCGACAGGCAAACCGGACGGAAGCCGGGGTGGACGTCCCGAAGCTTTTAGTCCGGAATCAAACGCGGAGCGCTATTCTTGCGGACTCAGCGGACGTGGCAACTAGCAGCACGGCCAGGCGGAAGGGACTCTTAGGGCGCCAAACTTTCCGCGATGGAGAGGGGCTATGGATCATTCCGTGCGAATCCGTGCATACCTGCGGCATGAAATTCCCGATCGATCTGATTTACCTCAACCGCAAGAAGAGGGTTCGAAAAATTTGCGCTTCAGTGGTTCCGTGGCGCCTTTCGATGTGTTTCCTGGCCCATTCGGTTCTGGAACTTCCTGCGGGAACCATCGATAGGACGCACACCAGGCCGGGAGATCAACTAGAGCTAAGTCAGATGAGCCAACATTCGCCTCTTGCCGATCGCGAGAGGCGGCAACATTCCGATACAGATGCAATCGAGGTATAGCTCCGAATGCGCGCCGTAGAATTCCTGATGATGACACTTGCCGTCGCGGTTTTAGCACTGGGCGTGTGGGCGGTCCACAAATGGATTCCGCGATCGGGATTGAGCTTTTTCAGGCCGCCCAGCACGGAAGCACCGAGAGTGCCTGCCCCGCCTGCTTCGAAGCCCGCGCCGGCGTCCCCAACGCACAAGCGCGCGGCGCATTCCCAGAGCGACCTTGGCATCCCACTTGGCATAGTCGAGGTGGATGTGCCCACCGGCTTCCCCTTTCCGACCCCCGCCGATCTTCCCGCCGGCTTCACGCGCGCTCAGATTATCGCCAAATATGGAGAGCCGACTGTCCGCGTTTCCGGAGTTGAAGACGGGCGTCTTTTCGAGCGCTACTATTTCATACACCACGACCGGACGCGAATGACCATCGCAACTCTGCGGAACGGTGTAGTCGCTCGGGCCGAAAGCGCGTTGAATGAACACGCAACGGTCGGCACGCCCTAACTCGCCTATTGTGAGTTAGTGACGTTAGTAGCACCTTCCACGGTGATTCCCGGGTCGTCTTCCATCAGCTTATAAGTCGAATATACGGTAATGCTCTGTCCAGGAAGTTCATCGGAAACTTGACCGGACTCCGGCGATATACGAAACGAGCGCAGCGGATTCATGCGATAGCCAGGTTTCCCAACCGGCCCCGCTTCCACTTGATATTTATGCAGCGTGCGCGTTCCCTGCAGACCCGATACGGCTATATTTAGCTGTCGTGTTGCCCCACTGTGGTTCAGCACGTATATCGTCAGATTGCCCTTCGGACTGCGAAGCGCCGCGGCAGTTATCCCTGCTGCCTGTCCTCGTGTTTCCAGCACGGCGGAATGGCTCGCCATGAAGCGCGTCAAAATTCCATAGCTGTAGTACGGGACCGGCTCCGGAGTCACACGCTTAAAATAGTCCCACTTCTGGGAATCAAACGTGCGCACCAGTTGCCAAGCGCCGTCGAGATCGCCGCGATTCGTAAAACTCCAGCGGTTGAACCCGTCCACGCCTGCGTTTACGCCGTCGATCACTTTCTCAGCGTTCACGAGTTGGTTGGCATAACTAGCCGGGCTTCGAGTTGTCGGGTCGTTCGACGGCTCGCCGCCGGCCGAGCTGCCAAATTCGGAAAGGAAGAATGGTATCCGGCGCGCGTGCGCGCGGTCTGCCCACAGGCGTTCCATGCCTGCGTCGGCTGTAAAAGAGTAATCGTGTGCATCGTGAGCGCCTAGCGATTTATCATCGAAATTAAATTCGGGGTGCTGGTCGTAGAGGCTCCAATCGGGTCCCGATAGAGCAACGCCCGATAAGCCACGCCGGTCCAGTTCGGAGCGGACCGCGTGTAAAGCCGGAATGATTGTGGTGGCACGGCCGTCTGGGCCATTCCACCATCCCCAGTCCATACCAGGCTCGTTCGTGATGCAAAACCAACGAATCGAGTTGTAGCCACGGTCCTTGACCAGATGTTCTAATAATGCGCCGACGCCGACCGCGAAATCGGGCACTGACCTTGGCGCGCTTTGCAGACGTCCTGCCGCTGGAAAAGCGTTCCAGTCGACGTCTTGCCACATCTCGGTCAGAAACACGTCGGTATGAAGCTCCTTGCAAATATCGAGGATCTTGTACAAAGTGCGCATCTCATCGTTGTCCCAATCGAACCGGCCGCGCTCCGGTTCGTACATGCGCATGGAGACCTCCACCCGTATGAAGTCGAGCCCCAGCCAGCGCGCGTGCCGCCGTAGATCGTCCCATGCCGCGCTATATTCGAGCGGCGGATTACCTCCCCAGCCGCTCCCGCGCGAGTTGCGGTTATTCCGATTTAAGTCTTTGTACCAATATGCGGCCGGTCCCATGGCATGCCAAGAAGCGCCAGCGCCGCCAGCCATTGTATGGATCACCCGGCTGGCGTTCACATCGATCTGAACGAGCGCCTGCGCAGCGGTGGAGGGCCGCAGTATAAGCGCTGCCATGACGGGGATTGCCCATAACGATCGGCGTGTTCTTGGCCTGGCTTCTTTACCTGGGGCTATCGCCGGAATCGACAAGTGGTTCATAGGCGCTCGATTCTCGTGGTTCATCGCCGCATTGTTTCATAAACTGTCGCTTCATTGTGGTCCAATCGAGATCTGAGGGATCGCTAGCGGTGAGCAAGTTGCTCTAACCCGATGCGTTGCAGGCAAGCTGTGTAGGGGCTGGGCATGCCAGGCCCAAAAGTGGCTTTAGTAAAACGGCATTAGCGTAATATTTATCGGGAGCTATCCGCCGCTATTTACAAATAATTTACGCGGCGCCAACAAGCTATTCTGTTTCGCCTAATAGAATCAAAGATAATTGCCTCGGAACTCCGGTAACATCTGTCGAATGCGAACAGATGCCGATGACGGCGCCGTCAAGCCGGGGCGTGGCTGATGAATGCGTTCTTTGCCGCCAAGGTCGAGGCGCGCATTTCGATGTCCATCTGGATCCGGGCTGTGCTACGCCAGAGAACCGCTGCGGCATCCGCGAGATCGGTTGCCTCCGGCTTCGAAACTCCTAAACGACAAGTGATAAATTTACTTCGCGGCTAGGCGCCAGGCTGCTTGGAACAATCTCCCGCGGTCCGGCTTACGGCGAGCGCCGAATATCATAGCCTAGTCAACGTTTCAGGAGCACAAACAATGCCTAACAAGCAAAACAAACCGATTCTCGTTACGGGGGCGACCGGACGCCAGGGAGGAGCGGTGTTCCGGTCGCTGCAAAACAAAGGCTTTCCCGTTCGCGCGATGACGCGTGAACCCGAAAAGCGGGAAGCGCGGGACTTGATCGGCAGCGGCGTAGAAGTGGTGCGCGGCGATATGGACGATCCGGTCTCGTTGACGCGAGCGCTAGACGGCATGTACGGCGTGTATTCGATGCAGTACGCAAGGCACGGCGCGGAGACGGAGGTTCGTGAGGGCATTAACCTCGCGGATGCCGCAAAAAAATCGCAGATCAGCCACTTCATTTATAGTTCAGTGGGGGCCGCCGACCAGAACACCGGAATTCCTCATTTCGAGAGCAAAGCGAAGATTGAGCAGCACGTTCGCGACACGGGCCTTCCTTTCACGATTGTGCGGCCTGTCTTTTTTATGGAGAACTGGCTTGCGATGCGGGGACAGATTGAGTTGCGCACTCTGGCGTTGCCGTTGAATCCCGATACAAAGCTACAAATGATAGCCGTGGATGACATAGGAGCGTGTGTCAGCGCGGCGTTTGAGCATCCGGGCAAATATCAAGGGCGGACGATTGAGATCGCCGGAGACGAGCTATCCATGACGGATCTGGCGCGGGCGTTCAGCCGCATCACCGGAAAAGATGTCCATTACATGCAGGTCCCATGGGATCAGTTCAAGCAGCAAGCCGGGCCGGAGATGACAAAGATGTACCGCTGGTTTCAAGACGTCGGCTATCACGTCGATATCGCGGCACTGCGGCAGGAGTACCCGAATCTTATGTCGTTCGATCGATGGCTGAACACTAATTGGAAGAGGGCCTGACCGAGTTTTTCGTCAAGACGATTGCATCACGAATTGTTCCATGGACCGGAGGATTCCGTCGGGTTCCGCAATCCCGGTGGCGGCGATTTCTTCGGCGCGCGCCTGCGTGCCGGAAACGGCGTAGATCCTGAGCTCGTCGGCATTCCCCGAGGGCCGCAGGTGGGCTACGTCCCCGTTTGCGAACGTAATGCGCACGCCGTCCGTATAATTCAGCCGCGCGATGGCTCCGAACCCTGCTTCTGGAGTGAAGAAATGCGACAATTGCCGCCTGATCTCGCGAGCACGATTCGCCAAGCCGTCGCGGTCGCGCACCTCCATCCCATCGCTATCGATCAGTGCGATCCGATCGGATTCAAATTGCACATCCCGCACAGCCGAATCGGCCAGCGAAAATCGCTCGACAATCGCCAGCCCAATTCGCCTGGGGACCTGCTTTAGAAGAGCCGCGCGGCTGAAGCGAGGGGGAAGGCGATTGAACAAATCCGCCAGAGACAAACGTTTCTCGTGGGCGCTGAACAGAACAGCTAAAAGTGGAAGAACGGCATCGCGTGTGGGAAGCGCGGCAAGCACGTTGCCGTTCCGTTCGATGGCGGACCCGGTAAGAAACCCGCCGTTTGCCTCCCAGCCGCAAATCGCTCGTCTTCCTTTATCTTGTGCCCGCTCCATACCGGCGATTACATAGGGCGAGCCGATGCGGGTTTTCGGTTCGAGGACCGGCTCGAGAGGGCTCCGGTCGATCGCGTCGTTGCAACTGATCGGCACAACCACTGCATCGGCGCGCAGGTATTCAGCGACGACCATGCCCAGTAGGTCTCCACTAAAGAATCGTACTTGGTTACTCGAACGATCGATTCCAAGGAGCAGGGGGCGATCACTGTCGCCATCGGTTGAAAGGACAGCATCGAAACGGCCATACTTCGGAGCGGCTTCATCCACCAGGGCTTGAATGAGTGCAAGTTGGGCGGCATCGATGTTTTCCGTGTCGATAGGGACGAAGCTTTCGCTACGGCCGGTCGAAACCACATCCGCCCCAAGGCGCCGCAGGATTTCAGGCGCGAGATCGCGTCCGACCGCCGAGTGCTGATAGAACAGAAGCCGCATTCCGCTCAACGATTGGCCGGCAAAAAATCCGGTGTAACGCCGAATGTAGGCCAAGCGCGCCTCATCGCTTGGCGGAGGTAAGTCGGAATGACCCGATTTGAATCGACCCGATGCATCGAACGCCGATGACGCGAACGGCTCGTTGTACAAGCTTCGGCGCACGTGCTCGACGGCGCTTCCGATCGGTTGTTCATGTTCCTTCAGCAGTTCGCCGCGGGAGGTATTTGTTTTGTAGCCGTTCCGGTCGAAGGGGATATGGCTGCCGGTAATCATGATGCTGCCTTTCCCGCGTGAGATCGCCAAGTTGGCGAGCGCCGGAGTCGGTATGGCGCCCATGTTTACGGGCTTCATTCCGGCATCGTGAATGGCGCGGACGACAGCCTGGGCGAGTTCTCCACGACCGCGCTCCTCCGGTACATATTCCGTGGAACTGGGCCGCAGGTCGCAGGCAAAGTAAAGCTCCTGCCCGCGGACAATCCCGCCTTGGGAGAGAGGCAGGGATTGCAGATACCGCAATTCCGCGAGCGCGTTGATGTATATCTCGAGCTGAGTGAGATCGGCCACTAGGCCGCGGCGGCCGCTGGTGCCGAAGCGTAGCACTTCGGGCGTGTAATTCAAATGCGAGCGCAACGAGTTAACGGGCGGCTCACATAATTCAGAGTTCATCGTATATTTTCGGTTGCTAAGGAGTCGCCTCAACTACACACGCGTGGCGCAAGCTTCAGCTTGCAACGGCGAACTTCAGTTCGCCGGGAGGGGCAGTGAACTGCCCGCCAGCACGATGAATCGTGCGCCACGGAGCCTCAGCCACTTATGTCCGGAGACTCAGTTTCAGCAAGGCTTGGTTTCCTTCCTCTTGCTCCAGGCGCTCACGGCGGCGCGCGAGGATTGCTGTTTCATGGGCCAGCAGCGCTTTTTTCAAGCTGATGCCACCGGAGAAACCGCCGAGTTTTCCGCCAGCGGTCACGACGCGATGACAAGGCACAATCAAGCACAGATGGTTGCGTCCGTTTGCTTGCCCAACGGCGCGCATGGCGGCGGGACGGCCAACTGCCTCCGCGATTTCGCCATAGGTGCTGCTCGATCCGAACGGCACGCGCCTTAACGCCTTCCACACGTCCACCTGGAACGGCGTTCCCTCAAATTCGAGCGGCAAATCAAATTCGAGCTGGAAACCCAACATGTAGTCTTCCACCTGCGCCGCGGCGGCGTCGAGCAGACCCGATCCTGTACCGGCGGGCCACCGGGTCACGCCGCGATCGGCGCCGAGATGCCATAGGAATTCATCCTGAGTACATGGATGGCCCTCGGCATCCATTGCGGTGCGCCAAATGCGGCCCTCACGCGCGGCAAGATACACGCGCAGACGTTCTCCGCCGGCGAGCCGACCTTCTACGGAAGTCCAGAAGATCATTGCTCCACTTTACAACGCTGGTTGGCCGCCTCGGGGGGATGTGCTTGCTTCGTCAACCATGGCGCGAAGCAGCCGCCACGCGCCGTGTGAGTCCCCGTTCCGAATGAGCAAAAGCGCGTCTGAATCGACGAGACGATACCAAAGATGCCGCCTTATTTCGAAATCGGGAATCGAAGCTGCGATATCACTGCGTAGCTCACCCAGCATTTCCGTGAATGCGGCGTACTCTTCGCCGATTTCGCGTTCCAGCCGTTGCCTGAGGCGGACAGCGAGCGCCGGCGCAGCGCCATCAGTAGAAATTCCAACCGTTAGCGGCCCGCGCGAAAGCACCGATCCAAAAGTGAAGCGGCAATGCTCGGGATCGTCAGCGGCATTGCAGAGCACCCCGCGCGCCTCGGCGAGCTTGAAGATTTCCGCGTTATCTTCCCGATCGGAAAGAACCAGAAAACACGAATCGAGATCGGCCGGATCGAAGTATCGCTTATGCCACACCAGTTTGCCTTCACGCGCCAAATTGGCGATAGATTCGACCGCCGCCGGGTTCACGTAAACCACTTCGGCTCCGCGTGCGACAAGAGTCGCGATTTTTGACGGAAGCTCAGGGCCTTCACCCACAACCAGGCAGCGCTTCCTTTCGACTTTGAGGAAAACGGGATAGCGAAAGTTCAGGCTCGGGCTCACACTTCCGATTGTCGCGCGGAAGGTTGTCTGACACGATTCAGTTTACGGCCGCGGTCGAACTCACCTGTGCCGCCGGGGACGGCGGCGTTGCGATGAGATTCGCCGTCACGTCGTATTTGCCGCCACGGGCAATGTTCAGGACTTGTCCATGCGCGAGATAGGGCTGAATTGCGGTTGGATTGCTGTATTCCAGCTCTTCGCCGCCGTCGATCGCAACGAGTGTGTATCGTCCCGGAACAATATCGGGCAGCGTGAAGGTGCCATCACTGTCGCTCTGGTCGCGCCGGGTTAAACCGGGCGAGTATTGAATATCCTGCGGCAGCAGCAACACCATCGCTCCGGCGAACGGTTTTCCGCCCTGCTCCACTTTTCCGTTGAGCGTGGCGGCCCCGGCGCCGATCGAGATGGTCAACGCGACCGTGCCTGAGGCGGGAAGCTCGACTGTTCTGCCAGCCGATTTTGCGCCCGTGGCCGAAATGCGATCGATGTAATAGCCGGGAGCTTGCGTAAGGCCGATCTCGTATTTGCCGCCCCGAAGTTGCCCGCCTCCCCAACTGAGCTGTCCCTTTCCCGTATGTCTCGCCGCCGACATCGTGCCCGTTGCCGAGTCGATCAGCACAATCGCCCCGGACGCGGGAAGCGGCGCTCCGGTGATCGTGCCGGACAGGTTCAAAGCGTTTTCGGACTTGAAATCGATGGTCATATCGCCTTGAATATCCATCACGCGATCCAGGGAGTGCGTTCCCGTCGCGTCACTCCAGGTTGCGTTCACGTCATAGCGGCCAGGGGCGACGCTATAGGCATCGCCGCCTGGATCGAAAAAGGAGGTTCCGTCTGAAATGGCGCCGCCCCAGGGAGTGGGAATCTCCAGCCTGGTTTGAGTGGGTCGGCCGGGGCGCTCCGTCTTAAGATGCGCTGCGGGAACGGCGGTCACCACGAAGTCGGCTTGCATCTGCGCGCCGGGCTGAAGCGTGATAGGGGCGGCGCTTTCGGCTACGGGTGTGTTTGGGTAAAACATTACCGGATAGGCGACGTCCAATTTTTCCGAATCTGGAGTGTCGGCCACGCCCGAGCGGCGCTGAATAAAGCGCGTATACCAGGGACGAGCCGCGAGAGCAAGATAGTAAGTCCCGGGAGCCAGCCCGGACACGTGAAATCTGCCGTCGTCGCTCGAACTGTCCTGTGGGATCGGCCGCGCAGTCCGAATCCCATTCACAATTTCCTGCTTGAAAAGAAAGACGTGTGCATAGGGAACGGGCTCGTTGTCCTGGTCGATAACGGAACCGGAAATCGCTGCCGGCCTGGACAACGGAAACGCTAGCCCTGTCGATTCCAAGCCCGGGCCGGTGACGACCGCGGTCGAGTAGCCGCCGTGCTCATGAAATGACTGCGTCAAATACCCGCGGTGCGTTGCGGTTAGCGCGTATTTGCCTGCCGGAAGGTCGGGAAATTGGAAGGCGCCGTCCGGGCCCGCGACGATGCTCTCCGCCTGCTGGCGGTCGGAAACAAGAGCGATCATCACTTCGGCGCCGGCAAGCGCCGCGCCGGACTGCGCGTCGACCACTTTGCCGGCAATCTGGTAGGCGGCTGTTTGCGAACGTGGTCGTTGTCCGAACGCGAGAGGGGCGCAAAGAAGCAGGGAAAGCGCACAGCGGATCAACAGCGGTGTTCCCCGGTTATCCAAAAATCGGGCCGGGCGTGCCCGGCCCCTACAAAAATTTATTTTGGCGTCGAGACTGACGTACGCCACTAAGAGCCTCCTGTAATCAAATCGACGTTGATATCTTTGCTCTCGTTCTCGCTAAGAGTGACTTGCGTGGCGCGGTCCGCGTAGCGCTTCATCGCGTCTGGGTTCTCATACTCGATTTCGTTGAGCGACGGGAACGCATACACGTGATATGAGCCTGGGGCCAATCCGGAAAAAGAGAACTGGCCGGCTGTAAACGCCTGCTGCGGCTCATCCGCCGAATCGCCGTCCGGCAGCACTAGGACGAACGCGCGTATCTGTTCGCCGCCTGCCTTGACTGTTCCGCGTAGAGATGCGGGACTGCCGTGCAAGACGACTTCGATCGGCGCGGGCTCCGAACCGGGTGCAATCACCAGATCGTCACGCGTCAGGTCGATGTTGCCGCTTCGAACCGACGAAATATAATATTGCGCCACTTGCTGAACCTCGACGCGATAGCGTCCGGGCATCACATTCGAAATTGTGGTTTCCGCCGCGCCTTGGCCCAGTGGAAGATGGCGCCCTTGAGTCCAGCCGCCGGGGTTGAAATTGTTATGGTCGCGAGGCGCCAGATGAACGGCGACGGCCGGGGCGGCGGGTCCCGCCTGCGGTCCTTCGATCTGTACCTGAACGGGAATTTTCGCGGAAGGCATTACGTTCACGTCCACGTTTGAGACATCGGAACTGGAAACGCCGACGTCCGTGATTCCGTACATCGTCTCCCCGCTCTCCGTGACGGACGTTGCGATTATGCGGTATGCCCCCGGCGGAACGTCGAAAAATCGGAATTCGTTTTTGCGGAAATCGTATCCCGATTTGGCCCAAACCTGGTTGCCGTCCGCATCGAGGAGGGTGATCCCAGTCCGTCCCGGTATGCCTCCCGATATCGCGCCGGTAATCCGGTATGCCTTTTCCGTTCTCAACGAGAAATCGGCTTCAACTTGCTGGCCCGGCTCAACGCGCACTGGCGTGGCGGATGCGACATCGCTGGTTCCGGGAAAGAAGAGCCCCGAGTAAATCTCGTCGGAATTTTGTTTCACGGGGCGAGCGAAGGGAGCGAGTTCGCGCACGCCATGGGCCACGGTAGCGACGTAATAGTCGCCGGGAAAGAGACCGGACGATCGGAAACTGCCGCTGTCATCCGTGGTCGCGTTGGCGCGGTCTTCCCACCGCATCTGGCCCGCTACTGTGTGCTTCAAGATAATACGCACCTGAACGCCGGAAACGGGTTCGCCATCGCTATTGGTGACCTTTCCCGAAATTGAGCCGGCCGGCATTAGTTTTACCGCAATATCTCCGGTTTCCTTGCCAACCTGAACAACGGGATAAGGCGATTCCCCCGCCTGGCCCACGCCGAGTTCCTGCGGACTGAAAAAACCGGGCTTCTGCGCCGAGATGGTGGCGGCTCCTCCGGGGAGATTGTCAAACCGGAATCGCCCGTCGGGTCCGCTCAACGCCACGTGCACGCCGCTCAGGAAGAACTGCACTAGCGCGTGAGGGACAGGTTCGCCAGTCGCCGAGTTCACAACCGTGCCGCTGAGGGAATAGCGCTGGCCATTGTCGGCCTGCAGAGGATTGATCTGGGGGATGGTTACCTGTTGGGATCCCGCGACCATACAACATAGCGAAAATAAAAGCACGGCGTGAACCGTTCTCAAGATGAGATGCGGCATATTCGCATGGTATTAGAAGCGGCCGGCCGCTCTCAGGTTCCACGGCGCGCGGGACGACGTCCGTGACCTCCTGGTGCTTGTAAACGCGATCGTGGAGAATTGAGGTGTGCGTAAATGGCTGCTCATCGCCGGGTGCGTTTTCGTAATTTTCGGAATTGCCGCAGGGATTTTTGTCGATGTGCGGCTGGGGCCGCTGTTGAAAGGGCGGGTTGAAAAGCTCCTGGCGGACCGTTTCTCGAGCGGCGTTGCTATCGATGGTCTGGATTTTACTCTGTTTCCGGCCGGGGTGACGGTGACAGGCGTGACGTTGAGGCATCATGACCGGACAGACGTACCGCCGCTGATTACGATTCGCCGAGTCACCGCTCAAACGGATTTGCTGGCGTTGATTTTCGGAGCCAATCGCGATGTGAAACTCGTGCGCCTGGAGGGGCTGCAGATTCGCATGAAATCGGGCGGCTCGCCGAATGAGCAGTCCAATGGGAAGCAATCCGTTCAATCGCCGGGAGAGGGCAGCGGCCATTTCCCGTTCGTCATCCGCGAGGTGATTGCCGATGGGACGTTGCTACAGATCTTGCCCAAGCAGGAGGGGAAGGAGCCGCTAGACTTCGAGTTTCAGAAGCTGACGCTACGCTCGGTGGGCGTCAATCAGCCGATGGCTTTCGTCGCGACGTTGACCAACGCGAAGCCGCCCGGCGCGATTCAGACCAATGGTTCGTTCGGCCCGTGGCAAAAGGACGCGCCTTCAACCACGCCGGTCGAAGGCCATTACACATTCGACAACGCGGACCTCGGCGTCTTTAAGGGCATTGCCGGCACTCTTTCGTCCGTGGGCGATTATAACGGAGAACTGGACCGTATCGAGGTGAAGGGCACAACGGACACGCCCAATTTCACGGTAGGAAGCGGCCATGCGGTTGATTTGAAGACCGGCTTCGAAGCGACCGTCGATGGCACAAATGGAAACACGTTGCTGCACCCGGTAGATGCGCGATTTTTGAACTCCGAGTTCGTCTGCGAAGGCGGCGTGGTCGGCACTCCAGGCAAGAAAGGGAAAGCAGTGCAACTCGACGTGGTGTCGAAGCATGCCCAAATTGAGGACCTGCTGATGCTGGTTCTCGACTCTCCGAAACCTCTGCTGAAAGGGCCGGTCGGCTTTAGGACGAAGTTCCTGCTGCCGCAAGGCGATGCGCCGGTGCTCGATAAATTGCTTCTAGACGGCCGCTTCGATCTCGTCTCGGCAGAGTTCACCAGCGACAAAATACAAGACAAAATCGACGCTCTGAGCAACCGCAGCCGGGGAATTCATAAAGCCGAGAACAAATCCGATAACGTGGCCTCGAATCTCGCCGCCCGGTTCGTGTTGAAGACCAGCAATATTCGATTCTCGCGGCTTTCCTTCCAGGTTCCCGGAGCCCTGATCAACCTGACCGGAAGGTACGGAATCCGATCCGGAAAAATCGATTTTAAAGGACATGCGCGCTTCAACGCGGAACTTTCGCGGATGACGACCGGCTGGAAATCATTGCTTTTAAAAGCTGTAGATCCATTTTTCAAGAAGGATGGAGCGGGCGCCGTGCTGCCCATCAAGATTACCGGAACGAAATCCGACCCACACTTCGGGTTGAACTTGTAGATCCTGCAAACTGGTGGGCCCTGTAGGATTTGAACCTACGACCAAGGGATTATGAGTCCC
>Ga0134128_10008232_pt1 | contig 12560 bp, 9 predicted proteins | sample KB31754_FD_96462 | JGI IMG/M metagenome (GOLD analysis project Ga0134128, IMG submission 96462) | Terrestrial soil microbial communities with excess Nitrogen fertilizer from Kellogg Biological Station, Michigan, USA - KB3-175-4 | ecosystem: Environmental > Terrestrial > Soil > Unclassified ...
CGTGCTCGACGAATTGGAGCGCACCGACAAGGAGACCGCGCTGGTGACCTTGTGCATCGGCGGCGGCATGGGCACCGCGACGATCATCGAGCGGGTTTGAGTCGTGATCCGTAGGGTGGGCAAAGGCGCTCTTGCGCCGTGCCCACCATCACGAGTTTCGCAGGGAATGGTGGGCACGCTTCGCTTTGCCCACCCTACGATTGAGGCGAGGAGCACCACATGGCCTTCAAGAATTTCAAGCTCGAAACCGACGCCGACGGCATTGCGCTGGTCACCTGGGATATTCCCGGCCGCTCGATGAACGTGCTGGACGAGACCTCGATCGTCGAGCTCGAGGCGATCATCAAGCAGACCACGGAGGACGCCGCCATCAAGGGCGTCGTCATCACCTCCAGTAAGGAGGCCTTCTGCGCGGGCGCCGACCTGTCGATGCTGGAAGGCATGAGCCACGCTTACGCGAAGGTGCTGAAGGAGAAGGGCGAGGTCGCGGCGAACCAGATGCTGTTCGACCAGAGCCGCCGCTTCTCGCTCGCGTTCCGCGCCATCGAAACCTCGGGCAAGCCGTGGGCCGCCGCCATCAATGGGCTGGCGCTCGGCGGCGGCTTCGAGCTGACGCTGTCCTGCCATTACCGCGTCGCCGCCGACAATCCAAAGACGCGCCTTGGCCTGCCCGAGATCAAGGTCGGCCTGTTCCCCGGCGCCGGCGGCACCCAGCGCGTGCCGCGTATCGTGCAGCCGCAGGACGCGATGCAACTGCTGCTCAAGGGTGAAGCGATCAAGCTCGACCGCGCGAAAGCGTTGAACCTGATCCACGCCATCGTGCCGGGTGCCGACATGATCAAGGCGGCCAAGGACTGGATCAAGGGCGGCGGCAAGGCCGTCGCGCCCTGGGACGAAAAGGGCTTCAAGCTGCCCGGAGGCCCGATCTATTCCAAGGCCGGCATGATGATGTTCCCGGCCGGCAATGCGATCTACCGCCGCGAGACCTACGACAATTATCCAGCCGCACGCGCCATCATGAGCTGCGTCTATGAAGGCTTGCAGCTCCCCATCGACGCCGGCTTGCGCGTGGAGTCGCGTTACTTCACGCAAGTCCTGCGTTCGAAGGAAGCAGCCGCGATGATCCGCTCGCTGTTCCTGTCGATGCAGGAATTGAACAAGGGCGCGCGGCGTCCCGCCGGTGTGCCGCCGACCAAGGTGAAGAAGCTTGCCGTGATCGGCGCCGGCTTCATGGGCGCCAGCGTCGGTTACGTCTCGGCACGGGCCGGGATCGATGTCGTGCTGGTCGACCGTGACCAGACTTCCGCCGACAAGGGCAAAGCGCATGCGCAAAGCGTGATCGACGATCTCGTCAAGAAGGGCCGCGCCTCGGAGAAGGATCGCGAGGCGACGCTATCGCGCATCACCGCGACCGCGAACTACAATGCGATCAGCGATTGCGATCTCGTCATCGAGGCCGTGTTCGAGGACCGCAAGGTCAAGGCCGAGACCTATGCCAAGGCCCAGCCGCTGCTCAAGCCGGGTGCGATCTTCGCTTCCAACACCTCGACCCTGCCGATCAACTCGCTCGCCGAGGAGTTCAAGGACCAGTCGAAATTCATCGGTATCCATTTCTTCTCGCCGGTCGAGAAGATGATGCTGACCGAGATCATCCTGGGCAATAACACCAGCGACCTCGCGATCGCGACCGCGCTGGATTACGTGCGCCAGATCGGCAAGACGCCGATCGTGGTGAACGATTCCCGCGGCTTCTTCGCCAACCGCTGCGTGCTGCGCTACATCTCCGAAGGCAACGAGATGCTGCTGGAAGGCGTGCCGCCGGCGATGATCGAAAACACCGCCAAGATGGCCGGTATGCCGGTCGGGCCGCTCTCGCTGTCCGACGAAGTCGCGCTCGATCTCGGTCTGAAGATCATGAAGGCAACCGAGGCCGATCTCGGGCCGAACGCCATCGACCAGGCGCAGAAGAAGCTGATGATCGAGATGGTCGAGAAGCAAGGCCGCTTCGGCCGCAAGAACGGCAAGGGCTTTTACGACTATCCCGAGAAGGGCAAGGGCCAGAAGAGCCTCTGGGCCGGCATTGCAGGCCTGCAGCCGAAGCATCTCGATCCCGATACGCTCGATGTCGAGGAGCTGAAGCAGCGCTTCCTGGTGGTGCAGGCGGTGGAAGCCGCACGCACGGTCGAGGATCACGTCATTGTCGATCCGCGCGAGGCGGATGTGGGCTCGATCCTCGGCTTCGGCTTCGCGCCGTTCACCGGCGGCACGCTGTCCTATATCGACTTCATGGGCACGAAGAACTTCGTCGAGCTCTGCCACAGACTGGAGAAGAAATACGGCTCCCGCTTCACGCCGCCGAAGTTGCTGGAAGAGATGGCCGCCAAGGGCGAGACGTTCTACGGCCGCTTTCCGCCGAAGAAGTCAGCCGCGCAGGCGGCCGAATAATCATGGCAGTCGTCCCGGGCAAGCAAAAAACCAAAGCCTGTGGTAATGGGCCTCTGCTTTCGCATGCGAAAGCAGGGACGACAGCGGAGTGTGGGCCAGTGCGCGGGGCAGGTCGCTCTGCGACGCAGCCTCGGATCGCCGATGTCACTGCCGCACCCAAACGGGTGTAGTCGAATCCAATTCTACCCCCCAAACGTCCGTACTCGAATTGACGACTCGGCACCTTGCCTGCCGACGTGACATTCTGTCTCGGGAAGCGTCCGTCCAGTCGGCGTGAATCGATTTTGGGTGAGGGCATCGGCCATGGGTCTTCGGAATCTCTCGGATGGCTTTCAACTGAGCCAGCAGGATCTCGGGCGCAACGCCTCCTCGACATGGCTTTCGACAAGTTCCTCGCCCTTTTTCTCGGTCGATACCGGGCACAACGGGGCCGGCAATGGCGGAGACGGCTATTTCTCCGGTGACCTGATCGATAGCCCGTATGCGGCATTCGAACCGCAAAATATCGCGCAGTCGGATTCCCATGGATCCGCTACGGCCCACCAGAGCAACATCGCGCTTCTTGATCAGTCGGCGACCCAGATTGCGGGGATTGGCGGCGATGGCGGCGACGACAACGCTGCCATCGGCGGAAGCGTCAGCGGTGCGGGCGACTCCGGCGCCGTCGCGTCGGGAGACAACAGCGCAGGCGTCGGTGGCGATGGCGTGTTCCAGGGCGCCATGGTGCACGCTCCCGTCGCGGTCTTCAGTCCTGTCAACATCGCGGTGGCAGGGTCTCATGGCAGTGCGGACGCCCATCAGTCGAACTCGGCGCAGTTCTATCAACCTTCGATGCAGATTGCCGGCGATGGCGGGAGCGCGGGGAATGGCAATACGGCGGCCGGCGGAGACGTGTCAGGGGATGGGACGAACCCTCACAGCCACGACGCCACGACCGGCACAATGCCGGTGTCTGGCATCATGCCTGCTCCCGGCGTCGGCCTGACGGGCCTGGATTCGATCTCGAGCGGCGATAACCACGCCGGCAACGGCGGCGATGGATATTTTTTCGGCAGCATGGTTCACAGCGCCATCGCCATCTACGACCCGATCAACATCGCGGTCGCCGGCTACGATTCCACCAGCCATGCCGATCAATCGAACAATGTGATGTTCGATCAGTCCGCGGTTCAGATGGCGGGGATCGGCGGCAATGGCGGCAACGGCAATACTGCGATCGGCGGCGAAGCCAGTGCCCTTTCCTCGCTGCTGGGCCTGATCGGCTCCGACGTCGTTACGACCGGCGGCAACAGCGCCGGTTCAGGCGGAGAGGGCCATTTCGCCGGCAGCCTCGTCGACCTCAACATCGCAATCTATGCGCCGATCAACATTGCGGTCGCCGGACCCAACTCCACGGCCGATGCCCACCAGACCAACAATGTCGAGTTCGATCAGACCGCGACCCAGATCGCCGGCATCGGCGGCGATGGTGGTCATGGCAACACGGCCATCGGTGGCGATGCAGCGCTGCATCTGCTGTCGGACCTGCACGTGCTTAGTCACGCCTGAAGCGCGCACTTCAGCCAGACCGACCTATCCACGGGCTCGTTTCACCTTCTCCTCGCAGGGGAGAGGTGAAGCGTCCCGTGCCGTTTCGTTCAACATCCTGCTCTGGCGACTCGTGCTGAACCCGCTGCGGCGGCACGTCGCAAGCATTTTGGGCGTACCCTTTTTCAGATCCGCCGCACCAGTTTTGGCAGCTTGGCCGATGCGATGCGCAAATCCAAGATCGGCGCGTCCAGATTTGGGCCGCATGCAGCGCAAACCTCAGCAGGGAGCTTTCAAATGTCAGTTCACATTCCCTCCGACACCATCCACTTCAATTCCATCTCGACCGGCGGCAACAGTGCCGGAAACGGCGGAGCCGGTGTCAATGTCGGCAACATCACCGATAATGCGCATATTGATTTCAAACCCAGCAACTACGCCTCGGGTGCCGATGTAGACGTCCACAACGGCGACCACATCACTCAGAACACCCATGGCGGTACGGCCGACTCGAGCCATGGCCCCGACACCTCCATGGTGCACGCCGATACGACGGCCTACCAGTCCAACTTCCTGGCGGCGGACATGTCGCAGAGCGTGGTCGCCGGTATCGGCGGAAACGGCGGCAACGACAACTACGCCGTCGGTGGCGACGTGCACGTGCACGCCTGATCGACCCCTATGACAGCGGGACCGGCGGCCAAGGCCGCCGGTTCTCGTTTCTTCGCGACGCCGGCGCAAAACGGGCGGAAGGGGTGAAACTTTCAAATCTCTCGCGGGGACCCGCAATGCTGATGCCGCCGTCCCGGCTGCAAATGACGCCGGCGCCGCAGACGCCGCTCGAGATGACGCTTCGGGCCTGCACAGGGGCACTGGCGCTCGTTTTCGTCTATGGCTGCAGCTACAATCTCCTGCTTCTGGCGCCTTCGATCTACCTGCTTCAGATCTATGATCGCGTGCTGTCGAGCCGTAGCTCCGACACGCTTTTGATGCTCACGCTCATCGTTGCCTTTGCCGTCGTGGTCGGCGGCGTACTCGACGCCTTGCGCCGTGCCGTGCTGGGCCGGATCGGTGCCTGGCTTGACGACAGGCTGCGCCCGGCCGTGGTCTGTGCGTGCTTCGAACATGCCTATCGATCCGATCCGGCGCGCGCGTCGGAGGCGTATCGCGATCTTACGACCCTGCGCCAGTTCGCCGAGTCCGGCGCGTGCCCGATGCTGTTCGACGTGCTCTGGGCGCCGCTCTTCCTTTTTGTGCTTTTCCTCGTGCATCCGTTGCTCGGGACGATCGGCGCGGCCACCGCGTTGCTCGTTCTCGGTCTCGGATTTGTCGGCGACCTCATCACGCAAGCGCCGCTGGCGCGTTCGATCGCAGCGCTTACCAGGAGCAACGCCCGTTTCAGCATCGCCGTCGGGAACGTCCACGTGATCAAGGCCATGGGCATGCTCGACGGCGCCGCACGGCTGGTACAGCAGGCAGCGCTGGATTCGAGGAGCGCGCACGATATCGCCCAGCGTCGCAGCGAGATCGTCATGCTGATCTCAAGGCCCGTGCGAGCGCTGGCGCAGGTTCTGATCATGGGTGCTGCCGCCTGGCTCGTGCTGGACCAACAGAGAAGCCCCGGTATCATCTTTGCGACGAGTTTGCTGTTCGGACGCGCGCTCGCACCGATCGAAGGCGCGATGGCAGGCTGGAAGGCCTTTGCGGCGGCGCTCGCTGCCTACCGGCGGCTCAACGGCGTGATGGGTGTCGTCACGCGTACAGCGAACACCGAGGATTTCGCGGAGCGGCCGAAGGGCGGCCTCGTCGTGAATAATGTCGGCGCTGCCTTCCCGGGATCCGGCCATTTGATGCTGAAGGGCGTGTCGCTCCGTCTGGCGCCCGGCGAGTGCCTCGGCATCATCGGTCCGTCCGGCTCCGGCAAGTCCACTCTCGGCAGGATCATCGCCGGCGTTTGCGCGCCGACCGTCGGCTCGGTCCAGCTCGGCAACGTCGACGTCTTGGCGTTGCGCGATTCGGCGCCGTGGCGGCTCGGCTATCTGCCGCAGGACATCGATCTGTTCGGCGAAACCGTGAAGGACATTATTGCACGGCTGGACGGCGGCGATTTGCCGAAGGTCGTGGCCGCGGCCAGGCTGACGGGCCTTCACGAGCCGATCCTCGGCCTGCCGCAAGCCTATGACACTGTCGTCGTGGCTGGAGGGACCAGCCTCTCGCGCGGCTTCCGCCAGCGCCTCGGCCTCGCACGCGCATTCTATGGCGATCCGCATCTCGTCGTGCTTGACGAGCCCAATGCCAGCCTGGATTCGCTCGGCGAGCGCATGCTGCTCGATGCCATCGAGCAATTGAAGGCAGCCGACACCACGGTGGTCATCATCACCCACCGGATCGGGATCCTCGCTGCGACCGACAAGATCGCCATCATGCAGGGCGGCATGATCAGCGCATTCGGTGATGCCGAGGAGATTTACGAGAGATATCTGGTTCGGCCGCAACTCGGCTCGCGCGAGCCGGCGCAGCAGCAACAGGAGCCGTAATGTCCAGGCAGCGCGGGCGCCTCGCCGTGACCGATCACGCCATGATATGCACCCAACGCTCCCGCCATCTCTCTGAGGTGTGGCGCAGCTTTGCCATCATGGCCTGCATGCGCCTCGAAGACTGGTGGAGCCCGCCACGTTCATTACAGGAGCCGGCGCTTGGCGACCGGCTTCGTCGCCTGACCTTGACCGGAAATCTCCTGGTCGGCGGCTTTGTCCTCGGTCTCGGCACCTGGTCGGCGGTCGCGCCGCTCGAGAGCGCCGCGATCGCCTTCGGAACGGTCGAACCCGAGTCGAGCCGAAAAACCATTCAGCACCTCGAGGGCGGCATCATCAAGGAAATCCGGGTCGCCGACGGTGACCTCGTCCATGCCGGTCAGATACTCATCTCGCTGGAAGACACCAAGGCGAGTGCGGAGGTCGAGAGCCTGAAGGGTCAGCTATGGGACGCGCTCGCACGAGAAGCAAGGCTGACCGCGGAACAGCGCGGTGACGAGGGGGTATCGTTCCCGCCCGAGCTCGAGCGGGCGAACAAGGAAAGTCCCGCGGTCGCGGCCGTACTTTCGGGTCAGCAGAACATCTTCGAGACACGCCGGCAGGTATTCCAGTCGCAAGTCGCCGTCAATCGCGAGAAAAGGTTGCAGGTCGAAAAGGAGATCGAAGGCCTTCGCGCGCAGGCAAGCGCGGCCACCAAGCGCATTGCAATCGTCCGCGACGAGGCGACCGCCGTCGCCACGCTGGTGGAAAAGGGTCTCGAGCGGCGCCCGCGCCTTCTGAATCTCGAGCGGGAAGCGGCCGACATCGAGGGCCGGCGCGGCGAGATCACCGCGCAGATTTCGCGCGCCGAGCAGGTCATCAGCGAATCGCAAACCAATCTGTTGAAGCTGGAGAACGACCGGCAGAACGAGATATCGCAATCGATGCGGGAAGCGCAGAACCAGATTTTTCAGCTGCGCGAACGGCTGCAGGCGGCCAATGACCAGCTCTCGCGAACCGCGGTCAGGGCGCCTGAGGACGGCGTCATCACCGACCTGAAGGTGCATACGCCGGGCGGCGTGATCGGTGCCGGCGCGCCGCTGATGGACCTGGTGCCGCGCCAGGACCGCCTTGTCATCACGGCACGCGTCAAGCCTGAGGACATCGACGTGGTCCGCCCCGGCCTCGAGGCCGAAGTGAACCTCCTGCCTTACAACCAGCGCCGCGTCGCGCCGCTCCACGGCACGGTGATGCGCGTTTCCGCCGACCGTCTGCTCGACAAGCGCACAGACCAGCCTTATTACGCGACGAAGATTCACGTGCAGGATCCGCGAGCCGCCGGACACGACGCGATCAAGATCATTCCGGGAATGCCGGCCCAGGTGTTCATCAAGACCGGTCGCGGCACGGTCGCGCTCTATGCGCTCAAGCCGCTGCTCGACAGCTTCAACAACGCCTTCCGCGAGGACTAAAGCGCGATGAGATCAGGTTTGATCTCATCGCGTTTTAGGCTTTTGATTGAGCATGATCTTTTCCGGAAAATCGCGACACACTTTGCGCCAACGCGGCCCTCCGGGTCCGGATCATGCTCCAAGCTTCACGACGGCAGGTGGCCGCCCGATCGGCCGCTCCAGCGCAGCACCGCCTCGGTGCGGTTGCGCGCACGGCATTTCCGCATGATGTGCTGGATGTGCATCTTGACGGTGTTTTCCGAAAGGTTGAGCCGGTCGGCAATCAACTTGTTAGGAAGGCCGAGATTCAATGCCGCCAGCACATGCTGCTCGCGCGGCGTCAGGTCGGCCGGCATTGGCTCCGGCACAAGTTCCGCAAAGTTGTTGCGCGCATGGACGGCCGACAGCTTGCCGTTGCATGCTGGCATCGACCCGAGGCTCGTTGCGCAATTCTGTTTGATGATTGGCAGCGGCCGGTAGACGCCACCGGCGAGAATAAGGCGCAAGCCTGCAACCGCGACCTCGACCGGGATGGAGCTCGGAAGAAAGCCGCGGACGCCACGCTGCATGACGGCCGCCGCGGTTGCCTCGTCGTTGCGATTCGACAACAGCGCCACATGCGCGTTGGGACAAAGCTCCTCGATCAGCGAGAGGCGATCCTCCACCGAGGGATCGGTGATCTCGGTATCCCCCATGTCGAATGCGATCAGCCGAACGTCTCTTCCAGAGAACTCGTTGAGATCGCCCGTCGTTGCCATCTCGGCTATTTCGAATCCGGCAAGCTCTCGCTTCAGGATATTGACAATGCAGCTTCGCGGCAGGACCTGATCATTGACGATCACAATCACCGGCAATCTTTGCAGTCCATTGAGAGGATCGGCAGTAATAGCTAGATCGTCCATTATGTTCCCGCATCCAAAATAATGTCCAAGTTTCCAAGTCGCGAACTTCCAAAACTGCTCAGTTTTTTATTGAGCGTGATCTCCGCGCAAACGCTTCACGTTGTCGCGAGGGAAAACCCCGCATACTTTGCGCCAACGCGGTCCTCCGGGGGGGCGGATCATGCTCTAGTTGCAAATGTTGCGATACGCTGTCGACGCCGGTGAAGTCGGGGTGCCATCGGCGACATAGGCTTCGTCATCCTTCACGAGATAGAGAAACGGTCTGTCGCCGATGTCTTCGCCCGACGCCTTCTTGCCTTTGACGTGTCCGCAAATGGTATCGACGGATTGTCCCAACATGTTTTTCCGCATGGACCGGTTCATCTCGCTGAACGCAGCCGATGGCGGGTTCTCCAGTTTGACCGCGACGGCGATCTTGGCCTTGTCGATGACCGGATCGATTTCGGCCGGGGGCGGCGCGGCCGCATAGGCAGGCGCAGGCTCGGCCTTCACATCGGCGGTGGCCACGGATTTCGGCGATTGACTGAGGTGACGGCTACTCTTGTCTGTGTGAGCAGACGACGGCTTCGCGGTCCGCGCTGCGAGCGCAGTTCTTTCCTTGGGTGCGGTCGGACTCTTGTCGACCGATGACGGATCCGGCTCCGTCGCCTGACTGAGACGACTGGGAGCGATATCCCTGTCGAAACAGCCATACGCGTGTGCGTCCGCACCGGTACAGGCTTCGAAGCCCGACTGCGGAGGTACGTAGCAGCTACAGCCGACCAGGGTTGCGGCCAATGCACCAACAATAAGCGTTCTCATACAACCCCTCCCCAGAGGTTGAACTACGCCCGCAGTTCTTGCTGCGTGATGATGATGGTGCGCTGGTTCGTAAACACTCGCGTGAATCTATTAAACGCGCATTAAGCCTGCCCGCCTCGCTCGGCGAAGGTCTTTCTTGGTTAACATGGGCGTAATGCTCTTTTCGCTTCGGTCATCGCCAAAACAATAAAAGGCCGGATCGATGTCCGGCCTTTCGTTTTGTTCGGAGCTTGCGAGAGCTCACGCCGCCTTCAGCAGCCCTTCCTTCTGCAGCGCTTCCTGCACCTTGGGTCGCGCCGCGACGCGGGCCTTGTAGGCCGTCAGATTCGAAAAGCCCGAGAGATCGAGCTTCACCCTGTCTGCCCAGGACAGCATCACAAACAGATAGCCATCGGCCACGCTGAACTGTTTACCCAGAAGGTAATCCCGGCCGGCGAGCTGGCCGTCGATATATTTGAATTTCGCGGTCAGGCGGTCCTTGAAGAAGGTCTTCACATCGTCCGGAATGGCCGGCTGGAACAGCGGGCTGAAATTCTTGTGCAGCTCGGTGGTGATGAAGTTGAGCCATTCGAGCAGCTTGTAGCGCTCGGCCGAATCGCGCGCCGGCGCAAGGTTCTTGTCCTTGGCACGATCGGCAATCATCTGGATGATCACCGGGCCCTCGGTAACGAGCTCGCCCGAATCCAGCGCCAGCGCCGGCACCTGGCCCTTCGGGTTGACGGCCAGAAAGTCGTCGCCATTTTCAAGTTTCTTGGCGCGCAGGTCGACCTTGACGAGATCATGGGGCAGACCGGCCTCGAGGAGTGCGATATGGGGGGAAAGTGAGCAGGCGCCGGGGCTGTAATAAAGCTTCATTTCGGGTTTTCTCCTCGGTCTTTATGGGGGATTGCACGGCGGGATGACTAAATGCATATGCATGCAATAGTCAAGATTGATGCAGATGCATTCAGTGGGGTACACTGATCTGTGAAAGATATGAGCCGGATCATGAAGCGCAAACCATCTCTGGAGGCGACAGCCGCCTGGATTCGCCTGATGCGGGTCCAGACGCGGGTGCTGGACGCCGTCGAGCAGGAGCTGAAAAAGGCCGGCTTCCCGCCGCTAGCCTGGTATGACGCGCTGCTCGAATTGTCGCGTGCGCCGGCCGGCGAGCTGCGCCCCGTCGAGCTGGAGCGGCAAATGCTGCTGCCGCAATATTCCACCTCGCGGCTGATCGACCGTCTGGTCGACGAGGGCCTTGCGGTCCGCCGCGAGTGCAAGATCGACAAGCGCGGCCAGTTCGTGGAGATCACGGAGGCGGGCCGCGAGTTGCAGAAGAAGATGTGGGGTGCCTATTCGGCCGCGATCGAAAAACATGTCGGCTCGAAATTGTCCGACGCGGACGCCACGAAACTCTGCGGTCTGCTCGACCGTCTGGGGTGCTCGTGCAGCGAGGCGCAGTCGCCGGAGATCGGCGAGGGCGCTTCCACACGATGAACCCGTTCTTTCCTTTTCGCCTCCGCGCGCAGCTTGTCCGGTTGCCGCGGATATCCCAGCTACCTCCGCGCGCGGCCTTCGCGCGCCTCTGACTAAAAAAGATTTTGCATGGCGCGTGACCAGATCGATATGACGCCGCTGCAATCGCGCGACGAGCTCGTGGCGTGGATTGCGGCCGGCGTGAAGCCTGCCTCCGAATTCCGGATCGGCACCGAGCACGAGAAGACGCCGTTCACGCTCGAGGGGCATCACCCGGTGCCGTACGAAGGCGTCAAGGGCATCGGCGCGCTGCTCGACGGCATGAAGCTCCTGCTCGGCTGGGAGCCGATCATGGAGAAGGGCAACATCATCGGGCTCTACGATGTCACCGGCGGCGGCGCGATTTCGCTGGAGCCCGGTGGCCAGTTCGAATTGTCGGGCGCGCCGGTCGAGACCGTGCACCAGACGCAGGCCGAGCTGATGGCGCATCTCGCCCAGGTGCGCGAGATCGCCGCTCCCCTCGGCATCGGCTTCCTCGGCCTCGGCATGACGCCGTCCTGGTCGCGGGCGGAAATCCCGGTCATGCCCAAGGGCCGCTACAAGATCATGACCAATTACATGCCGAAGGTCGGTCAATACGGCCTCGACATGATGTACCGGACCTGCACGGTGCAGACCAATCTCGACTTCTCCTCCGAAGCCGACATGGTCAAGAAGCTGCGCGTGTCGCTGGCGCTGCAGCCGGTCGGGACCGCGCTGTTTGCCAATTCGCCGTTCACCGAAGGCAAGCCGAACGGCTTTCTCTCCTTTCGGTCCGAAATCTGGCGCGACACCGATAATGCCCGCTCGGGCATGCTGCCTTGGGCGTTCGAGAAGGGCATGGGCTTCGAGCGCTATGTCGACTACGCGCTCGACGTTCCCATGTATTTTGTGAAGCGCGGCGACGACTATATCGACGTCTCCGGCTCCTCCTTCCGCGCCTTCTTCGAGGGCAAGAATCCAAAGCTGCCGGGCGAGCGTCCGACGCTGTCGGACTGGGCCAATCACCTTTCGACGATTTTTCCGGAAGTGCGGCTGAAGCGTTATCTCGAAATGCGCGGCAGCGATGGCGGTCCCTGGGGCCGACTGCCGGCCTTGTCGGCATTCTGGGTCGGCCTGCTCTATGACGATGTGAGCCTCGATGCAGCCTGGGACATCGTCAAACACTGGCACGCCCATGAGCGGCAGGCGCTGCGCGACGATGTGCCGAGGCTCGGCTTCAAGGCCCGCATTCGCGACCGCTATCTGTTCGAGATCGCCAAGGAGTGTCTGACGCTGGCGCATGCGGGCCTCCGCCGCCGAGGCCACGTCGATCACATGGGCCGCGACGAGGCGAGGCATCTGGAGCCGCTCGACCGCATCGTCGATTGCGGCAAGACGCCCGCCGAAGAACTATTAGAGAAATTTAATGGTCCCTGGCACGGCTC
>Ga0134128_10008237_pt1 | contig 12552 bp, 11 predicted proteins | sample KB31754_FD_96462 | JGI IMG/M metagenome (GOLD analysis project Ga0134128, IMG submission 96462) | Terrestrial soil microbial communities with excess Nitrogen fertilizer from Kellogg Biological Station, Michigan, USA - KB3-175-4 | ecosystem: Environmental > Terrestrial > Soil > Unclassified ...
ATCGCTAGCATCAGAGGGGCGAATACGCATGCGAGGACGAGAGATCCGACGACGTCGAGCATCCGTTTTGCCACAAAATACGCCGAGCCTCGTGACACCCGTTCCGTGGCGAGCCACTCGAGCGGCTGATCGCGATGAGGCACGTCCCAGGGGCGGAGCGTCCCCGCGGCGATCTCGAGAGCCAAGGGCTTGGGACTGCTCATGCGAGCCAATTCCGAGTCGGGGCGGATCGGGTTCACTAGGGAGGCGGCGCGGTACGGCTGGTTGCCGTAGGTGCGCGACCCAAACGGGAAGGTTCAGTCGCTCGACGATCCCGCCATGGTCGGCGGGGTGGCATCGCGGGGGAGAATACCCAATGCTAGGGGGACCATGACGAACCTGAGCTCCTTCAAGGCCTACGACGTCCGCGGCCGCATCCCGGACGAGATTAACGAGTCCCTGGCCTACGATATCGGCCGAGCCTTTGCCGCCCTGGTCAAACCCAAGCGCGTGGCGGTCGGGCACGACATCAGGCTGTCGAGCCCGCAGCTCGCCGCCGCGGTGAAGCGGGGGCTGACCGACAGCGGGTCGGATACCCTCGATATTGGACTCTGGGGCACGGAGGGGGCGTACTTCGCCACCTTCGCCGAGTCGCTGGACGGCGGCATCATGGTCACGGCCAGCCACAACCCGCCGGACTACAACGGCATGAAGCTCGTGCGCGAGCAGGCGCGGCCGGTGAGCAGCGACACCGGGCTCAATGAGATGCGGGCGATGATCGAGACCGGGCGGTTGCCGGCCAAGGCGGCGCGACCCGGGAGCGATCGGCCGCTCGACATCCGCGCCAGCTACCTCGAGCATCTGTTGGGATACGTCGATCGTCCGAAGCTGCGCAAGCTGAAGGTCGTGGTGAATCCAGGCAACGGCGGGGCGGGGCTGGTGATCGACAGCCTCGAGCCGCACCTGCCGTTCGAGTTCATCAAGGTCAATCACGCGCCCGACGGCACTTTTCCCAACGGCGTTCCCAACCCGATGCTCGAGGAGAATCGCGCGGCCACGGCGGAAGTCGTGCGCCGCACCGGCGCCGATGTCGGGCTGGCCTGGGATGGCGATTACGACCGCTGCTTCTTCTTCGATGAGCAGGGACAGTTCATCGAGGGTTATTACCTCGTCGGATTGCTCGCGGAAGTCTTTCTGGCGCGCGAGCGGGGCGGGCGCATCGTCCACGATCCGCGCGTCACCTGGAATACGATCGATCTGGTGCGCCGCCACGGCGGCGAGCCGGTGCTGTGCAAGTCGGGTCATGCCTTCATCAAGCAGAAGATGCGCGAAGTCGACGGCATCTATGGCGGGGAGATGAGCGCGCATCACTATTTTCGCAGCTTTTCCTACTGCGACAGCGGCATGATCCCCTGGCTCATCGTGTTGCAGGTGATCGCCGAGCGCGGGCCGCTCTCACGACTGGTCGGCGAGCGGATGCGGCTCTTCCCGATCAGCGGCGAGATCAACCGCCACCTGCAGTCGGATGCGAAGTCGATCCTGGCGAGGGTGCGGCAGCAGTACGAGCCCCAAGCGGCGGCGATCGACCTCACCGACGGACTGTCGATGGAGTTTCCCGAGTGGCGGTTCAATCTGCGCGGCTCCAACACCGAGCCGTTGGTGCGGCTGAACGTCGAGAGCCGCGGCAGCGAGCCGCTGATGCGGCAGAAGACGGAGGAGCTGCTGCGGCTCATTGAAGCCTGAGTTGTGCGAAAGCAAATCACTAAGCGGTCCAGGGCCGTTCCCTGGACCGCGAGGTCAATCGAGCCAGAGGGCTGGCCGCGCAAAGCGCCGCAGGCGACTTTGCGCCAATCTATGACAGGCATGTCAATTGCTCAATGCGACCGGTGGAACAACAGAAACAATTACGGGTGCTCATCGCGGAGAACCATCCGGATCTCAGCGAGATCATGAGCCAGTTGATCGACACGGAGCCTGACATGCGCTGCGTCGGGCAGGTCGCGGACGCGGCGGACGTGCTGCCCACGGCGCGACGCACCGGCGCCGACGCCCTCATCCTCGATCTGATGCTGAAGGGGGGGAGCGGGATGCCGCTGATCGCGGAGCTGGCGCAAGCGCTGCCGTCGCTGCGGATCATCGTCTTCAGCGGGGTCGCCTTCAGCGAGGAGGCCGCGCGTGAGGCGAAGCGGCGAGGGGCCTGCGCCTTCGTCACCAAGGGCGCGGATTTTGACGTGCTTCTCAAAGCCGTAAGGTGGGGCTCGCAGGCCGCCTGACTTTTTTGCAAGCGCCGGATCCGGGCTCCTGCCCGGCCCAGCGCTGCTTTGGGCAAAAAGCGCGGTTTTTGCCCAAAGCTCCACCACCTGCGGCGGCGGGGCACATCCTTGTGCCTGGGCTTGACGGCCGTTTGTCGGTGTGTAGAGACACTGGCTCTTGATCTCGGCGACGAGTACCTTTCGACGTTCCTCTCTCACCATCTCATCGGGGGCCATTCATGGCGCTTTGGAAAGATACGAACACCGGAACCGCAACCCCTTCGGTAGGAGCCTCGCCGAGCTTCGGCGCCGCGCCGACCCCGGCCGCACCGCCCGAGAAGAGCAACGTCGCCCCTCTCACCCCGGAAGTCTCCCGCCGTCCCGCCAAAGAGCAGCGTTTCGACATGAAAGAATCCGTCATTGCCTCGGACCTGACCATCGAGGGCAAGATCGTGGGCTCGGGCCACGTGCGCATCGCCGGCCGCTTCAAAGGCGACGTCCAGGTTGATGGCAACGTGACGCTCGATACGGGCGCGCACCTCGAGGGCCAGGTCAAGGCCAGCGTGGTGATCGTTGGTGGCGAGCTCGTCGGCAATATCGAGAACGCCAAGCGCGTGGAGCTCCTCGAGGGGGGCGTGATCAGCGGCGATGTCAAGGCCGGATCCCTCACCGTGGCCGCCGGCTCGCGCATGCGTGGGCAGGTCGAGTTCGGCTGGGAAGGCGAGACCCGTTCCACCAAGGCTGAGGCAAAAGGCTTCGGAAGCTGATGAACGTCGCTTCTCGCCCGTCCCCGACGGGCAAGACGCGCACCTGCCCGCACTGCAAGGCAGTCATTCTCGAAAGCCTGAGCATCTGCCCGGGCTGCATGCATCACCTGCGCTTCGACTCCGAAGCGGCGAAGCGTCAGGTGGCTGCGACTTCGGCGCTCAAGGTGGAGGGAATCATCCGCCACCCGCCGGTCGAGGAGGCGTGGGAGTACTACGTGACCATCTCGATCCGCAACGATCGCGGCGAGGAGGTCGACCGCCAGGTGGTCAACGTGGGCGCTCTTCAGGGCGCGGAAAAGCGCACCTTCACGCTCTCCGTGGAGGTGCTCCCTCCCCATGCCCCGGACGAGGAGCCGCAGACTGTCGCGCGAGCGGACAGAATGCCGGCCGCTGGGGCGCTGCCGGCAGGACGGGCTGCTGCAACGGGCTCGCCCAGCGCGGCCGCGGCACCGAAACCTGCCGCATCGGAGGCATCCAAAGCTCCTCCTGGGCGTTCGCCGCCGCCGCCCGGCGGCACCGGTATCCGCCTGCCTGATGGCACCGTGCTGGCGCCGCCTGGGCTGGGGCCCAAGCGCAAGTGATGTGGGCGCCGCCCTAAAGCTAAAATTCCTGCTCGGTCTGCACCAGGAACTGCACTCTCTTGATGCTGCGATCCCCGTCGAAGGGGAAGGCGAGGTCGACGTGAATGACGTTGCCGAGCCCCGTCCGCGCGTTGCCGAACCGCAAACCGAAGCCCGCATCCTTCAGTAGGCCGAGGCTCGGTGTCGCGAGATCGGGCTGGCCCCAGGTTCGCCCCATGTCGAAGAACACCGCGGCGCCCACCCGAAAGAGGCGGAACGGGTACCAGTCGCTGAAGTAGCGCTCCTCGAGCGAGAGGAGCGCGCGCGAGGTGCCATCCTGGTACCGCAACGGATAGCCCCTGAGCCCGTTGTCGCCGCCGAGGAGGACCTGATCCTCGAGGTCGAGCCGCCTGCCCGCCGACGCCTCGAGCGTCGAGAAGAAGAGCCAGTTTCCCTTGGCGCGGAACGGCCAGTATCCCGATTGCTCGTCATAGAAGCGCACGGCGCTGCTCAGCACGCCGTTCTCGAGCGTTCCGTTCTCGAGCCTACCCGTGAAGACGCTCGAGACGAGGAGCGTATTGCCGCGGCGCAACTGATAGCCATCGCCGGCGGCAAGCATGAGGGGTATCGCGTCCCGGCTCGAGCCGAATCCCGCGGCGGCCCAGCCCACCTGCGCCGTGGCATAGGCGCCCATGTCGAAGTCCTCGGTCCGGCCGATCTGGTCGTGGTTTTCCAGCTTGACGAACTCGTCCTGCACCAGGTCGAAGCGCAGCCACGGATAGACGAACTTCCGATCCCCAGGCAGCAGGGTGGCGCCGGCCCATGAGTTCGAAGGCGTGAAGAGATGCTCGTCATAGGTGAGCCCTGCGCTGTAACGGCGCGTCCAGCCGTGGTCGAGTCCGTGGGAGAAGCCGCCGTAGATCTGATAAAAGCGGCTGTGGTCGGCGAACTTGTCGATCTCCTGGCCGCGGTCGTAGAGCGTGTCATCCATGGTGCTGTCGTTGAGGGTGATGCCGCCGGCGTGGCGCGTCTCGAGGGCATAGAAAGGCCGGTTGAGAGAGAAGAGGCGCATCTTGCCGTCGCTCAGGGTTCCATAGGCCAGGTCCGTCGCGAACCACGTGCCCAGCGTATGCGGGTTCCTCACCTCGATGTCCGATTCCGAGCGGTCCACGGAGTTGGTGTGCTCCAGTTTCACATCCGTGCCGCTGCCCAGCGTGTTGATGTCCTCGATCTGGAAGCCGGTCTGGCTCTTGCCGCCGCTGCGTGAGAAGTTGAATCCGGGATTGAGCGTCCAGACGTCGCGGGTGACGACCAGGATGTCCACCTTGCCATCGTGATAGGCAACGGGCCGGATCGAGGCGTCGTAGAAGTAGGGGTTGGCGCGCAGGATGCGGGCGGACTCATCGAGCAGATGATGCGAATATCGCTCCCCCGTATGGAAGAGGAGCTGCTCGCTGATGGTCTTCAGGCGGGTGACCGGGTGCAGGCGGTCGGCGAGCCGGAAGAGCCATCGGTTGTCCTTGGGATTCGCCAGATCGAAGATGTTGTCGTTGTGAATCTCGATCCGGCCCACCACCGCGCCCGTGCGCTCGAGCTCCGCGTCCGAGGGGAGGGGCTGCGCCGCCTTCGGAGGGGAATGCGCCGCCGCGGCGACCCGGGGCGCCGTCAGGAGGAGCAGTGCGGCCAGGAACGGCGCGAAGGAGTCCGTTCGCATGCCCCGGAGGATACTGCAACCGCGAAAGTTGCGAAGTGCCATGCGTCCTGGTATCGCTAGGTCCCTTCAAAAACCATGACCGGGTTCCGGTATGCAGCGGCGAGTGTGGATGGCGGGTGCGATGGCGGCGCTGCTTTCGTTAGGGACGTCGGGCGCCCGGGCTGCGAACGCCTCGGGCAGCGTGCTGGTATTTGCGGCGGCATCATTGGCGAATGTGCTCGGGGAACTCGACCAGGCGTTCACCGCGCGGACGGGGATACACGTCACGTCCTCGCTCTCGGCGTCCTCGACGCTGGCCAAGCAGATCGAGGCGGGAGCGCCCGCGGATGTCTACTTCTCGGCCGATCTCCAATGGATGGATTACTTACAGCAACGCGGGCTGCTGCGGGCAGGTTCCCGCCGCGATCTCATCGGCAACTCCCTCGTGCTGATCGCGCCGTCAGGCACCTCGATGCGAGTGAGTATCCGGCCGGGACTCGATCTGTCGCGGCTGCTCGCAGGCGGGCGCCTGGCAGTGGCGGATCCGGATTCCGTGCCGGCGGGCATCTACGCGCGGGAGGCGCTGCAGAAGCTTGGAGCATGGAGCAGTGTCGCGCCGCTGCTGGTGCGGGCGGAGAACGTCAGGGCGGCGCTGGAGTATGTTGCTCGCGGGGACGCACCGCTTGGGATCGTCTACCGCACGGACGCTCTCGTGGAGAAGCGGGTTCGGATCGTCGGTGTGTTTCCCGAGGACAGCCATCCTCCCATCGTGTATCCGATCGCGCTGACTTTGCATGCCGGCGCCGCGGCCGCGCGTTATCTCGCGTTCATCACGAGCGCCGAGGCCCGGCCGATCTTCCGCAAGTGGGGCTTCGAGCCGCTCGCCTCGAGGTAGTATGGCGCGTGTCAGAATTTGCGCGAGATGTACAGTGTTTCCCCGGAGATGCTGTACAGAGCGTCGGGCTTGGAGGTGGCGAGGGGTTGCGGATCGGTCCGCAGATCCCGCTCCCGCTCCGCGGCGATCACGGTCCGGTAATCGATACCCACGTCCCAGCCGGGCAGCAGGTCGCGCCATTGCAGGCCCGCTCCCGTGTAGAACCCGTAGGCCGGCGTTCCCACCGGATAGCGCGAGGCCCCGAGGAATATGTTGAGCGCGAGCGGTGAATTGAACCGGTAGCGGTAGTCGAGCATCCGCACGCTGAGGAGCGTGCGCCCACTGATGTCGTCGGCCTCGAGCGCAACGCCCAGGTCCTGGTGCGGCGAGACGCGGCGGCGGGCGCCGAGGGCCATGTAGGCGCCGGCGGTCGATTGGGTGGTGTAAGGCTTGATCACGTGCAGGTCGATCCGGGTGCTGTAATAGTCGGCGCCGGCGCTGACGTAGAGCTCGTCTCCCTCCGGGCGCTCGCCCGCGAAGGCGGCGGTCTCGGAATCATCATCGCTGCCGCGCAGCAATGCGTCGCCGTCGCGCAGGTATCCCTCGAGCCTCACGTAGTGAGCCCCGAAGACGTCCCGCCCGCTGTCGACCTCCGCGCCCACCGCATAGCCTCTCCAGGGATACGAGTAGCTCAGGGACTCGAGATACTCGTTCTGGTATGAATAGCTGGCGAAGAGTGTGTCGGCCTCGTTGGCGAGCGCCCGCAAGCGAAGCTGCATCAGGCCGCCAAAGGACGGCTCCCAGCCGATACGCAGCATGTTGCTTTGACCGCCCACCTCATCGGCCAGGCTGTTCGGGGTGGCGGGGACGCGCTGATCACCGAACCAGTTGCCGATGCTGTCACCGTAGTTGACGATGCCGTCGAGATAGCCAGTCTGCACATTACTGGCGGAGTGGACGTACCAGGTGGGCGACCAGGAGTCGAACTCGTAGGTCAGGCTGAATGGCCCGATCCGCGGAAAGTCGATCCCCGCGGAGAGGTCGGCCTTGCCTACTAGCGGCGAGTGTCCCGCCAGGGTGTCGTTGCCGGCATACTCCACATACACGCTGAAGGGTACCCGGCCAGGGAAGATGAACCGGCTGGTCACCGAGGCTTCCTGCTTGCCGACAACTTCAGTGCCGGCGTTGAATCCCGTCGTCTGCGCCTTGCTCGGATTGATGAACGCCTGGAGAATGCTCGACAGCGACTCGCCGCCGGCGGCGCCGCCGCCCCAAATGAGCACGCGTTGCGCCGAGAGCGCCCAGCCGCTCACCGGCTCGATGCTCACGCGGATGCCGCCCATTTTCGGATAGCCGCGCGTCAGTTTGCCGTTGGTGAGCTCGATACGGTCCGATTCCGACATCCGGGCGACGAACGCCTCGTACTGCAGCCCCAAGCGCGTCAAGGGGCGGTAATTCGACAGCGTGATGGAGGGCATCGTCGGCGCCTCGGTGCTGATCAGCATGGCGCTGTCCGTCATCGGCGACCACCAGTGATCGCGCCAGCCGATATCGAGCTGCGCCCAGTCGAAGCCCAGGCTGAGCATGGTCCCGGTGGGAGTGGCACGGCCCTGGTAGGCGACGCCGCCGAGATTGAGCAGCATGTAGGAATTGGGCTGCAGGTATGCAGCCCCGGCGACCTCGTAAGGACTCTGCGCCTTCTCCCCGTGCCGGTTCGGCAGGACGACATTGGACTTCCCCGAGGTTGCCGCCGCCGTGAGGCTGGTGAACTCGATGCCCGTCGTCTGCATGTACCGGTCGAGATAGCGCCGGACGCTCTCGCAGAGCGGGCGGTCCACTTTGCAGGCCTTGGGAAGCGCATCGAGGACCATCGCCGCCGGGATGGGGCGGGTCATGACCGGCTCGTCACCCAGGATGAGGACCCGCTCCACCTGGCTTTCGACCTCGGGGTCGAGATTCAGAGGCAGGTAGGGTGTGACGCCGAGGGCGTGCGCCACTCCTTGTGATGCAATCATGCCTGTTGCCAGCAGCAGCGCCGTTTTTTTCATGGTGCGGCACGGTATCGGGCCGTGCGAGAAAGATCAATTCTCGTAGGTGACGCGGCATTCCATGCCGCGCTCGAGGAGCTCGCCGACGCCGCGGGAAATGACGGCGTTCTCACCGAAGGTGACACCGAGGAGTTCCCGATCGAAGCGAAAGGTACGGAGCACGGGCAGGGGGTCTAATCCGCGGATGCCCGTGCGCTGGTCCGTCGAAGGAATGATGCAGCGGGTGCAAGGCTTCACGAGTGTCAGCCGCACCGCGCCGATCTCGATCGTGCTGATCCGGTCCTCGGCGAAGGGCGTCAGGCCATCGAGCACGAGGTTGGGACGGAAGCGCTCCATCGGCAGCGCTTCGGGAAGCCGCTCATTGAGGTCATCAAGGGAGGCGCGGTTGCAAAAGAGAATCGGATAGCCGTCGGGAAAGGCGAGGGGCGAAGGATGCGGGCCCGCATACTCCGGATTGGCTCGGCGGTCCGGTATTGCCGGGGTGCGCACGATACGCACCGGCTCGCCGACGGCCGCGCTGATCCAGGCGGCCGCTTCATCGCCCTGGTCGAGCCCCTCACAGGCGTCTTTCCAGATTCGGACGGGCCGGTCGGCGCCCAGCGGCGCGAGTGGCAGGGTCAGGGGCGCAGCGCCTTCCGCTGTCAGGACGAACCCATCGGCGGTCAGGTCGGTCGCGATGCGAGCCAGCGAGGGGTGGGTGCGCTGGGTGAGGAAGGTGCCGTCCTCGCGGATCACCATCCAGTGGCGGTCCCACTCGAACCCGGTCGGGCCGAGGCGCACGCGGTTGAGCGGTATCCCGCGCGCCGACTTCAGCGGGTAGACATTCAGTTCCTGAACGGTGATCGGCATCAGCTCGTCCAATCCTGGCTAAGAGGTCTCACGGTGCGTCCGGGGCCGGTTTGGCCGCATAACGGATCCCGGGGTCATGAGCCATGAGACGTGTGGGTACGCGCCTCAGCGGATAGGCGCTGCTGATCGCGTCGAAGTCACGATCTCTGGCCAGCAGCTCGTAGTCATCGCGCAGACATAACTGCGCAATCAGGCAGTCGATGGCGGAGCGGATAGTACGACCCTTTGCACGGCAGGTTCGGTAAATGGATGCCGCCCGCTCGTAATCGGCGGGCGTGGGCTCCGGCACGAGCGGATACGCCGACAGCGATTGCGACATGCGTGATGCTTCAGCCTCCGTGCGCGCCCCCACGAGCACCTCCGTGCGCACCAGGCCCGGAATGACGAGGGGACTATCCTCCGCAATACATACCGCGAGGAACGCGGCTTCGGCGGAATTCACGCCATTGAGGAAGCTGATCCATACGGAGCTGTCCACCAGGATCATCATCGATCCCGGCGGTCCGCGCGCAGGGCGTCGAGGTCGCCGACCCAGGGAACATTGCCGCGCATGGCCAGGAGATCCAGCCGCTTGAGCTTGCGCAGATATTCCGCGAGTGCCGCGTTGATCGCCGTCTTCTTACTCGTGAAGTTACCCATGCGCATGACTTCATCGAGCACCTTCTCGTCGACGTCGACGTGCGTTTTCATCTGGCTCGGATCCGTAGTGTCCCTAAATGACTCTATTCATTGTACACGAAATAGGCGGAGATATGTACATCAGGTTCACCGGCCGTTCAGTGCCTGGCGTCCATAAATGCGGCATGTGGTCGGCGAAACGGATGCTTCAGCGTTCTGTCAAATGGGATAAGCCCTGCAGCGAGCAGGGGCTGTTCATTTACCGGAGCCGTGTGCGACCCTGCGGCGGAGCGTCAGGACTTGGTCAGCATCCAGGATCACGATACGGGTCAGCAAATTCCGGAGGATGGCGTCATGAGAATGCGACCTCTATCGATCTTCGGCGCGATTGCCGCAGGGGTGCTGATCTGCACGGGCGGCATCCGGGCGGCGAGCGCGCAGGATGACTCCAGCCCGCCGGGCCGCGTAGCGCAGCTGAGCGACACGCAAGGCAGTGTCTCGCTCGAGCCTGCCGGCACCACCAGTTGGACGACCGCTACGCTCAATCGGCCGCTGACCAACGGCGATAAGCTCTGGACCGATCAGGATTCGCGCGCGGAGCTGGATATCGGCGATGCCGTCATCCGGCTCGGCAGCGACACCGGATTCTCCTTCCTCGACCTCGACGATCAGTCGGCGCAGATGCAGATCACCGCGGGGACGATCATCGTCCACGTGCGCTCCCTCGCGAGCGGTGAGCGGGACGAGATCGATACCCCCGACCTGGCACTCACCCTGGAGCAACCCGGCACCTATCGGGTCGAGGTCAGTGAGTCCGGCGATACGACCATCGTCAAGGTGGACGAGGGCGCAGCGCTCGCGACCGGCGGCGGTCAGTCCTACCCCGTCGCGGCGCAGCAGAGCGTCACCTTCACGGGCACGAGCGCGCTCGCGGCGGACTACGCGACGCTGGGCGCGCCCGACGCTCTCGATGACTGGTCGATGCAGCGTGACTCGGAGGAGCAGCAGCAGGCTGCGGTGGCACAGCAGTACGTACCGCCGGACACCGTCGGGGGGGACGATCTAGGTTCCTACGGGACGTGGCAGGACACGCCGGATTGGGGCTATGCGTGGTTTCCTGCCGTCGCCGCGGGCTGGGCGCCATACACGTTGGGAAGCTGGGTGTGGGTTGCTCCGTGGGGATGGACCTGGGTCGATGAGGAGCCCTGGGGTTTTGCGCCGTTTCACTATGGACGGTGGGGCTACTCGCATCAGCGCTGGTGTTGGATTCCGGAACCCCGCCGCAAGCGTCCTGTCTATGCGCCGGCTCTGGTCGCGTGGGTCGGAAGTCCGCATGCCGGCGCCCGCGGTGCGCGCGTCGGTTGGTTGCCGCTCGGACCCGGTGATGTGTACGTTCGCGGCAATGTACGTAACGGACGGGTTGGCAACGTGCGGTATGTCAACAGTGAGGTCCCCGGGGCTGTCACCGTCGTGCCGCGCGAAGTATTTACTTCTGCACAGCCCGTCGCGCCCCACCGCGTGATCCTGCCTCACCGGGGCGGTATCGCCCTGCAGGCGAGCACCGCGGCGCCCGCCATTACGCCGGTGCGGCAAAGTGTACTGGGCGCCCATTCGGGGGTCGTCAGGACTCCGCCGCGCGCCATCATGAATCGCCCGGTGGTGGCGCGATTTGCTCCGCCCCGCGCGCCCGTCTCCTTCGCCACGGAGCAGGCCGCGATTCGCGCGAACGGCGGCCGGCCGCTGCCGGTGGCGGATCTCGCTCGCCTGCGGCCGAACGTCCCTGCGGCGCCCGTGCGGCTCGTTGCTCCCATGCCAGCTCGCGAGCATGTGCTGCAGCGATCGAGTCTGCCGCCGGCGAGCGCGCCCAGAGGCGACCGGCCGTCGTGGGCACAGGGGCAAATGTCGCAACAGCGTCAGCAGACGCTCGAGTGGAGCGTGCCGCCACAGCGCCAGGCGACTACGGGAGATCAGGCGCCGGTGCAGCGCTCGGTGCCGCAGCCGCGACAGAAGCCGGCGCCTCGTCTCGATCTCTCTTCGCCTGAGCATCAGATCCCGCCACAGCGGCTTGCACCACCTGAGCGTCAGATTGCGCCACAGGGCCTCGCACCGCCCGAGCGCCAGATGCCGCCACAGCGTTTCGCGCCGCCCAATCGGCAGATTCCCGCTCAGCGCTTCGCGCCGCCGGAGCGCCAGATTTCCCCACCGCGCTTCACGCCGCCGCCGCGGCAGTTCGCCGCGCCGAGATCCGCGCCACCGGCGCCCCGCGCCGCTTCGCCCAGCGCACCACCGTCTCATTCCGAGGGCCGTCAGCCTCCCCGGCGCGACTGAAGAGCCGCGGCGGTTCTCCCGCCGGCCGCCCCGGCGATTGATATGATTTATATTTTCAATGGGGGGTGGCTGTGCATCCGGCGGCGATCGACTGGACGATCATGGGGGTTTACTTCGCCTTCGTGCTGGGGATCGGCGCGGCGTTGAAGCGCTACATGCGCACGAGCACGGACTATTTTCTCTCCGGACGCGCGATTCCGGCCTGGATCACCGGGCTCGCCTTCATCTCGGCGAACCTCGGCGCTCAGGAAGTGATCGGCATGGCGGCCTCGGGCGCCAAGTACGGCATGGCGACCAGCCACTTCTACTGGGTGGGAGCGATCCCGGCGATGGTGTTCCTCGGCATCTTCATGATGCCGTTCTACTATGGCTCGCGTGCCCGCTCGGTGCCGGAATACCTGAAGCTGCGGTTCGACGAGAAGACCCGGGGACTGAACGCGATCTCCTTCGCGGTGATGACGGTGTTCTCCTCGGGCATCTCCATGTACGCGATGGCGCTGCTGCTGAACCTCCTCCTCGGCTGGCATTTCACCACCAGCGTCCTGCTCTCCGCGCTCATCGTGCTGGTGTACGTCCTGCTCGGC
>Ga0134128_10008238_pt1 | contig 12552 bp, 14 predicted proteins | sample KB31754_FD_96462 | JGI IMG/M metagenome (GOLD analysis project Ga0134128, IMG submission 96462) | Terrestrial soil microbial communities with excess Nitrogen fertilizer from Kellogg Biological Station, Michigan, USA - KB3-175-4 | ecosystem: Environmental > Terrestrial > Soil > Unclassified ...
CCGAAGGCGTATCTGTTCACGCTGGCGGTGTTCCCGCAGTTCATGCGGCGGGAGTTCGGGCCGCTGTGGATTCAGGCGGCGGAGATGTCGGCGATCATCATCGTCACGCAGACCACGATCTACGGCGCCGTCGCGCTCGCGGGCGGGCGGTGGCTGCGAGGCTCGCCGGCGATGACGCGCGCGGTCGGCGGCCTGCTCATCGTTTTGTCGGTGGCGACGCTGATTTGCGGTGCTCGACTTTGACCTTCGTCTTGATGCCGCCGCGGACGTAGAAGTCGCCCTCCACCTCGATGAAGCGCGGGTCGAGCGCGGCGACGAGGTCGTCGGCGATGCGGTTCGTCACCGCCTCGTGGAACGCCCCCTCGTCGCGGTACGACCAGAGGTAGAGCTTGAGCGACTTCAGCTCGACGCAGCGCTGGTCGGGGACGTAGCGGATGCGGATGGTGGCGAAGTCGGGCTGGCCCGTCATCGGGCAGACGCAGGTGAACTCCGGCGCTTCGAAGTCGATCTCGTAGTCGCGCTCCGGCGCGGGGTTCGGAAAGGTCTCGAGGTCTTTCGAGGGCTTGGTAGCCATCACTTCTTCGCGGGAGCGGCAGCCATCAACTTCTGATTGAGCTCCTTGATGCGCTCCTGCAGCTGCGTGATCTTGGCCTGCGCATCGGCGCGCAGCCGCTCCGCGTCGGCGCGCAGCCGCGCGATTTCCTCGTCTTTTTGCGCGAACGATGCCGTCTGCTGCGAGCCCTGCTGCGCCCTCCACTCCAGGTCGTGGCGCAGGTTCTCGATCTGCTCGTCCTTGTCGGACAGGCGCTGCCGCCACTGCACTTCCTGCTCTTCGTACAGCCGCTTGATGTCCATCAGCTCCGTGATCTGCGAGAAATCGGAATAGCTCGGGGCCATCTCTCCTCCCTGGCGCACGCGCTCCTCGATCTGCGGGAAAAGCTTGCGCAGCTTCAGCGACAGATCGTCGGGATCGCTCGAGAGCGCCATGGCGTCTTCGTAGGTGATCTTCTGGTGCACGAGCAGCGCGATGAGCGACTGGTTCATCGACTGCATCCGGTAGAGGCCGACCGACGACTCCATCTCCTCGAGGATGTCCTTGGTCTGGCCCTCTTCGATCAGCTTGGCGATGCGCGGCGAGTTCTTCATGACCTCGACCGCCGCGGTCATCTTCCCCTCGCGCGTCTTGATCAGCTTGAGCGAGATGATGCCGCGCAGCACCAGCGAGAACTGCGAGCGGATCTGCTTGTGCTGGTCGGGCGGGAAGGCGTCGATGACGCGGTCGATGGTCTGCGCGGCGTTGTTGGTGTGCAGCGTGGAGTAGACGAGGTGCCCGGTCTCGGCGGCGGTGAGGACGGTCTGCATCGTCTCGACGTCGCGCATCTCTCCGACCATGATGACGTCGGGGTCCTGGCGCATCGAGTTCTTCAGCGCCTCTTTGAAGTTCGGCGTGTCGGTGCCGACTTCGCGCTGCGAGATCGCCGCGGTCTTGTCCATGAAGAGGAACTCGATGGGGTCCTCGATGGTGACGATGTGCAGCGGCTCGTTCTCGGAGAGGTACGAGATCATGGCCGCCAGCGTGGTCGACTTGCCGGAGCCGGTCGGCCCGGTGACGAGCACGAGGCCGTCGGGGATGTTGGTGAAGTCCTTGATGGCCGTCGGGAGCTCGAGCTGGTCGATGGTCTGGATCTGGATGGGGACGCGGCGGAAGACCGCGCCGACCGTGCCGCGCTGCATGTAGAGGTTGGCGCGGAAGCGGGCCACGCCGGGGACGCCGTAGCCGATGTCGACGGAGAGGTTGGCGTCGAACTTCTCCCGCTGGGCGCGGTTGAGGATCGGCAGGAGCATCCGCTCCAGGTCGCCCGGCTTGAGCGGCTCGGCCTTGACCGGGATCAGCTTCCCCTGCACGCGGATGAGCGGCGGCCGCATCGGCTTGAGATGGAGGTCCGACGCCTGCTGCCCGGCCATGAAGGTGAGCAGTTGGTTCAGGCTGTACGCGGGTTGCTCCGTTGCCGGCGGAGCTGCGGTCGGGACCGTCATTGCGCGAATTATAGAGTGCTGAGCACTCTTACCGCCGCATGATCGAATCCAAGATCATCAGAAACGCTTCCTGCTGCTTCGCCTCGGTTTTGTTGACGACGGCGATGGCCTCGCCGATGCGGAAGCGCTGGTGCAGCTCGTCCGCGGAGTGCGACGAGGTGACGATGATCCGCCGCGGCGAGAGCCCCTTCTGGCGCGCGTAGTCGACGAACTTCTTCCCGTCCATCCCCGGCATTTCGAGATCGACGATGAGGAGGTCGATGGTGGCGTCGACTTTCGGCAACGCGTCGTAGGGATGCTTGTAGGTCTCGACGTTCACCCGGTCGGGATAGCGCTCCAAGATGAAGTTCGACCAGAGGTCGCCATAGGCGGGAGAGTCATCGACGATGACGACGCGCTTGCGCGGCTCGCTGCTCATACGCGAAGGTCGAACTTTACGACGCCTGCCACCACCGTTGCCACCGGGCGGCCGGTCAGGGCCTCGCCGATGAAGGGGGAGTTCGAGGCTTTGGAGTGGAAGGTGTTGGTGACCTGGTAGCGGGCCTTGATGTCGATGAGGGTGACGTCGCCGAGGGCGCCGCGCTGGAGCGTGCCGCCGGGGAGATTGAAGATGCGGGCGGGGCCGCAGGAGAAGAGGTCGATGAGGCGGGCCAGGTCGACGACCTTCTGCAGGCGCGTGTGGCAGACGCCGAACGCCGTCTCCAGGCCGATGATGCCGAACGGCGCGAGGTCGAACTCGACGTTCTTCTCGTCGAAGTGGTGCGGGGCATGGTCGGTGGCGATGGCGTCGACGGTGCCGTCGGCGATGCCCTCGAGGATGGCGTCGCGGTGGTCCGCCGAGCGGAGCGGCGGATTCATCTTCAGGTTCGTGGAGAACGACTGCACGGCGTCGTCGCCGAGGGCGAGATGGTGGGGCGTGACTTCGCAGGTGACGTGGACGCCGTCCGCTTTGGCGCGGCGGACCGCATCGATCGCGCCGCGCGTGGAGGCGTGGGCGACGTGGACGTGCGACTTCGTCAGCGCCGCGAGGATGACGTCGCGGGCCACGAGCGTCTCCTCCGAGGCGGCGGGGATGCCGGCCATGCCGAGGAGCGTGGAGTAGTAGCCCTCGTGCATCACGCCGCCTTCGTTGAGGTGCGCGTCTTCCTCGTGGGCGATGACCGGAATCTTCAGCATCGCGCAGTACTCGAGGGCGCGGCGCATGAGCTGCGCGTTCCAGACCGGCTTGCCGTCGTCGCTCACGCCGACGCAGCCGGCCGTGCGCAGATCCGCGAGCTCGGCGAGCTCTTCGCCCTTCAGCCCCTTGCTGACCGCGCCGATCGGATAGACGCGGCAGGCGCCGTTGCGCCGCGACTCGGCGATGATCATCTCCGTGACGGCGCGCTCGTCGTTCGGCGGCAGCGTGTTGGCCATCGCGCAGACCGCGGTGTAGCCGCCCGCGACCGCCGCGCGCGTACCCGTGGAGATCGTTTCCTTGTGCTCCTGTCCGGGCTCGCGGAGGTGGGTGTGGAGGTCGATGAAGCCGGGACTCACGATCAATCCGGCGGCATCGAGGGTGGAGACGTTCGCCTTGATTTTCTTGTCGACGCGCGCGACGACGCCGTCCTCGATCAGGACGTCGAGCTTGGCATCGAGGTCTTGACTCGGGTCGACGACGCGGCCGTTTTGGATGAGAAGGTGCATATGTCTAAAGCAGAAAGCAGAAAGCAAAAAGCAGAAATGCTCGCGCCGAACGCGCGTGTGCCGCTTCGATTTTTGCTTTCTGCTTTCTGCTTTCTGCTTTCATTCGAGGTGCGCTCCTCCCAGCAAATACAACACCGCCATCCGCACCGCCACCCCATTCGTGACCTGCTCCAAAATCACCGAGCGCTCCGGGTTATCCGCGACGTCGGAGGCGATCTCCACGCCGCGGTTCATCGGGCCGGGGTGCATGACGATGGCGTCGGGCTTGGAGCGGCGGAGGCGTTCGGGCGTCAGGCCGAAGGTGTTGTAGTACTCGCGCAAGGACGGGAAGCTGAGCTTTCCCTGCCGCTCGATCTGGATGCGCAGCATCATGATGACGTCGGCGCCGTCGATGGCCGCGTCGAGCGAGTGCACCACCCGCGCGCCCATTTTCTCGACCTCGGACGGAATCAGCGTCGGAGGGCCCGCCACCGTCACGTTGGCCTTCATCTTCGTCCGCAGATGGATGTTCGAGCGGACGACGCGGGAGTGGGCGATGTCGCCGACGATGGAGACGTTGATGCCGTCGAGGCGGCCGAGGCGCTCGCGGATGGTGAAGGCGTCGAGGAGGGCCTGCGTGGGGTGCTCGTGCGCGCCGTCGCCGGCGTTGATGATCGAGGCCGGCAGCCGCTCGGCCAGCATCTTCGGCGCGCCGGGATGCTTGTGGCGGATGACGATCATGTCGGGGCGCATGGCCATCAGGTTCTCGGCCGTGTCGATCAGCGTCTCCCCTTTCTCGACCGACGAGCCGCTGGCGGAGAAGTTGAGCGTGTCGGCGGAGAGGCGCTTCTCGGCGATCTCGAACGAGACGCGCGTGCGCGTCGACGCTTCCATGAAGAGGTTGATGACGAGCTGGCCGCGCAGGGCCGGGACTTTCTTGACGGGCCGCTCGCTGACTTCCTTGAAGCCTTCGGCGGTGTCGAGGATGAGGGAGATTTCTTCGGGGGAAAGCGGCTCGATGCCGAGGAGGTCTTTGGTGCGGAGTGAGGACGTTTGCGCGCGCACTACTTTTCCATGATCAGCACTTCGTCTTCGCCGTCGGTCTCGGTCAGCTTCACCTTGATGACTTCGTTCGCGTCGGTCGGCACGGTCTTGCCGATGACGTCGGCGTGGATCGGGAGCTCGCGGTGGCCGCGGTCGACCAGCACGGCCAGCATGACCTTGCGCGGGCGGCCGAAGTCGATCAGGGCGTCGAGCGCGGCGCGCACGGTGCGGCCGGTGTAGAGGACGTCGTCGACCAGCACCACGACCTTGTCGTCGATCGGCTCGGGGAGCTTGGTCGGCTTGACCACCGGCTGCGGGGCGATGGTGGTGAGGTCGTCGCGGTAGAGGGTGATGTCGAGGATCCCGAACGGGACCGGCGCCTTCTCCATCTCCGAGATCTCCGCGGCCATCCGCTCGCCGATGGGGACGCCGCGGCTGCGGATGCCGACGATGAGGAGGTCGTCGAGGCCGCGGTTCTTTTCGACGACTTCGATGGCCATGCGGCGGATGGCGCGGTTCATCCGGGCGCCGTCGAGCAGTCGCTTTTTGACGTTCATGCGATGCGCTTCCTGGGAATTGGCGGCGGGAGGATAGCATGCGTGGGGATCAGCTGATAGGGGATAGGCGATAGGAAGTAGGAGATAGCGTTTCTGACCCACGGGACTCTCACCCAATGACCCACTCCCCCATCTCCTATCGCCTATCCGCTACCCCCTCCGGTTATCCGAATCAAAAATTCATCCCGCCGTACGCCAAAGAAGTTATTTGCGATCAATAACGCACTTCCCTCGCCATCCCGCCCGTTTATGCGGTTACGCCATAATATCGGCCCGGAAGTGCTTGTTGTCACAACAGTTACGGGTGCGATTTGGCGTTGACTCGCCGACCTCTTTTCATAGAATACCCGCCACCAATAGCCCCGGTTCGGTACTCAATTCGTCGTTAGGAGCGCTCATGGATCAACGCTATTCAACAATCATCTTTGTCCCGCACGCGCGGGCAAAATTCCGAAAGTTGAAGGTGTCCCATCGCCTCCTCATCGGCGCGTTCTCCCTCGTCACCTCCTCTCTCTGCCTCTCGGCCTTCTTCTCCGTCCAGTACTTCACCTCCCTCTCCCAGACCCACGAGCTGACCAAGCTCCGCCGCGAGAACAAGGACCTCCAGAGCGCCAACGAGCAGTTCAGCAAGTCGGTCGAGTCGCTGCGGACGCAGCTCCGCACCGTCGAGGACCGGACTCGCAAGCTGGCCATCATCGCCGGCATCAACACGCTCGACGACACGAACGCCGGCGGCGTCGGCGGCCTCCGCCCCACCGACCTCGGCGACAACCCCTACCGGGACGACCTCGACAAGATGTCGCTCCGCTCCCGCCGCCTGAACGGCGACCTCTCCGTTCTCGAGCAGAAGTTCGTGGCCCAGGCCGAGCTCCTCTCCTCGACGCCGTCGATCGCCCCGGTGCACGGCATCCTCACCGACGGCTTCGGCGGCCGCTCCGACCCCTTCACCGGCGAGCACGGCACGCACACCGCCGTCGACATCTCTTCAGCCATCGGCCAAGCGGTCCGCGCCCCCGCCGACGGCATCGTGGTCAAGGCCGAGTGGGCCAACGGCTACGGCAACGTGATCTACATCTCGCACGGCTACGGCTACTCGACGCGCTACGGCCACCTCTCCAGCTTCGCCGCCCGCCCCGGGCAGCACGTGAAGCGCGGCGACGTGATCGCCTACGTCGGCTCGACCGGCCGCTCCACCGGACCGCACCTCCACTACGAGGTGCGCCTGAACAACAATCCGGTGAACCCGCTCGAGTACATCCTGAACGCGTTCTGAAGATCACCCTCTTCGTCGGCGACTTGAGCGATGCGCCCGTCGAGGCGCTTTGCACGTCGACGAACCCGCGGCTGTCGCTGATGATGGGAACGGGCGGCAGCGTCCGCGACCGCGGCGGCTTCGAGATCCTGCGCGAAGCCGAAGCGCACCTCGCCGGCAAGACGCTCGCGCCGGGCTCGGTCGTCACGACATCGGCGGGACGCCTGCCGTACAAAGCGATCTTCCACTGCGTCGCCAGCGACGCGAACCACCATTCGTCCGCGGAAGTCATCCGCGCCTGCGTGACCAACGCGCTCGCCGCGGCGGACAAAGCCGGCTGCGCGACGCTGGCGATGCCTGTGTTTGCCACCGGCCACGCGCACTTCCGATTCCTCGACGCGTTGAAGACGATGCGCGACGCGTTGCGCGCGGCGGCGACGGTGGTGAGCGAAGTCGTCATCGTCTTGCGTGACGACGATTACATCCAGGAGGCCGGGCAGATTCTCCACTCTTGAGGAAAGGAGAATCGCCCATGCTGAAGCCGAGACTCGGGATCGTTGCCCTTCTTCTACTTTTCGCCGCCAACCTGGCGCAGGCGCAGGTCGTCCCGCGCGTGCTGGACAAGGAGGCGAGCAAACAACACGCGTCCCGCACCGGCATCCGGCCGCTCGCCGGCTGCACGCCGACGCCGATCAGCATTCCGTCGACGCGCACCGGAACGCTCACGCTCTCGTCGTGCTACGACTCGATCATCAACTCCGTCGAGGACATCTACACGATCAGCGGCACGGCCGGGCAGACCATCACGGTCGACTACTCCTCGACGCAGTACGAGACGTTCGTCTACTTCGAAGGGCTGGTGAGCTACATCGACGGCTCGATCCAGAGCACGTTCCTGAGCAGCGGCGTCAGCCGCGCGCGCTTCACGTACACGTTCCCGCAGACGCGGACGTACACGCTGGAGACCGAGTCGCTGTACGGGCCGGGCGACGGGCCGGCATACACCGGCAACTACACGCTGGCGATCACGACGAGCGGCGGCCCGACCGGCTGCACGGCGAATTCGACGACGCTCTGCCTCAGCAACAATCGCTTCGCCGTGACGGCGTCGTGGCGCACGACCGGCGGCCAGACCGGCAACGGCACGGCCACGGCGATCACCTCGGACACCGGCTACTTCACGTTCTTCAGCTCGACGAACGTCGAAGTCGTGGTCAAAGTGCTCGATGCCTGCGGCCTCAACGCGCGGTACTGGGTCTTCGCCGGCGGGCTGACGGACGTGAACGTCACGCTGACGGTGCGCGACACGAAGTCGGGAACGACGCGGACCTACACGAACCCGCTCGGCGTCGCCTTCCAGCCGATCCAGGACACGAACGCGCTGCCGGTCTGTCCATGACGAACGGGTGAGCGTTTTGCTCTCGCCATCGCCGGAGGGTTTCCGGCGATGGCGAAATGCGACGTCTGCGGCAACGACTACGACAAATCCTTCGAGCTGACGGCGGGCGGGACGCGCTACACGTTCGACAGCTTCGAGTGCGCGATCCACAAGTGCGCGCCGGCGTGCGCGCACTGCGGCTGCAAGATCATCGGGCACGGCGTGGAGCAGGGCAACAAGATCTATTGCTGTGCGAACTGCGCGCGGCAGGCGGGAAGCGCGCAGGTGCGCGACCGGGCTTAAAACAGCCTTCGCCCCACCATCCCCTGCTCGTCGGTCTCGTTGGTGAAGAGCCAGCCGACGATGTCGCCGGGAACGAAGCGCTGCGCGGGGTAGCCTTTGACGTCGAGCGCGGCCGAGCCGTAGCGCTCGACGTCGGGCGTGGTCACGTCGCGCAGGCGCTTCTGCCACCGCTCAAAGTTCTGCACGCGCAGGTCGACCCAGCCGGTGCCGGCGTAGTGCTCGATGGCGTCAGCGTCGAGCGGCACGGCCGCGCCGTCGGGCGGCAGCGGCGGAATGCTGACGCGCGGCCCGCGCGTGAGCACGAGCGCGCCGTTGCGCTCGCGCAGCATCGGCACGCCGATGGTCACGATCTCGCTGACGATCTCCGGATGCGCACCGAGGTACTCCTCGACGTTGCGCTGCATCGCGGCGGCTTCGATGTTGCGGATGGCGTCGATGTCGTCCGTCCCCGCCGCCGCATGAATCAGAAACGCCTCCGCGAGGAGCTTCGAGAGCTTCGGCGGTCCGAGGTGGCCGACGGCGATCGACGGCAGCACCTCGGCGCGCGCGAGCGCGTTCTTCTCCAGGCGCTGCATCGCGCGGATGGCGTGGTCGCGCAGCACGCCGGCGCGGTAGCTCGGCTCGGTGATCGCGCCGTCGATGGCGGCGAGGACGTCGCGTCCGGTGGAGTTGCCGAGGATCTCGAGCACGACCGTGTGCGCGACCTCCTCGGGCGTCACGTACTCCATCTGCCGCGGATAGGTGATCGCCTGGAACTCGCCGATGGAGAAGAAGCCGTTCTCGCCGGTGTCGGCGCCGATGATCTCCAGCGGCACGTCGCGGCCTTCGAAGCGGCCGTACTTCGCCGGATCGCGCAGCTGCAGCGACGCGCCGAGCGTCTCTTGGCGCGGCTCGACGAGGAACGCCTTCGACGCCTCGCCGCGCAGGGCGATGTGGCGCCTGTCGACGCGGCGGAAGCCGATCATCGCGCCCGGCTTCACTTCCTTCACGTTCGAGCTCGACGGCGTGCGCGCCAAAAGGAAGAGCAGCCCCGTATGCGCGAAGCCGATGGCCGACTTCGCCAGCAGCTGCATCGAGGGCTTGTCCTCGCTGTGCGTGTACGGGATGTTGATGCCCATGCCGCCGGTGCCGGTCGTGCCGACCTTCACGTAGACGCGCACAGACGAATTCTCGAGCGAGCGGTGGAGGATCAGGATGTGCCGCGCGATCTGCGGCACGCCCTGGGCGATGAGCAGCTCGCGCGTTTTCTGCAGCAGCGGTTGCAGTCGGGCGGTGTCGCCGTCTTCGACGCCGCGCAGCAGCTCGTAGGTTTCGAGCGCGAGCTTGAACTCATCCTGGTAGCTGATGCCGGTGGCGGTGTTGATGCAGTCGACGACGACGTCGGGCTCGTGCCGTACGATCAATTGATAGAGCGCGGACTGCGTGTAGTCGGCATTCGGCGAGAAGACTTCGCGAAAGAGCTCGTCGTAGGCGTCGCGGTCGGCGACGAGGTCGGCGCGCCGGCGGTTCTTGAATTTCTCGGGGTGGAAGATGTCGCCCCACTCGCCGACGAGCCGCTCCGCGCCGATCTCCGGCGCGAGGAAGGCGATGGCCTCGCGCACTTCCTCCTCGCGCAGCGAGGCGATGACGATCTTCTTCGGCCTCAGCTCGCGGGCCGCTTCGCGCGTGACCTGCAGACCCACCATCCCGGCGCCGCCGAGGATGAGGATCGTGTCATCAGCCAACCCGCTCCTCCTCGCCTTTCGGCAAGTCCCAGCGCTCGGTGATGCGCTCGTGCGTCAGCCAGCGCTCGCAGTCGAGCGCGGCCATGCATCCCGTGCCGGCGGCGGTGACGGCCTGGCGGTAGACGTGGTCGACGGCGTCGCCACAGGCGAAGACGCCCTGGATGTTCGTGACGGTCGAGTTGTGGTGCGGCAGGACGATGTAGCCCTTCTCGTCGAGCTCGATCTGTCCTTTGTACACGGCTGTATTCGGCGTATGGCCGATGGCGACGAAGAGCCCCTGCGTGGCGAAGTCCTCGACCTCGTTCGTCTGCAGGTTGCGGATCTTGAGCGAGGTGATGCCGCCCTCTTTCGTGCCGACGACTTCGTCGACAGCGCTGTTGTAGCGAAAGGCGATCTTCGGATTCGACAGCGCGCGCTCCTGCATGATCTTCGACGCGCGCAATGCCTCGCGGCGGTGGAAGATCGTGACCTTCGAGGCGAATTTCGTGAGGAAGGTGGCCTCCTCCATCGCCGAGTCGCCGCCGCCGACGACGGCGATCTCTTTGCCGCGGAAGAAGAATCCGTCGCACGTCGCGCAGTAGGAGACGCCGAAGCCCTGCAGCTCTTTCTCCGACGGCAGTCCGAGCTGCATGGCCGAGGCGCCGGCGGCGATGATCAGCGCGTCGCACTCGAAGACGTGCTGGTCGGTGGTGATCTCGAACGGATGCGTGCGCAGGTTGACGCTCTCGACCTGCTCCATCTTGAAGACGGCGCCGAAGCGCTCGGCCTGCTGGCGCATCAAATCCATCAGCTTCGGCCCGAGGATCCCCTCGGGGAAGCCGGGGTAGTTCTCGACGTCGGTAGTGATGGTGAGCTGCCCGCCCGGCTGCAGTCCTTCGAGCACGAGCGGAGCGAGGTTGGCGCGGGAGAGATAGATCGCGGCGGTGCATCCGGCGGGGCCGGAGCCGACGACGATCACGCGAAAATCGGTGATGCGGTCCATGGCGGCGCGCATTGTATCGCGCGCCGCCGAGGGGGCCGGGTCAGTGATCGCAGCGGCAGTCGCCGAGAAAATCGGCGTTCCGCCAGTGGTCGGTGCACCACTCCTGGACGAAATACGACGAGTCGAGCGTCTGGCAGTCGGTGACGTAGTCCTCGCGCCAGTCGCCGCTCTGCTGTCCGCTGGTGATGGGGCTGCCGCTGCAGTAGAGATCGTAGGTGCCGACCTCCGTCAGACTCGTGCAGCCGGTGTAGTACGTGCGATGGATCTCGTTGCCGGGGAGCGCGCGGAGGGGCGAGCCGGACGAGGTGATTAGGAGCACGGCGATAGCCGCGACTGCGAGGCGGAGCGATGTTTTGATCGACATTCTTTTCCTCCTTGAAATCAGTGTGAGCACTGGCAGTCGCCGAGAGTGCTGCGCAGTTGCCACGCGCCGCTGCAGTTCTCCCAAATGGTGTGGCTGCCGGAGCCGGTGTCGCAGTCCATGGTGAAGTCTTCGCGCCAGTCGCCGGTCTGCGATCCGGTCTGGGTGATGTGGCCGCTGCACGAGCGGAAGTACGTTCCGACCTCGGTCACGGTCCCGCAGCCGGTGTAGTAGTAGCGGTCGAGCTCGGGGCCGAGGGCCTTTGCGTTGTGGCCGTACGTCGACAGCAACAACATCACCACGGCGGCGAGACTCAAACGGGTTACGGTCTTGACTTTCATCCCTCCTCCTTTCAAGCAGGACGGGATGATATTCCTACGTCAATGCGGAAACAAGCTCGGCACCGAATAATTGCTTCTGCCAGTTTCGCATTGCCGGAATTGCGTCGAGATCGGCGACGCTCTTTGGACGCAGCGCCGCCACGGCCGCGAGGACGTGCCGCGGCGCGACGACGGACCCGTCGACCTTCAGCTCCGCGGCGTACTTGTCGCGCACGTTCTTGAGGGCGTTGATGCGCGCGTCGAGCTCCTTGTCGCGCAGCCACGCCTTCGACTCCCCGCGCTCCGGCAACTGCTCCTCCGGCAGCGCCATCGCCTCGCGCACGAGGCGCACGATCTCGCGGCCGAAGCGATGGCGGTGGCCCGGCGAGAGCGCCTTCACCTTCGCCAGGTCCGCGTCCGTTTGCGGCTTCGTCTTCGCCGCGTCGAGGAGCAGGTCGTTGCCGAAAATCTTGAAGGGCGGGCGGTCGGCGGTGCGGGCCAGGCGGTCGCGGAAGTCGTAAAGAGCGCGCACGACGGCGAGCGAGCGGCGATCGAGTCCGCCGATGCCCTTGAGCCGCCGGAACGGTTCCTCCTCCTCGCGCTCCGTCCAGCGCACCATTTCGAGGCGTGCGAACTCCTCGACCGCCCACTCCCACCGTCCGAGGGCCTCGAGCTCCGCGCGCAGCTTCGCGGCGAGGCCGACGAGGTGCCGCGTGTCGGTCGACGCGTACTCGAGCATGTTCCGCGGCAGCGGGCGCTGGGCCCAGTCGGCGCGCTGATGGGACTTGTCGAGCTGCAGGCCGAAGTGGCGCTCCAGCAGCGCGGCCAGGCCGATCGCTTCGTATCCGAGGAACTGCGCGCAGATCATCGTGTCGATGAGATTCGCCGGCGTGAAGCCGAAGTCGCGGTTGAGGATGCGGAGGTCGTAGTCG
>Ga0134128_10008240_pt1 | contig 12551 bp, 14 predicted proteins | sample KB31754_FD_96462 | JGI IMG/M metagenome (GOLD analysis project Ga0134128, IMG submission 96462) | Terrestrial soil microbial communities with excess Nitrogen fertilizer from Kellogg Biological Station, Michigan, USA - KB3-175-4 | ecosystem: Environmental > Terrestrial > Soil > Unclassified ...
CGGGCGACGCGGCCAGACTCCGCGCCGGGACCGGACTGGGCTAGCTGAACCTCGGCGGGCGCTTCTCGCGCAGGGCGGCGGCGCCTTCCTTCACGTCGTCGCCCAGGAACGTCAGCATCTCGTAGGCCGCCGACTGGTCAAAGATCGGCCCCGCCACCCGCAGCCAGCCATTGAGCGCCCGCTTGGTCAGCCGGATGGCCTGCTGCGGGCCGGTGGCCAGCCCGTCGGCGATCCGCAGCGCCTCGGGGAGCACCTCGTCGGTGGGCAGCGCCTTGCTGACCAGGCCAATCCGCTCGGCCTCGGCCCCGGTGACCATCTCGCCGGTCATCAGGTAGTAGCGGGCCTTGGCCATCCCGCACAGCAACGGCCAGATGATCGCGGCGTGGTCGCCGGCGGCCACCCCGAGCCGCACGTGGCCATCACCCAGCTTGGCGTCCAGGGAGCACACGCTGATGTCGGCCAGCACCCCGACGACCAGGCCCGCGCCGACCGCTACGCCGTTGATCGCCGACACGATCGGCTTCTCGCAGTTGGCCATGTTGTAGACCAGGTCACTCATCTCGCCGAGCATCTGGGTGGCCCGGTCGAAGTTGCCGGCGATCCGCTCGACCATGGCCAGGTCCCCGCCGGCCGAGAACGCCCGCCCGGCACCGGTCACCACCGCGACCCGCACGTCGGGATCCCGGCTCACCTCGGCCCACACCCGGGCCAGCTCGGAGTGCATCACCTCGTCGGCGGCGTTCAGCTTCTCGGGGCGGTTGAGGGTGATGAGCAAGGTGCCGTGCGGCCGCTGCTCGAACGTCAGGTGCTGATAGCTGGTCGGGTCCATGCGGGTCAGGCTAGCCCGGCCGGGGTCGGCCCGGCACAGCGGAGCGGGGCCCGGCCGGGAGTGGGGGAGCGGGGCCTGGCCGGGGTCGGCCGGGCCCCGCTCGTGTTGCCGGGTTTGCAGACTGCGGGGTTAGCCCGCGAGGCTGCGCAGGGCGGTGATGAACGACTGGCCGTTGGGCGTGCCCAGGCCGGTCATGTTGTCGTAGCCCTTGAGGGTGACCTGCCCGGTGTAGCCGAACATGTTGAAGCTCTGGTCATCCGAGGTGGACAGCGACGGGAAGCCACAGTAGTTCTCGGAGCACAGCGCACCGCGCCACGCCGCCGGGCTACTGCCGGTGAGCGGCAGCGGGTCGGAGAACGCGCTGCTGGGCAGCTTGTACAGCACCGGGTTGAGGAACCCGAACGCGTGCGACTGCCCCTGCTGAGCGGCCGCCACCATGCCGGCCACCATCGGCGAGGAGATGCTGGTCCCGCCGACCGTGATCGTGGCGTACTTGGCCGGCTTGCCCTTGGGGAAGTTCAGGATGCCGACCGCGAACCCGGTGATCTCGTCGCCGTCCATGCTGACGTCAGGCGCCGAGCGGACCAGGCCGGGCCGGTTGCCTGGCGCCGTGGCCAGCGCCGTCGGGACCTTGCCCTTCTGGTAGGCCGGCTGTGCCCACAGCTGGCTCGGCCCGCCACCGCCGGCGCCGTTCTCGCCCAGTAGCTCCCAGGACGACTTGCCCAGCAGCGACAGCCCGTCGGACCAGCCGGACTCGAAGATCCGAGTGCCGGCCTTGCTGATCCCCAGCGTGGTCCCGCCCACCGACGTGGTGAACGGGTCGGTCGACGGCATCGCGTTGCCCGAGCCGTCGCTGGAGGAGAAGTACATGCCCACGCCCTCGCCAACGGCGCGGACGAGGTAGGCGTTCTCGATGTTGGTCCAGGTCGCGGGCTGGTTCTCGGCCCCGCTGCCCCAGGAGTTGGAGGCGATGTCGGCCAGCGGGTGGCTGCTGTTGCCGCCCAGCACGGCCAGGTCGGCGTCGAACAGGCCCTGCAGCCCGAACTGCGCCGAGCAGCTGTCGCCGCCGATCACGATCTGGTTGGCGGCAGGCGCCATGTCGTAGGACGCCTCGACGTCGAGCTGCTCCTCGATGTCGAAGGGGTCACCGCAGGCGCTGCCCCGGCCCAGTGACAGCTCCGAGTACCGCTCGGCGGACGGTGCGGGCAGCCCGTCGGTGGCCGCGTAGTCCTTGAGCGTCGTGAACATGTCCTGGGTCAGGCCCAGCTCGATCAGCGCGACCGTCTCGCCCTTGCCGGTGTTGACGTTGTTGGACCCGTAGACCGACCGGTACTGCGCGCCGGTGTAGCCACACAGGTAGGTCGGGAACGTCGTGACTCCGAACTGCCTCGGCAGGCCGCCGACCGTGCGCTGCCCGTAGTAGTTCGAGCACGGGATCTTGGGCCCCGCGGCCGGCCGCGCCGCCGTGCCCGGCCTGGTCTTGGCCCGGTGGCCCGGCTTGATCAGCGGGAGCTTCGGCGCGGCGTTGTCCATGCCGGTTACCCCGATGACGCTGCTGGCCAGCGAGGACGGGATCTTGATCGCCGTGCTGTTGGCGTGCAGCACGTACGGGCCGGCGTTGACCGACGCCGAGGATCGGTACTGCTTGAGCTGAGTGCGGAAGGCGGCCTCGGCCTGCCGGGCCGTGGCCCCGCCGGTCACGTAGGAGCGGCCGGCGTCGGCGTGCACGCTGGTGAAGCCCTGGGAGCGCAGCCACGCGGCGACCTTGCGGGCCTGGGCCGGGCTGGCCGCGAAGCGTGCCGTGTACGCCCTCGGACTCAGGTAGTGGTGGAACAGCGCGCTGCCCGGCGTGCTGACCGCGGTCGCGTACCGCTCCGCGGCCGCCGTGCGCGGGCGCAGCCACACCTGAACCGCCAGCTTCGTGCTCGCGGGCAGGCCGCCGATGACCCGGCTGCTGGCGGTGAACGGGGCGACGCTGCCCCGCAGGGTGGTGACGGCGGGCTTAGGTGCGGGCTTCGGTGATGCCCCCGCGACGCCGCTGGCGCCGACGATCGTCATGCCGGCCACCACCGCGGTCGCGCCGACGGCCGCGGCGAAGGTCCTTGTTCTGAGCATGATCCCCCTGTCCTGGGTTGCACGATGGCTGAACCCGGCTGGGGGGCCAGGTCCGCCTTTCCCTGTAGGGACCGGTATATACCAGAACGAAACGGAATCAATGGCTCACCAAAAAGATTTGGAGCGGTCTTTATTTAAACGGCAGGACAGGCCCAAGACCGGACACTCCGCGCGTCACGGCTATCACCGGGGCGGCGTGGGGGATACTTCCTGGCATGGACGACCGCAACGTGCTGGGCGGGGAGCTCGAGCCCTGCGGCACCGACCCGCTCACCGGTTTCTACCGGGACGGGTGCTGCAACACCGGCGCCGAGGACCTGGGCAGCCACACGATCTGCGCGGTGGTGACCGCGGAGTTCCTGGCCCACCAGCGCGGCATCGGCAACGACCTGAGCACTCCCATGCCCCAGTTCGGGTTCCCCGGCCTGGTGCCGGGCGACCGCTGGTGCGTGACGGCGGCGAACTGGCTGCGCGCGCACCGCGACGGCGCGGCCGCGCCGGTGGTGCTGGCCTGCACCCACGAGCAGTCGCTGCAGATCGTGCCGCTCGACGTGCTGCGGGAGCACGCGGTGGACGTTCCCCCTGACCCTGGGGGGCTGGAGGACTTACGGCCGGGGCCTGAGGGGCAGCAGTAGCGGTGGCGCGGCTGGTGCCGGGCGGCTGGTGCCGGGCGGCGGTGGCTAGCCGTGGACGACGTCGGTGTGGTGGCAGAAGTGCACCCGGCCGCCCGACCCCGCGGACCGGATCCGGGTCAGCGACCGCTCCCACGAGTCCCGGTCGGCGGCCTGGCCGTCGGGCAGGTCCGCCGGGGCCTCGCGGTACACCCGCGGCGTGTAGGCCGCGTCCCCGATCAGCACGTCCGTCGATCCGTCCGCGGCCGTGACGACCACCGACTGGTGGCCCGAGGTGTGCCCCGGCGTGGTGATCACCGACAGCCCCGGCAGCAGCTCGGTGTCCCCGTCCAGCAGCTCAAACCGAGCGTTCATGAAATCAAACCAGCCGAACAGGTCGGGTGATTCGACCTTGGCACGGGAAAGCTCGGTGCCCTGCACGAAATGGGGAGCGTGCCGGAAGACCGCATTCTGCCCGCAATGGTCAAAATGCAGGTGAGTATTGATGACCATGCCGATGTCGGCCGGGCTCATGCCGATGTCGGCCAGCGCGTCCGCGGCCGAGCGGTTCACCACCCGCCAGTCGGTGAGGACCTCGTCGGGGCCGCCCACGCCGGTGTCCACCAGCGCCGCGCCGCCGGGGTGAATGACCACGAAGCCGTGCACCGGCCACTCCAGGCCGTCGGGGCCGCGCAGCGCGGCCAGGTGCAGTCGCTTGATCTCCAGCGTCACGCCCGCCGCCCTTACGCCTGATCCGGGCCGGCCGGGCTGTCGGCCGGGCCGCCGGCCGGGTCGGCCGGGCTGTCGGCCGGGTCGGCTGGATCGGCCGGGCCGCCGGGGGAGCCGCCGGCTGCGCCGGGGGAGCCGCCGGCGATCACGTACGACCACAGTTCGCTGCTGATGCCCACCGGGTGGGGCGCCGGGCCGCCGGACCGCTCGGCCGCCGAGCGGTGCCCGTGACCGAACGCGGGGGAGTGCAGCCAGCCCTGGAACGACTCTTCGTCCCGCCACCGCGTGACCACCAGCCAGGTGGTGCGCTCGTCAGTCGGCTTGAGCAACTCGAAGCCCTCGAACCCGTCCTGGTTGTCCACCGCTCCAGCCCGGGCCGCGAACCGGCGGGCCAGCTCGTCGCCGCTGTCCGCGGGAACGGTGATGGCGTTGATCTTCACCACAGTCATGCCTGGATGCTATGCCCTGGCTGCTAGGCCTGCCGGGCCTGCCCCGGCACGCCAGGGCACCGGCCCGACCCGACCGGGCACCGGATTTCGGCCTGGGTTTCGGCCCGGGTTTCGGTCGGCCGAGACATCTTCGAACTAGTGTCCTAAAATGCCATCATGACCGAAGCTGACCGCCTGCTCTACGCCACGCTGGCCGGTGCCGCGGCCCGTCACGCGGGCACCGGGGCGCTCACGCCCGAGCAGGAGGCGGTCGCGGTGGCCGAGCTGCGCGAGCTCGCCGGCCACCGGCCCGACCTGCTGGCTCACCGGGCCGGGACCGCCATCGGCTTCGGTGAGAGCCAGTATGACGCCGTGGTGTACCGGCTGATCGCCGACCTGTGCATCAAGGCCGGCGCGGACCCGGCCCAGATCCCCGGCTGGATCGAGGTGGGCCGCCAGCGCGCCGAGCTGGCCCGGCAGGTGCCCTACACCGGCGCCGCGCACCAGGCCTCTCACTCTGCCTCTCACCCTGCGCCGCACCCCGTCGTTCGCCCCGCCGTGCACCCCGCGCCGCACCCCGCGCCGCACCCCGGTGCTCCTCGCATCCGGCCCGGCCAGGTGCCAGGGTAGGAGGACACGGCCGAATGCGGCGGATGTGGCGGGAGGGATGCGGGTGAGCAGCGGCGAGGAACGCGACGGGGTCACGCTCACCAACCTCGACCAGCCCCTGTTCGAGGGCGCCCAGGCCGTCAAGCGCGACCTGGTCGACTACCTCGACGCCGTGCGCGGTCGGCTGCTCCCCGGCCTGGCCGGCCGGCCCCTGTCGGTGATCAGGGTGCTGCGCGGCCAGGCCCCGTTCATGCAGAAGAACGTGCCCAAGTACACCCCGGACTGGGTGCCGACCGTGCGCCTGTGGGCCGAGACCTCCCGGCGGCAGGTGTCCTACGCGCTGTGCGACGACCGGCGCACCCTGCTCTGGTTCGCCAACCAGCGCGCGGTCGAGTATCACCCAACCCTGGTCACCGCCGAGCGCTGGGACCGGCCCACCCACATGATCATGGACCTTGACCCGCCCGAGGCCGACGATGGCGGCGCCGCCGGTTTCGGCCTGGCCGTGCGGGCCGCCTTCCTCGTCCGGCAGGCCCTGGCCGACTCCGGCCTGGCCGGGGCGGTCAAGACCAGCGGGGCCAAGGGCGTGCACGTGTTCGTGCCCATCGACACCTCCGACGCCGCCGCGCCGATCGAGGACGTGGCCGCCGCCACCCGCGCCGTGGCCGCCAGGGCCGAGCGGCTGGACCCGGAGCTGGCCACCACCGCGTTCATCCGCGAGGACCGCGGCGGCCGGGTGTTCCTCGACTCGACCAGGGCCGGCGGCGCCACCGTGGTCGCCGCCTACAGCCCGCGCGTCCGCCCAGGGACGCCCGTCTCGTTCCCGGTCGCCTGGGATGATCTCGACCGGGTGGCGCCCGCCGACTTCACCGTGCGCAACGCCGCCGCCCAGCTCGGCGACGGCGACCCGTGGGCGGCGGCCATGCCCGCGCCCCAGGCCCTCCCCGCTGACCTGATCGAGGAGGGGCGGCAGATCCCGATCGCCCGCGTCCAGGCCATGCACGAAGGCAAGCGCCGGGCCAGAGCCCGCCGCCAGGCCGCCGACGCCGACCAGCCCGACGGCGATAGCCCGCCCGGGGTCGACAGCTAAGCCTGCCGCCGCCGCCGGCCGCCGCCGCCGGCCGCCGGCGCCGGCCGCCGGCGCCGGCCCGCGCCGGGGCAGCGAACCGCGGCCGGGCCGGGTCGGGGCCGGGCCAGCGGACGGCGACTGGGCCGGGTCGGGGCCGGGGCCGGGGCAGCGGACGGCGGCCGGGCCGGGTCGGGGCCGGGGCAGCGGACGGCGACTGGGCCGGGGCGAAGCAGCGGACGGCGGCAGCGGCCAGCGGGCACACTGGAGCCCATGGCCGCCGCTGATCTTGACGCCCTGATCGCCATCATGCCGTTCGCCCGCCGACTCGGCATGACCCTCGAGGAGGCCGGCCCCGACCGCGTCGTCGCCCGCCTCGGCTGGGCCCCCGAACTGTGCACCGGCGCCGGGATCATGCACGGCGGCGTGCTCATGTCACTGGCCGACAGCGCCGGCGCGCTCGTCGCCTACCTCGGCCTGCCCGAAGGCAAGTCGACCGCCACAATCACCTCCACGACCCAGATGTTCCGCCCCGTGACCAGCGGCTCCGTGCAGGGCGTCGCCGTGCCCCTGCATCGCGGCCGGACCACCGTCACCGTGCAGACCAGCCTGCATGACGAGACCGGCCGCCTCGTCGCCCAGACCACCCAGATCCAGGCCGTCAGGTAGAGCCCGCTTACTGATACACCGATGTTCGAGATAGGCTGACAACATGCCAGACGGCCCGCCGGCCCGAGCCTCGACCCGGACACCGCCGCGGCGTGCCGACGCCGCACGGGGTGCCGACGCTCCGCGCCGTGCCGACGCCCGTCGCAACATCGCCGCCATCCTCGACGCCGCCCTCGACTGCCTGGTCCGCGACCCGCAGGCCAGCATCGCCGACATCGCCGCCGCCGCCGGGGTCGGCCGGATCACCCTGTACGGCCACTTCCCGTCCCGGCCCGAGCTCATCGACGCCACCTTCGCCTATGCCCTGGACCAGGCCGACCAGGTCCTGGCCGCCGTCGACCTGTCCGGCGAACCACGCCAGGCACTGGCCCGCCTCATCGCCTCGTCATGGCAGATCGTCGACCGTTACCGGGGCGCGCTCGCCGCCGCCCAGCGCGAGCTGCCCCCCGGGCGCATTCGCGCCCACCACGGCCAGCCCATGAACCGCGTCGAGGCCCTGCTCACCCGGGGCCAGCAAGCCGGCGCCTTCCGGACCGACCTCCCCCTGGACTGGCTGGTCGCCCTGTTCTACACCGTCATGCACGGCGCCGCCGCCGAGATCACCGCCGGCCGCCTCCCCGCCGCCGACGCGCCCCGCATGATCACCGCCACCCTCCTGGCCGCCTACACCCCGCCCGGCACCCTCTCACCCACCTAACTCGGCCCGTCCGCTCAGCCAGGCCGCGACGTACTCTCCCGCATCCCGGCCGGCCGCCCCCAACCGCCCCCGAGCCGCGTCCGCCCTCACGGCACAACCTGTCCGTCCATGATCACCCGGACTTTTCGGTCATAATGACTGAAAAGTCCGGGTGATCATGGACGGCCACATTCGGCTGACCGTTAGCCCGGATCTGGCCCGCCCCAGGCGACACGCGTGGGATCACCGAGACGCGGCGGACTGCCGGGGCGCAGGAGGCTGTCTCCTGGGGGCCCACATCGGCGCTCCCCACATCCATCGCCTGGATCGGCCGCTGCCTGAATCAACGTGAACACTGGTGTACGAGTAAGCTAACCTCGCGTCGTAAGTCGCCGCCATCGGCACCGGCGCCGCGCTCGTCGTCGTCGTCGCCGCCGCCACCACCACCGCACTGGCCGGCACCCGACCCCAGTAGGCCGGCCTGCGCTCCGGCGTCATTAACACCTTCCACGAACTAGGCAGTGCCCTCGGCGTCGCGGTTCTGTCCAGCCTGGCCGCCCCCAGCCTCACGGGGACCAGCCTGAGCGGCATCAGCCCCACCGGCTTCAGCCGCGCGTTTGTCGCCTGCGCTGTCGCCGCCCTGGCCGCCGCACTCATCGCCGCCGTGCTCGCGCCCGCCGGCCGGGCCGCCGCGCCCGCCGGCCGGGCCGCCGCGGGCGCCACTCCGCACGGCCACTAGCGCCCGTCTGATAACAGCAAGAAGTCCAATGTCCGCCCAGGCCGCCATGAGTGCCGCGGCGCCTCGGCTGATAACAGCAAGAAGCGTTCGCTGCGCTACCGTGGCGCCTCGGCTGATAACAGCAAGAAGCGTTCGCTGCGCTACCGTCGGTCGGGATCCGCGCTGGCGTCGCTACTGCGTCTGGCGGTGCGCTACGGCGGGGCCGGGTGTGGGCGGGCGGACTGTTACTGCGGGTTGGGGTCGGCGGGCGGGAGGGTGGCCGGGCAGCCGCCTTCGCCGGCCCGGAACTCGGCCTCGAGCATGTCCATGGCCTTGAGGAACGCGGCCCGTTCGTCGTCCGCCAGCCGGTCGAGGACCCGGGCCAGCGGGGCGGCGGCGCCGTCGAGCCATTCTTCGACCACCGTGCGCGCCGCCGGGCTGATCTGGACGATGGTCCGGCGGCGGTCGGCCTCGTCCGGGGCCCGCTCGACGAAACCGGCCTGGTCCAGCCCCGCGAGCACCCCGCTGACGGTGGACAGGGTGAGGTCCAGCCGCGCCGCCAGCGTGCCTACGGTCAGCGGCCCGTCGCGCAGTTGCTCGAGCGCCGCCACGTGCCGGGGGCCGAGGGGGACCTGGGTGGAGGGAGTGGTCTGGTCCTGGTGGCGCCGCATCCCGCGGGCCACACGCGGGAACAGCCGCATCAGCCGCAGGCACATCGCGGAATGTCCGCCTGCTGACTCCCCGGTCACCGCACCCCGCCGTTCGCTAGCCGGTCACCAAGCTCTCCGTTGACCTGGTACCCACGAGTATATATGGTTCTTACATCAAAACTATTTTGACCGCACAAGCAATTTTTCGCCGACCCGGGGGCCAAGCCCGGCCAGGAGCCGAGGCCCACGCCAGGCGAGGCCCAGACCCAGACCAGGCCGACGGTCAGATTCTGAGGAGTGACACACCATGAGCACACCCGCGCAACAGGCCACCTCCGCGGTCCAGGCCCAGCTGGGCAGCGGCGCGCTGGCCGGCAACTGGACGCTGGACCCATCCCGGTCGACCGTCGGCCTGCGGAGCAAGAGCATGTGGGGCCTGGCCCCGGTCAAGGGCTCGTTCCGCCAGGTCAGCGGTCGCGGGACGGTGTCGGCGGCGGGCGAGGTCAGCGGGCGGATCGAGATCAGCGCGGCATCGGTCGACACGGGCAACGCGAAGCGGGACAAGCACCTGCGCTCGGTCGACTTCTTCCTCAGCGACAAGTACCCGGTGATCACGTTCGACCTGGACCGGCTGTCGGTCACGGGTGACGGCGTGACGGCGGCCGGGACGCTGACGGTCCGCGAGCGAAGCCAGCGGCTGACGTTCCCGGCGACCGCGTCGGTGGCCGGAGACGGCGAGGTGGTGCTGGACGCCACGGTCGAGGTCAACCGGACCGACTTCGGGCTGACCTGGAATCAGCTGGGGATGGCCTCGACCCAGAACACGATCACGATTCACGCGGTCTTCACCCGGAGCTGAACGGAGCCCGGCGGCCCCGAACCGTGGCCGTTAATCGAGATGGCTCCACTGCGGCTCGACGGCGAGCCAGCCGTCGGCCCAGTCGGACAGCCGGCGCCGGTTCAGGCGCCACCGGCCGATCCTGGCGGCCAGCCCGAGGGCCAGGGCCAGCGCGGCCAGGGCCAGTGCCGCCGCGAACAGCCCGCGGTCGCGGGCCAGGCCCGGCGTGAGCGGGGGCCGCTGGACCTGGCCTGACCGGTTCAGCCAGACCTGGACGCGGCTGCCTGCCGGGGTGCCGGCGCCGACCGGGATCCGGCCGGTGCGGGTGACGCCGCCGGCCGTCCACCGGGCCGGGGTCCAGACCAGCCAGCCCGAGCTGTGATGGTGCATCGGGCCGGGCGCGGCGGCCAGCAGCACGGCGGGCACGTGGTGCAGGGCCTGCTGGGCGCGGGCGTCGGCGGCATTGGCGGCGTGGACCTGCCAGATCGTGATGGCGGCGACCAGCGGGGCGAGGGCCAGGAACGCGGCCAGGACGGCAGGCATCAGCCAGGCCTCGATGCGGTCCGAGCGCCGCCGCAGCGGGTTGTGGTCATCGCGCAGTCGGCGGGTCAGCCTCGTCCACGTCATTGTGGGCGTCGTCATACTCACTCCACGGGTGAGCGGCCGCCTCGCTGCGACCGCCTCCCTACCTCGATTGTCGCGCCGCGCGCGGCCCGGCCGCCATACCTCGGGCCGTCTAATTCGCCTGTATCAGACCATTGGATCAGGCCCGGATTAAATCGTGACGGTGTTCCGAAACGGTGTTATGATTGCCCAGGGCAGACGCGATGAGGGAGTGGCGCCATGGGAACGCTCGTCACCAGCCGGCTGGACAACTCGATCGCCACGATCACCCTGGACGACGGCAAGGTCAATGTGCTGTCGCCGGACATGTTCGCCCAGGTGAACGCCGCGCTGGACAACGCCGCCGACGCCGCGGTGGTCGTCCTGACGGGACGGCCGGGGATCTTCAGCGCCGGATTCGACCTGCGCGTGTTCGAGACCGGCGGGCCCGCGGAAGCGGAGCGGATGGTGCGGGGCGGCTTCGAGCTGGCCGTGCGCCTGCTGACGTTCCCGGCGCCGGTGATCATCGCCTGCCCCGGGCACGCCATCGCGATGGCCTCGTTCCTGCTGCTGTCGGCCGACTACCGGATCGGCGCCGACGGGCCCTACAAGATCACCGCGAACGAGGTCTCGATCGGCATGACCGTCCCAGGCGCGGCGATCGAGATCTGCCGCCAGCGGCTGAGCCCGGCCTACCTGAGCCGGGCGCTGACCCTGGCCGAGGCGTTCCCGCCCGCCGAAGCGGTGGCCGCGGGCTTCCTGGACCTGGTGGTGCCGGGGCCCGACCTGGCCGATGCGGCGGTGGCCGCCGCGGGCCGCCTGGCCGAGCTGGACCGGGCCGCGCACGCGGCGACCAAGCTGCGGGTGCGCGGCCCGGTCGTGGCCGCGATGCGGGCCGACCTGGAGGCCACCGTCGCCGGCCTGCGGGCCTGAGCCGGCGGCGTGCCACGGGCCAAGCAGCGCACCCCGGCGCTGCGCGACCACGTCCTGAACGTGGCGCTGGTCACGCTGGCCGCCGAGGGCGTGGCCGGGTTCACCACCCGCCGGGTGGCCGAGCAGGCGCAGACGTCAACGCCGGCCGTGTACGAGCTGTTCGGGGACAAGGCCGGGCTGGTCCGGGAGGTGTTCTTCGAGGGCTTCCGGCTGCTTCGGCGCCGGTTCGGCGAGCTGGCCGAGTCGCCGGACCCGCGGGCGGACCTGGCCGAGGTGCTGCGGGCGTTCCGGGTGTTCGTGCGCGACAACCCGGTGCTGGGGGAGCTGATGTTCTCCCGGCCGTTCGCCGACTTCGATCCGGGCCCGGCCGAGCAGGAGGCCGGCGCGGCGGTACGGGAGTTCATCGTGGGCCGGGTCCGGCGGTGCACGCGGGCGGGCCTGCTGCGGCGCGCCGGGGCCGGGGCCGAGCCTGGCGCCGATGCGGACACCGACATGGCGCACGTGCTGCTGGCCCTGGCCCAGGGACTGGCCGCGCAGGAGAGCGCGGGGTGGCTCGGGAGCTCGCGCGAGTCGCGGGACCGGCGCTGGGAGCTGGCCGTGACGGCGGTGCTCGACGGGCTGGACTGAGCCCTGGCCTGGGGCTGGCGGCCAGGCCAGGGGCTGGCGGCCTGGGGCGCGCCGTCGCCAGCCCCGCCGCGGTCAGTTGCTGAAGCCGGGGATGCCAGTGCCCGGGATGACGGCACTGACGTGCAGGTACACCGGGCCGCGCCGGGCGCAGGCGCGGAAGCTGAACGCGAAGCGCGCCGCGGTGAAGTCGTTGGGCGGGAAGACCTTCAGGCCGGCCGCCGAGACCGGGTGGCAGGCGCCGGACGAGAACACGCTGACATCGGTGACGCCCAGCTCCACGTGCGCGGTCCCGCCGGGGCCCAGCACGACCTGGGTCACCCGGTGCGAGCCCGCACGGCTGGCCGCGCTGCCGAGCTGCGCGCCGCCGGCGCCGGTCGCCGACACGCCAGGGAAGCCGAGCAGCGTGCAGTCGTGGCGGGAGATGTTGGACAGCTCGAGCTGGTAGCCGAC
>Ga0134128_10008241_pt1 | contig 12550 bp, 8 predicted proteins | sample KB31754_FD_96462 | JGI IMG/M metagenome (GOLD analysis project Ga0134128, IMG submission 96462) | Terrestrial soil microbial communities with excess Nitrogen fertilizer from Kellogg Biological Station, Michigan, USA - KB3-175-4 | ecosystem: Environmental > Terrestrial > Soil > Unclassified ...
ACGATTTCCTGCGCGATGATCGGTCCCGAGTCCAGCTCCGGCGCGACGAAATGCACCGTTGCGCCATGCGTCTTGGCGCCGGCGGCGATCGCACGCGCATGCGTGTCGAGGCCCTTGAAGGCGGGCAGCAGGGAGGGATGGATATTGAGCATCCGGCCTTCCCATTTTCCGACGAAGCCGGGCGTCAGGATGCGCATGAAGCCGGCGAGGCAGACGATTTCGGCGCGCCAGCCTTCGAGCACCGCCTGCAGCGCCGCATCGAACGCCTCTCGGCCGGTAAAATCCTTATGCGAGCAGACCGCCGTGGCGATGCCGGCCGCGGCGGCAAAGGCGAGGCCGGCCGCGTCAGCTCGATTGGACAGCACGCCGACGATTTCCGCCGGGTAATCGGGGGCTTCGGCGGCGCGGATCAGCGCCTCCATGTTGGAGCCGCGGCCAGAAATCAGGATGGCGACGCGCTTCTTCATGGGCTGGCGGATGACGGCGGCTTTGCCAGGCGGACGCGCGGGCTCAAAGCGCCAGCTTGCCGTCGAAGGTCACGGGATCGCCGGTGCGGGCTCGCAGCTCGCCAACGATGGTGGCTCTTTCTCCCTCGCCATTGAGCAGGGTGACCAAGGTTTCCGCATCGCTTGCGCCGACGGCGACCATCATGCCGACGCCGCAGTTGAAGGTCCTCAGCATCTCGCGCTCCGAAATGCCGCCGACTCGCGAGAGCCAGCCGAAAACCTTCGGCACCGCGACCCGGGAGAGGTCGATATGCGCGGCCAGGTCTTCGGGCAGCATGCGAGGAATGTTGTCGATGAAGCCGCCGCCGGTTATGTGCGCCATCGCCTTGACGGCGAGGCTGCGGCGAAGCGCTGTCAGCAGCGGCTTCACATAGATGCGGGTGGGGACCAGCAGGGCGTCGCTCAGCGGCCGCGACTCGTCGAACGGTGCCGGCATGTACCAGTCGAGCCCGGAAATCTCGATGATTCGCCGGACCAGCGAGAAGCCGTTGGAATGCAGGCCCGAGGAGGCGAGGGCGACCAGCACGTCTCCAGCCTGGAGATCCGCGCGCGGCAGGATGGCGCCGCGCTCTGCGGCGCCGACGGCAAAGCCGGCGAGGTCGTAGTCCTTGTCGGCATACATGCCGGGCATCTCGGCGGTTTCGCCGCCGATCAGGGCGCAGCCGGCCAGCCGGCAGCCTTCGGCGATGCCCTTGACGATCGCCGTCCCGGTCGACACGTCGAGCTGTCCCGTCGCGAAATAATCGAGGAAGAACAGCGGCTCGGCGCCCTGCACGATGATGTCGTTGACGCACATGGCGACCAGGTCGATGCCGATCGAGCCGTGGCTTTCCGCTTCGATGGCGATTCTCAGCTTGGTGCCGACGCCGTCATTGGCGGCGACCAGGATGGGATCGGTGAAGCCGGCCGCCTTGAGGTCGAAGAGGCCGCCGAAACCGCCGATCTCGGCATCGGCGCCGGAACGGCGCGTGGCGCGGACGATTGGCTTGATCGCATCGACCAGGGCGTTGCCGGCGTCGACGTCGACACCCGACTGCTTGTAAGAAAGGCCGTTTGATGGCAGGTTTTGCTCGTCTGACATGGGCCTCTGCCGGTTGCGGGGCGGACGGGCGTGGCGGGCCGGGGCGAGCCGAAGCCGTTGTAAATCCTGGCCCCACCGCTATCTGCGCTGATAGCGACTCCGTTAATGCGACGCAAGGGTTTGCCCGGTTGATCACTCTAAGGACGCAGGTGCTGATCTGGATCGGGATCGCCGTGATCAGCCTTTTCGTGATTTATACCTTCCGCGGCATATTGCTGCCTTTCGTTCTCGGCTTCCTGCTCGCCTATATCCTCAATCCGCTCGTCAACCTGGTCGAGCGCAGCCGGCTGAACCGTGGCTGGTCGGCGGCGCTTGTGGTGGTGATCGTTATCGCGATCATCGTCGGGATCATGGTGCTGGTGGTGCCGCTGGTGATCCAGCAGACGGTGGGGCTTGCAGGGCGCCTGCCTGGCTATGTGAACGCGCTTCGCCAGCTGGCCAATGAATGGATGCCGCAACTCACCGCCTGGCTAGGCGCCGAACGCGTGGCGCAGTTCGAAACCAGCCTCACCGACTGGCTCAACAATTTGCCGAGCCTGGCCACCACCGCTACGGTCTATATCACCCAGAGCGGGCTCACCGTGCTCTCGATCTTCGCCGTCATCATCGTCGGCGCTGTGGTGGCCTTCTACCTGCTGCTCGACTGGCGTGCCATGGTCGATGAGGTCGAAAGCCTCCTGCCTTTGTCGCGCAAAGAGGAGGTGAGCCAGATCCTCGCCGACATCGACCGGTCGATGTCGGGCGTGCTGCGCGGGCAGGGCAGCGTCGTGCTATTCCTGGCGATTTATTATGCCACGGCGCTCAGCGTCACCGGGATCAGCTTCGGCTTTGCCATCGGGCTCATCACAGGGCTCATCAGCTTCATTCCGTTCGTTGGCTTCTTCACCGGCTTCGTGCTGTCGATGATCATCGCCACCGTGCAGTTCTGGCCCAACGGGTGGTCGATTCTCCTCGTGCTGGCGGTGTTCCTCGTCGGCCAGTTCCTCGAGGGCAATGTGCTTTATCCCAAGCTGGTCGGCTCCTCGATCGGCATCAATCCGGTGTGGTTCATCTTCTCGCTCTTCGCCTTCTCGTCGCTGTTCGGCTTCGTCGGCCTGCTGCTGGCGGTGCCGCTGAGCGCCATCGCCGCCGTGCTGGCGCGCTTCGCAGTGCAAAAATATCGACAGAGCCAGCTCTATCTTGGCCACCATCCGGGACCGGACCCGGATGTCAATGCCGCAGATTAGGTGTGATTTGGGAAGGAGTGCGGGCATAATCCGGTGGAGGCAATTGCATCCGCCGGAGCCTTGTGGATGGCTCCCGGATTAAGTTGCCAGAGCGGCGGTCCATGAGGTTTAGAGGTTGTCCGAGTTGACGGCCACATACGCTGATCTGCAGGCGTCCCCCGAGGGAATCGGGCGTGGGCAGCTGCCCCTGGAGCTCGGTCATGCGACGTCCCATGACGAGGCCGACTTTGTCGTCGGCGACGGCAACCGCCTGGCGTTCCTCCATCTGACCGCCTGGCCGGCCTGGCCCGGTCCGCTGACGTTGCTCGTGGGGCCCGAAAAGGCCGGCAAGTCGCATTTGGCGCGCATCTGGGTAGCGCGCGTAGGCGCCGGCGTACCTCGGCCCGAGGAGCTTGAAGGGCTCGCCGGTGCGGGCGGGACGGGGCCGCTGCTGATTGAGGATGTCGACCGGACCGGCTACGATGAGACGGCCTTATTTCACCTGCTCAATCAGAGCATGCGGGACGGCCGGCCGGTCCTGCTGACGGCACGCGAACCCGTTGGCAGCTGGCCTTATGTCACCGAGGATTTGCGTTCACGCGCGCGCCTCGCGACGCTCTTGCTTGTGACGCCGGCCGGAGACATTGAATTGGCACAGATGCTGGTCAAGCTGTTCGGTGACCGGCAGATCGCGGTCGATCCGCGCGTCATCACCTACGTGGCCGCGCGCATGGAGCGATCGCCGGCCGAGGCGGTGGCGCTGGTCGACCTGATGGATCGGCTGGCACTAAGTGCCGGAACGGCGGTGACACGGCGGGTAGCCGCCGAAGCGCTGCGGCAGCGGCGGGTCCTGCGCGGCGAGGGAATGGACGGCCTGGAAGAAGAGGCGGGCGATGAATGAGATAAGCGAAATCGCCGAGGTGAACGCCGAGCCGGTTGCGGCGGACCTCGAGGCGCTGCGCAACAGCCCGGCGCGATTCGTCAATCGCGAGGTGAGCTGGCTGCAGTTCAACATGCGCGTGCTGGAAGAGGCGGGCAATGAAGCCCACCCGCTGCTCGAGCGGCTGCGCTTCCTCTCGATCTCGGCCAATAATCTCGACGAATTCTTCATGGTGCGCGTCGCCGGGCTGAAGAACCAGCAGCGTGCGGGCCTGACCAAGCAGAGCGTCGACGGGCTGACGCCCGCCGAGCAGCTCGACGAGATCGCCACGCTGACCCAGCATCTCAACCTCGAGCAGCAGGACTATTGGCAGACGCTGCGCGAGCAGCTTTATTCCCGCAATGTCGTGATCCACGAGGCGGACGATCTTTCGCCCGAGCAGCTCAAATATCTGCAAAAACTGTTCCGCGAAGAGATCGTGCCGGTGCTGACGCCGATCGCGGTTGATCCGGCGCATCCGTTCCCGTTCATCCCCAATCTCGGGTTCACGCTGGCCTTCGAGCTGAGCCGGCCCGGCAGCTCGGCGATCCTCACCGCGCTGGTGCGCGTGCCGTCCAATCTCGACCGCTTCGTCAGCCTGCCGTCGAGCCTTGCAACCGAGGGGCGGATCGAGGTCGTGACCATCGACACGCTGATCAACCTCTTCTTCAACAAGATGTTTCCGGGCTACGAAATCATCGGCTCGGGCGCCTTCCGGATCATCCGCGACAGCGAAATCGAAATCGACGACGAAGCCGCGGACCTGATGATGGAGTTCGAGTCCGCGTTGCGCCAGCGCCGGCGCGGGCAGGTCATCCGCCTCGAAATCGAAAAGCGCATGCCGCGGGCGTTGCGCCGGCAGATTTCCGAGCGGCTGAAGGCTTCGCCGGCCGATACCTACGAGGTCGAGGGATTTCTCGGGCTCGCCGATGCCGCGAAAATCTGTGACGTCGACCGGCCTGACTTGAAATTCCCGCCTTACCAGCCGCGCTTTCCCGAGCGCGTGCGCGACTACAACGGCGATCTCTTTGCCGCCATCAAGCAGAAGGACCTGCTGGTCCATCATCCGTTCGAAAGCTTCGACGTGGTGGCGCAGTTCGTGCTGCAGGCGGCGCGCGATCCAGATGTCGTGGCGATCAAGCAGACGCTCTATCGCACGTCGGCCAATTCCCCGATCGTCAAGGCGCTGGTGCTGGCCGCCGAATCCGGCAAGTCGGTCACCGCGCTCGTCGAACTCAAGGCGCGCTTTGACGAGGAAGCCAATATCCGCTGGGCGCGCGACCTCGAGCGCGCCGGCGCGCAGGTGGTGTTCGGCTTCATCGAGCTCAAGACGCACGCCAAGATGAGCCAGGTGGTGCGGCGCGAGCAGGGCAAGCTGATGAGCTATTGCCACATCGGGACCGGCAACTACCATCCGATCACCGCCAAGATCTATACGGACCTCAGCTACTTCACGACCGACCCGTCGATCACCCGCGACGTGGCTCGCGTCTTCAACTTCATCACTGGTTACGCCCGCCCGACCGAGCTCGAATCGATCGCCGCCTCGCCGGTCAATCTGCGCCAGACGCTGCTCGACAACATCGCCAAGGAGGTTGCCTTCGCGCGCCGAGGCGAGCCGGCCAATATCTGGCTCAAAATGAACGCACTGGTCGATCCGGAGATCATCGATGCGCTCTACGGCGCCAGCCAGGCGGGTGTCAAAATCGAGCTCATCGTCCGTGGCATATGCTGCCTGAGACCCGGCATTCCGGGCTTTTCGGACAATATCCACGTCAAGTCGGTGGTTGGCCGCTTCCTCGAGCATTCGCGCATCTACTGCTTCGGGCAGGGCGAGGAGATGCCGTCGGAAAAGGCGAGGGTCTACATCTCCTCGGCCGACCTCATGGAACGCAATCTCGACTGGCGGGTCGAGGTCATGGTGCCGATCGTCAACAAGACCGTGCACAAGCAGATTCTCGAGCGGATGATGGTCACCTATCTCAAGGACAACCAGCAGAGCTGGGATGTGCTGCCCGATGGCAGCTCGCACCGCGTGCGACTCGCGGAGGGTGAGGAGCCCTTCAGTGCGCACGATTACTTCATGACGCATGCCAGCCTTTCGGGGCGGGGCAGCGCGCTCAGGCGCGAAACGGACGAGAACATCGATTGAATGAATTCTGGGGCGTTGACGCCGATCCCACTGGCCAGGGCCGTATTCAGGGTGCCAGGCCGGTCGCGGTGCTCGACATCGGCTCGAACTCGGTTCGCCTTGTCGTTTATGAACGGCACGCAAGAGCGCTGACGCCACTCTACAACGAGAAGTCAGCCTGCGCGCTCGGCCGCGGGCTGGCGGCGAGCGGCCGAATCGCGGACGCCAATATCGAGCGGGCGCTGACCGCCATGCAGCGCTTTGCGTTGGTCGCCCGGCTGATGCGGGTCGGACAGGTCTATGTGCTGGCTACCTCAGCGGTGCGTGACGCCCAAAACAGCCAGAGCTTCGTGTCGGCGATCGAGCAGGTCATGGGCGCCGATGTGCATGTGCTGTCGGGAGAGGCGGAAGCGCATTTCGCTGCCCTCGGCGTGCTGGCGGGGATGCCCAACTTCTCGGGCGTGGTCGGCGACCAGGGGGGCGGCAGCCTCGAACTTTCCGCGCTCGCCAAGGGGCACGACGCCGTCGGCGAAACGCACGAACTGGGTGTCATCCGGCTGCAGGACGACAGCGGTGGCTCACCGGCGAAGGCGGCGGCGCTGGCTCGGAGCCGGCTGAAATCGTCACGCGTCCTCAAGGGCAACAAGGCCAGGACCTTCTGCGCGATCGGCGGCACCTGGCGGTCTTTTGCCAAGCTGCTGCAGGTTTCCTCCAACTATCCCCTGCATATGGTCCAGCATTATACCGTCGCCGCCGGCGATGCTGAAAAGCTTTGCGCTGAAATCCTGGCGGCGGCCGGGGCCGGAAAGCCGTATCCCGGAAGCGACCAGATCAGTGCGTCGCGGCGAGACCTTATTCCCTACGCTGCCGCGGTGCTGGGCGAGGTGCTGCGTGCCGGCAATTTCGAACAATTGAGCTTTTCCGCGCTAGGGGTCCGCGAGGGCTATCTCTATCACTTGCTGGATCCCGCCGAGCAGGCGATCGATCCGCTTCGTCAGGCCGCCGAGGAGATGAACCTGCTGCGGGCCCGATCGCCTAAGCACGCCGAAGATCTCATCGGCTTCAGCCGGCAGCTGCTGGAGACGATCGGGCAAGGCGAAACAGCGGAACAGCGCCGCCTGCGCGAGGTCGCCTGCCTGCTCGCGGACATCGGCTGGCGCGGCCATCCGGACTATCGCGGCGAGCAGAGCGTCGATCTAGTCGCCTATGGCTCGATGGTCGGCGTCGACCATCCGGGGCGGGCCTTCCTCTCCCAGGTGCTGGCGGTCCGCTATATGGGGCTCAAGCACAAGAGCGCCAGCCCCGACCTTCTGGCGCTGGCGGGGGAAGCGGGGACGCAGCGGGCGCGCCTGCTAGGCGTGACTATGCGCGTTGCCTATCCGATGTCGGCGGCGATGCCCGGCGTTCTGCCGCGTACCCGGTTCGAGCTCTCGGGCGGTACGCTCATGCTGCTCCTTCCGGCGGATCTCGCGTTTCTCGACGGCGAGCATCTACGCGGCCGGCTGAGCCAGCTCGCCAGCACCGCCGGCTTCAAGGATTCGACCGTCAGCTTTCTGTGATGGGAAACTCGATGACGCCGCGCCGCGTCGCTGCGAGTCCCAATCGGCCATGCTTGATGGCAAGTGCCTTGTCGCCGAAGATTTTCCGTCGCCAGCCCTTGAGGGCGGGCACATCCGCGTCATCGTCCAGCACCAGCGCGTCGACCTCGTCGGAGGTGGCAATGATGCGAGAGGCGACGCCGTGCTGTTCGGATACGGCCTTGAGCAGGACGCGGATAAGGTCGCCGACAGCCCCTTTTGGCGACGGGCCGCGGTAGCGCTCCGGCATCGATGGCAGCTCTGATTTCGGCAGGGCCTCGATTTCCTTCAGCAGGGCGATGATTTCGGCGGCCGCGGAGGACCTGCCATAGCCTCGCGGCACGGCGCGAAGTTTTTCGAATTCCTCGGGCGTGAGCGGGCGCTGGACGACCAGTTCGGCGAGCGCATCGTCCTTGAGGATGCGGCTGCGCGGTTGGTCGTTGGCCTGCGCCCGCGTTTCGCGCCAGGCGGCGAGAGCCTTGAGCGCGGCAAGGTCGCGCGGCCGATTAAGCTTGACCTTGAGCCGCTCCCAGGCTTGCTCCGGCCGCACCACATAAGTGTCGATGCTCCGAAGCGTCGCCAGTTCGTCCTCGACCCAGCTCCAGCGCTTCGTTTCGTCGAGTTGCTGGCGCAGCTTCAGATAGACGTCGCGGAGATGCGTCACGTCGGCAAGCGCGTAGGTCTTCTGCTTTTCGCTGAGCGGCCGGGCGGACCAGTCGGTGAAGCGCGAACTCTTGTCGAGCTCGACACCGGTTACCGAACGAACGAGATTGTCGTAGGAGACGCTGTCGCCGAAGCCGCAGACACTCGCGGCGATCTGCGTGTCGAAGATGTTGACCGGCACTTTGCCGGTGAGCTTGACGAAGATTTCGATGTCCTGGCGCGCGGCGTGAAAGACCTTGGTCACTTTCGCGTCGGCAAGCAAAGCGAAAAAGGGCGCAAGATCCAGCGCCGCGACCAAGGGATCAATCAGGACGGCTTCGTCGGAAGTGGCTGCCTGCAGGAGGCACAGCCTCGGCCAGTACGTACTTTCGCGCAGGAATTCGGTATCGACCGTGATGAAATCATATCTCGCGGCGCGGCCGCAGAATTCGGCCAGCTGCGCCGTCGTGGTAATCGTCTCCATTGCCTGAATATACCTTGCGATTTTCCCCCTGCGTTTCGTTAGCAGGTGACAGACGGCCACGAAAGCATGCATTTCGAATCGTACTTGCCATCGCTCGCGGCGGGAATGGCCCGGCGGCCGGGCGAAACTTGACAAACTCCCGAGCCCATGCGCTTGTCCCGCCCGCAAGAATCCCCGGTATTTTGCAGAGTTTTCAGCCATGCACCGCTATCGCTCGCACACCTGCGCCCAGCTTCGTCCCGCCGATGTCGGCAGTGACGTACGCCTTTCCGGCTGGGTGAATCGCGTGCGCGATCATGGCGGACTGCTGTTCATCGACCTGCGCGATCACTATGGGCTGACGCAGTGCGTGGTCGATCCGGATTCGCCGGCTTTCGCCGCGGCCGAAACGTTGCGCGCGGAATGGGTCATTCGCGTCGACGGCAAGGTCAAGGCACGCACTCCGGAGACGCAGAACCCGAACCTGCCGACCGGTGCCGTGGAAGTCTTCATCGAGGAGCTGGAAGTGCTCGGCGAGGCCAAGGAATTGCCCTTGCCGGTGTTTGGCGAGCCTGACTATCCTGAAGACATCCGCCTGCGCTATCGCTTCCTCGACCTCAGGCGCGAGAGCCTACACGCCAATATCGTCAGGCGCACGAAGATCGTCGCCTCGATGCGCCGGCGCATGGGGGAGGCGGGTTTTGCGGAATATACGACGCCGATCCTCACCGCGTCCTCGCCAGAGGGCGCGCGCGATTTCCTCGTGCCGTCCCGCATCCATCCTGGCAAATTCTTCGCCCTGCCGCAGGCCCCGCAGCAATACAAGCAATTGCTGATGGTGGCCGGCTTCGACCGGTATTTCCAGATCGCGCCCTGTTTCCGCGACGAAGATCCCCGCGCCGACCGGTTGCCGGGGGAATTCTACCAGCTCGACCTCGAGATGAGCTTCGTCACCCAGGAAGATGTCTGGAACACGATGGCACCGGTGATGACCTCGATTTTCGAGGAGTTCGCGGAGGGCAAGCCGGTAACGAAGGAATGGCCGCGCATTCCCTATGACACGGCGATACGCAAATACGGCTCCGACAAGCCCGACTTGAGGAACCCGATCGAGATGCAGTCGGTGACGCCGCATTTCGCCGGGTCCGGCTTCAAGGTGTTTGCCGGCCAGATCGCCGCCGACGACAAGACAGAAGTGTGGGCAATTCCCGCCAAGGGCGGCGGCAGCCGCGCCTTTTGCGACCGTATGAACGGCTGGGCGCAGGCTGAGGGCCAGCCCGGGCTCGCCTATATCTTCTGGCGCAGCGAAGTCGAGGCGTCGGTGCAGCCGGGAACTGCGGTCGAAGCCAGGCTCGAAGGTGCAGGGCCCGTCGCCAAGAACATCGGCCCGGAGCGTACCGAGGCAATCCGCGTGCAACTCGGCCTGGGGGAAGGCGACGCCGTCTTCTTCGTGCTCGGCCGGCCGGAAAAGATGTACCGCTTCGCAGGCGAAGCGCGGACGAAGATCGGCAGCGAGCTCGAGCTCGTGGACACCGAGCGGTTCGAGCTCTGCTGGATCGTCGACTTCCCGTTCTACGAGTGGAGCGAGGAAGAGAAGCGCATCGACTTTGCCCATAACCCGTTCTCAATGCCACAGGGCGGACTGGAAGCGCTGAACACCAAGGACCCGCTGACCATCAAGGCCTTTCAGTACGATGCCGTGTGCAACGGCTTCGAGATCGCCTCCGGCTCGATCCGCAACCAGGAACCGGAGACGATGGTCAGGGCCTTCGAACTCACCGGCAAGTCGCGGGCCGAGGTCGAGGAGCAGTTCGGCGGCCTCTACCGCGCCTTCCAGTATGGTGCGCCGCCGCATGGTGGGGCGGCCTTCGGCGTCGATCGCATCGTCATGCTGCTTTGCGGCGCGCAGAACCTGCGCGAGATCACCCTGTTCCCGATGAACCAGCAAGCCGAGGACCTGCTGATGGGCGCGCCCTCGACGGCATCGGCCAAGCAGCTTCGCGAGCTCCATATCCGGCTCAACGTGCAGGAAAAATGATGCCGGCCGGAGGGCCGCGGTGGGTGTTTTCCGCGGCCCCGGCTTAAGCTGGTCTTAAGCCCGCCCTGCTAGGACCTTTGGCGACCACGCCGGGCTTTGGGTAGGGCGTTGCGCTCGAAATATTCCAACATCGCCATTCTGATTGCGGCGATCCTGTCGTTCCTGCCGGCCCTGGCCGCCGGCTATGTCGTCGACAGCTATGCGCGCGCGCGAATGACCACCGCGGTGCAGCGGGCGGCCGACGACATCGGCGCCGACATCGAGGCAAATGCGGACGACGCCATCGCGTCCCTGCGGCGCGTGCTCGAGGACAGCCCGTCGCTGTGCACGCCGACCTTTCTGCTCAATGTTCGCAAGGCGATCCAGACGAGTCTGCATCTCAAGGATGTCGTCGTCGAGAATGCCACGGCCACGCAATATTGCGACGGTTTCGGCGGCACCGTCGACTACACCCAGCTCTCCGCCGACCTGACGATACCCGGCCACGAGGAGACGGTTGCCGTGGTGCGCATGGCGGGCCTCGACATGCCGATCCTGAAGGTTACCGAGGGCTATGGCGCGGAGCGGCGCATTTCTGCTTTTGTGCCGCTGCTGTCGAGCCCAGCGGTGACCCCGCTGCGGGACCTGCCGGCGAGCCTCTTGCGGGTGTCGCTGACCAATGGCGTCAATGTGCTGACGCTCGGCGATTCTCAGCAGTTCGACGCCGGCCGATCGGACGCCGATTTCATATCGGTGCAATCCCTGGCGGGCGAAATTCCGCTGCGTACCGAGATCGACGTGCCGGTTGGCGTGGCAGAGGCGGAATACGCCAGCCTCCGCGTCGTGCTGACGATCCTCGCCGGGCTGATGAGCGCCGGCCTGCTGCTGCTGTTGCTGCATTATGTCCGCCGCTCAGCGCTGCCGGCCTTCGATCTCGAGCGGGCCATCGCGCTCGACGAAATCAAGCCGTTCTACCAGCCGGTCATCGACCTCAACAGCGGCCGGCTGATCGGGTGCGAGGTGCTGGCCCGCTGGGTCCGCAAGAACGGCACCATCGTGCCGCCGGGCGCCTTCATCGACTATGCCGAGGCGACGGACCTGGCGATTCCGATGACGATCAGCCTGATGCAGCAGGTGCGCAACGATCTCGGCGAGCTTTGCCGCGCCATGCCGACACTCAAGGTCTCGATCAACCTCTTCGAGGGGCATTTCCGCGACCGCAGCATCGTCGACGACGTGCACGCCATCTTCGGCGGCTCGCCCATCTCTTTCACGCAGCTGACGTTCGAGATTACCGAGCGGCGGCCGCTGGGCAATTCCCGGCAGGCGCATGAAGTGATCTCGGGCCTCCACGCGCTCGGCGCGCGGCTGGCGCTCGATGATGTCGGCACTGGCCACTCCAATCTCGCCTACCTGCAGACGCTCGGGGTCGACATCATCAAGATCGACCACGTCTTCGTGGACATGGTGAAGGAGCAGACGAGCCAGGTACCTGTGCTCGACGGGCTCATTATCATGGCACGCGACCTCGGCACCGAAGTGGTCGCCGAAGGTGTTGAAACCGAAGCGCAGGCCTTCTATCTGCGCGCGCACGGCGTCGTCCAGGCACAGGGTTTCCTGTTCGCGCCGGCGCTCAAGGCAGAATCGTTCCGCCTGCTCGCTCACGCCCTCAATGCGCCCCCGCAGTCGGCGGCGGAAGCGGCCTGAGGCCGAAGGCCGCCGCCGAAGGCGTAGAGCCCTTTTCAACGCATCGATTTAGTGCCACGAGAAGGATTCCGGGGAGGAGTTCCGATGACCACCGATACGACCGAACAACGGCGCGCTTTGCGCGAGGCGGCGCTGCACTTCCACGAGTTCCCGAAGCCCGGCAAGCTTGAGATCCAGGCCACAAAGCCGCTCGCCAACCAGCGCGACCTGGCGCTGGCCTATTCGCCGGGTGTGGCTGCCGCCTGCACCGAAATCGCCAACAACCCAGCGGAAGCCGCCTCGCTGACCGCCCGCGCCAATCT